>Ga0210405_10000787_pt1 | contig 39471 bp, 37 predicted proteins | sample IncBWH11MmetaG_FD_155492 | JGI IMG/M metagenome (GOLD analysis project Ga0210405, IMG submission 155492) | Forest soil microbial communities from Barre Woods Harvard Forest LTER site, Petersham, Massachusetts, United States - Inc-BW-H-11-M | ecosystem: Environmental > Terrestrial > Soil >... | reverse complement strand
GCTTGGCGGTTGGCCAGGACGCCACGGTCGACATTAAGTTGCAGCAGAAGACCCCCGACGCCTGCACGAGCGGCCACGAGTTCGCCACCACGGATTGCGCGCTGACCTGGCACGGGATCACGGCGTACGGTGCGTATGACGTCGGCATCGGCTACGTCAGCCACGGCCTACCGGTAAACGGCTATAACTATGAAGGCGAATCTCTGGTCAACCGAAACGGCTTTCAACATCGATTCCTCGTCGCACCGAACAACCTGCAGCAGACTGGGCTCGGCGTCAGAGGCAAAGAAGAGTTTCTGCCTGGCTGGTCCGTGGTATTCAACCTCTCCACTGGCATCAATCCGAATTCCGGCTTGCTGGCCAACGCGTCGGCCACCCAAACCGCCAACAATGGCCTTCCGAGGGCCAGCTATTCGTTTGCCATCGATGGCGCGCGGGCGGGTCAACCTTTGAATGACGAATACTATGGCGGTATATCGTCCACGCTTTTCGGCACGTTGACCTTTGGCCGCCAGCGCGCGCTCGGCACCGATGCAATGCTCCTTTACGATCCAGCCGGCGGCGCCTACGCCTTTTCTTACATTGGGTACAACGGCACCATGGCCGGCGGCGGCGACACCGAGGACTCCCGTTGGGACGACGCTCTGAAGTATCGCATCGCCTATGGCCCGGTTCATTTTGGGGCGATGTATAAATTCGCCGATGGTTCTGCCGGGTGCTACTCGGGCACCGCAGGCTGGACTGCCGCCACCTGTACGCCGGAATCGGCTCATAACAACGCCTATGGATTCGACCTCGGCGGAAACTACCACAAGCTCTCCGCCGACATCGTCTACCAACATTACAACCAGGCCATCAGCGTATTGAACCCCTTGCTGGGGCCTCAGAGTCTGGCGGCGCCCTATCAGTCGACCACCAACAGCATCAATACACATCCCATTAATGGGGGGGCCGGCTTGGGGCCCAATTTGATCGACCCGTCCAACACCGTATATGGCATCGTGACCAACAACAACGCCGTTATGGTCGCTCTCAAATATACGTGGGACCCATTCAAGTTTTTTGCCGGCTACGAATACATTTGGCAGAATAATCCGACGAACCCTCTGGGCGTTGGCGCCTCGGACCAGGGCGGTTACATCATGAGCGGCGTTGAAGACAACAATCTTGATTCTGAAAAGTTGGTGCAGGTCTGGTGGACGGGCGCGAAGTACACCTACCGCAGCAAAACCGACTTCACGCTTGCCTGGTATCAACAGCGGCAGAACGACTTCCGTCAACCGCCTGCCTGCTCGGCCGCAGCCGGTTTCCGCGCTTCCTGCGCTGGCACCCTCAATGAGGGATCATTCTACGTGGATCATCACTTCACCAAGCGTTTCGACGCTTATGCCGGAATCGCGTATTCCTGGGTGAGCGGCGGTCTGGCCATCGCTATTCCTCATGGCCCCGGCGTCCCCTATAACTCCAACAACAACGCTGCTCCGACGATCGGTGGTCGTTTCAGTTTCTGATTGATATCGCGCCGGGATCGAGATTTGCCAGCCCGAAGAGAACCCGGCGCGGTTGACTTGCCCCATTCCGACAATTAGCTCTCGCGGCTTGGCATATTCAGCTTCTGCGCCCATCCACGTGAGCTGAGTTGCAGTGGGCGGGTCGCGCGCTCGGCGGGGAGTGGGAGAAGATTTGCGTCTGTGGACTGGAGTCTGTAGATAGGGGTCAACCCGCACAGGGAAGAGTCAAAACCCGCACCCTGAAAACCGCGGGGATGCGGCACGCTATCAAACATCTGCCGCACCCGGCAGAGATCCACCAAAGAAAGACCGATATTTTCGTGTCCAGATTCGCGTATAAGTTTCAGGAAGAAGCACGCTGCATTCCCCCCTGGATGACCCTGATGAAGGTTTGCCCTGCCATCGCTTAGGAGGTTGCTCTTCTCACCGAAGAGCAGACACGCATTTGCGAGGAGAATATCCAGTGAAACAGAACCTGATGTTACCCATCGCCTCTCTGCTCTTGATCCTGCTTATGACGCTTCACCTGACGAGCGATACGATCCACGCCAGGGCCGGGTCGCCCGAGGCTGGCGGCTCAACTCTCGTTGCGGTGCCCATCCTGGCCATCTGGCTGTACGGAACGCTGCTGCTCGCCGAACGCCGGTCCGGGCTCATCATCATGCTCGTCGGGTCGCTCATTGGGATCGGCATGCCGGTCATGCACGCTATGAGCCCAGCAGGCTTTTTTCACGGCGCGATCGCCAGGTCCAGCCCAGCCTTCTTGTTCGTCTGGACGCTTCACGCGCTCGGCGTGCTTGGTCTGTTCTGCTTTGTCCTAGCGGTACGCGGATTGTGGAACCTGCGACGAACCCAGCCCCGCTAGTCGAAAAACCCGAACCATCGGGTAGAGTTCGGCTAATCAAAAGTTAGCTTGCCGCTTCTGAGCCGACGGCTGGTGTAAGCGATTTATCAAAAGTCAGGTGGTAGCCTCTGGATGAGTCTAAAGTTCGAGAACAGCTAACATTTTTCCGGCCAGATCGCGAGCGAGGTACTTTTGCAAGACAATCCGTGTCTCGGGATTGGCGGCTAGGTAACGCTCGAGCGGCTCAACCTTCCATTGCATGCACCGAACCGGCTCTATTACCACGGCATCTACTTCAGCTGTGGCGCCACTCATGAGAAGCGATGAGCCCACAATGTGGCCCGCGGCGAGTTCCCCGAAGACACGATCATCTCTTGTGACCCGCACCTTCCCGCGAACAATCACCGAGATTGCCTCGGCACTTTTGCCACGCTCCAGCATTCGCTCACCAATTTCCACGGTTGCCCACGCTCCGATACTCAGAATCTGCAGGACTTTTCGAGACGGCAAATCCGGAAAGATGAGCTGGCGAATTTCCTCCTCTTCAGGCATCAACTTAACGGGACGTCGCTCGACAAAAATACGCCAGGACTGGAACGAATTGATCCCAGCAAAAACGCTGCTCCAAAGGATTGGCGCCCACAGCGGTTCCGGCTGCAGTATGAAATACGGCAGCGAGATCAGCGAGGCTGCCACCGCAAACAGCCTCAGCCAGAGAATGTCGCGAACGCTGTACGCCACCAACAGCAGGATGTTTGCAGCGTGCAGGAAATAGGTTGGGTTAAATGGACCCATGTTTGTAATCTCCCTCGGTGGCAAGTCGCAACATGTTCTGCTGGGGCTGGTGGAGAGCGCTGAGGCCGTACTCCGCGCTCAAGCGGAAGGCTTGTCAGACACGAGTCGTCGGCTGGAACCTAGAATACTGCCAACATATCAAGTTCTCTAGTTCAAGTAAACCAATCAGGGGTGGGAGGTTAGAGCAAAGTCAAAATCCGCACCCTGAAAACCGCAGGGATGCGGCACCTCATCCAACGCCTGCGCCACCCGGCATCATGCCCGTCTCTCCCGCACTTCCTAAGAGCTCTCCCCACGTCGAAAACTTTGGAATCGCAGATAAGGCAGGTTAGAATCGGAGCCCATGAAAATCATCTTCCGTTCACTGCTCTCGTTTTTTTCCATTACGGTTGCAACAGCCTTTGCCGTTTTTCTGATTTCTTCGTTTCCTGCGGCGACCGCTCGGACATCCACCGGTTCGGGCACCGGCCCGGGGCTCGACCGCGAGATTTCTCCGGTCGATAGCGCGGAGCAGCAGGCGGTTCTGGCGCCTATAACGCAGTTATTTGATGGCATGGCGAAACGCGACGCCGCGGCGATTAAGAAACCGTTGCTGAGCGGCGGGACCATGGTGCTGATGAGGGACGGCAAGCCGACTCAGATGACTTTTGAAGATTTTGCGAACCGGGTAGGAAAACCTGGCACCACGCAGATTCAGGAGCGAATTCACGATCCGCTCGTGCGGGTCGATAACGATCTGGCGGTGGTGTGGGCTCCTTTCGAGTTTTTGGTGGACGGCAAGGTGGACCACTGCGGCACCGACTTGTTCAACGTTGTCCGTGCGGATGGTCAATGGGTCATTGCCAGCGTCGCAGATACGGGACGGAAAGATTGCGCTCGCAAGTAGACCTAACTCGATTTGGGCTGCCGGGTGGCACAGGCTTCAGCCTGCGCGGTTCCCGCCTCTTGTAGGGGCACGATTCCTTGACCTGTTTACCCTGCTTGCCGTGAGGAACGAAGGGAGCTACGAAGGGAGTTGCGAAGGCATCGTTCCAGTCTGTGTAGGGGCCGGGCTTCAGCCCGGCATCTTCTCGCTCGATCCGTCTTATATCACCGTTCAAATACTAGAGTATCCGGGACAGACGGACAGTTTTCCTACCGTCCGATGATCCCCTCTCGAACTAAACCACAGTTTCAGGAAAAATAATTCGGAAACTTTTCGTCTGTCCCCACGTTTCCCCACGTTTCCCCACGTTTCAAGGGAAAAATCGGATTAGGATTGCAAAGCGTTTGGCGACACCGTTCTCACTCGGGTTGCAGTGAACTCTAAACCCCCACACGCAATACCAGGGTGTGGGCACCCGGCGAGGTCGGTGGTTCAAGTCCACCCAGGCCCACCATTCCTCTGTTTTGACCCGTTCGAAGATCATGTCGAAGGGCTTTCTGTAGGTGGGATAAACACTTACCGCGTCCACCGCGCAGTTCGATAGCACCATTCTGAGCAATTTCGCTTTTTCCTTCGGAGTCTGCGTAACGTACAGAGAATGCGCCTTATTCGCGAGTTCTAAAATGCGAACGCGGTCGAGCGCAGGCTCGGGATTCTCCGCCTGTTCGAGCTCGCGCAAGGACGCCAAGAGTGCTTGCTCCTCTTCCTGCCACTCGGCGGACTTCACCTCCCAAAATTCCTCCGTGATTTTTCCGTCGAGGCGGTCAACGTAAGCTTGCTCCAGGCGTCTGCGGAGTTGGGTCAGCCGTTGGTGCATTCGCTCGGCCTGGCGCTTCCTGAGTGTTTCCTCGTGGGTTTTATCGGAGAGCAAGGACTCTTCGAGCTTCACCAGAACGTCGTCCGGGATGTGGATCGCCTGCAAAACCCGTCCGAGACGTTCAGCCATCACTTCCTCGCGAAAATAGGGTAAGTCACATTTGCCCCGATAACCTGTGCAGCGGTAGTACGTGTACTTCTGCTTCTTGAATTCGGCTGTCACCGCGCAGTTGTCATAAGCACAGCGGAGCAAACCGGAAAATGCGAACTCGTGTATTTGTTTGCGAGGGCGTGCTTTCCCGCTCAGCACCTCGCGAACACGGGAGAATATTTCAGGGCTCACGAGGGGAGGATGCGTGCCTGCGTAGCTTTTGCCTTCCCACTCGTAAGTGCCAATGTAAAAGGGGTTCTTCAGAAGCTTTTCGATGTGCCACTTGGAAAAGACCTTGCCGTACTCTGCTTTGAGACGCTGGCGCAAAGTGGCAAGCGAGTACGAGCCTGTCGCGTATAGCTCGAACATTCGCTGTGCGATCGGCGCATTGTCAGGGTCAACCTCAATCGTGCGCAGTAGTTTGTTATTCCGGTAGCCGAGCGGCGGCCGGCTCGGGTAGATACCCTGGGCTGCTTTCTCGCGCATCCCCTTACGCACTTCGTCGCGCAAGTTCTCGATGTAGTTCCGGGCTATGACAAGCTGAATGCCGTGAACGAGTTTGGCCTGTGACTTCGAGTCTTTGCTGATGACCTGCCCCTCTTTGGGAAGATGGATTTCAACGTCGAGGTCTTCTAGCGTCACGCAATCGCGGAAGTTCCGATACAGCCGGTCGGTCTTCTCCACCAAAACGACGCGGCACGCCTTGTGATCGCGCAGAAAGCGCACCATTTCGCCGAATTGCTTCCTACCCGTCGTCTTGGCTGTCTCGACGTCTACAAATTCGCGCAGGATGCCGAGGTCGTGTTGCTGTGCATATTCGCGGAGGAATTTGAGTTGTGCCGGAATTGAGAAGCCTTCGCGCTCCTGGTCTTTGCTCGACACCCTCGCGTATAAGACGGCTTGTCTCATCTGGTCCTCTGTTGGCATGCGCTGACGGCGCACGCGTGCCGGTGACCTTGCGCCGATTCAGTCTGCGTGTCAACGGGAGTCGCGGGCTTGCTGTTCCGATCCCATGCGTCGAGCAAGAGGAACATCGCCCGCAATGCGAGCAGATCATCGCCAGCGAGTTGCTTCCCCACTGTGGTCCCCTGGGCTGGGGACACCTCTCGCGTGTCAAGTAGTGGTGACGGCATGCTGTACGTTGGGAGGTGGGCTTCCTACGAGGAATTACGAGGAAGGCCGAAGGGGAGGCATAGAGGAGTACCCCTCTACTTATACTAATGGGCAAGAAGTTCGAAAAACATTTCAAGGAAAATGAACTTTTTTGCTTTTGGGGCTCCGAAAAGGCCCTGCCGATTTCCGATAAGCGATTTGGGCGGGAGCGACCCGGTGAGCACTTTTGGGCGGCAAAACCGCACAAACATCCGGGTCGCTCCCGCCCAAATCGAGGTTTTCCCCTGCGGTCTTTTTGCAGACTCATTCTGACTTAGTCGATTGTACGGAGGGCCTTTATCTCGAAGAGTGGCAGAACGCGAAGGGTATCTTTCGACCAGAACACTGCGTGTGTTTCAGTGTTCTGCCACTGAACCACATGGGAGGAGGGAGGGGTAGCATCCAAGGGTGAAATATGGCTCGTTATAGCTCAGCGATCCAGGCGCAGATAGACGAGTCCTTGCAAGTCCGGCTTCGGCTGCGTTAATCAGGCATCTGACACGATGGCTGGGTGGTTGCTGCGAAGTCGGATGCTTATTGACTTTGCATACCACGCACCGCATCAACGAATCGTTTGTCATGCGAGAACTTATGAAACGAATTGTCTTTCAGCGGGTCAGGCAGCGATTCTCCCGGTATCACATTGGCCTTGTACTTGAAAGCCAAGCTCAACTGTTCGATGCTCTCGTTCATCAGCCCCTGCTCTCCATCGGTACAGGCCATGAGGTAATAGAAGAGGGGATATTCCGGGTCTTGCGAAATTCCATACTCAAACGTTTGCTTTGCCATGGGATATTTCTTGGTTATTCCATAAGACATGCCTAGATTGTCCACCAACACGCGGAAGACATCCCTGCTTAGAGTGCGGTCACGTTTCTCAAGGTCTAGCGCCCTTTGGTAAAGCTCGGCCGCAGACTTGTAGTTGTGTTCGAGGTAAAACCTGCTACCTTCAGCGAGGTATCGTTTCTTCTCCTCAGCAACAATGCCTTCCAAGTGCCCAGTTTCGTCGGATAGAAGGCGGACTGTTGATAGAATTTCCTCGAATACTTTCTCGTCCTCGGGTACAAATTGATCTTTGGACAGATGAATTTCAGCGCAGAGGTCATTAGCTCCAAGGTATGCATGCAGGCTCTTTTGATGCAGGACGTTCCCACGAAACTCAGGGATTACGTATTCGACGACAGCGGCTCCATCTCTGTCGTACTGCCGCAGCTCCTCGCGCTTGATGGGAGCGCTTTTTGCAGTCATGGGCCACCATTTTCCCCGACAATTTTCGGCACTCGCTTGGAAATTGACCTTCTGTAAGAAAGCGGTAATCCGAACGTTGTCCATGCGGTGGATTGCTTGCAGCTGCGTCTCCTTGCCATCAGCGCGAACATGGGCGTCCCATGTGGTCTTTCCGACGTTAAGTTCCAACACGCCTTTAACCCCAGGAATTGAAACCTGTGCTTTGTTAACTCCGGTCTCCTGAGCGAAACCTCCGCAGGGGACCAACAAAACGAAAAATATGGCAATCAATCGCATAATGCTTGGATTCTAGCTCCAATCGCAAACAATTCCCACGCCCATCCTAGTGACTGGTAAGCCCTAATCGGACCGGCTTTCCGGCAACGGCGTTTCCGGATGGCACTTGGGCGCAGTCGACAACCGGCGCTCGATGCTCTTCGTTAGAATTAGAGCAGCGAGAGCTCTTCAATGTGTGGAAGTCCTGCCACGATCTGACCCAGCGGAAGAGTTCTAAGATCGTCCCCTAAGGCCCACCAGCTCAGATTTCACGGTGTTACTTTAAATACCATTCCAGTTAAATTGCTACCCCCTCCGGAAACTCCATAGAGATTGCCCTCTGCATCCATAACTAAGCCAGAAGTTGGCTCGGCACCTTGAAAAGTGTAGATTGGCGATTCGCTCCAGAGACCACCGGGAAGTCCAGGCGTCAATGCGAAGACAACTCCGTAAGAGTCGCCTCCTAATGTACTTGTACCGTATAGATTCCCGGCTTTATCAAATACAACTGCAGCGTGTGGTGAACTGCCGTCGGGACAACCGTTGGGCAAAGCACAAAAGCCGTAGACAATGTTTTCCTCCCATTTTCCTCCAGGCTCAGGCGATAACTGGAAGACAATACCGTTGTTGATTCCGACGGCCTCGTAACCAAACACCGTAGTTCCATAGAGGTTTCCTGCGTTGTCGAAAACCAGTGCGGACGCAGGGCTGGCCCCGTCGGCCTCTCCATTTTGAAAAGCGTAAATAACTTTCTCGGTCCACTGCCCCCCGTTATTCGGGGACAATTCAAAAACAACCCCATTCGATGAGGCAGAGCCTCCCCCAAAATAGGTCGTGCCGTATAGATTATTTGCGGAATCAAGAATCACTCCTGCCCATGGATCTGCTCCGTCAGGGCAAAAGGAGCCCGAGGCAGAGCAAAATGAATAGAGGACCGTTTCTGTCCAGCCGGCTGAATTCGGCGACAACTCAAAAACAGTGCCGCAGCCTACATTGTTGCAGATAGGATTGCCGCCGCCTGTAGTGGTTCCGTACAAATTGCCTGAGTTATCGAAGACCAACTCGGATGTTGGTCCGGAGCCGTCTGTCCCGTTCCCGAAACTGTGCAGCACGCTTTCGGTCCAGTTTCCGTTTCCGCTTGGCACGAGCTCAAAAACCGTCCCCCCTCCGTAAACCCCACCGGCGCTTGTAGTGCCGAAGAAATTGCCCGCAGCGTCCTGAATAACTCCCGCGGCCGGCTTTGATCCGTCGACGCAGTTCGGAAGCTGACAGAAGGTGTAGAGAACTGTTTGAGTCCACTGGCCATTGGAAAGAGTGAGCTTATAGATTTCTCCATTGCCGCCCTGGACCCCATTCGTAGTGCCGTAAAGATTTCCAGAACTGTCGAGCACTAAATCTCCAGAGGGGCTGCTGTTTCCCGGTACAGTTCCGAAGTTGTATAGGGTTTGTTCGGTGGGAGTAGTGCATTCGACCTGCACGTTAGTTACGTTTGTCGTGGCCGTTTCCTTACCATTACTCACGACGCAAAATTGCACGGGGGTCTGCGGTTGAACGGAAACAATGACGTCGTAAGTATCGCCACTATTAACTGGCTTAGGGAACGAAAACATTCCATTCGAACCGACGTTAAGTCCGTCAGTACCGTTGTTCCCCAATACGAGAGGTCCACCGGTAAGTCCGGACACAGTCCCACTGATCAAATATGTCAAAGGAGGAGGCGGTGGTGAAACAATGTTGGTGCCGCTACCTCCTCCGCAGCCCGCGCAGGCCAGAGAAAGTGAGAACAGGCAGGGAATGTAGGTGGTCCACCATCGCCTTTGAGTGAATGCCTTATACTCCCGGAATATTCCGAGGCGAAATCTAACAATCATCTCGACGCTCCCTTTTAGGGAAAATCACCGCTGCATTATACACATAGCGATATGACTAATCGCCGGGGGCGGGTGGCGCACCCTGCGGTTTTTCAGGGTGCGGATTTTGACTTTGTTGCCGCGGGGAAACTAGGAGACCAACTCGTGAGCAGGTAAATCAAAACTTCTCGGAAGCGCAGAGGAATACGGGTTTTACCATCTCCACAATTTTGCCAGCCATCTCTTCAGCCGGAATCCGGTTGGGTGTCTGATGCCAGCCGCGAGCGGCGCCGAAGATGGCCCAAGCGGCCGTAGTTGCGAGCAGCTCCGCATCAACACCGGGCTTCACCGGGTGATGGTCTGCCCCCTGACGAAACATGTCCTCTACAACCGGGATGATGGAGCTTTCGAGAGGCATCTTCGCCAATTGTCCCGGGCACCCCGCAGTTTCGGCGAGGTAGTCGCAGACGCCCAGCGCGATTGCCTGCAAGGGAAAACCCGGGACAGACGGGACGTTTTCCTAGCGCCGAATGACCGCCGTGCGAACTCAGCCACAGTTTTAGACAAATTAATTCGGAGACGTCCCCATGTTTCAAGGACTCGGAGTTGAAGTCAAAACCCGCCCCCTGAAAACCGCAGGGATGCGGCACCCATCAAACGTCTGCGGCACGCGGCTTCAAAGTGGAAGACGTCGACGATGACGTTGGTTTTGAGGTTCAGCAGTACGACATGTCCTCCGATGAGCACATTAGCGCGCAGAATCGACTGCTCGATTCGATTTTCTTAGCGGTTAAGATGCCCTGTAAAACGCCAGCACTAGGTCGTCGCGGCCTTTTGCACGCACGTGTCCGCTTCAAAGATCTGCCGAAGCTCGCACTCACCCTCGCCAACGACTTGCAGGAAATCTTTCGCCAATTGGATGGCCTCTTCCTTGGAGTTTGCCCGAAGAATAGCGAACCCGCCGACAACTTCCTTCGCTTCAGTAAAAGGCCCGTCGGTCACGGTCACCTTCCCGTTCGAGTGTCGCACACGCGCGCCAAGAGCGGTTGGCAGACAGCCTTCGGTAGCCAGCAGCCAGCCCGCCTTCATGCCTTCCTCAACCAGTTTGCCCATTTTGACCATCTCCTCCTGCGAAGGAGGAGCGTTTCTCTCAACCGCCCTATAAATGCTCAAGAATTTCATGCTGTCCTCTCCTTGCTTCGAATTCGGAGTCGCGCCTGCGAAACAGTCACGATCTCCTGAAACGAAATCTGTCAAACAGTGGCCGCGAAAACTTGGCCTCTACTAGTGCGTCGAACAAGGGAGCGCGAAATCGACAGGCCGAACGATCTTTATCAATATCGAAACGAGATAGCTCTACGGCTTGGCTGCTTTCCTCTGCAGCTCGTCGCGCACAGCCTGCTCGCGTGCGGCATCTTCGGGAGGAAAGACCTCGGCAGGGAAGTCAGATACCTCGTACACCTGCCGAATCTCGACTTCGGTACCCCCATCGAACGGGGCGCGCTTGAGCCATTCCACGGCTTCTTCCATGGACTTTACCTGCCACAACCAGAAGCCCCCGATGAGTTCCTTGGTCTCGGGGAAGGGCCCGTCAATTACGGTGCGCTGCTGTCCCGAAAACCTAACCCGCCTGCCCTTTGAGCTGGGTTGCAGCCCCTCGCCAGCGAGCATCAAGCCGGCTTTAACGAGTGCCTCGTTGAACTTCCCCATGGCCGCAAACATTTCCTTGGTCTCCTTGGTCGGGAGAACCCCCGCTTCCGATTTCTTGTCGGCTTTGATTATCACCATGACTCTCATCGTCTTAGCTCCGCAGGGTTCGCTTCTTTGTTGAGTCCAGGTTTTTCAGCCGGTCTCAACCGCCCGAACCTAGGCTCTACTTACACGTCGAACCAGTGGCTGGGCAATCGACAGGTAAGGTACCTTTTTTGGAAGAATTTGTTAAGCGTTCGGGAATCACAACGTCCGAAGGGTAGGCCTCCCGGCGATACCTAGTCGGCTGAAGTCGGAGCTAAGGCTCCGACCCCTGGAAGGCATTTATGAGACTGCTTGAATTCAACTCTGGGCGAAAGAGCGAACAAGGAGATCAACTCATTAGTAGGTAAATCAAAACTTCTCGGAAGCGCTCAGGAACACCGGTTTTACCATCTCCACAATTTTGCCAGCCATTTCCTCAGCCGAAATCCGGTTGGGTGTCTGATGCCAGCCGCGAGCGGCCCCGAAGATGGCCCAAGCGGCCGTAGTTGCGAGGAGTTCCGCATCGACACCGGGTTTCACCGGGTGATGGTCTGCCCCCTGACGAAACATGTCCTCTACAACCGGGATGATGGAACTCTCGAGGGGCATCTTCGCCAATTGGCCCGGGCAGCCCGCAGTTTCGGCGAGGTAGTCGCAGACGCCCAGCGCGATTGCCTGTAAGGCACCATCGCAGTTTGTGAAGGACAGTCCCCGGCGGGCGATTAGCGCGCGGAATCGCTCAGCGGTCATCGCTCGCAAAAGGGCGTTTTTGTCTGCGTAGTGAAGATAGAAGGTAGCCCGATTCAGAGTCGCTTCGTCGGCGATCTCCTGGACAGAGATATCCTCGAACTCCTTTTTACTCAGTAGTTTGAGGAGTGAATCCATCAACATGCGACGACTGCGCAAGATGCGGGGATCTGTCGCTTCGCCTGTGTCAGCTGGTTGGATTAGTTGGGCCATTACGCGTCTAGGATAACCCTCTCCGTGACTTTAAGCAATCGGTGTGTAAGCGACAATTGTCAATTATTTTGATTGACAGACGTTCTGTATACGACATATGATTATTAAGCAACAGATGTCGATTACAACTAAGGAGAATGTTTGTCATGACCACTCTACTACATCTCGATTCTAGTCCACTCTACGGCAGGTCCGTCTCGCGCCAGCTGAGCGCCGCGTTTGTGGATCGATGGAAGTCTCTGCATCCAGGCGCGGCGGTCATTGACCGCGACCTTAACGCGACTTCGATACCGCCGATTTCTGCCGAATGGGTCGGGGCCGCGTACACGCCGGAAACGGCGCGCACTCCGGAACAGAAGAAGCAGCTCGCGCTTTCGGACTCACTCCTCGCCGAACTGGAGCAGGCCGACGAGTACGTCATAGGTGTGCCAATGCATAACTTCGGTGTGCCCTCGGTACTGAAGCTGTGGATCGATCAGATCTCACGTGTGGGCAAGACCTTTTCCTATGGCGCCACAGGTCCGAAGGGATTGCTCGTTGGAAAAAAAGCGACGTTCATTATTGCGACGGGTGGTAACTATGATCCTCAGACGCAGATGGCCTCCTTCAATTTCGTCGAACCTTATCTGCGGTCTGTCTTCGGTTTCCTGGGCGTAACCGATGCGACCTTCCTCACCGCCGGTGGAACCGCGGCTCTCAATTCTGGACAGGATCGCAATGCGTTTCTTGCGCCGCACCTCGAATCCGTGCAGTCGCATGCGCAGGGGAACTAGAGCGGCCTGATTTCATGATTACATCCAGCCGGGGCTACTTATAGCGGCCTGGCTGCCCGGGAATAGTTATCCCTGGTGCGGTTGCGCCATGTTCGTCATTTGAACGTGGGTCCTGGGTTGGGGATCAAATGCTGGGGTTTGTGGCCTACGCTTTCAACCCAAACACCGTCATCACGGCTACCGGCCGCAGTTTGCCGGACGCCAGCTTTTCCATCGCTCGCAGCCGCTCCTTGAGTTCGCTGCTCTCCAGGCGACCCTCGCGGTAGAGCCGCCGCAGAAAAACCTCCGCCCGCCGCTCGCCCTTTTGGGAATTGCATTCCGCGTAACTCGAGACCAGGTTGCGGTAGCCATTCCGTCCCATCCGCACCCGCCTCTTTCTTTTTCCCACGCCTCTCTCTTCCACGTGGGATATTCCACACTCTCGACTGGCGGCAATTCCTGGACAAGAAAAAAAGAGGGCACGATATATCGTGCACCTACGGACCGATCGGGCTTTGGAGTGGGGAACGCTGACGATGATGGAGGAAGGCCCCGCCCACCCCCTTTTTTCTGGAACTGCACATTCTAAAGGGCTTTAAGCGCAATGTTTCAAAACCGCGCATTCTAAAAGGGTTACGTGCATTTTTTCGGAACTGCGGATTCTAAAGAAGTTAGGAAGATTGTTGACCCTTCAACCATGCTCCCTTCGTTCTTCAGGGTAAACAGTATCTTCGGAACCAAAGTGGGTCGAACTCCGTATATTGGTTACACCATGAGACGGGCGGGGCGGTTCAAGCGTCAGATGACCGTCAGGGAGAGGGGCATCATGAAGAAGAGCAAGGGCTTGGTACAGAGCTGGTTACTGGGTGCGGTGTGTCTAGCCGTGATTTCGCTGGTGGCGGGTATGCCCGCGCAGGCGCAGGCCGAAAAGCGCACGGTCTTCGACCCGGGCGATTTTCATTGGCAAGGGAACCTGAAGGCCGGGCAGACGCTGGAAGTCGTTAACACCAATGGAGAGATTGGCGCGAGCCGCGCTTCCGGGGATGCGGCGCGTGTCGCCGGCGTGCGCGGGGGCAACGACGACGACCACGAACTGTTCATCGAACTGGTCGAGTACGCGGATGGTGTCACGGTTTGCGCCGTCTACGCGAAGGACCGCACACCGGGACGCTGCCACCACGGCGGCGTGTCGTCGGAGTCTGACCACGGGTGGCGTGGGCATCGCGCGAAAATCAGCTTTGACGTGCAAGTGCCGCACGGCGTGCGCTTCCATGCGCTGACTACGAATGGCGGGGTTCATTGCGTGAACCTCGAGAGCGTGGTGGAGGCGGCCACGACGAACGGCAATGTAGAAGTGTCGACCAGCGAGTGGGCTTCGGCGAGAACCACCAACGGTGGCGTGCGCGTGTCCATGGGAAATGCCAAGTGGAGCGGGGAGTTGGAGCTCATGACCACCAATGGCAGTGTGAATGTGACGCTGCCGGCTTCCGCGGAATTCAAAGTGGATGCCAGCACCACCAATGGCGGGATTCAAACGGATTTTCCGATTACCATACAGGGCCGCTTCGGCCCCAAGTCGCTCTCCGGTACGGTCGGCGGAGGCGGGCGCGATTTGAAGGTCGCTACCACGAACGGCGCCATTGAGCTAAAGAAAAGCTAACTGGACAGCTGCCTCCCCATCCCAATGCACCCAATGTAGGGGCGCGATTCATCGCGCCCCAGCCGTTTTTGCCAGGTTTCGGGAATCATTTTCGCTGGAAAGACTGGTAAGCTAGAGTCTCTATGCGACCGTTTGGCTTGCGATCGATGACGGCGACAGCGCTTTCGTTGTGGCTAGGTGTGCTTGCTTGTTTGTTAGGATGCGCGAGGCCTGCGGTGGCCTTGCCGAAGCAAAGTCAGCACCATGAGATTGGTGCGCTGAACTGCCCCGAGCGCGATGGGGATGCCGGGGATTCCTGTTGCAAGCACGGACACAATCAGAATCGATCCGGCAAGGACGGCCAGCATACGATGTCATGCTGCCCGACCGAAACTGCGCTAATCCAGAAGCAGAACGCGGCGCTGCCCATGGTGGTCCACTTCTTCGCTGCAGTGTTGGCACTCGTGGATTTTGAAGCTGCGACTTTCGCATTTGGAGACGCAGCCTCGGGCGAATCCGTCCCCTGGCACGCGGGTCGGGATATTCTTAGCCGAGTGCACATCCTCCGTATTTAGAAACAACTGCAAACGCACCGTTGTTCGAAGTGCCTCGCGCGGTTGATTTCATCCGCTTGACTACAACTCTTTCCACTTCTAAAGGAGAAGACTATGAAGACGCTAAAAGTGATGCTGTTGATGGCAGTGATCGCACTCGGTGCGGCAGGGACGGCAAAGGCGAATACGACATGTTGTGCGTCGGCCGATTGCTGCGCCTCATGTAACGGCTGCAAGTAAGAGCAGGCAGTGAAGAAAGAGGGCGCGGGCTAACCGCCCGCGTCCTCTTTTTTGTGATATTGACAGGGAAACCAGGGACAGACCAAACCTTTTCTAATGTCGAATGGCCGTTGCTCGAACTCAGCCACATTCTCAGGCAAAATGATTCGGAAACGTCCCTCTTTTCGCGTCGTTCTAGCCCGAAGAACTCGGCGCAGGTTGGAACTTAGAGGCTGGAAGTTAGAACAAAGTCAAAACCCGCACCCTGAAAACCGCAGGGATGCGGCATCCCATCAAACGTCTGCGGCACCCGGCTCGCAGAAAGGTGGTATATTACCAAGTAGCGGTGAAGCGAAAATGAAGAGAGTTCAGTGCGGCAACTGCGGAGCGGAAGCCCGAATCGTGCGAGGCGATTACGAGTTTAAGGAGACGGGCCTGCGCGATCTCGTCCTGCTGGATATCGAGCTCATTAAGTGCGGAAAATGCGGCAACGTGGACCCGGTCCTGTTCCAAGTGGACGAGCTGATGCACATCGCGGCTGTTGCCATCCTTCAGAAACCTTACCGGCTTCGCGGTGAGGAGCTCCGTTTTCTGCGAAAACATATTGATCTGAACCAAGAGGAGTTTGCCAGGCTGCTTCGCGTGAACAAGACGACTCTCTCGAAGTGGGAAAACAACGAGGACCCTATTGGACTGCAGAGTGACCTCTTGGCCAGAGCTATCGTGATTTCCCGCGACAAACGGCTGGAGAAGCGTGCAGCTGACCACATTCGAGCCTTCGAGAACATTGCCGACCAACAGAAACGCGTGCGCGTCGAAGTGGATCCTAAGAAGCTCGAATACGAATACGCGTGAGCTGAGTTGGGGCGGGGGCGCACCCGGTGGGGGGCGAGAGAAGATTTGCGCTGGTCGACTGGTCCTGTAGATAGGGGTCAACTCGCACCCTAAAGATCGCGGGGATATCGCACGCGGCTATTCCTTACATAATACGTATTGACAAAACTCCATAACCATCTAGTATAGGCCCTCGCTTTGTGAAGGGTAACATCGTGCTCAAGGCCACCCCGTTCATGCTGATGCGGACTTTTTCGGTTGTGTGCTGCGTTTTGCTTGCATTTGGGGCGACGGGCTCCTTAGCGAGGGAATTGCCCTCAGCTCGAATAGCCCCCGGTTCCGTGCGGAACCCACCTCCGCCTGCAAACGATGTGCCTGCGCTCCAGGTTGATCCTAGTACCGTGCAGGTAGGGAGCCGTACGGACGTAACTTTGACCGGCTCCGGCGTCAAAACCCTACTACCAAAGATCTCGGATTTATCTAAAGTCGATGTTTATACAAGTCCTGTCACTGGCGGTGGTGCGAAGGTCATGACTATTACGGTGGGACCGCCGTCAAAGTTGGGCGCGGCCAATCAAATCCGCCTGGGCCTGACCGTGTCCCCTGACGCTGCCGTAGGTGCTTATGAGTTGTATGAAAATGGTAACGCAACCGATGCGAAATTCCAGGTAACGGCTGGAAACCCAGCGCAGCAACCTGCCGTTCCAAGCCCGAGCGCCAGCCAGCCCCTAATTAATGTCGAACCGTCAACAAGTCCTCCTGGCCAGGTTGTCAACGTTAAGTTGACGGGGGGCGACATTGCGAATCAGCTTAAGTCGACTACTCAAGATAAGCTGCATTTGTTCTGGCAGCTGCCGGGAGGCCATACCGATTTCAGCGTAATGCTTCCGGTTACCGGCGCTGAATTTTCAGCGGCAGACAGTAGTGAAACCATTCAGATAAGCATTGCGCCAAACGCCATGCCCGGCACGTATCAGCTGTACCAAGACTCGAACGCAACCGGGGTCAGCGCATCCCGGACGCCTTTGGGTGTCCGATTCGTGGTGGGGTCATCTGCTTTGGGGGAATACACGGTTTGCCCTCTAACCGTGTTTCAGGGAAACGAAACTGACTTACTCTGCTCGCAATCTCTCTTAACGTACCAAGAAGAACGCGAAGTATTCGGAAAGTCTGTTGCGGAACAGTACGTCGCGGTCGAAGTTAAAGTACAAAATCGCAATGACCAGTACCAATTCTTGCTTAGTGACATTCGATTAGGAACCTCGAATTCTCAGCTTACAACTTCACGTGACCGCACTTTTGTGCGAGCATACGCTGAAAAAGGCGAAGCGTACAGCGCCCGAGCCATTGGTCTACGCGCATTTAGTGCAGCTACCGCAATTCTTGGAGGGATCGGACCCGCAGTCGGCAATGTGATGCTGAGTTCCGCTGTGCAAATAATCGCGGGGCCCACAAGTTCTGCTGTGAATGGCCTGTTTCCTGACCGATCATCAAACGAAATCAATATCATTAGCGACTCAGGCTTCAGCGTCGTACAGGCACTCGTAATCCCGAGCAAGTCGCCTATACGAGTGTTTTGTTTTGTTCCGCAACGGGCAGTACTCAACCAGCCTCTAAGCAAAATATCGGACAACCGCTCGAAATGGACAGCAGCAGCGGACTTCCAGGCTCTCCAGAAATCACTGCTTGTCGAGATCTCGGGTATGCATGTCACTCAGGTCAAGACAGCGGCGGTCGGCACACCACCTGTGATCACGAAAATCTCAGTAAGTTCCGGTGCGGAGAAAACACCCGTGACAATCACCGGGACGAATTTCGGGTCGACGCAGGGAACGAGCACGGTGATGTTTGATAAAACGCCGGCCACTCCGACGACTTGGAGCGACACGAGCATTGTGGTGCCAGTACCCCCGGGAGCAGGTACGGGCAACATCGTGGTGACGGTGGGAGGATTGGCAAGCAACGGCGTGACCTTTACGGTCGGTACGCCACCTATGATCACGAAAACCTCAGTGAGTTCCGGTGCGGAGAAAACACCTGTGACAATCACCGGGACGAATTTCGGGTCGACGCAGGGAACGAGCACGGTGATGTTTAATAAAACGCCGGCCACTCCGACGACTTGGAGCGACACGAGCATTGTAGTGCCAGTACCCCCCGGAGCAAGTACTGGCAACATCGTGGTCACTGTCCGAGGATTGCGAAGCAACGGCGTCAAATTCACGGTTCCTTAAAGGACCGAAATGGACCGACGGGACGTTTGCTCGTTTTAGATAACCCCAAGCCCGCAGTTCAAATCCCCCGAATAGTAGCTCAACTCTGATCGCGGGGTTTTGGGCGGGTGGGGCAGAGAACTCCCAACGTCTCAAGGGTGCGGGTGCTGACTCTCCCCCACGCTTTTTGCTGAACGCCAATACCTGTTTCGGCAGCCGGGGTCCCAGGTAGCGTTTTTCTACCTGGGTGGCGGCCTTACGGCCGCGGAATTTGCAGTTGTTTGAGGATGGCCCGAACCATCCCTTCTTTGATTTCGCGATGGCGCGGGACGCTGGCGATCTTGTGCAAGGTAGGAAACCGGGAACAGACAGAACGTTTTCCCAACGTCGCAAGACCGGTGATCGAACTTAGCCACAGTTTCAGGCAAAATAATTCGGAAACGTCCCGTCTGTCCTCATGTTTCACGCCCTACCACTAAACTTTTACCAACCTAAGTATACAAATGTACAGACTGGCGCTTCCGGACTGCCCACACTGGGGACGTTGGAGATGTGCTTTGGAATCGGAATGAAACGAACTGCGACCGCTGGGCACTATCTATCCGTTGGCACTGCGGCCAAGGTCAGTAGGAAAATTATGAAATCACCATCCCTCTTAGATTGGTACTTCATTTTACGAGCGCACCATCAGTGGACAATGTTCCAGGCGATTCGCTATGCGCTGTGGCTTGCTCGTTAGGAAGCCAGAACATTTGTCCGGTTGCGCGACCTAGTGTTCGCCTTCTCTTTCAAATTTGCTTTACTGCTTGTCGTAGACAGCCTCGCTATTAAAGTCCTTACCGTCCGGTGTCTTTCCTTTTACCTTGACTGTAGTGAGCGTCCCGTCCTTTGAAACCTCTACCCAGGATTTCGCGACCTCTTTCCCGGCTTTTTTCAATGTTGCTTCTGCTTTGCTGGTGCCCACACGCTTAACGGCGATGGAGTCCGCCCCGCCGGGCGCTCCAGACCCTGTGATGGGGTAATCTTTACCATCGTATTTCACGGTATAGCTGTATGAGTTTGCTGTTCCATCCGCACGGACTATTTCAAAACTATATTTTGCGCCGTCGCCGTCCGCTACAATCGTCCTCGTCCCACTCTGCGGGGCTGGTCCCGGTTCGTACTTAGATTTGGCGACATTGAGTTTCCAGGTGCCTGCAAAGGGGTTCGTTTGGGCCATGAGTGGGCCAGCAGCAAGAGCGGCAAAAACAACGAAAGAGAGTAGAAACCGTTTCATTTGAAATTCTCCTCAGTCGCGTCCGGCTCCGATTTCTGTTTGCCTCAGCGGTGGCAAATTATGGTTCTCTGAGTCTTTTGAAATCAAGTTGTTTATGTCAAGTCAACACGTGGCCAAACTGTTGCCGAGCAAGTCCTTCTATGTCCACTGCAGGCAGAGTCAGTATAGAGTCCCCGCATGACAGAAATTTGCATCGGAATGTTTCCCATGGTCACGAGAGCGCGCGTAGATTGTTGCGAAGCCGATCGGCGTCGCCATCGCGGAGAAGCGCTTCGACGGCAGCGTGGTTCTTTTTCCAGATGGGAACCGCGCGGGCCAGCGCCCTTCGTCCTTTTGCGGTGAGCGTCATCCGTCGCCCGCGGCGGTCCGCCGGGTCCGCCATGATTCGCACCAGCCCCCGGCGCCGCAAGGGCTTGAGAGCCGCGGTCAACGTAGTCCGATCCATCGCCAGCAGCGACGCGACTGCCTTCATTCCTGGCGGTGCCGGCCGGTTCAGAGATACCAAGAGCGAGAACTGCCCGTTGGTCAGGCCGATGGGGCGCAGCGCCTCGTCGAAACGCCGTGCCAGCGCCCGTGCCGTTCGCTGTACATGCAGGCAGAGACAGCAATCGCGGATCAGGTGCGTGGTCTTTAAGGTTGTAGTGAGAGCGACAGCCATAAACAAATGATATGGATATCAACGTATCTTGCCAAGCGGCTGCAGCGCATGATATACGTTGATATCAATGTACATTGCCGCGCGCCCTGCGCCGGTATCGTTGCCCTCGCAAGCAGGAGAAGTCATGAGCCGCAAAAGAGTCAGGACGAACGCGCTCGGCATCGCCGCAGTGGTTCTATTCGCTGCGCCTTGGCCGGCAAAAGCTCAGGATGCCAAGACGCCCTATCCGGCCATGGCGCCGCTCGAACAATACCTGATGCCGGATCGCAACGAGGAGATCAAAATGGCGCGCAGTGCTGCGCCGGACTCCATCTCCGCTGACGCTGAAGTTCTGGTTCTCACCAAAACTGGCTATGAAACTGCGGTTCACGGAAAGAACGGGTTCGTATGCCTAGTAGAGCGATCGTGGACTGCCGGAAAAAACGATTCGAACTTTTGGAATCCTAAACTGCGCGGTCCTCTCTGCCTGAATGCTCCGGCAGTACGGTCCTACCTTCCGCGCACGATCAAAAAGACCGAACTGGTCATAGCGGGACGAACGAATGCACAGATCTTCGAGGCTATCCGGTATCTCATCGCCAAGCAGGAACTGCCGGCGCCGGAGCCTGGCGCGATGTCCTACATGTTGTCGAAGCAAGGCTATTTGGGCGACCAGGCTGGCGGACCGTGGCTTCCGCATCTGATGTTTTTCACTCCCGAAACCGAGTCCAAAGCCTGGGGCGCGGGTCTGCCGGGGTCGCCGATTATCGCGCTTCAGAGCCCGGAGGAGCGGCTTACCGTTTTTCTGGTTCCAGTAGGCCGCTGGTCGGACGGTACCGCTGCCGTTCACACCGATGCGCACTAGCATTCGATTTGAAACGAATCGTAGCCGGGTGGCGGCGGGACACTCGGGGACAGACGGAACGATTTCCTAACGTCGGATGACAGCTGCACGAACTCAGCCACAGTTTCAGGCAAGATGATTTGGAAACGTCCTCTCTGTCGCTATGTTTCAGCCGCGTCTGCCGCCAGTCTTTTGGAAATCGGTCGCCGAAGAACACGTCCCTTCCACATCTAAAGTTCTGAAAGCGGAATTCCAGGAAATAAGGTATGCAGAGTTGGGTGGCGGAGGCCGGAAGCTTTTCAAACGGGCTATGGAATACGGGGACATTTCTTGTTCCCGGGGAGTGGGATGCGTATAGTGCCGGAATGCGCGGAATCTGGTTGCTTTTGCTTTGTGCAGTTGTTCTGGCGCTCTTTGGATTTGTTTATCTCGCCTTTCTGTCTTGGCCAAAGATGACACCCAAGAAACGGATTGCCAGTCTTTTGCTCCTTGCGCCAGATTTTCTTTTTGTTGCATGCATCGCCGTGTCAGCGTCGTGCGGTCATCCACCTCAGGGATCGCGTTGTTTCAATACACAGTTTCTATGTGGCGTTCTAATAGTATTCATTCTCCCGCTTCCGGCTTTGCTCGGCACGCTAGTGGCGCTTGGAATGTTTATTCACGCTCGTTTTGCTTCATAGGCAGGCGAAGACGGCGGAAGCGGCGGGTGGCCGAGTGACCCGGGTAACGACTTTCTACTTGGATGTCGGTCGGGTGGCCGCGGAATTTCCAGTTGTCTGCAGATGGGCCGAACCGTCCCTTCTTAGATTTCGCGATGGCGCGGGAGGCTGCGGATGCTACTGGCTATCCGCGGTTTGCATCGTAGATCGCTGCCCGGTCCATCACGGGCTTGAGGGTCAGCGCGGTTACTCCTATTACAATTCCGAGGAATGCGAGCAGCGCGGCCAGGATCGTGTGACCCTCGGCGATCCATACCGCCATGCTTATTGCCACCGCGCCATTCGCCAGCCCCAACGCGCGAAACCAGGGCGCGAGCTTTCGCGCCTCGCCACGAAGGAATTCTCTGTCCATACTGCCGGCAAAGAGCAAAAACCCGGCCATGATTAATTGAAGCGTGCCGCAGAATAAGATCGCGAAGAACAGCGCCAGGCTCCACGTTCCGCTTGTTACGTTTTTGAACCGCCAGGCCAGATACACGAGCAATACACAGCGCAAACAGATCTTGATGTGCAGTATTTCCCAAAACCGGTATGGTTTGGGGCCCGCCGATCCGAAAAGCTTCCGCACCAAGGCGGGCTGCTCTTCGGGTTTCGTGGTCTTTACGGAGTCCGAATCGCGGGCAGGACCTTGGTCGCTGCCCTTCGAGGCTAGCGATTGCTTGCCGGACGCAGAATCATCCCTTAGTTCCTCCAGCGCCAACTTGACATCATCGATGTGCTGCGTGCGGCGGTCCCGGTCCTTGCGCAGGCAGCGTAGGATAATCTTCTCGAGCTCAGGCGGCAGATTCGGCGCGAGGCTGCCAAGGGGCGGCGGTTCCTTCTGCAGGATTGCCGAAATTGTGGACATCTTGGTTGCGCCTTCAAAGGGCCGGCGGCCGGTGACCATCTCGTAGAGAACCGAGCCAAAAGAAAAAATATCGGAACGCGCATCCACCTTCGTGCCTTCGGCCTGCTCGGGTGACATGTAGGCGACGGTGCCGACGATCGAGCCTTCTTCTGTCAGCGGGGCGCCTTCAACGGTCACCGTCGCCATGGCGGCCTCGGAATCGAGAGTCTTCTCGGTCAGCTTGGCCAGGCCGAAATCGAGCAATTTCACGCGGCCGTCCTCGTCGATAATAATGTTGGCCGGCTTGAGATCGCGGTGCACGATTCCGGCTGAGTGCGCGCGGGCCAGGGCGTCGGCGATCTGGATCGAATACTTCAGTGTGTCTCTCAAGTGCAGGTCGTTCTTGTCGATCAACTGGTGAAGCGTCTTGCCCGCCACGAACTCCATGGCAATGAAATCCGTGTCCCCAGATGAGCTAATATCGTAGATGTGGATGATGTTGGGGTGATTCAGGGCCGATGCGGCCTTGGCTTCCTGTACGAAGCGGCGCTTGCGCTCGGGGCTGGTGGTAGCATCAGCGCGCAGGATTTTGATGGCTACGGGCCGGTCGAGATGAGTATCGAAGGCCTGGTAGACCACCCCCATACCGCCCTCGCCGAGTTTTGCCTCGATCCTATAGTGACCCAGCGCCCGGCCAATCATGGGGTCCATATTAGGACCTCGTTCTCATGTTAGGACCTCACTCGTGAGAGAGTAAACGGAGACAGAGAGAGTTTACGGCATTAGGGATGGAACTAGCGTGGGGTTTCTTCATGCGCTGAAACCAGATCGAAGAGGACTGACGGGGCGTTTCCTCCCCGAACGCAAATTTCTCTCCGCGTCCGCCCAAATTCTAAAATCAGCCCAACACCGCCATCACCACTTTCGGCCCGCCAAAGTCTTTCCTGAACGCCAATACCTGTTTCGGCAGCACGCCGTCGCTGGCCTGTAGATGCGCCGAGATGCCCTCTTACAATGGAATTGGGCCACTCCGAATGCGCTGCCCCAAATGCCAATTCGATCATGCGTTGCAGACGACCGAGTGTCTGAAGTGCGGGATTTTTTTCTCGCGTTACCATGCTCCGCTGGAAAGCGCCGCGAACCAGGTTCATCCAGACGTCGCGATGGCCGTGTCCGCTCCTCCCGCGCTGGCCGAGCATGCTACTGCTGTCGACGATGCCATTAGCCGCGCCGATGCTCGGAATGAATTAAAATACCGGATACTCGCGCTTCCGTTGGCCTTGCTTCTGGCGCGCCTGGCGGCGGGCACGCCGCTGCGTATGGCAGCAGCCATGCTTGCCATGGTGCTGCACGAGAGTGGGCACGCTATCACCGCCTGGCTGACGGGCCGCTGGGCTGTGCCCCTGCTCTGGGTTACTCCGCACGGCCAAGAGCGCTCCTGGGGGATTGTTTTGCTTGTGACCGCCGCCATTCTCTTTGGCGGATTTCTTGCGTGGAAAGCGGAGCGCTGGGGATGGGTTCTCGCCGCTGGCGCGGTGCTCCTCTTGCAACTGATCGCTCTGTCTTCGCCGGCAGAAGCCATGATCGTTTTTTTCGGAGATGGCGGCGCCATGGTGCTGGCCACCCTGCTGATGGCGACGTTTTACGCGCCGCGCGAAAGCCGCCTGTATAAGAGCTGGGGCCTGCGTTGGGGATTGCTCGTCATCGGAGCCCTTAGCTTCATGCACGTTTTCCTGATGTGGACGGGACCTTTGGAAAATCTTCCGTTCGGCGAGATTGAAGGAGTGAACCTGTCCGATCCCAGTTTGCTCACCGAAATGTACGGCTGGACGGTCTTGCAAATGGTCGATCGCTATGTCCGGCTGGGCACAGTCTGCCTCGCGGCCCTGCTCGCGCTCTACGTTTGGGGACTGGCCTCCGCCTACCTGGAACTACGGCGGAGCCCATCCTCGGAGCAGCAACACTCCTTGGCGAATCGCTAGTAGGGCCGCTTGCCCAAAATCTGTGAGGTCTCCCCGCGCACGAGAGATATCTGCTCGCTCAATTCCGACGGCTTCTAACTACGCACTGCCCTCTATTCAACGCTCACTCTTCCACAGAATAGTTACCTCTGCGCGTCCTGTACTTCTGGGCAGGCGATTTTCTCTAGCGTTGTGGAGGATGATGGAATCCGCCCAGCCGCGAACCAGCACAAGCAATCCGGCGATTCCAGCCGGTCACACTCGGCTACAGTGAGCCTTAGTGTGAGCGCCGTGAACAAGAATAAAGTGCCATCTCTTTTAGTGGGGGAAAGTTTCACGATGCTCGCGGATATTCGGGATACGCAGAATCAACTTTCTAATCAGGTTTCTGCTGAAGAAGCCACTGGGTCGATCTCGCTTCTTGATCTGGCGGAAATTCTCGATCAGCACAAAATCTGGGTGGAAACGGGCGGAGAGTCCGGCGTCAAAGCGGATCTTTGCGGGGTCAATCTCTCCCGCTCAGACTTGACGGGAGTCAATCTCGAAGGAGCGTTCATCCAGCGCGCCAATTTGATCGGCGCGGATCTTTCGATGGCAAACTTGCGTGGCGCGAGTTTGGTCCAAGCCGATTTGAGGGAAGCCAACCTTTTGGGCACTGAGCTCCGAGGCGCCAATTTAATGGGCGCGAATCTTTATGGAGCCGAGGGCGTTTGGGTCGGGCGACTTGGCGGAACGAATCTATTTGATGCGATTCTCCCCGAAACGATCGCGGCCTTCGACAGCACAAAAGCAATCTCGGATGCCTCAAAAGTTGCACGCTGGTTTTATTTCTTAATTCTGGCTTCTAGTCTTGCTTGCATCGCGCTCATTGGATTGACGACGGACGTGCGGCTGATCGTGGATGCATCTGTGATTCCCGTCGCGCGTTTCCCGAAAATCGTTTCGATGACGAGTTTTTATCTGGGCGCGCCGCTCGTACTTTTCATTTTATATCTCCGCTTCCATTTTTTGCTGTTGCGCTTGTGGGGCAGCATGTCGGGCTTGCCGGCGGTTTTTAAAGATGGGCAAACGCTCGAAAAAGACGGGCCGTGGTATTTGATGGGCCTGGTAAGACGGCATTTCCGTTGGATGCGCGAAGGCCGTTCGCCCTTTTGGGTATTGGAGACAATCGTCGCGACCGTGCTGGCCTATTGGGTTGTACCGGCGACGCTATTTTTGTTTTGGCTGCGTTATTTGGTTAGGCAAGATTTTCGCGGAACGCTGTTGCACGCATTTCTCCTGACGCTTTCCGTGGCCGCGGCGACTTGTGTTCCTACGATCGTAGCGCGCGTCCTGCAACCCGGCGATCTGCTACGACAGAAATCCAAGAATCTTTTGCGGCTGAGTTTCGCAACTGCGCGAATCGCCCTACTGACCGGCTGCGCACTGCTGATTTTTTCGCTCGGAGTGAACCGCGGTTTGCCTTCCGACAGCAACATTGCCACGCAGCACTCGCAGGCAAGTTTGCTGAGATGGGTTTCGGAAGCGATGCAATCGATCGGCTACAGGCCTTATGCGGAGCTCACGGAAGCAACACTGTCCGGTCCCCCGCCCCACGGGAACTGGAGTGAAGAAGCGCTCGCTTCCGTGCCAGGAGCAAAACTAAATGAAATGAATTTGCGTTTCGCGCGTGCCTACAAATCCTACCTCGTGAACGCGAAACTCTGGCGCGCAAATTTGGAAGGCGCTTATCTTTCCGAAGCCGACATGCGAGGAGCTAATTTGCGCGAAGCCGTTTTGCGAGATGCGATTTTAGATCGTGTCCTGGCCTCGAAAACGGTGATGGTCTCCGCCGACGCGACCCGCGTAAACTTCACGGGTGCCGATTTGCGCGGCGCTGATATGTCCTTCGCAACTCTCGAGAACGCCCTCCTTTCAAACGCTAGACTGGCCGGCGCTTCGCTCTACGCCGTAAATCTTCGCAACGCTCAAATGTTGCGCACTGACCTCACCCGAGCGGACATGAGAGACACCAAAATGGAGCATGCGATTTTGTCGTTTGCGAATTTGGAGCAGACCGATCTCTCTTCGGCAAAATTGCTCGAAGCAAACATGACCGGGGCTCAATTTAAGGGAACAATTTTAATGGACGCTGACTTGCGAAACGTAGACCTTCGCGGCGCTTTTTTCGCAGGTGCGATTTTTCGGGGCACAGAAATTACTGGGGCAAATGTGGCCGGAGCCGACCTTCGCGGGGCGCTCGGATTGACAGCCGAGCAAGTTTGCTCGACGCATGGTTGGCAAGGCGCTCAGCTCGACCCGGATGTCCTTGCGCAGACGCGAAGCCTCTGTGGGGCCGCGCGCTAAATCCAAAAATAAGCCGGTTCGACGCAAGACAAGCTAACGCAACTCACCGCATTCAAGAATCAGCCGGTTCAGCGCAAAGCAGCGTAACGTATCTCACTACACTTTCTACTTTTTTCCCTGTATGGCGTGAGCTTTCCGCTCCGCTTACTCTTCCCTTGAGAATGAACGGCAAACCCGTTCAGCAAGGGGGTCGCTGACTGATGCCATTACTAACCGTTGTGACGGTTTTGATCGTTGTAGGAGTACTGCTTTGGCTTGTCAACCGCTTCATACCCATGCAGGGAACAATTAAGTCCATTTTGAACGCGGTCGTTGTGATCGTTGTGGTGTTGTGGCTCTTGAACGTATTTGGGCTTTTCAGTTCGTTCGCGCATATTCGCGTTGGGACCTAACCGAAACGCAATTCGTATGATTCGTTGACCCGCTGCGTCAGGGCAGTGCTACTAAGTTTTCGATTGGTTGCGCAGCGCGGCGAGAATCCATTTCTGCAGTACGACGCGGCAGTGGGGCTTTAGTTCGCGAAACTCCAGTCCCATTCCTTGAGCGGGTTTAACGTAAATGACAGTGCCTTTGGCTTCGAAGTACTCATTTTCATAGAAAATTTTCACAAAGACCGGTGATAGTTCAGCGAATGGAGAAAGAGTCTCAAGGTAGCATCCGTGGAGACTGATTTCCGTGGCGCGAACGGAAACGGTTGCGCTCGGCGAATTTTCTGGTGCGATCTCGGCAGCTGCGTTAACGACAAATCGGAACCCCCGTCGGTCTGGGTGCATGGTGTCTAGCCTAAACCATCAGGATTGTTGTTGTCGCTCGCGGGTTGAAACCTGCGTTGCGAATTACATAATAGGGCTATCGGGGGTAGGGGAGTTTCCTCAGGGGCTAAAGGCCCCGCATTAACGGACCTATTCGGCACGGCTGAAGCCGCGCCCTCCCCAGAGGCATTTATGCGGCGGCTTGTGGAGATCAGCTCGCAGGTCTACCTGTCATTCTTGCCAGTTACGCTTGTTTCAGACTGCGCTAGTGTGCCTCACGGACAGATGCGCATAGGAAGCTGCCATCGGGGGATTCGCAGCAATCGTCACCTCTTGAGGACTCGGCTGTCGGGCCTCGTCTGTAGCTTACTCGTTTCCGGACTATGCGCACTTTTAGGGCCGGTGGCGATCGCCCAAGAGCCAGAAAAGGGGCAACCACCGCCAGCAGCCCTGAGCCAGGAGGCGAAGCCCAACCCACCACAATCGGCGGACCCGTCTCAGCAGCCGACCGCGCCTGCCCAGCCGGAGCAGCAACCGAAAAAAAAGAAGAAGTTCAGCATTCCGGCTGGAATTGTCGTCGCGCCACTCCCTATTTCCAGTCCTGCCCTCGGTTCGGGAATGACCCCGATACTTGGCTATATCTTCCCCTTAAACAAGAACGACAAGATTTCTCCCCCTTCCACCGTCGGAGTGGCGGGCCTTTTTACGGACAACGGCAGCCGGGGAATTGCCGTCGGCGGGCAGCTCTTCTTCAAAGAAAATACTTACGAGGTCACCTCGGGCTTCGTGCATGGCAACGCGAACTACAACATATACAGCAACGAAATTGCCCCCGGCCTTAAGCTGCCGCTCAATCAAACGGGCGAAGCCTTCTTCGGTGAATTCCTGCGCCGACTTTTCTGGAAGTTTTTCGCAGGCCCGCGACTTATATCAGGCAATTCGTTTATTACGGTCCGCCCCAATAATGTCACCAACTTTCCGATACCCTCGGGAGTCGGGCTCCACACGACCCTCACCGCCATTGGCGCTAAGTTGACTCGGGACACCCGTCCCAACCACTTCTATCCGGTTAGCGGCACCTTTTTTAAATTTAGCTCGGATTTCTTCTCCCAGGATTTAGGCAGCAAGTATTCTTTTCAATCGTACAGAGGTCAGTTCGACAAATATTGGAGCCTGAGCAGCAAGCAGGTTCTCGCCTATGACGCCGATTTCTGCGGTACTTCCGGTAAACCTCCCTTCTATGGAAACTGTATCTATGGCACCAACAATGAATTGCGGGGCTATACGGCAGGGAAATACTTCACTCGCTACACGCTCGCCACACAATTGGAGTATCGCTTGGTCTTGCCGAAGAGGTTTGGCCTGGTCATTTTCGGTGGCCTCGGTGGCGTTATCCCAGGTGGCAGTCAATTGGCGCAAAGAGTGCAGAATAGCCATTTCCTGCCGAGCGGTGGTGGCGGTCTGCGATTCGAATTGAGCAAGAAGTATCACGTCAATCTCCGTGCCGACATCGCCCAGGGCAGAGACGGTCACACGTTTGGCATGGGAGTTGGCGAGGCGTTTTAGAGAGGCCGCGAATTCTCGCGTTACACCCGGAGAGTGCGCAGGTAAGGCACGCTGGCTCGCATCATGTCGAGGTTCATTTCCACGAAATAGTTTTCTACGCCGCCTGTTTTAGCAGCTGTGAAGATTTTCTTCCAGTCGAGAGTACCTTCTCCCACTGGCACGATCTTCTTCGTGGTTGCCGACCAGCCCTGGACATGCATCGAGAAAAAGCGGCCGGGATACTTCATGAAATATTCAGCGGCGTCAAAGCCCTCGCTAATTGTGGAAATTTGAAATTGGAAATTGACGAATTTCGGATCGAGAAGGCCGATCAAGACATCGTAGGTGCGCTTGCCATCAACCGTAGAGGTTTCGAAGTTTTCGTTATGAAGGCCCTGGCGGATTCCGGCGGCAGCAGCTTTTTCGCCCATCTTGTTGTATTCGTCGGCGGCGCGCTTCACGTCGTCCATCGTCGGGTTTTTGGGCCCATCGAGGCTGGCGACGAGCATCTGTTTGAGGCCTACATCCTGGGCCCACGCAATTCGGCCGGCCTGATCTTTTCGCAGCTCTTCCATTCCGAAGTGCGAGCTGATGCAGGTAACTCCCCAATCGTTCAGCATTTTCTTGAGTTCGGAGCCTTTGTACTTGGCTAGGCCGCCGAAGCCGGAGTCCTCGTAGCCCACAGGAGAGCAGAGCTCGATCGTTTGAAAACCAGCGGCGGACAGCCCTTTAATTGTGCCGGGAAAATCCTTGGCGATGCCTTCTCTTACTGGCCAGGTTTGGCAGCCGATGGGCAGGCCGAGCGGATTGGCCCCCAGTTCGAACGCGCCAGCGGAGAAGAGACTGGTTGCGGCTGCCGTCGTTGCGGCAGTTTTTATGAACGATCTTCTCGATAGTTCTGACATGGACGGCTCCTCGTCGCTGATTTTGGTGCCGATCTTTGTTGCTACTTTTCTTCGCCGAAGAGTTTGATGTCTTCGGGGCCTTCTTGTAGAGGGGCGGCATTGCGGCCCTGCACCAGCTCGCGAATTTGCGCGACTATGTCAGGGTTAGCGAGCGTGGTGATGTCGCCGGTGTCCATGTGATTGGAAATTGCCGCCAGCACGCGACGCATGATTTTGCCGGAGCGCGTTTTCGGCATGTCCGGGACGATATGCACGCGCTTCGGCCGTGCGATTTTCCCGATTATAGTTTCGATGGTGGAAATCACTTTGTCCTGGATGGCTTTGTTTGAAGGAACGCCCGGCTTTAACGAAATGTAGACTTCCGGTACGCGGCCTTTGATTTCGTCGACCACCGGAACGACCGCCGCTTCGGCAATTTCCGGAATGCTGAGGCACGCGGATTCGACTTCCTTCGTGCCGAGTCTGTGCCCCGCCACGTTTATGACATCATCCACGCGGCCGAGAATGCGGTAGTAGCCGTCGGCGGGAAGAACGGCGCCGTCGGCGGCGTAATACGGCCAATCGCGCCAGTCTTTGCTCTCGGGATTCTTACAATATTTCTTGTAGTACTGATTGACGAAACGATCTGAACTGCCCCAAATCGTTTGCATGATGCCCGGCCACGGATTGCGAATGCAGATGTTTCCCGCTTTGCCCGTGCCGGGTTTTACTTCTTCTCCGTTCTCATCCCAGATGACGGGATAAATGCCGAGGACCGCGGGGCCGGCGCTGCCGGGCTTCATGGGATCGAGCGCGGGTTTCGTGCTGCAGAGGAAGCCGCCGGTTTCGGTTTGCCACCAAGTGTCCACGATCACCGCTTCGCCCTTGCCAACCGTTTCGTAATACCAGCGCCAGACTTCCGGCTCGATCGGCTCGCCTACGGTGGTCATGTGCTTGAAGTGATAGTTGTATTTTTTCGGCTCGTCGCCGCCGGCTTTGCGGAGCATTCGAATGGCGGTCGGCGAAGTGTGGAAGATATTTACGTCGAGACGCTCGGCGATGCGCCAGGGGCGCGCGGCATCGGGGAATTGCGGCACGCCTTCGTAAAGAACGCTGGTGGCGCCGAGGGAGAGCGGGCCGTACACGATGTACGAATGGCCGGTGATCCAGCCGATGTCGGCCATGCACCAGTAGACGTCTTCGGGATGAATGTCCTGGTAATACTTGGAAGTGCCCGCGGCGTAAGCGAGATAGCCGCCTGTGCGGTGCTGGCAGCCTTTGGGCTTGCCGGTGGTGCCGCTGGTGTACATGAGGAAGAGCGGAGCTTCGGCGTCCTGAGAGACGGGTTCCACGGTCTGACCGCGGTAGTCCTTGAGGACGTCGTCGACGAAGTAGTCGCGGTCCATGATCATTGGGGAATCGGAGCGGAAGTGGCCTGCGTAACGGCGCCAGAAGAGCACTTTGTCGATGTGCTGGCCTTCTTTTTTTGCGGTTGCGACGGCGATATCGGCGCTGGGCTTGTGATCCACCCATTTGCCGTTGCGATGATAGCCGTCTGCATAAATTAGGACGCGGCTGCCGGAATCGGCCGCGCGCAGGCCGCAGGCTTCTCCGCTGAATCCGCCGAAGACGACGGAGTGAACGACGCCGAGTCGCGCGCACGCGAGCATGGTGATGGGCAGCTCGGGTATCATGGGCATGTGAATGGTGACGCGGTCGCCGGTTTTGAGTCCGGCGAAATCGCGCAGCATGGCGGCGACTTCGTTCACGCGCTTGTAGAGCTCCTGATAGGTGATAACGGTGGCGGATTCGTTTTCAGGCTCGGGGACGAAAATCAGGGCGGCTTTGTTCTTGTGCTTGGCGAGATGGCGGTCCACGCAGTTGTAGCAGGCGTTGAGCTTTCCACCGACAAACCATTTCCAGAAAGGAGGATTACTGGTGTCGAGAGTCTTGCGCCAGGGCTTGTCCCAATCGAGAAGCTTCGCGTAAATGTCGAAGCATTCGGGGAAATGCTTTTCGCTGAATTTTTTTACAAAAGCGGGATCGGCGAGATTGGCTTGCGCTATGAATTTCTTGGAAGGGTAGAAGTACTCTTCTTCTTTCCAATGAACGGCAATCTGCGCTTCCGTCAGAAGCTTGCTCTTGTTCTTCGATGCCTTCGCTTTTGTTTTCTGGCGAGCTTTGGCCACGGCGACAACTCCCCTTCGAAGATCGATTTCGATTGTGACGCTACAACGAGGACAGCTTGGTTCGGACAAGGGCGTTTCCTGCGGGAAAGGAACTTGTCCGTCAAAAATGATGCTACCACGCAGGCGCGCGAGTCAATCGGCACGCCTGCATGGAACGAGCGGAATCGCTATTTCATCCCGCCAACTTCGTCCCAGATCTTGCGGCCGTGAGTCTCCTTAAGGAACAAGCTTCCCACTACGAACGTAATGCTGGCTACGATCATGGGGTAGTAGAGGCCCGCATAAATGTTATGCGTGCTCTCGCATAAGTAAACGCCGATGAGGGGCACCAACCCGCCAAAGACACCGTTCCCTATGTGGTAAGGCAAAGATAACGACGTGTAGCGTATTTTCGCCGGAAAGGCTTCCACGAGATATGCGGCGATCGGGCCGTAAATCATGCAGACATAAATCACCTGAATAAACACGAGGAAAACCAGCATGGGCACATTCGGGTTGGTGGCTTCCTTCGCGGGAACCGCTTTGCCGGTGTCGTCTATGGTGAGCGCGGTGAGTGTCGGAGCGCCGGTAACTTTGTTTCGGACGGAACTGAGTGTCTGAACATTGTTGCCCGCGGCTCGTTGCATGGCGTGGTAAATCGGCAAGTACGTGAGGACGGCGAGCAAGCAGGCAGCCATCATGAGCCACTTGCGGCCTATCTTGTCGGAAAGGGCTCCAAAGACGGTGAAGAAAGGCATTCCGAAGAGAAGAGCGTAGGCCACGATAATGTTCGAGAGTTTGGGATTCACTTTAAGAATCGTTTGCAGGAAAACGAGGAGAACATAAAACTGGCCGGTGTACCAGATGACTCCTTGGCCAGCGGTCGCGCCGAAGAGGGAGATGAGGACGTTTTTCAAATTCTCCGGCTTGGTGAAGGCTTCTTTCAGAGGCTGCGTCGAAGTCATGCCAGAGGCTTTGAGCTGCGAAAAGATGGGAGACTCTTTCATCTTCAAGCGGATATAGAGCGAAATCGTTACGAGAACGATGGAGGCGAGAAACGGAATGCGCCAGCCCCAGGCCTTGAAGTGATCGACCGTCATGGATTGCTGCGTGCCGAGGATTACGAGCAACGAGACGAAAAGGCCCAGCGTCGCCGTGATCTGGATGAAGCTGGTGTAGTAGCCGCGCTTGCCGTCGGGCACGTGCTCAGCGACATAGACCGTCGCGCCGCCATACTCTCCGCCGAGCGCAAGGCCTTGCAGAACGCGAATGGTCAACAGGATGATAGGGGCAAGAACCCCGATGCTCGCATATGTGGGAAGGAAGCCGATCAGCGCCGTTGCGCCGCCCATGATGGAAAGCGTTACCAGGAAAGCATACTTGCGGCCAACGATGTCTCCGATTCGTCCGAAGAACAACGCTCCGAAGGGTCTGACCATGAATCCCACCGCGAAAGTCGCCAGATAAGAGATATAGGCAAAGGTGTCATTACCAGGTGGGAAGAATTTCGGAGAAAGAACCACGGCCAAACTTCCAAAAATGTAGAAGTCGTACCACTCGATCATGGTGCCGACGGCGGAGGCGAGAATCACCTTCGGGATGCTGTCCCTTTTTTCTCCGCCTGCTCCGATTACGTTTGGCTGACTGGCCATGCTTCCTCCTGTTGAAATGCGGTCCGCCGACTACGTGTTGGCCGGGCGCACACGATCGTCCGTCCAAGCGGCCGCGAGACACACCTTTGCTGAGTTGTGATTCCTTCCCTTTGAATCCCCCCTGTGACTCGCAAAGGGTGCGAGTCAGGCATTCAGTGGCGGAAGGTTGGTAATTCGGACAGTTCATATACGGCCCGGGGAGCGTTGTCAAGAAATGACTTATGCGTACTGGATAGCGCAGAAGCTCTCCAGCTGGTTTGGGTGAAGAGAAAAGGGACAGGAATAGCTGGCGCTGGAGTGGGGAGCGGCAATCGTGATAAAAGGTTTGCTTGAACTTACACAACGCCATATTTCTGTTTTTTGCCGGGGCCGTGGGTGGGGCTATTAACGCCGTCGCTGGCGGCGGCAGCTTTGTGGCGTTTCCGGCGCTTCTGTTTACGGGAGTACCGCCGGTGCCGGCCAACGCGACCAATACGCTGGCGCTTTGGGTGGGAACGACCGCGAGCGGCGGCGCGTATCGCATGAAGTTGAACATTCCGCGGCGGGTGATGATTCCGCTGATTCTGACGAGCGTGGTTGGCGGATTGGCTGGCGCGATTCTTCTGATCAAGACGCCCGCGCAGACTTTCTTGAAGGTTTTGCCATGGTTGCTGCTTGGCGCTACGCTGCTGTTTGCGTTTGGCAAGCATTTGACGGGAAGGATTTCGGCGGGAATCTCGCACGATTCAAATAATGCTGCAGTTGTGGGCGCTTCCGTGTTTGAGCTGTTCGTTGCAGTGTATGGCGGATACTTTGGCGGCGGGATCGGCATCATGAACTTGGCAATGCTGGCTGCTATGGGGATGACCGATATTCACGCTATGAATAAATTGAAAGTCTTGCTGGGTGGCGTGATCAACGGAGTCGCCGCAGTGACATTTATCATTACACGAGCGATATTTTGGCCGCAGGCTTTGGTGATGACAGCGGGCTCCTTGTTGGGAGGCATAACCAGCGCACATTATGCGCAGAAGCTTCCACAGTCGTGGATTCGCGGGTTTGTGATTTTAGTTGGGGCTGGGATGACGGTTTACTTTTTTGTGCGTGGATATCGATGAGGCCATTTGCGATAGAGAAGTGAATCAGAGGTGAGCGATGAAGACGAATTATGCGGCAGTGTTTGTTTCGGCCCTGGCGTATTGGATACTCGGGGCTTTGTGGTACGGACTTTTGTTCAACAAACCGTGGATGGCGCTGGAAAACATTTCGATGGAAAGCGCCAAGGCCATGAATCCTGTTTTGCCCTATGTCGTTACGTTTGCGTTGAATTTGTTGATTGCGTTTGTGCTGGCGCAGATTTGCATTTGGCGGAGTGCCAATTCGGCGGCGCGGGGAGCGGCGCTGGGAATATTTTTGTGGATTGGATTTGTTGGGCCGGTGACGTTCACTACTTACATGTACGAGATGCGGTCGATGCAGTTGTTTGCGATCAATGAGTTTTATGCGTTGGTTGGGTTTTGTTTGATGGGCGCGATTTTGGGTGCGTGGACGAAAAAGGTCGCGTAAACGTGAAGCCGCAGAATTTTGTGAGTGTTCGTGTTGAACCAAGACGGGTACGGCGTGCCGTGCCCCTACTGAGGCTTGCTGTGGATGGAGGCGTCGATGAGTTGAATGGTGTGAACTACCGGCGTCACTTGGCCTTGGCGGGCTAGGGAGGATTGGAGTTGGAGCAGGCAGCCGGGATTGCCGGTGGCTACTACTTCGGCGTTGAGCGGGGTGATGAGTTGGGCTTTGCGGTCGCCTAGGGCGTTGGCGGCGTCGGGTTGAACTAGATTGTAAATGCCTGCTGAGCCGCAGCAGATGGCGGCTTCCGGAATTTCGGTGAGTTTGATGCCTGGAATATTTGCGAGCAATTGGCGGGGTTGAGAACGGACGCCTTGGGCGTGTTGCAGGTGGCAGGAATCGTGGAACGCTACGCGCATGCGGAGGGGATTTCTTGTGGCTCGCGGCGGCAGTTCGGTGAGAACTTCGGTGATGTCCTTGCACTTTGCGGCGAAAGCTTTGGCGCGATCGGCGTAATTGGGATCGTCGCGAAGCAAATGGCCGTATTCTTTTACATTGGAACCGCAGCCCGCGGCGTTAGTGACGATGGTCTCGACATTGGCGCGTTCGAATGCATCGATGGTTTTTCGGGCTAGCGCTAACGCGCCGGTCTCTTCTCCTGCATGAACCATTAACGCGCCGCAGCAAGGCTGGTCCTTGGGCGCGACGACTTCGCAGCCTTCGGCTGCGAGGACGCGAGCGGTAGCGGCGTTTACCTGGGGAAAGAATTCGCGTTGCACGCAGCCGAGCAAAAGGCCAACGCGTCGGCGCTTCGCACCTTGCGCTGGGGTGATTTCAGGCACGCTCTCGTACTTTTCAAGCTTCGGCATTAGCGCTTCCATGGAATGAACGCTCTTGGGAAAGAGCTGCAGTAGGCCGACGCCGCGCACTAGCGCTTGCAGACCGGACTTTTGGTAAGCGAGCAACGGCCAGCGAAGGAGTCGCAGGCGATCGGGCCGCGTGAAAACGGCGAAAAGAAAACGGCGATGGAGCTTTTCGGCGAAGGTGCGTGGATGATGGCGTTCGATCTGGGCGCGCGTTGCTTCGATGAGTTTTCCGTAGTCGACGCCGGAAGGGCAGGCGGTCATGCAAGCCATGCAGCCGAGGCAGGAATCGAAGTGGCTGACCCACTGCGGGTTCATGGCGGCATTGCCTTCGCTGGCGAGTTTCATCAGATAGATGCGGCCGCGAGGAGAATCCATTTCTTCGTTCCAGAGGACGTAGGTGGGACAAACCGGCAAGCAGAAGCCGCAGTGGACGCAGTTCTCGATAATTTGTTTGGACGGCGCATGGTGCGCGTCGAAGGCGCTGGGTAATGGATTTGCGTCGGGAAGAGTAGTCATGAAGGATCGCTGTTCGTCGCTACTCGTGAACATAACCGAATGGCGGTGCAGGTGGCAAACAGCGATTACGGGGAGCGAGAGGGAGAAAAGAAAGACAGAGATAAGAAAAAAAGGCAAAAGATAACGCAGAGACGCCCCGACGCGGTCGGGGTAAACGCCGAACACAGAGCAGCGCAGAGTTGGAGCGGAATCATTTTGGCGGCGCTGCCGCGGCCGGTGAGGGAGCGGCTTGGCGGAGTTCCTCGATGTCTTTGAGGATGGTGGAGACGAGGGATTCGACGACGGCTTGGCCTTTTTCGCGTGTGGCCAGCGTGGGATCGCCCCACGCTCCGGTGGGGGAATAGGTGCCTCTGCCTTGGGGATCGCGGGTGAGACTGCCGGGTTGATTGGGATTGAGATCGCGCACGGCCTTTTTCATGCGAACGGTTTCAGGCTCGATGTAGAGCATCATGGAGGTTTCGATTTCGTCGGCGTGCGTGCCTCCGGATTGGCGAAGTTTTTTCTCGACTGGATCGTCTTTGGTGAGATCGGTGTAATGGAGGACTATGCCGTCTTTTGCGAGGTCGGCTGTGGCTTGTGCGAGCGGCCTGAGTGTGGAGATGCCGGTGTTGAGGATGTAAAAGCGGCGCGGGCCGTAGTGCGCGAGAGAATGAACGATGTCGGTGATCATGGCGCGGGCGGTATCCATGCTGAGCGAAGTGGAGCCAGGATATTCGAGGAAGGCGGGGTAGTAACTGTAGTTGATGGTGGGAGCGACAACGGTGTTTTGAGGGGCGGCATCGAGTACACGTTTCTTGAGATATTCAGCCATGAGGAAATCGTTGTTGAGCTGGAGATGGCGGCCATGCTCTTTGGATTCGGCACCGAGAGCGATGACCACGACGGTATTCGGAGAGAGGACGTGTTCCGCTTCATCCCACGAAAGAGATTCAAGAAGTACGGCAGGGTTGGTGTGCTCGACGGGCGGTGGCGTGACGGCGGGCGATTGAGCCGAAGACAGAGTCGCGACCGCTAGCAGAGACAAACACCATGCAACCGGGCTGAGCGCTAGTTTTTCAAGACGGCTTGAAGCTCGTTGGAGAGTCATTGGTGCACCTCGTCAGTGTTGGCTAAGAGGGCGCATTGAATTGCGCCCCTACATGGGCTTGGTTGGGATTATCGGGCGATGGGGCCGGTTGTGATTCCACTGTTGAGTTCGTAGACGGCGCCGATGGTTCCAACTAGACAGGTTTCGCGCGTGAGGCCGAGAAGTTCGCGGAGGCGATAGACGCTTTCGATGCCGGTGCAGTGCGCGCCGAGAATGCGGGCGGTCTGGTATTCCTTCAGCTTGGAAGCGGTCCAAGCGAGCTGCTGGTCGGAGGCGGCAAAGAGATGGAAGCCGCCGATGGCGGCGTCGACGGGTGCGGCGTGGACAAAGCCTCGCGCGTATTGCAATGTGTTGATGATTCCGGAATGGCCGCAGCCGGAAAGCAGGACGAGGCCGCGGGAAGTGTTGAAGACGAGAGACTGATCGTCGGGAACGGTGTCTTCGACCCAGGCCGTTCCTGTGTTTACCTCCGTGCCTGCCGGATAATTTTTTTCGGGATAGACGCGCGGAACCGGACCGCTGAGCCAGATGCCGGGAAAAAGTTCTTCGGGTTTGTCATGAACGACGAAGACGCCTCCGCTGGCTTCGTAGTCCTTTTTCATCTGGATCATGGGATTGGGATTGTGGCCGCGGCGTTCGAGGAAGATTCCGTCTGCGACGTGAACGCGGGAGAGAGCTTTCGGATTCGATTTGGAAAATTCGCGGCGGAGAGTCATGAGGCCGGTGGTGTGGTCGTCATGGAAGTGGCTGAGGATTACGTCTTGAACATCGCTGAGATCGATCTTCAGCTCGCGCGCGTTTTCCAGAACAGTGTTGGGGCGGGCGCCCGTGTCGAAAAGGATTTTGTGACCATCAGCTTCGACGAGTGCGGCAAAACCCCATTCGCCAATACCGTCGTCGGCGAGCATGGTCGAGAGGATAGTTATTTTTAGGCTGCGAACTTCAGGATGAGAATCGGGTGCGGATTGCGCGGTGACACGATTCGGCGTCACAACCAAGAAGAGAACAATTAGCGGAAGAGAAATGCGGAATATTTTCATTTGGAAAACTCCTTTATCAGATGCCGCCGACGAAGCGGCCGGGATTCAGGGTGTTCTTGGGATCGAACTGCTTTTTTACGGCGCGCATGAGTGGAAGAGCGTCGCCGGGTGTGCCCCAGGCGTCCATGCTTTGCATATCTGCGGGGTGATGAAACGCTGCGAGTGAGCCGCCGGCGTGTTCGAGCTCGAAGCGAAGATCCGAAAGAACAGCGTGGAGATTTTCTAGCGTGGCATCCAAGCGCAGCCAGCCGATGCCGGTGACCTGCATCGTTAACTTCCAATGCGCATTGCGAGAGCTTGCCGCGCGTCGCACGGTCTCGACGGTGCACGCGATGGAGGCCGGGAGCGCGGGGCTTTT
>Ga0210405_10000785_pt1 | contig 39504 bp, 64 predicted proteins | sample IncBWH11MmetaG_FD_155492 | JGI IMG/M metagenome (GOLD analysis project Ga0210405, IMG submission 155492) | Forest soil microbial communities from Barre Woods Harvard Forest LTER site, Petersham, Massachusetts, United States - Inc-BW-H-11-M | ecosystem: Environmental > Terrestrial > Soil >... | reverse complement strand
ACAGTTGGAGCGTTGTAGAAAATCAAATTGATGGAACCTATAAGGTAAAAGAGGATTCCATGACTGTTAGCGATATCGTAGTTGGCAACTACCGCACCGCCAACATCGCCGCAGACGTGGCCTTCAGCCTGAACGCCGCGCACCAGGAGCGGATGGACGAGATCGAATACAGGGAGAAGAGCAAATGAAAAAGATCGTTCTCATCGCTGCCATGGTGTTGCCGTGGGGAGTGTTCGATTCGACATACACGTATAAATGTGATCCTATTCCTGGGACAGATTATTTCGCTTGCCCAATACAGCATAGATATTACCTGACCTACAAGGGAGATAGATACATGAACATGGAGTTAAACTTCGAGGACAAGGATCAAGCGAACGACATGGCCGAAGCCCTGAACGAAGCGCATGAGCGGAGAATAATAAGACGTGATTTAGATGCCGGAAAATCATTGCATCACAAAATATGTGAAACGATTAATGGAGCTGATGCTTGCAAGGACATCCCATGAAAAATCTCCTTCTCATCGCAACAACGATTTTGGGCCTTAGCTCTGCGGTATCGGGAGATATCGTTGCAGTCCCCTATGGCGGACGGTCGGTGACACCGTACATGGTCTCGCAAGAGGCTTTGAAATCCGACACTAAGGCCATCTCTTTTGAAGCTCTCGCCCTTCCCGACGATCCGTTGCGGGAATTTCAGATGCTTCGTCAATTCATTAACCGCGTCCGTCCGATCCCAGAAGGATACGACATTATTATGATAAACGATGATGAACGACCCATAGGACGCGAATACAGTAAGACCCCAGTTATATATAAGGGGTTGCGTGTGTGGTTGAAGAGGGACGCATGAGCTTCACCGACGACGATCTGAAGCGGTTGAAAGACCTGCTCAGGGACAAAGGAGACTTAAGTACATTCTTTGATACTTACGAAGACATGGAAGCTCTTCTTGTCCGTCTGGAAGCGGCAGAAGAAGTTATAAGCCACGCCATCTCTCAGAGAAAGGTTCACACTCCTGAGACGTGTTATGACGGCAACCCTGTCCCTATTGAAATAGTCGAAGCCTGGCGCAAGGCGTGTGGTTTATGACCCCCGACCTGGAGAAAAGGGCGGAAGAAATAGTTGAGTTGTATGTTAGTGATGAGCATGATAAGGAAAACTACAAAAAGGATATTTTAGAAGCCCTCCGCCAAACGCGGGAGGAAGCGATCAAAGAAGAAAGAGACACACATTGGCAAGACTGGGAGCAAATTAAAAAAGATGTTCGCAAGGAAGCCCTGGAAGAGGCGGCAAAGGTGATGGAGTTCGAACTAGCCAGAAAATATGGCAAGATGATATTTATAGTGGAACCCATTGTTAGGAAAATCCGCGCCCTCGCCTCGTCGGGATCGGAAGGAATTATTAAAGGCAGAATATTCAACCATCGAGACGGCCAAACAGAATTGGATAAATTTCGTGCCGAGCATCCTGAATCGGGGGAAGGGAAATGAGCGATATTGATTGTGGATGTGGCAAAGATAAAGAGATCGACTATCTTCAACACCAACTCGCCCTGGCGCGGGAAAGGTTGGAGAAGATTGCCAACGGTCACAAGCCTTATAAATGTACTGAGTTTTGTTGGGAATGTGCCGCCCGAGCAACCCTGGCGAAGCTGGGGGAGATGAAATGAATAGAGTTCTATTCAAATCAGCAAAACAAGATTGGACAACGCCGGATGATGTCTATGCGGTTTTAGATGCAGAGTTTCACTTCAAATATGATCCCTGTATTCCTAACCCTCAATTTGGGCAAGATGGATTAAAGATCTTTTGGGACAGTCCAGCTTTTGTCAATCCACCCTATAAAGAAATTGCTTTGTGGGTAAGACACGCCTATAACGAATGGAAACTTGGGAAAACAGTCGTGATGCTCATTCCTTCCCGAACAGATACTCGCTGGTGGCATGATTATGTAATGGAAGCCACCGAGATCCGATTTATAAAAGGACGACTGAAATTTGGTGGGGCTGTAAATTCAGCTCCATTCCCAAGTGCTGTCGTTGTTTTCCGTGGAGTTGGGGCCTAACGGCGAAGAGGAGGGGTTGCGCATGAAAAAACTCTGGATGTTATTGGCTGTCGTTTATGTGCTTCCGAAGACTGCCCCGTTGTTCGACGGGATGATCGTGCGATGTCCCGTGCCAGCAGGGGAGGTCGTCATCAACGGGACGGATGTCCCCAAGGGCGTGACGGTTGCCAAGGATCAGAGAATCTCCTGCCATTGGGAGTGCGAGTTCGGACAGGGCACTGAGACCTATGTGGAGGATGGCAATCAAAAGACGCGAGCGACAGGATGCCTCCCGAAACCGGACGCGCCGATCTGCCATTGCGCCAATCCGTTCCCTATATAAGTTATTGAGAACCAGCGGGGCGATGCCATTGTTTATCGGAAAGATGAGATGAAAAAGAAAAAGCACAGGCATTGTAAATCCTGCATCAAAGCCAAGCTCGACCATTGCTGTCTGTGCGGGAAGAAAATTCGCTAAAGGAGACCACATGATTACAGAAAAAGAACAAGTCAGGGAATATTATGACCGCATCAAAGACAACTTTGATGATTCTTACGAAGAGGGGAAAAGCATTTACCCGTCCAATCGTTATCGGATCGAATTTCATGTGTTCCGCGTTCTTGGTAGTATGTAGTGCTATATGAAGAAAAAGCGTAAGAGGTGGAAGTGGTCCGGCGCCCGTATTCCTCCGCCACGGACAACCTGCCCGTCGTGCTTAAGCAAGCAAGCGTGGGAGATTGAGCATGACGAGTGTTCGGCAAAGTACTGCCAATGCAAGATGTGTCACTACATTCCTATAAACGAAAAGGAGAAATAAAATGTTAAATGATTACGCAGTCACAACAGCAGAAAAAGGGTTCAACAAAGCCAGACGGCAAACACTTCGCGAACGTCTGGAAGAAAACAAACGCATGCTTGAAGAGCGCCTCGCTAATCTTAATTCGGCCTTAAAGTTTATTGATAAGAACCCAGAATTTGAGAACTTCCATAATATTATCGGAAAAGCAGGTTTCTAGCGCGGAATCGACAGGATCATCGAGAGCAGGATAATGCCGCCGATGATAAGAATAAACATCAGACGTTCCCAGCCAAATAAAGCAATCCTGAATTAGCAATATCATCCGGCGTGGTAAAGCGGATGTCAGGAGCCAACACCACTTGGCCGTTGGCGTAAGAATCCTCGACGTACTGCGAACAGAACTCCAAATTGCCTGATAACCATCCCGCCGTCAAAACTCCAAGGAACGGATAGAGTCGTCCCCTGCGGGATTCTGCGTAATAGAAGATTGCTTTGATCTGCTCATCGGTGAGCTTGACTTTCGTCCGGCGGACCTCGATGTAGGCAGGTAGAGGAAGGGGGATTGGGTAAAGGTCGATCCTGGGGGGGCGGGAAGCGTACATGAGGCTGGTGTTGGCCGAGACAATCGCACAATGGTAGAAAGCCGCCGGACCCACTTGGTCCCCGATCTTCCTCTCCACGGCTCCAATCATCAGGCCCATGAGTGGAGCTTGGTTGGTTACGCACCAACAGAGGATATCCCCGGGGAGGAGAATCACGCCGCAGGTTTGGTTGTGGACGCTGTGACCGCCGTTGCGACGCTCCCCCCGATCTTGGCGATCAAAGCCGCCGCGTCCGTAAAGGTCTTGGTGAGATCCGTGATGTCCTGCTGAATGTCCGGCGCGAGCGCAACAATCGCAGGTCCGATCTCTGTCAAGAACGCCGAGAGTCCTGCGACGGCTTTCCCGCTTCCGGTGAGGAACAACTGAAACAATGCGAGTGGATTCATTTTACGACCTCCTGTGGTTTAGTTTGTGATGTGACCGTAAATCGTTGATAAAAATGTTCGCCCGCGATCCAGAGCAACGCGAACCACGCTGTCACCATCCGTTCAAATGCAGGAATGTCCGTGATGGTCGGGGGAGTCATGAAAATCTTGTGCCACATATTGGCGTAATCGGATGTGGTGGTAAGCCAGACAAGATGAGAGGCCACAAAAGACCCTCCTACGCCTCCGAGCTTAGCGGCTAACCGATGCAAGTCATACCGTTTGATGAACCACCACATCATTGGTCTTTTCCGATCCACTGGCACGGCGATGGATATTCGGGCGGTTCTCCAATGTCTGCATGGATATGCGCCGGAGCTTCCTCCAAGCGTTTAAATCCCGCCAGGTGAAGCCCATGCATTATAGCCCATCTTTGCGTGTCCCGCTCAAATCCTTCGGCCAAGTGCCCTAAGCCGATATCCACCGCAAGACCTTTGTAGTGCGTGCTGTCGCCGCAATGCTGGCCCCCTGTCGTAAACGTTAAGATGATCGGTACTCCTGCGATGCCCCTGGCTTGATCGAGCATGGCCGGTAGGTTCCCTTGAAGTCCAGCGATTTCCTCGTTAGTGAACCAGTGGAAGTTTCCCATGTCACATCCTTTCGGGCACCACTCCGGCCCCAGGCCCCAAGACTCCATTTGTGCGTTGCATCGGGGGCAAAGCGTCTATTTCTCCATGCGAACTAGAGTATCCCTGACTTCCGTTAAAACCACCGTGTTTTGTTCGACAGACGTAACGACTTTCGTAATCGATATCTGGCACATGTACCACATGAGGATGAAAGCCACGATTGGAAACCCTACACGGTTAATCGTAATGAATAACCATTTGAGCCATCTTGGAATAGGTTCATCGTCTAATTCGCTCATTCGTATCTCTCCATTCTTTGCAACTTGTTGAAGCCGCCGCCTGAGGCGGCTGCTGCTTTGAACGTCGCAATCACACCGTCCCATTCCGCTGGAGAGGCGGACATCGTGAACGAACACGTCAAGGTTTGCGTAGCCGATAATCCCTGATCCAGCCAAACCATGTGGGCGGCTCCCTGTTGCGCCTCAATCACGAACCCACCGCCAGGAGCCGAAATCGTCGTGACGCCTCCGTTCATAGCTGCCGAGCAGAGCGCATATTCGTTAGCCTGTGCTGTTGTAGCACTCGGACCAAAACTAAAAGCCGTTGATCCACCACCCGTGCCCGTGAACGTCACATCAACAGGAGTGGCGGAAACGATCCCCGAAACTTCAATGGGGATAATGTCTATTTGGCTTGGCGTCCCCCCAGATACGGTCGCCGTTACCTTAGTAGTTCCTCCGGTGATACTGGCTCCGTAACAGGTATAAATCGAAAACGTCGTTCCTAACTTATGGGAGGCTTCGGCCCATGTGACTGTGCCGCCCGTATTGGACATCCCGCTTGAACACGCAAATGTTACGCCTCCCGTCGTTGTAAATTCCATCTGTGCGATCAGTAAATTCCCCGTAGTTGTCGCGGAAATCGTATTGGATGCGATCAACGTAACCCCTGATCCTTCGGCCACAGCCGCCGTCTGCACACAAGTCACTCCGTTTCCAAGATTGGTGTTGGAACATGCCGACCACGCCATATCCGAACAAAGCATCAACGCAATGAATCGCTTCACGGCCCCACCTGGATGAGCGGTAGAAGGATCGCCTGGTTGGCCGCCAGTTCCGAGTTCACTTTTGCCAGTTGTGCCGTAAATGTCAGATCGGTCGCCAAAAGGATGTTATGGCTAATGGCCGTCTGCATCTGCCGCAAGAGCGCGTAATCGGCCAAGAACTGAGCTTTGATGGCGGCGTTAGGGTCAATGACAGCCACGGGCGCAGGTGTGGGGATTACAGTCTGGCCAGCGGCAGGAATCGCTGAAACTGCCGTCTGCTGAGCGGTCAGTTGAGCAATGACCTGAGCGACCAAATCAGGAACGAACGTGGCCGAAGCCCCAAGCGGGATAGGATATTGGTTGTCAAACGTCTTGCCGGACACGCTTTCCGTGAAAAGCAAGTGAACTATCTGACTGTCTGATGCTTTGACGACGGCGGACCAAGCCATACAGGTCTCCTTTACGGATTGATAGTGGGTGTTTCCATGTAATCGAATGTTGCCGACATCGTACCTCCAGAAATCGTCGCTCCATTTAAGTTAATCGCCACGCACTCAGAAGCACTGTTTAAGACGATGGGCTTGCTGCGCCAATCCGCTGGCGAGATGTACATATCATTAGGTGTTGCCGTGCCTGCGGCCATGCAACCGAGCTTATAGCTATCCAGATACCCTACTAATGTTCCAACCACTAGGTTCGCGCTCGTAAAGAACGTTGCCGTGGAATTGGTGGCCACATAGTTAGAGGACTCCGACACCACCGTCATGGTCGACCAGACGCCAGAATAGGCCGAACTTCTTTTCACGATCCCTATCTGGATGATCCCCGCCGTGGTCTGGGTACAGGAGGCGCGGATGCTCGTCAGGACCACAGTATCCTTGGCATTACCACAGAAGGCTGCCGCATCGTTGGTTGAGCTGGCGATAGAGAACGTATTGGTAGAGGCCGCATAGGAGTCGCCTGAGATCGAGGGTAAGATCGCTGTATGAAGCATCCCATCTGTCCCAACCTCAAGGGCCGCGTCTTTGCCTTCTGTCCCTACAACGCCGTTTCGGTAGCTTTCGTTATAGACACCAGGGTTCACGTTGACGCGGTTGGTCGTGGTGGCGATCCCGTTATCGGCGTACATCCCAACTGAAGTGATGGTAGAAAGAATGACCGTCACGGTTGGGGTACTGCCGATTGCGATAGCTGTTTGGATGTTAGCCACGGTCAATGTACTCCCAAATACCTGAATTGGCGGCGTACTTGTGATGACGGTCTGCACGATCCCCTGAATCCCACTTAGAGCTATCGTTGACCCGAATATCTGCACGGGTGGAGTGCTGGTTATAACCGTTTGCACAATCCCCTGGATGCCACTTAATGCGATGGTTGACCCAAATATCTGGATAGGGGGTGTGCTTGTCAACACCACAGGCACCGTTCCCGTCACCGTCACCGTGGCAGGGTTAGCGACATACACGATGGTTTGGCTCGTCAGCGTCACTGCTGCCGCTTGGACCGTCCCGGTTGGGCTGATGAATCCGTTATAGGTCGTGACCTGGGGAACGGGGGTATTGATCTGGCCTGTGCTTAAACTCACCACCGTTAAGCTCCCTGCCACATTGAGATTCTGACCGCTGACGTTTGTGACGGCGATAGTAGTGCCAAAGACTTGGATCGGCGGCGTACTAGTGATCACAGTCTGGACAATTCCTTGCACCCCGCTCACGGCCAAGGTAGAACCAAATACTTGTATCGGCGGAGTGCTTGTCAGAACGACAGGGACAATCCCCGTCACCGTGACAGTCGAAGGATTCGCCACGTACACAATCGCTTGGCTGGATAGCGTGACGGCAGCAGACTGCACAGTCCCGGACGGACTGACGTACCCGTTGAAATTCGCCACCTGTGGTGTGGGCGTGTTGATGGCTCCTGTACTAAGGCTTGTGACAGATAAAGTCCCTGCAACGTTTAGATTCTGACCACTGACGTTGGTGATGGCTATCGTGGATCCGAACACCTGAATGGGAGGCGTACTGGTCAGGACGACAGGTTGAATCGTCTGAAAGAAGGTTCCTGTAACGGGTTGCGAGGCGACGCCCGTGGTTATCACAACGAGCGGACTGGAACCTGTCGTGACATAGACTGCTAATCCGTTAAGTGGGTCTACAATCGCCGTCGCACTTGAAACGCGGTCTCCCAAAATGATGGCTTGACGATTTGCGCCATCGGCGTTATTGTAAAGGCTGACAGGAAGGAAAGTACCGCTCGAAACCGTCAAAGGGCTTGCGCCACCTGCCGCCCAACCCTGGCTTCCCACTAAAACGAGTAAAGCGAATAGTTTTTTCATGGACATGTTATCCCCATTAAGATACCTATCGGCATACCTGTCGTGCAAGGTCTCGAAAATGGAACAGATGGCGTAGACGGGCATGTTTCTGTTATCGCCAAGAGTATTCCGTAAGGCATCCCGTTCACACACGCTTGGAAATTGTTCCCTCCTCCGCCGCTACTACTGCCTGGATTCGTCTGAATAATATAAGACTTTTCGGAATCAAGGCCAAATCCGATGGTTGAAGCCAGTTCCATTTCAGAAGGAATGGTGTGGATGAGCATTGCTAAAATAACGATCCTATTGAGCCAACGCATAGTAAATTGTCCCACTCACTTGTATACCTGCGCTTAAATTGATGATAAAAGCGGTGTTGGGATTTGTGATGAACCAAGGTTCTCCCGTAGCATCAAACGTCAACCCTTCATTCGCCGCAAAAGGGACAGCCGCAGGACTCGGCAAATTGTCCTTAAACGTAATATTGACTGCCCCCGCCACTAAGAACCATATGCGATGAATGACAATCCTATTCCCAGCCGCATCTGCTGGGACCACCGTATTGTCTCCCAATGTGCTAATATTGATCGGCAAACGATTCAGAATCGGCAAACGTCCATAAAGGCCCACCATTCCCATTATTGCATCGTCCCTTTCCCCGTTATTTTCACCGCCCCCGTCCAGATTTCGGAAGCTGTCGGAGGAGACGGGGAAGACACACATTGCAACGCCGCCGTGGATATGGCGGTCGCCAGATTCACAGGATCAACAGCCCATGCCTGAGCATCGACGACTTCCATGGTGTTTTGTGGGAGCCCAATGTTGATGAAATCGTTATGCAGAGTTGTGTCGTTCCAGTGCGAATTAGGTACGCCATCGATGTACCAGTCACCGCCATTATCAGCCAGTAAGAAACCATATTTTTTCGCAGCTTCAAAGATACAAATGCTGTGCGTGTCCGAAAGCACCGAAGTATCTACGCTCCCCTTCATACGGACGCGCATCCCAAAAGGTGGATTATTAGAGCCACCTGTATTTGTATCATGCCTTGCATTCCATATGTGAGCATTAAGCTTAGTAAGTGAAACCTCCATTCGGATCGCGTGTTTGATGTTGCAAATTGGATCAACTTCGTCCCACCGTAGAAGTCCTTCCGTAATTGGAAGCCCTGCGGCGTCAGCAGAAGTAATGGTGTCAGGACGTAATACGTTTGAAGTCGTAAACCATATCGTGAGCTGATTCGCTTGCCATTGTGTTCCGTTAAAAGTCGTTCTTGTGGCCTGGTAAAGTTCATAGACCATTCCGCTTGAAACATCGACTAAAAGGAGGTGTTGGTCGCCTCCTGTACTATTGGGGTGTGCCTGTCCTATGACGTCTTGCTCGGCAATGGCGTCTGGCGGGATTGGGACGCCACCCACGGGAGCAGTATCCGATTGACTGCTTGCCACCGCAACGCCTTGTCTAGCCGTCGTGCTTGACCACACCAGATTGTAGGGTATACCGTTATAGCTTCCATCACTCAATGCCGCGCTCCCAAAATTGGCATGGAAATTATGCCCAGTTTTTCCATTGTTCGGGTCCATCCAGTTGGTATTTGATGACGAAACTACCGCACTATCTATCGGTACACGCCAGATATTATCGCAGGGAACCAAAGTGGTTCCTACCGGAAACGGGTCGGAAGGCCCGCGAGCAAATAGTGGGATTGAGACGAAAACAATAAATGTGCATAGACATGCACGTCTTACTGACATCCCGCTGTTACCCCAACGCAATGGTAAAAGACCGAGCCTCCTCCAATGGCGGAACTGAAGGCCATCGTCATAGCCGTAGGACTCGTAGTTACATCCGGCGTTGTGCTCGTGATGCTGTCGGAGATGGTGCAAGCCACCACGCATCCTAACCCATACGTTTGCGAGAAGGTCAACGTGCAAGCCGTTGGAGCGCTGCCACCTACTGTAATGACACCATCTTTGTCATTGCCGACCACGCTCCCACTAGGGCCAGAACCGCAAGAACTCACCGTCGGCGTAGAGCCGCCTGTCAGGTAGTGGCCGCTGGTGGAAACATCCACCATATAGAATGCGCTCGTGCTGACCTTCACGCCGCTCAAATGCGACACTCTAAATTCTTCGGTGTTCTGAGGCTGAAATACCATGTCACCGCCAGAAATATCATTATCCGTGTTCAAGGTCATAGTGCTGGCAAGATTAGCCTCAAAATAGTTCGCACGACTTTGACTTTGGACTCGCTGTTGGCTTCCTTCACCTGAAACACCCAAATGCAAACCCCCAGTCTCCGCACCGAAATTCTGCAAAAAGAGGGGTTGTCGATCTTCTAACAACATATCTATGCCTCCGCCATTGCTCCCAACAACCAACAACGGCTTTGTAGAAAATGCGTTCACATCATATATATCGACGAACCCTGGCCCAGCGATTGTATTTTGAGCACCCGTCGTAGTGAAAGAATAGGAAGAAGCAATCACCGTTATGCTCGAATGCGTCACCACCACATTCGTCGAACCACTTACTGTCGTCGCGCCTGTATAGTAGGCCATATTCCCAGGCGTGGCACTCGCGACAGTTCCACTACCCGCATTCGTCGTCCCAATCCCGACAGTAAAATTCGTGCTGGTATAGATCAGAAACGCTCCGACGCTGGAATAGCTTGATGAAATGGCCGTATAAGACGCGGCAGCTTGGTTTCCTACGCCAATCGTTTCGGTGATGACACCGTTTCCTGGGCCTGTAACTGTAAACGATCCCACGACAACCGTATTGCTCGAAATCGTCGTGCCCGTCGATTGCATCTGAATACTATAGGCATTGACAGTAGCAGAAGCATCTTGGGCTGTTAAAGTAATGGGTATAAAATGAGAATCAGGGCCACTGAAAGGCTTAGAGTTAATGAGAAGCCCAGTACGCGCATTGGTCCCTGTTTCCAGTTGTAAGCTGAATTGGTCATTCAAGTTCTCAACAACCAATGGCGTCATCACGGCACCCGTGTTTGTCGATACAAATATGGCTTGCCCGTTCCCTCGAATGCTCAATGCCGATATCGCATTCCCCTCATTGATTGTCTCCCATCCCGCTGCATCAGATGATCCTCCACCAAGACGCAATACGCCATTGGTATTGTCCCATACCATAGAACCACCCGCACCAAAAGTCGCTGAAGAATAATAGGTATTGCCGCCTGTCCAGGTGTTGGTGGTAGGCAAAATGCTAGGCTGACCAGGCGTTTGCCATGACGGAACAGTACCGAAACCTCCTGATGTCATAACTTGCCCATTTGTCCCTGTCCCTCCTAGAATCAAAACACCGCTAGACACATTCATATTTCCAGAAAAAGTAGTGCTCCCAGAAAAGTTATTGAATCCTTTCCATACGTTCCCCTGAGTCAGCAAAGGCCCTTCTAAGGTTACAGAAGTAGGGTCAAGAGTCCATTGAGCCGTTGTCCCTGCAAACACAGGAGTGATAATAAATGGAGGCGAAAGAGCGTTGATGGCTACAGTGGGGCTCGTGATTTGCACCCCATTTTGATTGACGGCCAAAGAAGAAGAACCACCTCCTCCACCACCACCTGCCGTGGTCTGGAAAGTGCCATCATTAAATCTTATGCCTGTGCCTCCGCCTTGAATTTTAAGATTCCCGACAATATGAAGAGTTTCTGTAGGGGTATCCGTTCCAATACCGACCTTGAAAGAAGGATAACCACCATTGGCACAATCCGTAGCGGAGCAGCCAATCGAGAGGGAACTATTCTGCCCTACTTTAGAAGCATACCCAAAGGCCATCGAATTGGATAAATAAGGACTTGTGGAAGTAGGCCCTGAAAATTGACCGATAAACGTGTCGTTTTCGCCGTATGCGAATCCTGATCCATTGAGAGCAACACCAGAGTTATAACCAAAAAATTGATTCCAGTTGCCACCTGCAAGATAAGCTCCTGCAAAGTCTCCAATAGCCGTGTTCTCGCTCCCCGTAGAAGTTCCTAAAGCATCATATCCTATTGCCGTAAGTCCGCCTGTTTGGCTTGTATTTCCTCCATCTACAAAATTGCCTAAAGCAGATGGCCCAACTGCTATATTCGGACGCCCTAAATACCCAGATGTTCTAAACCCAAGGAGGGAACTATTCCCAATCGACACACTGTTCGGGCCTCCATTAACTCCCCCTAATTTCGTTCCAATTCGATCTACGGTAAGATTCGGATTAGGGAAATTCCAACTCAAGCCCGTAAAAGTAGTGGAACCTGTGAAATTGTTAAATCCAGTTACAAGGGCCATCGACGAATCCATAATGTTCCAATCGCCATTCGTCACTGCCCCCCACCCGCAGGAATTGATCGCCGGAACCTGAATCCCAGCCCTGGTGGTGTAGGTAGGAGCCAAAGAAGGGTCACAAACCGCCAGAAGAGGCGCGGAACAGCCCATCACAACGCCTAGGATGAGTTTTAAGGCATTTTTCATGGTTTTGCCTTGTTCTTATAGGGATTTGACATGGAGTTGCCAAAAACGGAAATTGGCCCTTTCCCTGCGATTGACCCGATGGCTTCAGCTGTTGCGGGGCTTGCAATACCTCCTGTGAGATATTTCGTAGCCAAGGGGCTCGTATATCCTTTCGTCGCCGCTTCTAGCCCCCCGACAACCTTCAAGGCGTTAAGCGGATTCATAAACAGTTGGCGCATGATGTAAAACATCCCCATCATCGGAGCCGTTCCAGAAGGATTAGAAAATTCACGCTGAGAAGCCTTAATGCCACCCCCTACCGTGGAAAGTTGGCGCAAAATAGCGAGTTTATTTGGAGGAATGGCTGTGGCTAGACTTTCGGGAGGTATCTCGCTCATCCGCTTCGCAAGTCCTCCGAAATCCACATTGTCCTGATTGTTCGTCAAAAGATTATGAATCATACCGTCTTGGGCTTCTCCGAAGGATTGCTCACCAATTAAAGAACGCACACGATTGATATTTTGAGGGCTCGCACCCAAAAGAAACCCGCTCACGTTTTCTCCATTCTTTCTTCCAATTTGACTGATAAACTGGCGAAATTCAGGATCAGTAAAACTGCCGTCAGAAAGATTTGACAACTTATGGAGATTCATAAGACCATCTGGCCCTACTGCCTGTTGAATAGTGGGTTCTCCATATTGTTTTATGAGTTGAGTTAATTTTTGCGGGATAAACTGACCATCTGCGTTCTGGCTCTTTTCAATCAGACTATTCGTAAAAGTCTGACTTAATTGATTTGCCGTTTCAGGCTGAAGCATATTTTGAAGTTTGGCGAGATTCTGCACATCCCCAGGCCGCACCGCCATATCTACAATCTTTTCTGGGTTGTCTGTAGACAAAACACGCTTGATATAGGGGTTTTCCATGGTGTTCAACATCTCGCCATGTGCGCCTCTTGCCTTGGCATAGGATTGAGCGAAATTGCCACCTGTTTGCGTTGAGAAATCGCCTAAGTCTTTATCTAAAGAAGTGATGAGGGATTTATAGGCTCCCGCTACAGGACTACCCATGAATTTTGTCCCTGGTTGGTTCGTCGCATAAGCCCCTTCATGCTGAGCCGCCGCATCTCCAAGAGCGGAACGCAAACTCATCAGTTCGGGAATTGATTTGGAAGGTGTTAAGTCTTGAGGGCCAATTCCTACCGCTTTCATCCGAGCCAACGCATCAGGTGAAGCATTAGCCGTTAATTGGGCCAAATCTCCACTATCCGTTTGCCCTTTTAGATCGCTTAAGACTTGTATAAGCTTAGGATTTTGTAGACTTGGTGGAAGAGCCGAGTGTTCGGCTAAGAGTTTATCGGCCTGCTGAGCTGTAGCCGTTAAGGGGACTGTCGTACCTTCTGGAACGCCCTGTTTTAGAGCATTAAAAGCCCCTTTAGATTTCTGCATCATCTTATTCGTGAAATCAGAAATATCCGAAGCGATAGAAGTCCCAACATCTGCCGGATCAAGTTGGGGAGTGATGCCAGATTGCGCTAATTCATTCGTCTTTTGAAGCAACTGCTGATTGATACCATCCCCGACCGTTTTAGCAATCTGAGGATTCATCTGTTTACCAAAAAGAGAATTGGCAACATCCATCATCCGCGCACGGGTCTTGGCGTAGAAATCTCCAAGAATGCCAGCAGAACCAGGTAACTTAGCCGCCATCTGTTCACCTTGTGATAAAAGCTTGCTGTTGGATTGCTGAGCCGCTGTTAAAGGAACGTTAAGGGCTTTCGCGGCCCCTTGAACTTCAGGATTAACGGATTCGGCAAAGGGAGCGGCCAACTCCGATGCCGCTTTCCCTGCTATTTTCCCGCCTCCTACCATAGCCGTATTGACAAGAGCTTCTCGGCCTAACCTGGGAAGTGTTTGATCTGGGAGATCGGTTTCAGGGTGTTTTAATCCCATTCCCACATCTGCTTTATTCATCAATTCATCTGCCGCTGTACCACCTGCCACAGCTCCCCCGAACCCACCGACGGCTGGCCCTACAGCACCCGTAATGGGAGAAGTTAAAGCTCCTACTCCGGCTCCTGTAACTCCTCCAATCCCTTGACCAATCATTTCAGCCGCTGGACGTAAAAGATATTGAGAAAGTTTTCGACGCATCGGATAGTCTTGGTAGATATTTCCTGCCATCGGGTCAGAACTCGGGCCACCTGGGAGTGTCGCCCGATTATAAGTCCCTGGCGGCACAGCTACTCCGTGACCACCCATAGCAGCGGCATTGGCTTTGTTGGCATCTTCTGGAGCCATTCCATCAATTAGAGCTGAAACGACTTGGCGTTTATCTACGTCAGGATGAAGTCCTGAAAAGTCAATTCGTATTCCCTTATTCGCCTGTTTTGCTTGACCAATCATATTGAGAACGTCCTGAGTTGGGCCGCCTGTAGATGGTGGAGGTTGCGGCGAACTCGTCGCCGGAAGTTGCGACGGATCAATGAGGGCTGTATCGACCACTAGAAAATGCTCACTCCGCTTGTGCTTGTTATGGAACCATCCCCTCCTACAGCCGGAGGAGGATTGATACCACCGAGATCGGAATTATCCAACATCCCTGGCGGGATCATGCCCTGGGCTCGATACATGGGGCTTAACATCTGTTTGTGCATATCAATTTGAGATTGATTTTGTTTCATCTGAGCCGCAATCGCCCCTACTTTGGGGTCTTGCAGATATTGCCCGATATCGCCACCCCGCCCGATTAAGGCCTGTATTGTCCCACCTACACCACCAGGAACCTGAGAAGCCAACCGACTTTGTTCGCCCGTAAGTCTTTGAATCTCATTTTCATGGAGCGCAATATTAGAACTAAGGTTTTTACCACCGAAAATCTTTTCCTGTGATTGTGTTCTCGCATTGGCGACATCTGCCGCACGCTGGCTTGCTGTATTTCGTTCATTGATCCCCGCATAACCTAAAGCTCCGCGCTGAGCCAACTCTGTGGATTTTCCTAGATAATCCAACCCTTCTTTAGGAGTAGCCCCATACATCGCCGCTGTCATTCCTTCCGGCCCAATCTGTTGTTCCATGTCATGGCCTTGCGGAGTTGAATTAATCATTCGCGCTATAGCTTCCGGTTGTTGCATTTGACGCTTGATCCCATAACCCCGTAAATAACCACCAAGAATATTCTCTAAAGCATTTCCTCCGGCCTCTGTTGCCTGTAAAGCTTTACTCGGTTGGCTCTTCGCTTGCGCCAACATCTCAAAAAGTCGATCACTGGCCATAAGGACTTCCTCCATATCCATAAGGTGAACCTTGATAAAGCGACATCGGGCCATAGTTAGGCCCTGGTTGATAATTGGCTGGAAGTTGACTTCCTGAATTCATCCCTTTCATCCCATAATATGTCGCCGCTGTTTTTCCGACACTGCCAATTCCTTGCATGATCTGTTGAAGTAAAGAGGGTTTATTGAGTGCCGCTGTTTCTTCTGCTAATTGACGGTTTTGATTGTAATCCCGTTCGGCAAGTGTATTTTTGTAGCCCGTATCGCCAAGCACCCCACCAAGACTTGCCTCAAGATTGCCTTGATCTAATCCCTGCTGAACGCCTAACCGTTGACCGCCATAACTATTGGAGCTTGGAGCGCGGCCTAATGCCGCCATATCCCCTGCCTGCCGTTGTCGGGCTTGGCCGTAGATGTTATTGATTCCAGCCGTTCCCGAACCGCCAATCGTGCTTAAAGCATCTGTCAAATCTTGCGGCATCTTCACGCCGCCTGCCATTAGTGCCATGTGAATCTCCTCATAAGAATGATGCTCCGACTGCCGCAAGAGGGCCAATAGAACCAATTCCCTGGAACACTTGATCTAAAGTCGACGGTTTATTTAGGCTCCCAATCAAATTCGCCAAGTCATAAGACCTCTGGAAGTTCTTCTGATTCAGCCAATCCTCTGACGGAATGCCGCCAAGACTTGTCGCTAAGTTGCTTTGAATCCCAGAAAGAGCTTGTCCTTCCTGGGCGTTCAAATCCCCTAGCGGATAATCGGACACGCCGGACATTAATCGCCCAGATGCCGCTTGTCCCGCTACGGCTCTCTTTTTGGCTTGAGTATATTGATCGGTTGTCTGAGCCGTTTGAGCTTGCGCCTGCTGTCCTAAAACGTCTTGGAGCGTTTGAGGATTGTAATCTGAGAAAAGGCCATTTGCCATTAGGTTAGGCTCCAATACCGAAGGGAACCATCTACCTTCGTATAAATTCGAAGTGCCGTCTTGTCCAATACAAGTTCGCACTCTCCTACATCCTTAGCCAATGGCGGGCTCGAAAGCGAAGTCTTGATCCGTTTCGGCTGAAAAAAGCGATAGAGATCATTGAAATTCGTGAAGATGCCGGATTCGGTCTGGAAACCACCCGACTTCGATACCGTAGGTTGCGGGAGTACGCTCATTTTATACTTCCTCTCGAAGAATCCATTTTGTAATAGAAAATCAAACGGTGAACTTCAAAGGGTTGATCGACGCCATTGGTTCGGAGCCGGAACCGAATACGGTCTGTGTTCACCGTGTCCGTGTTTATTTTCTTGGTGTAGCTCGGAGCAAACGTCGAAGGCGTCAAATCAACGGGAAAGTCATCCCAGGTATTGCCGCGATCAATGGAGAAACCCACCTGCAAAGAATATGGCCCTGATCGTTCGACTTCCACAAGGATTTCGATGGGATTAATATAGAACCCTCCGAAGGTAAAATCTCCTGTTTGGAAATAAGAATCAATGGCTCCCCCGTTCTTGGAATGGCCCGTATCAATCTGAAAAATGGAACCATCTTGACTTGACCCCGCGTACAAACTATCTTGGTAGCGCGTGAAGGACAACAAAGGAAAATCTTTCAGTTGCCACGGAGAGCCAAATGTTTTTTTGCCACGGATTAGAACTGTATCATTCGCTGTTGCGCCTGGCCCAGCGGCGGCCATCCAATAGCGGTTTCGCCACACATAAGAAGCCACATTTTGAAGGACTTGGAACTGGACTCCTGACCCTTTGACCCAGTTGATCGTCACGGAGCTTACAACAGGCAAATGCGTAGCATCCCCATTTAAGATTTCGATCTTGAACTGAACAAACTGATTCGCAACAGCCGCTGAGATCACGCCGCCAGGAACAATCAAATTCCAAAGGGCTCCCGCGATCCCGCCTGAAGTCGTCGCCGTTCGATAGTAAAAGTTGCACTGAAGCGGAAGCGTCCGATCCGCTTCAAAAGGACCCCAAGCAAAAATGGAACCACCTGTGTCATGAATCGCCGAAAGATACAAAGCAGGAAGAAAAGCTGTGTCTATTGTCGGCGTATTGGCTCCGTCGGATGTGATGTTCACTCCCCACCGCAAATATCGCTTTAGAACTGACCCAATCGCCGCGCCATTGACGACAGCGACTTCGGCATCCCAGGCTATGCCGTCAGCTGAACTTTGCGTAAAATAAGCCGTGGTTTCGCCATTCAATGTCTCCACGGCATTGAAATTCCCGAAAGAAGTAGGAGCAATACCAAGGTCTAATTTCTTGGATGTGAATTTCCCAGTGGCATTATAAGCTGTTTGAAAAGCTTGGATTTCTGTAACCGTCGCTGTCGTTCCAGGCGAACCACCAATCGCTCCGACAGTCATTACAATAGTAATTGTTGAGGTGAGTGTGGGCGTTAACTGGATGTTCGTATCCATAGGCGTGATATTAGGAGAAGCAAAAAGGATTGCATTACGCCCACCCAGCACCGTAATGGAACCACCATTATCAACGCCTGTCGGTAAGATGCCTGGCGATTCTCCAGCTTTACTGATTTCAACAAAACTAGAAAAGCCACCCCGAATATGTGACTTTAAAATAACTCTGGAAATAGTCATAGGAAATGGAAATGTAATAACAAATGTCCCTGCCCCATTGCCGCCATTTATTCCAACAGCATTATTCAAATTCCCATCTGTGATAAATGAGTCAGACCCTATTTTGGAAGCTCCAAGTCCAACTTGGATAGTTAATGTTGCGGGTTGGTTCAAAGCTACATTCTTAGCGGAAACACCAGCTCCCGAAACGGATAATTGAATAAAACCTGGATTGTTCACCAAATCCAAATTGGTTTGCGTGACTCCAGCTTGGAAATCGGCTTGCGAATCATCTGCCGCCTGAAGCGTGACACCGTTATTAACAACCAAATCCGTCGGCACGGTTCCAGCGTTAAAATCAAGCGTAGAAGCCACTTCCCAAAAGAGATTGTTGACGTTGGGCTGCTGAAGCTGATTAAAACCAAAAGAGGTTTGGGAAGCTGTCGCCGGATCAATGATATCGGAAATGCGCTGGGTTTCTTCCCCGTCGAACACGTAAAGACCATCTATCCCAATTAAATGCACGAGGCTATCTAAAATACCAAGCGATTCATTGAAACGGCATCCCGTCGAAGCCCTGGTTTTAACGCGGGTATAGGTGTATTCGTCATAACCCACCAACCGCCAAATCGAATACTGCTTGAAAAAGTGGAGATATCCGCGATAAAGAATCATCCCCGTCAAGAAATCCGCATCCCCTTCCGAGACTTGGAGCGTATTGGAAGCAGGCCACGCGCTCGCATTGTCAGGCGCAATAATGTTCGCAGCAACATCCGTCAAAGCCGAAAACGCCGTCTGAGACCGATTGGACGGGATATGAGCCATCCACACCCGTTCATCGTGGTAGGCAATATAGCGACCCCTGGGAACGTTTGGAGTGCCGCCTGTCCCGTCTAAAACGGATACTACCGAACCATCAAAAACCCTTACGGCATCAGAACCGTTCGTGAGCCAAAGCTTATCACGAACCACAAGCCCGCGAAGCTGAAACACCGACGACAGACCAGTGATAATCGTCGTCCAATTCTGGAAATCAATCGTCGTCCAGACCGTGGCATTGTCAGAAGCCACAAAGGTTTGTGTGCCAGAAGAAGTCTTGAAATAGTTGATGCAAAATGTGGGAGGAAGATTAGACGGGAGTGCCCCGACTTTCAAATAACCAGGAGCCGTAATCACCGATCCAGGTTTCTCATCCACCCAGACATTTTTGGCGTTCGGTGTTTGGCCCTGCTTCAACTTTGTCGAACTAGGGGCTGTGGCAAGCGTCAGCCATTCCTCAATATCAATGATCTTCGCTTCTTCAAGAGCGGCTGTCATCGGTCCGTCTCCACGGTCCAAATCGGCGCGGACGCCGAAGGTAAATTGATCGCGGGGGCATCATAACCGTCTTGGCCATATCCGCCTTCTCCGTACCCCACTTCAGGAATGGTTGTCCCGCCTCCGACATTCACAATCGAAAAATTGCCGTTCAATGACGGCTGTACCGTCCAGAGGGGTTGACCATTCACTGCAACAGGCGAAAAAGGGCCGCTCATTGGTTTCGCTCAGGATAAGACCAACCCCAACGAAAGCGCAAAAGGTCGTCACCATACTTCTGCAATTTGCTTTTCAAGGCGTCCATGTGCTGCTTATATTTCTGCAAGTGCATCTCCGATTTCTTGTCGTTGCCGAGCTTGTAATCGCATAGAAACGCAGCGTAGAACGGCAAACACATCTGAAACGCCGTGTGAATGTCGGGAACGTCCGTGTCAGCGGCAATCGTCGCGGGAAGATGAATGTACTGGACTTGGAGGATGTAGCCCGTCTGATTGGCATCAGGTGCGGGATAAAGCCCGACAGTATCGTTATTGAACCGATAGGCGATCTGAGGCGTGGAAGACGGGTCTTGTTGCCAGGACGGAGAAATCTGGCCCAAATCGGCGCGGTCTAAAACAATGATCTTCTGCTGATTGAAGTAAACATCAACCAAAGCAATAAAATCCGTAGGGAGCTGATACAACGCCTGATTCGGAACGGCTGTGGCCTGATCTACCTGCTCCGGCCATTCCATTTGAGAAGCCAGAAATGTCAACGCCTGATTCAGATAGTCATTGATCTCTGAATCCGTGAAATGTGAATTGGTATTATCCTCTTCGAGGATATACCGCCGGACTTGCGTCCGAAGCGTTGCAAGTGACGACATTATAAACCAATGACGCTACACGCCCTCTGAACCGCGATAATGAACTCGCGGATGTTCGTGCGGTCCAGTTCATTTTTCTTCTTCTCATTCTCAAAACCCTGCTTCGATTCCATGTAAACCTGCCGTTCTTTTTGGAATGCCTGAAGCATGGTCTGGAACTCGGTTTTGTCTTTCAGGAGTTGAGATTGCTCGTCTAAAGCATCCTGCCGGATTTTCTTTGAATCAGCATCGCGTTTTCCGATGTAAACGTCATAGTCCGCAGATTTCTTATTGATTTCTTCCTGAATCGAATCCCGCGTAGTCGTCAATCGCTTGGTCTCTTCTTGAATATACGCCAACCGATTCTCCGCTACCACCAGTTGTTTCTCGATGTCTTTGGCTGTCTTTAGAGCTGTCGTCAATTCCTGAGGCATGGTCTTCTCCTATTTCGGGAAGAAGTAACTTTTCCCAAGTTCCTTCGAGTAGTAAAACTGCCTTTTCTCCGTGGGATGCCAACGTCGGTCTTTGATATCCCTGACATGGGCCGTGGAACCCCTGGGGTCAGAGGGGTTCTCGTGCCCAAACTCAAAAAGCCTGCACCCGCTAGACTCAACACCAGATGCGCATATATGGCAGACCCAATCATCACCCATGAGTCGAAAGGTGGCGGCAGGCTTAAAGCACTTTGGACATATCCCATCATTCATAGTCAAAACAGCCCCAGGGAAGGGAGATGTTTGCTCCCTTCCCCAGGCTGAATTTAGTTCCCTGACAAACCACGTCCTAATTCAAACGAGATCGTCGCTTGACCCGTAATGGCAGAATCAATCACCATGAGCCCGTTATCGAAAATCAACGGAGGATCAAACGTAATCACCGTATTTGAAGAGCCACCGACTTGGTAGAACAACCGTGGTCCAAGTTGAGTGGCGTTTGGAGTTGTGAGAGTCGATGTAATGCCAGAAGCACTGTTGCTATCAAACATGACAAGAAACTCTGACGCTGCGCCGGAACCCATAATTACCTGGTAAACAGCCCCAGGCTTCTTAATGACCGCAGGCGTAGATTCCAACACCGTGAAGGCCGTAACAGATGACGGCGACAAACTAAACGGCGTTGTAAAAGACGCCTTAGGAGCGCGAACTCCCACTGTCGCCTGAACAACTGCCACCATCCCGAACGTTAAGATGAGCCCTACAAACAACTTATTGAAGTTTTTCATAGTTCCCCCTTATGCGTTCGTTGACACGATGACGGCGTGATCGGCACGGAGTTGAGCCACGCCATACAGAGCACTTCCTGCATAAGGCTGGCTGAACCGCACACGAGCAAACTTTTCCATCGTGAAGTTCTTTTGCATCACCACACCAATCGCTTCCTTGTGGGCGAGCATGTTAAAGCGAATCGACGCGGTGTTGTTCACCAGCGGCGTCACTGTCACAGGCGTCCCATAAAGACCCGTAATGCGGCCCCCTTCAATCTGAAGGCCCTTGGTGAATCCTGTCGTGTTGGCCAAAACAAACTTGTCCACCGACAGAATGTCCGCTTCGGCCACCGGCGCAATAATCCAGTTCCGATCCTCTTTTGGGATTTTGTTGTCATCCAGAGTTCTCTGGGCGAGCAGAATCAAGCCGTCCGCGAACGGCACAGCACCGCCTTGGTTAAACGTCCAAGTGCCGGATTGCGCCAAGTTCAGAACGTCAATGTCCTGCTGTTGAGAAATGGCTTTGCCAAAAGCATCGGCAAATTCCGCTTCCCAATCCAACACCGACTGAATCCCCGCAATATCTACGAGGTCAGCGGGCACAGCCTTCCACGCGTTAATAACAATCGTTTTATCCGTCGGGATAACCTGATCGTTCGTAAACGTGCCGTCCGTGGTCGAGATGTTCTGAACCGCCAAGACGGGAAAGATTTGGAAGTGGACGGTATCGCCCATCTTCGTAATCGCGCCTTTGACATTCGGATCACCTTCGACTCCGTTGATAAACAACTTCCAAGCCTTTGATTCTGCGTATCGGGCTTTAAGGGCTTTGACGCGCCATAACTTGGGTACTGATCCCGCTACGTTGGATAATCCTGTTTCGTTAGCCATACTTGGCTACCTTCGACTTTATTTAGATTTACCTCACACGTCCTTCTTTATTAGCGGATTCGAGTTCCGCAATGAGTTCATTCCATTTCGGATTAGTGGGGGTTTTCTCGATCTGGTCTAAGGTCGCGTCGTACTCGGCCTTCGTCCAAATCTTACGGCCAAACCCTGTCCCTGGAGGTTGCCCCTGAACGCCTGATGCTCGTTGCTTCGCAAGCGATCTGTCTCCCACCCCGCGTTGCGCTTGGAGTTTAAGCCAAGCATAGTCCGCAACCCATTGAGGCGAAAGATGCTGTCGGTTAGGCAATGACTCAATAATCTCGATCAGGTCTTCATCATCTGACGGATCGTATCCTTTCTGAGAACGTATGAATTCGGCGGCTGACGCCTGTTCCTGACGTAACTGCTGTTGCGCGTATTCCTGCTCACGGGTCTGATGAAAAGCGTCCATCAACCCGCGATTCTGCTCTCCAATCTCATCACGGATTTCGTCCCGCAGAGACTGAAGCCGCGCTTCAGGGTCTTGCCAGAAGTTCGCTGGCGTCTTGGCAGTCCCAGGTTGGCGTTGGCGATTCAGGTCTTCACGTAACTGTCGTAACTCCTCCCGCATTTGCTCGGAAGAAGAAAGTTGCTCACGTAATTCCCTGCGCTGAGCTCTCAGTTCTTTGACTTCATCCTGAATGCTCCAGCGTTTGCGCCCACTTCCAGCTTGTTCCTGGCCACCTTCGGCGGTGGATTGCTCCCCGCTCGCGTTCGTTTCTTTGGTTTCTGAGGCCGCGCTCTCAGTGCCAGTTAACGGCTCTGGCGTTGCAGTTTCGGCGGCTCCGAGGGTCGTTCCACCCCCGACGGTTAGTGTCGTATCCATTCGTGGATACCTCGCATTTCCCCAGAGAATCTGCTCTGGTTCAGCATTAGTCGCATTGGTACATAATCGTCACTGAAGCTCCTTGCCCAACCGTCGAATACGTCAGACCACCAGGTGAGGTGGAAGAATACACGTCATAGTAATAACAACCCGTCGCTAACGTACTGATGTTCGCAATGGGATTGATGGCCGCTGAAGAAGAAGCAAAAACAATCACATCCGAACCAGCCACCGCCGTCGCAGAACTCACACATACGCCGTGTAAAATGGCATGGCTCCCCACATTCGTCTGAGGACAAAGATTTTGCGTCGTGTCTACCGTCAGTGTATTTGAACTTCTCCACACCCCAGGCACGGCATAGGAAAAGGCGTAACACATAAAGGCAATGAACGCCGAAAACAAACCGATAAAAATCCCTCTCTTCATTTCATTTCTCCTCTCAGTTCCTTCAAAATCTCCGCGCCCGTCTTGCCGTCCACCACAGGGTCAGCTCCTTCTCCCTCTTTTTCCATTTGAATCACCGCCCGATCCAGTTGCCCGATGGCCAGATCAAACCCCTTCAAAATCCCTGCCTGATACCGCCAATTCGATTCCGAACCTTTCGACGCGGCTTTCTGCATCCCGATCATCACCTGCGCGTACTCGTGCGCCCATAAGGCCTGTAATTTCTTGTAGCCTAAAAGTCCTTGCAACATCTTCAAATCGTAATAATCCGTCTTTGCATCGCTCATGGTGTCGCTCCCGCCATTGAAACTTGCGCCTGTCCTTTTGCCGCCGCCCCTAAATCTCCCGCCATACTTCGTATACCTTCGGCTCCCGTCATGGCTTGCCCGACCTGATCCATCGCCGTAGGCGCACCCTGGCTAGGCCCACCAGGACCAGGAGCACCGCCTTGGCCTAGCATCGGCATAGGAGGCATCGGCGGCAAAAATACGGTCTTAGGGTCAATCCCAATACTCCGCGCAAACTCGCCAATAAACGGCAAGAGATTGATTTGGCCGATCTGCGGGTTCTGAGAACGGATAGAAGTCACGGTCTGAAGAAACTGCAAAAGGTCTTTATTCCGCTGCGGCCTGAAATCTTTGTCTGTGACGATTTTAATAATGACTTGGGCATCGGGAGCGATGTCGGAGGGGAACACACGCTGTGGACTTTGATCGGGGCCGACAGAGCTCACCCAGAACGGCTGGTCAAGAAACGTGGCATTGTTTTCATGGCATTTGGATAGGTGTTCGCGCACCAACGGTTCAGCAATAATCTCCGCCATAACCGATAGCCGCCGGACGGCTTCCGACTGCGCTATCGAAGACTCGGTCGCGGTGGCTTCCGTAACCAAAGCCTGAAGATTATCTGTAGCCCCCGTTGTTGCGCGAAATTCGTTTTTCATCAAATCTTCCAGCATCTTGCCCATGTTCACACCCTCTAATTGAGGGCGTATTGGTTTGAGCCCTTCAGCATCGTCAGTTTCCACAACTCCCCAGGGCTTAATTCGGAGTTGGGATGTCTTGATATTCGCCATCCGACTGGCAATCCACATATTGAATAACGAGAAGGTAATCGTATCGTGCATCCGTCCACGGTTACTATTGAGTTCAGGTTGTAGGCTTTCAGCGACACGACCCACCCCATAACCGTATGGTTCCAATTCAAACTCGTTGAGGTGGGCGAAGACAAAAGGGCGTCTTTTATAAGGGCTTGGATGCGCACGAATAATGTGTAAGTCATTGATTGTCGTCACCACCCATTCCTGTCCATCCGGCAAAGGATTGTCGTTCAACGGCCCGTAATATGTGACCATATAAAACACATGCGAGACATTCGCCGTCGTGGGTCCACCCGTAAAGCTGTAATACCCCGCCGCCGCCAGTCGCGAAATCACTTCCGGCGTCATGTTCCCATATTGTTTGGCCGAATCGACGACGTTCTGTATCGCGTTCGGGTCCCAAACGTCCGGCATCTTTTCCGCTAAATCATTCAGCATATCTTCCGTCACAAAATCAATCGCCGCATGCCATCCCGATTGGGAAATGTCAATGCAAAGAGGGTCAAAGGCGATCTGCAAAAGAGAACGCGGGACAAAGTCTGTAGCTTCAAAGTACGGCCTATTACTCACAAAAGGTTCCTCGCAAGCCACGGTTCCCATTAGGGCACATGACCGTAAGGCCTTTAAAAGCTTACGTGGATATTGGGTCACCGTCTTCTGCCATTCCAACACCGACTCCGATTTGTAAAGTTGTTCCTGGTCTACGAGGGGATTGTGGGAGAGAAGCTGAAAGTTGGGTTGCGCACTCGTGAGAGCGCGATGAAGGAAAGTCGCAATGGCTTCGGTAGCACGAGTTGTTTCAGTAACTTGCGGATTTGCGAATCCGTCCAATGCGCCGGAACGCGGAGGCTTAACCAACCGCCAGAAATCGGCGTATGTATTGAAACGGTAGAGCTGCGCGACCAAGCGGGAATGCCAGTAATCGATTTTCTCTTTGATCTCATAATGGGCTTTCCCTTCGAGCTTGTAAAGGGATCCTTCCATCTGCGGGTTGCCGTTGTCGAGAATCCCAGGCGAGCCCGTCATGGCCCCCTGGCCAGATGTGCCGCCGTCGGTTGTGCTCACAGATATCCCGCAGGCGTGTTCTCAATGTCCAGCCCCTCGCTCACGGGCTTAAAAATGCTTGGAATCGTCATCTTGTGGCCTTTCATCTGCTCCAACTTCTCGGCGGCAATGGAGGCCATGATCTCCTTCTGACTCAAAGCCTCATCACTTTTCTTTGGCGTTCCCATGAACAGTTCAAATTGGAGCATCTCCACAAGATAATGAAGCGCGTCCACCAAATCATCATTCCCAAGATCATCCGGCTTCTCCATCGCTGTGTCTTTCCACTCATAAGCCATAATCTGTTTGCGAAGCTTCGGGCAATGGATATCATCAATCACAAGGCGATTCTCGGCCAGAAGCTGCTGAATCATCGCCCTAGAATGTTTCTTATCTCGTGAGCTTGGGCCTAACGGCGAAATCCCCGCCTGCCGGAAATGCCACATCACGGTCAAGCCCTTCATCGCGGGGTCTTCCTTGGCCGCGTCATGGCTTATCGCCGTGCGCTTGATGTTCTCCCGCGCTGTCGTTTGATTTTTTATGACTTGAGCCTGGGCAGGAGCCGACATATTGTTTTGAGCGTATTCTCTATAAATATGGAGCGTTCGGTTTCGGACAAAACCCCAGAGACTTCCCGTGTCATCTCGCATCCCCCAATCGACCGCTCGGTAAGCGTCAAAGACCCCAGATGGCCATTCAATCCGTCGGACGTGACGTAAATCTGAAAACGCGCTGAATACGCGACCGACGGAAGATTCGTACTCGGCCAGATATTCCTGTCGCCAGACTTCCTCGTTGTCGCATCCGCGTCGGGCATCGTCAATCTCCTTTCGGTCAATATGCGGATTGTCGAAAACGGAAAAGTGAAAAACATCCCATTCCTTATCGCCTTGGGCAATCAAACGTTTGGCTTCCTGCTCCAAATCATAGAGCCAGTTGAATCCCTTTGGCGTGCCGATGAAAAGAGCAGGAGCCTTTCTCGGCATCAAGTTCGGGCGTATGACTTCATACCAGGCCTCGCGTTTATGAAAAGCCGCCTCTTCGAAAATTACGTAATCGGGCGCGGGACCGCGCAGGGAATCGGGATCGTCCGATCCCATCAAATACAATTGGCTCCCATTTTTAAGCGTAATCACTAAATCGGTGTCATTGGGTTTTTTGCCGAAAGCGTCCTGCGGAATTATTTTTTTATAGCTGGCCCAGGAAATCAATTTCGCCTGTTTGTAACTGGGGCTCACCGTCCACACCACAGAGTTGGGGGGGCCTAAGTGATCGAGAGCCTGGTGCTCGGCGAAGGTGGTCTTCCCGAATTTACGTCCGGCACGAACGATTTTAAAACGAGCCGGAGACTGTTTGATCTTGAACTGCGCTTCCGTGTAGGTGAACGGCAGACGGAAGATTTTCTTCCGGCTCTCGGATGTGGGGAGAAGGTTCAATAGCCGCCCACCTTCGACATCGCTTTCTCTAGTCCGCCTTTCGGCTTCGGAATCTTCTTGCCCATCTGACGCTGTTCCGACAGGCCAATCGCAATCGCTTGCTTGCGGTTGCGTACAACAGGACCGCCAGAAGAACCTGAATGCAAATGATCGCCCTTAAACTCATCCATCACCCCCGACATTGATTTAGGCATTGTTGTCTCCTACCCATTGCTGCGGTTGAGGCGGTAGCGGTTTTGAAAGCGGCTGCACCCCATATTTTTTCCTGATAAGATCAAGCCGCGCCTGATCGCCAATCATCTTCTGAACAGGACTCAAAGCCTGAAACAAGGTGTCGTTTAACAACGGCTTCGGCGGTACAGGGCTCGGCGTCACATCTTCTCCGGCGGCTCAAAGTCCGTCACTTCGGGAAACTTGTCTCGGTGCTGAGCCGTAATCTCTTCGGCGGCGGGGTTGTATTCGAAATGACCCAGCGTCTCGCCCTCACGATGGAAATCCTTGGGGTCGTCCCATTCTTCCTTCCCGTGCTCGCTGTTGTCAACCGTCTGCTTGGGAGGCATCATGGTTTTTTACCCTCCAAATGTTTTTGACGTTGCCTTTGCCATTCATCTTTTTGTTCCTGGCTCATCGCCGATTCATTCGGCGGTTTCGTCAACACCGTTTCGTTCCCGCGATGGTCAATGTGCGTCACTCGATGCTTTTCATCAGACATTTTTGCCTCCTCCTCTAGGATTGAATTTTCCGTAGCCGGACTTTTCTCCCCTGGTGTTCGGAACCCTGTTCCCGACCGCATTCTCGCCTCCGCGATTAGACGGCCTGCCAAGAACATTGCTGCCGATCTTGTTCATCGCACGACCCAAAGGATTGTCGCCCCTGGTGTTGGGCGGTGAATATCCGTTGGCGTTCTCGCCACGCCCGCCAGGATGTCGGGTGTAATCCGTCGCCTTCGACATCATCTTCCCGTGGGGACGGCCTTCTTCTCCGGCAGGATTATAATGCGCTCCCCTGGATTTTGGAGTCTTGGAATGAGAATAACGGTCAAAATCACCAGGAATGTAGGAATTCCGACCCTTGATCGCCTCTGACAACGGATCGGGCTGGCCAATGTTTCGAGATTTCGACATGTTGAATCGGACAGGGGTTCTCGGTTCCGGCTTCTGGTAATCGTTCCCGCGAGCACCACCTTGATACGGCGTGATAGCCTGCTTTCGTTCCGGCATTAAGGTCTCTCCTCGCTTTCAAAGACAATCTCTTCGTTGGAAAAGGTGTGATGCACACGCTCTATCTTCGGAATCACCGCCGACTTCAACTCCTTGTACGCCTCCATCTGCTCCCGCGAGGGCTTAAACGGCTCCCGAACATGCGTCACCGCTAAAGGCGCAAAACAACGCCTGCACGTCAGAGCCGACGCCAAATCGTCATCCTGCCGCTCCGCGTACTCATAGCTGTTGAAACGGTTGGCATATCCGCACCCGCATAGGCCCTCATACCATTCTCTGAACCCCTCCATCGCGTCCTTCCCCCACCGAATCAAATACTCCGGCGTCAATCCCGCCTTCACAGAATACTCCTCCAACTTCGAGGTCAGATAGTCGTTGAACTTCCGTGAGTGCAAAAACGTTTTCCCCCACTCCTCGTCTTTGGATACGGACATCGCAGCGGCATGAACATTCTTCATTTTTTGAAGCGCAAGAAGAAACTGCATCTGAACAGGCGAGAACACAAAAAGTTTTCCGGCCACAGCAAGACCAATCACTTTGGTCTCGCCGCCAATAATCAAGGCCGTCGAATTTTCGGTGGGATGCTTGTCGCTCAACTTGTACTAGATATAACGGAGTTTTTTTACGGTGTCAAGAAGATTTTGAAAGGTCGCCTGTTTCTACGTCGATGTCCGAAAGCGTCACTATCATCTTCGCCTCGACCGCCCCCAACATCCGATCCCGCTCTAAGGGCGTGTACCAACCCGCTATCCGCGTGATGGGAACGCTGCACTTGGCGCAGTTCGCGTAACACTCTTTTTTGGTATTTAAACTCGGACTGTGCTCACACCGACTCACCAGCCGCCCTCGGAGGTCAAAGGGTTATATCGCGGATGTTTCGCCTTCCCGAACTCCCTGTCTAAAGATTCTTCGACGTGATTCTTGTGACGGTCCCACGCCTCAAATTTTATCTTCACCACAATAGGTTTCCTCCGCTTCTCTCGTAATCCGTGGTCTACCATCGACTTCTCCGTCTTGCTCTTAGAAACCACCGGACGAATATTCCGCGTCATGACACCGAACGCACCGCCGCCAGGTCTTGTTGTGCTCTATCTCCCAAGAGTGGCCAAAAGCTTTACACCACAACTCCCAGAACCAAGTCATACGTCAGACCCGTCAGACAAGGGAATCTTGGCGCGGTATTGTTGGGACTCGTCGCAGTACTGACACCAACGACGCTCCCGGCAAGTGCCGTCGGGTTGAGGATCGTCTTCCCAAGGGCTCCATTGATGACGACCGCGCCAACGACACCAAAGGTGAATGCAAGGCATTTGACGGCCTGTCGGAGAACATTCAGGACATTGGGAATTCTCGGAAAGTTTGTGGTGGGGTTTAGAAACTATAACGGCCTGTGGAGGCGGAGGTCCCCGCCGTGGCGGGGGGGGTAGCTTGGCTAGAACTGGATTGAAAAGACGCATCCTAGTCTCCCAATCCTTCACCGTCATGCCGAGGAAGCTCTCAAAAGCTGTCATGAAATTTGCAGTTTGATGCGTGTTCTAGGCATGATCTTAATAAAACTTCCGATAACGTACATTATATTTCATAATTCAGTAGACGTTGGTGTTGACGTTATGGGATTAGCTATTTCATGGATTGGTTTTTCTAGTCCACCGTAAAGAACTAGCGGAGCCCCATCCGTCATCATGAATCGTCCCGTGCGAACGGTTTTGCAATAACGACAATACTGCGCGAATTGTTGTCTGTCTTTGGTGATGAACCGAAGTGAACCAAATTTATGTTGGCCTTGGTTGTGAGATGTTGGACAAGGAAAACTCATTCACCCTTTCCCATTTTTGTTAAGTCTAGTCCTGTCAAAGACTTTTGTCAAGCCCTTAGATGTAATCACTGATGAGAAATCCAGACTCCGCGCACGCCGGACAGAAGATCGCGCCGCCGCAGTAATGCCAGAACCAGATCACGCCCAGCCCAGCATCTGCGCATAAAGCTGTTGGCGAACTTCATCATACCAATCGCACTCATCGCCACTCGCTTCACCTGAGAGCCAAAACCGAATGGTATTGCCCAAGTTGATTTCGTCCATCACCCCGCCCTCACTTTCTGGGTTAGACACCAGTTCGTTCCCGCAGACCAAAATACAAATCGTTCCCCGTTCCGCATACCAACCCCTTTAGGGGTTGCGGACGGGAACGGTTTTGGATGGCTAGTCGTTCCCATCGTTCCCACCCGTTCCCGCGTATTCGGGAACGACCCATTTGTAGCCGTGTTTGATCAACAAACTGCGCTCCACAAGGATATCAAAGATGCGCCCGTTAGTCTGTCTTTTGCCCTTACAATGGTTCAAGGTTTGCTCTTTGGACACCGGCTGATGATCCCGCACATAGGTCAGGAGCGCTTCCGATTTATCGGCAAAGTCCTCTGATTCTTCTAGGTTGACCATCTCTAGTGTCGTAGACCCGCTTACTTCATCGACGATACGCTTGATTTGAATTGGACTTGGCGATTCCGCGTCACGAAACTGAAATGAACAGGATGCAGTCGTAGCATCTGGCTCACCTTCCATACCGATGATGCAATCTCGCCACGCCCACAAATCCGAGGTTCCGCGCATCCGTTCAAAGACTGGCTTTTTATTAGCCCCTTTGTCATTCAGATTCTTGGATAGGTGGTGGATCAAAACAACGCTAGTTTCAGCTTCGATATTGATACGACCGAACGAATCCAAAATGGGTTGCATTTTCTCTGATGAGTTCTCATCCACGCCATGAAACCGGCGCAAAGAGTCAAAGACGACGAGCTTTATGGAGTGGTGTTTGATAAAGGCAATCAGCTCTTTTTCGTGTTTTGGAATCTTCAAAAACTGCCGCGTCACGTGGTGGAACGAAACCAAATCCTCGCTATCCAACCCGCGCCCCTTGGCCATACAATGAATACGCCGCGCCAAGTTGTCAGGCGATGATTCTTCTTCGACTAATAGCACGGCCCCTGCTTTAACAGGATATTTATCCAGGCACGGCAAGCCAGTCGATACAGACAAGAGCATTTCAAGAGCCATCCATGTTTTTCCCACCCCAGGATTGCCTGCGATCAAGCCTCGCGCTTTGTCTACCCACAAGGATTCGATGAGCCATGAGATGACAGGCGTGGGCCGCGCCAGGAGTTCGGACATATTCTCGGACTTGAATGACCATCCTAATTTCCTTTGCTGTTCTTCCCGCACAAACCATTCGGGCGGCCCACTCCCAGGAAACTCTATGTCGGACACCGATTTCACTTCCGGCGCATATCTTCGAGTCGGTGCATGAGTTCCAAGTCAATGGGTTCGCCTTTATCCAGTTGAGCTTTTAAGATGGCGACAATTTCCTCAACGGTCAGCTTGTCATCAAGCATAAACCCTCCGCAGAAAATAAAACCCAGACGGACATAGCGGTACCCTGGTCGGGGTAAGTTAGCTATGCCGTCTGAGAAATGGGATTTTCGATGAGACCAGGGTACTCACGGTTAGAATTGTAGTTTGCGTTTACAGCGTTGTCAACCCCGTCTCACGCGGGGGGTCAGAACAGCACCTCTTGGGCCAGCCGTTTGACGGCGATCATTTAATAACGTCTATTTCTTCTAATGAATAATCATCTGCACTTCTGTAAGTTTCTTTTGCATATACGAGCGCATCGCGTTCCCGTAAAAATAATTTGTCCAAAGTGCGACAGACTTCTTTCTCGTTAAAGATCGCATAAACCCATAATGAACTCATAACGGTAAAACCTCCTGTCTGAGTCTGCGAACGGCGATTTCACAATACTTCTCTTCGATCTCGATGCCGATAGCTTTCCGTCCTAAATCTTTAGCGGCACGAAGAGTTGTTCCAGAGCCCATGAAGGGGTCGAGGATGACTTGAGGCTCAGACGCTAGGCCAATACACCACCGCATAACCTCGGTCGGTTTTTGTGTTGGATGATAACGTTCTTCTTTTTCTTTCATGTTCTCTTGAAGCATCCCCATCCAACGATGACGGAATTTACGAACAGCCCGATCAAGATTTGTCCAAGCCAACTCGCAATCAGCATAACCGTTATCGCCATTGTCTTTGTCCCAAACGAGCCAACACGAAGAAGGTGCAAGTGCGCCGAAATAGTTACCTCCCCATATAATAAATTCCCTAGAAGCATCAAATACAATTCTGAAAGTTTCTGCGGATGGAATCTTGTCCCATTTACCAATGCCATAATCTTTCGACGGTGCGACAGCATGGCCGTGTTGTTTGTTAGCTCGCAAATTTCTGTCTGCTCCAATCCCATACGGCGGATCAGTCAGCACCAGATCGACTTTAGGCACGGAAGGCAGGATATTCCTGCAATCCCCCAAGTAGATGTCAATGCCTGGTTCGGAGTAGTAGGGTTTCATCTCACGCCGTCGGGAGGGGTGGGTTCCTTCCCGCCGGAGGGTCAGGATAGATAATTCCAAAAACGACCTCGCAGATAGGACACCACACGCGAATACCATCAGCGTTATCTCGTTTGACCAGGGGATGTTCGTGGATAAAATTCATCTGTCGAATATCTGTCTCTCCGTCATGCCATTGGCCGTAGCCGTCTCGGTATCTCATCATTTCATCTCCCGCGATCCTGGGGGGTCATGTTTTCTTGCACCCACGCTCTCATTCTCTCCCATCGTTTCTCTGGTGTTTGATCGTAATACTCATCATTCAGAAAAGCGATTTCTCTAGCGAGAGCGTTTGCGATGTTAAATGTGGCAGAAACTTGGCAGGAATCATGGGGATCAACATCGTCTACTTTTAAAGACTTATATTTTGCAACGGCTCCGAGTGCACAGACTTCGCCTTCTTTCGATATTAATTCGTCTGTGATGAGTCGTTTTACTGGCATAGCATCAAGAGCATTTGCCATTTCGGAAAGTAGCGTCTGTCCTCGCTTGCCTTTGAGTGCAGAATTTACAGCTCCTCTCCATCGGATCAGATCCCATCCGTCGCAATCTTCGTTATAGTCGCTTCTACTCATTTTCTCCCCTTCCCCGTCCTCGGCGGGCGGCGGGTGGTCATGTCATCCACGGGTGTAATTCTTTCATGGCTTCCCTTGCCGCCGTACAAAGGCTCCAGTCGGCGGAGTTGCACCGCCTGTTCGGCCTACCGCTATGGACTGGCCTAGTCTTGCGCGGTCGTCGGCTCTGTCGGTTGCTGGACACTGGAATAAATACTTTCCGCTTCCTCACGACGGCTTGGCCTGGTCTATCCACTGAGCGATACGGCAGAGCATCCAACCGCATCCGAAAGCAATAAGAATAATTCTGCGGATACCAACAGGTGCATCAAGTTCTATCGCTGCTAGAGCCATGAAAAATATACCTGTGCCGATCACGGCTTGGCCTGTAGCCGTTCAATGGCTTCATGCAACAACCGAAGGGCTTTTTGTAAATAGGCTTCGGAAGCATATTCAGCTATAAACCATAATCCCTCATCTTTGGCTTGGCGCTCTACGAGCCTTTTGAGACTCTTAAGAGTAGTCACGGCTTGGCCTGGGCGAGCTGTCGGCATGGTCAGAGGGTACAAAATAGGCTATTGACTTGTCAACCTATGGTATGTTATATAAGGAATCAGGAGGAAACACAGAAATGACCAAGACAATCACGATTTCACTCAGTTTAGGCTCTGGCCCAAAAGCAGAGCTATTAGCTCGCCAAATCAAAGATTGGGCGGGTTCTATGCCTATCTCAAAAGCTATTCGGGAATTACTTGAAGCCCAAATAAATCCTACCAATGTTACATCCGAAAATATATCACAAGACCGTTGAACGATCTTGTCTTACTTGTAATAGACCATTTATGGGTACCAACAAGAAAAATTATTGTAGCTGTAAATGTACTCCATCAAAAATTAAGAAGAAGTTAGAACTTCGACCTGAACGGTGTGAAATCTGTTGTGAGAAGGAAGCTCGTCGTCATACTATCACTAAAAAGACAGTTAGACTTTCTCAAGACCATGACCATAAAACTGGTAAAAATCGCGGTTTTCTCTGTAATAATTGTAATGCCGCTTTAGGATATTTTAAAGATAGTTTATTGGTAATGGGAGCGGCAATCGAATATCTTAGAAGGTACTAAAATAGTTCTTGACAAGCTATGGTAAGGTATGGTAGACTATGGGTATGAAAGCTAAACTTCAGGAGGGTCAAATGAAAACCGAAACCAAGCCCGCGCCGACGCCGACGCCGTGGAAAAGAAATTGGACGGTATGGTTTACTGGAACTTCAAAAGCTGATTTCATAGAAGCGCATTCCAGAAAAGAAGCCATTGAATTATTCGCCAAAAAAGAAGGTGTGAATGTCTCTTCTTATATTCAGGCTCGACCTTCGACATTTATTGAATTTAAGGGAGGATTCTAATGAGAACCATCGTTAAACATATCCCTGGGTGCAATTCGACGGAAGCCCTTAAATGTAAAAAGCATCAAGTCGTTTTCTGCTCTTGTGAAGCAGGAGGGTTATGTCCCGATTGCGACATGGAAATGAAATGCAAACCGCTTGCAAATCATACTTCTCTCCCGTGGAAATATGTATCAGACTATGATGAAGCTTATATCGATGGTCCAGAACCATCACAAAAAGGGATGATTAATTTTTACCTTTGCGATACCGCAGTAGGCCATGCCAACGCCGCCTTCATCGTCAAAGCGGTGAACTGCCATGAGGAGCTTGTAGAAGCTCTGAAATCAGTTAAAGAGTCCTTGCTAGATATCCATCGTGACGATACGCTAGATGGTTGTTTGATGGTCATTGAAGATGCTCTCGCCCGCGGCGAAGGGAAGGACTCATGAACGACTTCGGGACGTGGCGTATCTCCTGGCCTGAGAAGCAAATCAGCTTCATCAGCTCGTGCCGTTACACGTTCGGGCTGTGGGTGGACGCGATCATCGAAAAGGGCGGATGGCCGCAAGTGACGCGGTTATGACCATCGAAGAGCACATGACGGAGCGCGTCAATAAAATGGAATTGGATATTGACCGATGCACGCCTCAGCAACGCGAATGGCTTCATTACATGCGAACGCTCGCGACATGGATGTGGATTGCGAAGGTGCGGCGCGAGCAAGCAAAATCGTGATCCTGCACAAGGAGCGCATGGTGTACCAATCGAAACTTCAGAAAATCATCTACGAAATCCGCCAAGCATGGTGGGACGTGAAAGACGATATCGGCGAGAACCTAGCCGTGTTGGTGGGTCTTGCCGTATGTGTCCTCATCTGCGCCGGATTCTGGGTCGCCGTAGTTGCTGTTCTGCAACTGGCGAAGAAGCATTGGGGGCTTGAATGACCGAAGCCGAGAAGATTGCGGTAAAAATATTGGTTCTTTTAGCTAAACAAAAGGACATCATTGACCGCTGCATTGCTTTGACGAACGAAGCGCAAACCGAATTACGCCACGCCCAGGAGGAACTTCATGGCCGATGAATCCGCAGGACACTATTGGAACCAAGCCGCGAAAGAACGCGAGGCTATGGAACGCCATGACACCGAACACCCTGGCGATCCAACGCAATGGTGGCAGGACTGCGAGATTTGTTTTGAGCGAGTACAAAAAAAGGAGACCAATCATGTCCATGTTTAAAGAAGCGGCCCAACAGCAAAGCTATTTAAAAGCTGGCGTTTATGCAGAAGCAGGAGCAGGAAAAACCTATACGATGTCGCTTCTCGCCATTGGCCTACACAAATACATCAAAAGCACAAAGCCCATCTGTTTTTTTGATACAGAAGCAGGTTCGGATTATGTATTTCCTACCTTGTTCCAACCGAGTGGCATAAAACTTGAAGTTGTGAAAAGCCGGAGCTTTGAGGATTTGATGGGCGCGATAGAAGAAGCCGAAAAAATATCAGACATTCTTATCGCTGAAAGTGTGACCCATGTTTGGGACGAACTCCAAACTGCCTATCGCAAAAAGAATGGAATCACTAAGCTAGAATTTCAGGACTGGGCCATCTTGAAACCTGAGTGGAATCGTTTTACCACTCGTTACCTCAACGCCAAAATGCATATTGTTATCGGGGGTAGGAGCAAGGATGATTATGAGTATGTTTCGGACAATCGGGGCAAAAAGGAACTCATTGTCACGGGTCAACGTATGGCCACAGAAAAGAATATGAGCTATGAGCCTTCCTTGCTCTTCGAAATGGGAAAGGTCATTGATCCTAAGACCAACTTCTGGATTCCCCGCGCTTGGATTCTGAAAGACCGTTTCAGCCAAATCGACGGCAAAGCCTTTGACAAACCGACCTTTGAAACTTTCCTCCCGCATATCAAGATGCTGAATTTGGGTGGCGTTCATGTGGGCGTAGATATGACTCGGACAAGCGAAAAGCTCTTTAACGCCGATGATGGACAAGCGGTAGCAGAAATTCGCAAGAAACAAACCCAATGGGTAGAGGAAATTGAATCTACACTTACTGCCGCCTATCCAGGACGAAGCTCCGAGGAAACGAAGAAGAAGCTCGACTTACTGAAGATGGCCTTTGGTGGCTATGCATGGTCAATTATCAAGGAAATGCCGCCTGAGAGTTTGCAAGCGGGACTCCTTAAAATCCGAGAAGCTATTACAGCAGACTTAGCCAAAATCGCTGAAAATGGAAAAGAACCCAAGAAAGATAAGGTAACAAAATGATTGTAGACACAGCAGGATTGTTTCCAGAAGGAAAAGGATTTGTTATGACGTGTTCGGGGATTCCCGCAGAACGAGTAACAAGAGGAACGGTATTCTGGGACTTTGAATTTGCAACCGAACTTGAAGGATCTCCCGCTTCTTATCGTGAATCTGTCCCGATATGGCTTGCTGGCCCCGTATTCAAAGCTCTTGGCTTCAAAGAAGTCGGCCCAGGACGCTACGATGTAGAGCCTACGCAAGCCCCCACTCGTAAACTTAAATGCGATATCGTGCATGAAGTGGTGAAAGATAAGCCCTATGCTCGCATGAAAAATATGGTCGCTATTGCCGAAGGCAGTTCTCAAGACGATCAAATTCCTTTCTAGTGGCCCGTAAAAAAGTTTGGAATGTTTGGGCCAAACTCAGAACCGCGACGCGGCAAATATGGATGTGGAGTCCGGCTAGGCGTGAAGCTTTAAAAAAAGCAAAAATAGGAAAAGGACGCGAAGCTCTTTATCAATGTGCTGTATGTCCAAAGCAAGTGCCGCACTATTGCGTGGATGTGGATCATGTCATTCCTTGTGGTGAGTTTTCTAATTATGAGCAATATGCGGAATGGTGTTACAGACTTTTCGAAGGAGAACTAAGGGTGCTCTGCAAACCTTGTCACTTGGAGAGAAAATGAAACCCAAACCTGAAAACTGGAAGCAACGCGCCGCCTACTTTCAAAACCAATCCAGGGAAGCTCTCGAAGATAGGGATAAATGGGAGAAAAGTGCGTCAGTATCTGAAGAATTAAATAAAGTTCTTCGCATCGAACGCGATGCCGCCGAGCGACGGTATCAGGAGATGGTGGTAAAGGCGGAGATGCCAAGGCCCGAAAAGATCGTCGAGAAGGAAGTGTTGCCGTCATGGGTATCCCTCACATTGGCAATCATTCTTGCTTTTGAGATAGCTTATGTAGCCGGAATGACTCTTACTTTACAAATGCTTAAAGAACCCATCCTCTCGCCGTATCCCGTCTACATTGCCAGGGTCAACACCGAAGACCTAGCCATCTGCAAAGACGCCTGGCGCGAGAACGAGCGCGTGATCCGTCAACTGAAAAGGAGATTGAGATGAAAACTAAAATTAAGTTTACGCTCGAAATGAAATGGCAAGAGCGAGCCAAGCTCAGGGCCGAGGGAGACAAGCTCAGGGCCGAGGGAGACAAGCTCTGGGCCGAGGCTATTCTTGAGATTAAAGGCAATATCCTGATCCAATGGATCTGGGTTCCAGAAAAGAAGGATTACAAATGCAAGCTTGAGACAGGTGAGGAATTCAATCCATGAAAATCCTACTTATCTTATGTGCCGTAATTTTGTCGGGATGTCAACAAAATGATATTTCACAAAATATTAAAGACCCAATGGCGGAAGCCGCTAAAACGTTCTGTAATCAGAAGGGTGAAAATCTGGTCGGCTATGAGTTTCGGAATTACTCCGATAATTATAATATTACCTGTGGAGGTTGGAAAAAATGAGAACCATCATCTTCCTGCTCTTGTCCTCAAACCTCTGGGCCTGTAAACCCAACGAGATCGCTTGGGAAGGCCGTTGCGCCGCCGATCCTAAGCCAGTCGATACTGTGGCCGTGCCGGAAGTACAGCCGTCCTCCGAAAAACCCTCCCGCCATCCCGAACCGGCATGGCAGCGCGGAGAGGTTCACGCTGACACGCCCCCCTCCTGTGCAGCCACCAACGCTTGCTCGGACCAAGTGGCGATTGAGGCGACGAAAGAGGGGAAGAAAGCGGCGGGGCTGAAACCATGATACTGGAAGACAAATTGACGGACCCCGAACACCCTTTGGTTTATGCGGTCCATTTTCGGCCAGGAATTGACGAGCGGCTTGATTGGATTTCACTTTGTATGGAGGAAAATTTCCAAGACCTGAACAGTTTCAATCTGTACTGGGTGCTTACAGAAGCTCTGGAAAATTATATTAAAGATTTTCGTGTCAACCGACGGCGTACATGGCATTGGCGCATGAATCAAACAGGAACACGCCGATTCTTCGACACACTGGTAGATAGAATATGAATGGAGGGCTTTCGATGAAACACATCTTCTGGGCGTTGCCGTTATCGGTGCTCGTGATGTTATGGGCTGTGGGGGCGTATGGGGATGTGGACAAGATAGACCAATCCACGGCGTCGCCATCTGATATTGCGGTATCTTCTTTTCCTCGGTGGCCTGTTGTCGTCGTAATTGACAGTTGGAGCGTTGTAGAAAATCAAATTGATGGAACCTATAAGGTAAAAGAGGATTCCATGACTGTTAGCGATATCGTAGTTGGCAACTACCGCACCGCCAACATCGCCGCAGACGTGGCCTTCATACGGCGACCACCG
>Ga0210405_10000781_pt1 | contig 39579 bp, 34 predicted proteins | sample IncBWH11MmetaG_FD_155492 | JGI IMG/M metagenome (GOLD analysis project Ga0210405, IMG submission 155492) | Forest soil microbial communities from Barre Woods Harvard Forest LTER site, Petersham, Massachusetts, United States - Inc-BW-H-11-M | ecosystem: Environmental > Terrestrial > Soil >... | reverse complement strand
GCCCATCAAGTGGCGCTTGCCGGAGTGGCCGCGCTTGATCTTGCCGTTGGCGGTGAACTTGAAGCGCTTCCTGGCGCCGCGGTGCGTTTTCAATTTCAATTTCGGTTTCGATGCGTTTCTTGGCATTACTGGAAATCCTCTCCTGATTTCGATGCGCTGTGCTTCAAGAGCTTTAAGGCGCGCCTTACAATTCGAAGTCGGTTGCTAACTGGGGCGCAGCATGCTGCGCCCCTACAAATTCACACTTGCGCGTTTGACGGCGCCGATTACTGCGATTGCTGCGCGCTGGACGATTGCTGGCCCGCGGGCTTGGCGACGCTGACGCCCTTTTTCGGGGCCAGCAGAGCCACCAGGACATTGCCTTCCATGCGCGGCATGGTCTCGATCTGGCCCTGGTCGCCAATTTCCATCAGCAAGCGGTTCATCTTGGCGCGCCCCACTTCCTGGTGAGCCATTTCGCGCCCGCGATGGAAAATCATCGCGCGCACTTTGTGGCCTTCGCCGAGGAAGCGGAGAATCTGGTTCTTGCGAACCTGATAGTCGTGTTCCGCGGTGGCGGGCCGAAACTTGACTTCCTTCAACTGCGAGCCGCGGCTGCTCTTGCGTTGCTCGTGAGCTTTCTTGTTGGCCTGGTAAAGATACTTGCCATAGTCGGTGATCTTGCAAACCGGCGGATCGGCGGTCGGCGAGATTTCCACCAGGTCGAGCCCTTTTTCCTTGGCCAGTTTAATGGCCTCAAACGGCTGCATGACGCCGAGCTGGCCGCCTTGATCATCAATCACCCGGATTTCGCGAGCGCGGATTCGCTCGTTGACGCGAATGCGATCGCTCTGCCGGAAGCTGCGTTCTGGGATAAGTCCCCCTCAAGCACTACGTTCTTCGCGGCCAGGAAGCGGCGGACAAGCAACAGCTCTTGCCGGCAGATCCAAGGAATGGCCCCGAGTTCACAACCCATCCCGCACGGTGCAAAGCAGCCATGCGATGGGCTTCAAAGTATAGCACGCGCCAGCGGCAGCACGGCAAGAGGCAAATGGTGCAGCGGCGCGAGTGCGCGCGAGTTATGGATCGGAGCAGATGCAGCAAGAATCAAAGCGCGAGGCTCAGGTGCTCAGTCCCAGGTCGCCCTTGGGTCCTGTAATGAGTGCGCGAAGGCGGGTTTTGTCGCTGTGCTCGACGGCTACGTCAAGCCCGATGCGTTTGAAGGTTGAGGCGAGTTCCTCCGGATCGACGCTCATCAGCTCAAGATAATCCAGAGTGCAGCCTTTGGCTGCGTCAGCGGATGGGTGAACCGTGTCGGCGCTCCATTCGATGAAGAACGGGAGAAGGCCGTGGCGGTCGTCGGCAAGGTTGACGGTTTTCCAAGTGAGAACGCGGCCGTCCGGGCGCTTTCTAGAGCCGTCGGCGGGGCCCGCAAAGGCGATTTGATTTTCGCGGAGCTGCTTGGCGACGGCGGTGATGTCCGGAGGATGGACGGCCCAGCCGATGAGGCGCGGCTCTATCATGGAGCGGAGTTGCGGGTAGTGGGCGATTTCGTTTTGCGCGGGATCGGGAGCGATGACTTCCAGATAGCGGCGCTCTCCGAGCGAGAGGAGCGCGTTGCGCGTGCCGCGGCCCGGATGGACTCCGCCGATGGCGGGGCGCACGCCGGTGTTCTCCTCGACCAAAGCGATGCCGCGATCGAGATCGTTGCAGCCGAGAAGGATGTGATCGAGCAAGGCGGGCACCTGGTCGTCATCTTCCTCTTCCGCCGTCCACGCGACGGACGGCGATACAATCGCGCCTCCGGTCAAAGCGAGAAAGTTCCTGCGGGAAATCATGGGTGGCACCTCGACATTTTAGATGCAAGATTGAGGCGCAAGGTGCCGCTGGTAGGACTTGGCTGGAATTTGGGGCGCAATTCAGCTGGTGGCGCGGGAATCAACTTCGCGTTGGAGGGCTTCGACAAATTCGGCGAGGGGCTTGGGGCCGAGGTCGCCTTTGCTGCGATGGCGGACGGAGACGGTGCCGGCTTCGGCTTCCTTGGGGCCGACGACCAGCATGTAGGGAATTTTTTGGAGCTGCGCGTCGCGGATTTTGGCGGGCAGCTTTTCGTTGCGATCGTCGAGATGCGCGCGCAGATTGTGGCGCTTCAGGGTTTCGGTGACGTGCTTGGCGTAGTCGGCCACTTTTTCGCTGACAGGGCAGATTTCCACTTGTACCGGAGCGAGCCACAGCGGGAAGGCGCCGGCGTAGTGCTCGATCAAGATGCCGAAGAAGCGCTCGACGGAGCCGAGCAGCGCGCGGTGCACCATGAGCGGCTGATGCTTGGCGCCGTCTTCGCCGACATATTGCAGGCCGAAGCGCGCGGGGAGATTGAAATCGAACTGCACGGTGGTGAGCTGCCACGGGCGTCCGATGGCGTCGATGAGCTTAACGTCAATTTTCGGTCCGTAAAACGCGCCTTCCCCTGCCATTCTCTTATAGGGGATGTTCATGCGCGCCATCGTGCGGGCGAGAGCATCTGAGGCGTGTTGCCAGTCTTCGGGCCTCCCGGGGTAATTTTCCGGACGCGCGGGATCCCAGTCGGAAAGCTCGACTTCGAATTTGTCGAAGCCGAAATTTTTCATGACGGCGAAGGCAAAATCCATGCAGGCTTCGACTTCGCTTTCGATTTGCGAGGGCATGCAGAAGATGTGCGCGTCGTCCTGAGTGAAGCCGCGGACGCGGAGCAGGCCGTGGAGCACGCCGCTGCGCTCGTAACGATAGACCGTGCCAAGCTCGGCCAGGCGGACGGGCAGGTCGCGGTAGCTGTGGAGCTTTGCTTTATAAATCAGAATGTGGCCGGGACAATTCATGGGCTTGAGCTGATAGTCGGCTTTTTCGACTTCCACCGGGCCGAACATGCTGTCTTTGTAATAATTCGTGTGGCCGCTGGTTTTCCAGAGGTCTAGGCGCATGATGTGCGGGGTGTAGACAAGGTCGTAGCCGCGTTTGAGCAACTCTTCGCGCAGCCAGTCTTCGACGATCTTGCGAATCAAGCCGCCTTTGGGATGCCAGAAAATCAGCCCGGGACCGGCTTCTTCCTGAATGCTGAAAAGGTCGAGTTCCGTGCCGAGCTTGCGGTGATCGCGGCGCTTGGCCTCCTCGATGCGGTGTAAATGCGCGTCCAGCTCTTTTTGGGTGAAGAAAGCGACCGCGTAAATGCGCTGAAGCTGGGGATTGCCTTCCTGCCCCTTCCAGTACGCGCCGGCGACGTTCATCAACTTGAAGGCCTGGATACGCTTGGTGGAAGGAATGTGCGGGCCGCGGCAAAAATCGATGAATTTCCCGGTCGTGTAGAAAGAGACCATCGGCTCGGTGGCTTTTTCTTCGACGAGCTCGCACTTGAAAATTTGGTTGGACTTTTTGTAGAGATCGAGAGCTTCCGGCTTGGGAATGAGCTTGCGCTCGTTCGGCAAGTCCTGAGCCGCAAGCTCGTGCATCTTTTTTTCGATTTTGGCGAGGTCTTCCTGCGTGAACGGCTCCTCGCGCAGGAATTCGTAGAAGAAACCGGTGTCGATCGGCGGACCGATGCCGAGCTTCACATTTGGATAAAGCTCCATAACGGCAGCGGCCAGGAGATGCGCGGCGGAATGCCGGAACACGAAGAGCGCATCCGGATCTTTTTCCGTGAGGATTTGCAGTTTCACGTCATGATCCAGGGGCCGGCGCAAATCGATCAGTTCGCCTTCACCGTCATTGGGTGCGGCCACACGCGCGACCAGCGCGGCATCCGCGAGCCGCGGGGAAATGCCCCTGGCCACGTCGGCGGGAGTGGTGCCTTTGGGCACTTCCTTGACGCTGCCATCCGGCAGCGTGATGTGAATCGGTTCCATGTGCGTGCTCACCCGGAAGGAGAAACACTAAGCTTATCGGCGCTGTTCCACGCGGTCAAGGCGCAGCAGACGAATGGCCGACGACAGGAATTGTGTACACTCTGCGACTAAATGAAAGTGACGCCCGGAAGTCCGGAAAAATGCGCGTCCGACGTGATCAACTCCGCCTGATGCGCCTGGGCTGTCGCATAGATAATGGCGTCGGCCATCGGCAGCTTGCGGTCAATACTGTGCGAGGCAGCGGCCAGCGCTATCGTATCGCTGAGATCCACCACAGTCCGCCGCAGGGCTTCTGAGAGAAAAAGATTCGCGTCAGTCTTGTTCGTGCGAAGAAGCAGAATCTTAAAAACCTCGTAGAGAACAATTGTGGGGACCAGGACCTGGGCGTTCCCTTGCAAAATAGTCCCGAACGCATCGGCTTTCTCATCGCCGGTGATGTATTCCAGCCAGCCGGAAGAATCTACAAGTACCAGCTCAGAAGCGGTCATTTCGATCGCGGTAGTCATCCTTCCATTTCATGCCTTTGGCGATGCCGCGCAGGTCCTTAATCGAAGTTGGCTTGCTGTAGCGAATGGTCCCGTCCAGGATGTAAACGTTCAATTCCTGGCCCGGCTTTAGGTGAAGCTCCTCGCGCACGCGCTTGGGGATAACCACTTGAAATTTGGGAGAAACCTTGACTGTCTCCATGGTCTTGCCTCTCTGAATATTTTATCGATAGGCGTGTGGTATGTCAACTGCGGTATCGATTGATTTTCGTATTACGATTCCTTGATCGACTATTCCCCTGAGCGGTCTGCAGAAGACGCTTCTCAGCAAGGCTTTTTATTGCTGCTCGGAACTCATTCGGGGGAAAACGCGATGAATCCCGTCTTAATAAAGAAGAGCGAAGCGAGGCCCACCCCTATCCACAGGAGTACGCCGAGAAGGAGCGGACGCCACCCTACCTCCTTGAGCGTGGCGCGCGAAATGCCGCTGCCGATCAGGAACAGTGTTGCCGTGAGGCCGAGCCGGCCCAGAGTGAAGAGACTCTTCGATAGATGGGCGAGCGCGGGAAGATAGGTATTGACGATGGCGGCCAGAACAAAAAACCCGATGAACCATGGGAGCGCGACGCGGGCATCGCTTCCGCCGCCAAGGGGAGCGATTCGCGGAGCCCTGCGCTTGATCGCGGCGGTGACGAGCGCGAGCGGAACGATCCACAGAGCGCGGGCGAGCTTTACGGTGGCGCCGATGACCAGGGCCCGGGGACCATATTTCGCGGCGGCGCCAACGACGGAACTGGTGTCGTGGATGGCCAGCGCGGCCCACAGCCCGAATTGCGATTGGGAAAGATGTAGGGCGCTTCCGATCGGCGGAAAAATGAGCAACGCGAGCGAATTCAAAATGAAGATCGTGGCGAGCGACACGGCCATTTCTTCTTCATCGGCTTGAAGGATGGGACCGATGGCGGCGATGGCGCTGCCGCCGCAAATCGCCGTGCCGACAGTGATCAGGAAGGAAGCATTGCCGCGCACCTGCAAGAGTTTGCCGAGGGCCAGGCCGGCCAGCAGCGCGAAGGAAATTCCCATCGCAGTGTAAATCAATCCGCTGCGGCCGGCTTTCAAGACTTCTTGGAGATTCATGCCGAAGCCCAGGGCTACGACGGAGCTTTGGAGAAGAGCGCGCGCGATGCCACGGCTTTCGTTGATGTAAGGGTGCGGGAAGCCGAGACCGAAGAGAATTCCCAGGGTGAGCGCGATGGGCGGTGAAAGCAATCCCGTGAACGAAAGGGCGAGGGCGAGGACAAAAATAATTTTCGCGAAAGCGGGCATGGACTAGAGAAAGAGTATCAGGCCGGGAAGCCGGCGGGCCAGCGAGCAGCGAGAGAGGATTTTGCGAAGCGGCGGTCCTTATTCCGTTGCTGAATTCCGGCGAGCATCAATTTTGTTTTTCCTTGGGAGCAGGAGCAGAGGGAGGGGCAAGATCGACTTTCGCTGGCGCGGGCTTTGGTTCGGCGGGATGGGCGAGGTCGGAAACAATTTTGGAAGTGGCGGCCTTGCTGATCTGGCAGTCGCGGTCGTAGATGCGGCACTGCGCGAGAGTGTACCCGCAGCCGCAGGTGCAAGCCTCGGCGTTGAATTTATGGAGGGCGACGGTTTTTTGCTCGGGAGTAAGCTTGGAGAGATCGACGCCGGGGAGTTCGCTGGCACGGACGGCGTTTTTCAGGAAAATCTGGCCGGTATCTTCGAAGGTTTCCACCCTGACGTTGCCGATGGGCAGACCGAGAAGCGAACGAATTTCAGTTTCGTAGAGGAGCGGATCGCGGAGACCTTCGTGTTTTTGCACGACGCGCCCCTCGGCGTCGAGCACGAAGGAAGTGGGAAGCGCGGCGACGCCGCCATATTGGATGCGGATGTCATCACTGGCAAGGGCGACGGGATAGTTGATGCCGAAGTCGGTTACGAAGCTCTTGATGGCGTCCTGATCGTCATCGTCCACAACCAGGCCGAGAATCTGGAGGCGGTCCTTGTACTTGTTCTGGAGGGCGACGAGGTCAGGAATTTCGGCGCGGCAAGGCCCGCACCAGGTGGCCCAGAAATTCAAGAGGACAACTTTGCCATGGGAATCGGCGAGGGTGAGCGGTTTGCCATCGAGGCCGGTGAGCTGAAAGCCGGGAGCGGGATCGGGGTTGCGAACAAAACGTATGGTGGGCTGCTGATCCTGCGCAGCAGCAAGCCCAGACGAGAAGAATGGAAGCACGGAAACGAGGAAGCAACGAAGTAAGGAGCCGAGGCGGAGAGTAGCGTTCATGGGTACCAGCTATTAGGAGAGCACATTAGCAGGGGCGACGCCAAGACCACATTGGCGGTTTCTGCTTCACTAGGCACTCACGATGTGCCGCCAAAAAAGGCTACCTAACCTGTCGATTTCGCCTCCCTTCGCTCGACATATAGATAGAGGTAAGGAAGTTGCTTCAGGAGGCGAAGATGTCACGGCAGCGCACGGCGTTTCAAAACCTCAAATCCATAGCGTTGGCAGGCTTCAGCGGACTTGGGATTTCAATTCTGCTGGTGAGGCTGGATGGGCCGGCAGCCTGGTTGGGTAATCTCTTCGGGACAGCCGCTTGCGAGGCGCTTAGGGTAGTGCCCTATCTGGTTCCTGCGGCGTGGCGCGTTTTGCAGACCCTGGCGTTCGGCGGCCAGCCGGCTTCTCCGTGCCCCGTGCAGATGTTGGTATCCTTGTTGCCTCTGGTGCGTATGGCGGTCGGTGCGGTGTAGATTCGGGATGGTTCCGCGGATAAAGTCAAAGCTACCAGACACTTAACAAATGCGTCCAAAAAATTAAACCGCAGCGGTCGATATGGGTAGCACTCGTTCGACGTATATGTAGAGCCCAGGTTCAGGCGCTCGGGACCGTCTGGAAGGCTTGCGCCGGGGTCGAAACCACAAGGAGAAACGGCGATGCGCGTCATGGTGATAGTCAAAACGGACCAGAACTCGGAAGCAGGGATTCTAACTAAGGAAGGCAAGGAAACGTTTGACGCCATGGGGAAGTTCAACGAGGAGTTGGTAAAGGCCGGCGTGATGCTTGCGGGGGAGGGGCTGCAACCTAGCTCGAAGGGCAAGCGCGTCAGATTTTCGGGAAAGCAGCGTACGGTAATCGACGGGCCCTTCACCGAAAGCAAGGAACTGATCGCCGGCTTCTGGCTGTGGCAGGTGAAGTCCATGGAAGAGGCGGTCGAATGGCTCAAGCGCGCCCCGTTCGATGGGGGCGCTGAGATCGAGATCCGCCAGGTGTACGAGGTATGTGACTTCCCTGCCGAGGTGCTTTCTCCCGAACACGCGGCGCGCATGCAGGCTATGCGCGACGAACTGCAAAGGAAGGCGGCGAAGCCGTAGCCGCAGCGTGTCGATTACGCGGAGTGTCATACGACGTACAATAGAGCGGAATTCAGACCCGCTCCTGAGCAACCGGCAATCGAGCGCCGAACTCAATACGAATACAAGGAGAAATATCCATGCGATTCCTAAGTATCTACAAGAGTGTTGAGAGGAATGCTCCTCCCTCGCAAGAGGAGATGGCGAGGATGGGCAAGTTGGTCGAGGACGGGATGAAGGCCGGCTTCCTGCTCGCCACCGAAGGCTGTCTCCCAAGCGCCCTGGGCGCGCGCGTTCGCAGCTCGGGTGGGAAGCTGACTGTCACCGACGGGCCGTTCACCGAAGCCAAGGAAGTAGTCGGCGGCTTTGCAATTCTGGAGGCGAAGTCCAAAGAAGAAGCTATCCAATTGGCCAAGGATTTCCTGCAAGTAGCCGGTGATGGTGAATGCGAGCTTCGCCAGTTATTCGGAGAGGGCCAAGATTCGTGCGCCGATGTGGCCGCAGGAGCCAAGTCGCAGGGCGCCTAGGTTTTGCCCGAGTGCGCTGCCGGGATCAACAAATGACGCCTCTGGTGTCGATTTCATAATCTCTCGTGTTCGACGTGTAAGTAGAGGAAGACGGAGCGGGCGCAGGCGGTAGAGGAGGTCAGCTCCAGATAGTAAATTTCAAGGAGAAATGACGATGCGATTCATGATGATGGTCAAGCACGCGGAACCCGGGGTCCCTCCGACCAAGGAACTGATGGACGAGATGGCGAAAATGGGCGACGAGGCGGTCAAAGCGGGCACGATGGTCGCCAGCGGCGGGCTGGCCGCAACGGCGAAGAGCACGCGCGTCCGCCTTTCTCGCGGGCAGGTAACCGCGATCGACGGGCCTTTCACCGAGGCCAAGGAAGTCGTCGGCGGATTCGCTATTTTTGAGTTGCAGTCAAGACAAGAGGCCATCGAAGCAGCCATGCGCTTCATGGAAGTTCACAGAAAACACTGCCCGGGCTGGGAGGGCGAAACCGAAGTGCGCCAAATCCTTGCACCGGAAGATTTCGCTCCTAAAGCATAGGAGCCCTGGGGTGCAGGGTTGGCCGCGAAGAAGTGGCTGCGGCGCGGCCGGGCTTGCGCGAGCGGATTGAAGATGGTGTGATGGGTGGCCGTGACGGCCACCAACACACACAACGCCATCGACGCGGTCTGGAGAATCGAGTCGGCCAGAATCATCGCTGGTCTCGCGCGGATCGTGCGCGACGTCGGCTTGGCTGAGGAACTCGCGCAAGATGCTCTCGTCGCTGCGCTTCAACAATGGCCGGAATCCGGCATCCCGGACAACCCCGGGGCCTGGCTCATGGCCACTGCGAAGCACCGCGCGATCGACGTGTTCCGCCGAAACAAGCGGCTGGAGCGCAAGCACGAGGAGCTTGGCCGCGAGCTCCAGGCGCAGCAGGAGATGGCCGTGCCGGATTTCAGCGCCGCGCTCGACGATGACATTGGAGACGACCTCCTGCGTCTCGTGTTTGTCTCCTGTCATCCGGTTCTCTCAACGGAAGCGCGGGTTGCGCTCACACTGCGTCTGCTTGGAGGTTTAACAACCGACGAGATCGCGCGTGCCTTCCTCGTCCCTGAGCCGACCGTCGCCCAGCGCATTGTCCGTGCCAAGCGGACGCTCAGCGAGGCCCGCGTTCCTTTTGAGGTTCCTCGCGGGCCCGATCTAGCCACGCGCTTGTCGTCGGTGCTGGAGGTCATCTACCTCGTCTTCAACGAAGGCTATTCGGCTACTGCGGGCGAGGACTGGATGCGGCCGGCCCTCTGCGAAGAAGCGCTCCGTCTCGGGCGCATTTTGGCCGAGCTCGCTCCGAACGAGCCGGAAGTACACGGCCTCGTGGCGCTGATGGAGATTCAGGCGTCGCGCTCTGGCGCGCGCGTGGGAGCTTCGGGGGAGCCCATCCTGCTGTTGGAGCAAAACCGCGCGCGCTGGGATCAACTCCTCATCCAGCGCGGTCTCGCCGCACTTCAGCGCGCCGAAAAACTGGGAGGTGCCGGCGGCCCTTATGCACTGCAAGCCGCCATTGCCGCGTGCCACGCGCGCGCGCACACTGCGTCGGAAACGGACTGGCATCGCATCGCCGCGCTTTACGAAGCTCTCGCCCAGATCATGCCCTCGCCTATCGTGGAGTTGAATCGCGCGGTTGCGCTCGCCATGGCGTTCGGTCCAGCAGCAGGTCTCGAACTCATTGATACGCTAGCCGAGGAACCGTCTCTCAAGGCCTACCACCTCTTGCCCAGCGTGCGCGGCGACTTTCTTTTCAAGCTTGGCCGCATGGCCGAGGCAGAGGTGGAATTCGCCCGCGCCGCATCGCTCACGCGCAACGCCCGCGAGCGCGAATTCCTGCTCGAACGCGCCCGAGCGTGCGCAGCGACAAGCTAGTGCCGGTGGAAGAACTTTTGGTGGATGTCGGGCCAAAACTCCTGGAAGATGTTGCCCACGCCATCGTTCAACAGCGAACTCGCCCACCGTTCCATAGTGTCGGCTGCGCCGCCGCGTTCCTGGCGAGGGTAGTAGCGAATGGAAACTTGCGTGGCCACGCCGCTGCCAATAATTTCCGAGAAATTAATCCTGCGGTTGCCCGCATCGTTCTTGGTGATCCACAGACGGCTGACGGCATAGCCGGTACGATGGAGGAACCCTCCGCGATAAAGGGTGTAATAGCGCGGATCCTCGTGCAGGGCCACCGGTAAGATAGCTCCTGTAAGATAGTTTTCGACGGTCGCGTCGGCAAAGGTGTGCCAGTAATAACGGCCAAAGCCTGCGGCGCCTTGATGAAATTCCGGATAGGTATTCGTGGCTTGCTCGATACCGGCTTGTATTCCAACCGATATAAACGACGAATAATCGAAACTGCCCTCGGTGGCCAGCCAGAACTTTTGCTTGCGTGACAGTGGAGGGAGTTGTGTGTTGGCGCCGACAGCGTGAAAGTTCGGGATGATCCCTAGAATCCGGTTCGTTTGCTGGCCCTGCGAATCGTCAGGAGCTGGTGCGGTCCCGGAAGGCGCTGGAGGTGGTGTGGGCGCCTGGGGATCGGGCTTGGTGTTGTCCGGCGGCTTTGGCGCGGGAGCCGGCGCGCTTCCCGGCTGCTGGTCCTGATAAGCGCCGGGCGTTTGCAAGAAGAGGACCGGAGGAGTGGACTGCGCCAACAGATGAGAGTCCAAGAAGAGAGTAAGCAGAATTCCAGCCGCAGCCCAATGGGCGAGCTCGCGACGAGATCTTGCAAAGACTTGAAGGCCGACACCCGAGGCGTTAGCCACAACTCACCAGGGCCATAAGGATAGGACGACGTGGGGAGTGTAATGGTTGCAAGAGCAAATCTGGCGCCGTGGCTTCGATTCACATATTCAAACTGAACAATAACGATGCGTCGTCGGAACCCAGGGCCAACGCCGCTGGACGATGGCAGAACGACACACCAAGTTTTGCCTTGCGCGATTACCATTCGCTGCGCTTGAGAATCCTGCGGGCAGTAGAGGAGACGAAAGAGTCTGTCGCTTGACCAATGTGGTCCAGGGTTCTAGGGGCGTTGCCATTGTAACTGTGGAGAGATTTGAAACAAAAAACAAACCGTGCCGGCGTCTTGGTGTGCCAGCTTATGACCGCTGAAAGTGTGGACGCGCGTGCGGAAAGAGAAGGATGCCAATGAGCGTTTTTTCTCTCCCTGGCAGTGGCGGACATGGTCCCGCTCAGCGGGAAACGGGTTCGTCGACGCTTTGCTCCGACACCACGGCGCGATGTTTGAGGAGGCCACGGGCGGCGAGGAGTTCGGCGTTGAGCAAGGCGGCGCCGGCGGCGCCACGGACCAGGTTGTGAGAGAGCAGCGTTAGTTTTACATCGAGCAAGGGGCATTCGCGGACCCGGCCGACGACAGCGGCCATGCCGTGGCCGGTGTTGGCGTCGCATCGCGGCTGTGGGCGATTTTCTTCGTCCAGGACGACGACGGGATTTTTCAGGGCGGTGGGCAAGGAGGCCAATTCGGCGCCCACTTCAAAATTGCGCAGGGCCTCGCGGACTTCGTCGAGCGAAGCGATTTTTTTCAGGCCGACGGAGACGCATTCGAGGTGGCCGTCGATGACCGGGACGCGATTGCAGTGCGCGCTGAGGCCGATGCCGGCGTCGATGAAACGCGAGCCGTCCCACTTGCCGAGGAGCTTTTGCGGCTCGGCTTCCATTTTCTCTTCTTCCCCGCTGATGAACGGCACGACGTTGCCCGCGATGTCCAGGGCCGGGACTCCGGGATAGCCCGCGCCGGAAATCGCTTGCAGAGTGACCACAAAGATTTTCTCCAGGCCAAAGGCGTCGGCGAGCGGTTTCAACACCAGGACCAGGCCGGCGGTCGAGCAATTGGGATTGGTGACGATGAAGCCGGTGTCGTAACCGCGATTTTTCTGCTGGCGGGGAATGGCGTCGAGATGGGCGGCGTTTACTTCGGGAATGAGCAGCGGAACATCGGGATCCATGCGGTGATTGCGTGAATTGCTGACGACGGGATAGCCCGCGCGGGCGAAATCCTCCTCAGCGGCGCCCGCCACCGAAGAATCGAGCGCGGAGAAAACGAAGTCGCAATCCAGCGAAGGGTCGAGCCCCTTGACGACGAGGCCGCGGGCCGATTCCGGAATGGGCGCGTCAAGATGCCAACTAACGGCTTCGGCGTAGGTCCTGCCGGAAGAACGCTCGGAAGCGGCAACTTCGGTAAGATCAAACCACGGATGAGTGCCGAGCATTTGCACGAGGCGCTGGCCGACGACTCCCGTAGCGCCGAGGACGCCTGCCTTCCACTTTTTCTCCGGACGCTTGGCCTGCATGTTCTGGTCTCCATTGTTTTGAGATGGGGAATTCATGCCGCACCGCCTTCGCGAGTAGAAACCGAAATTGCCGGAACCGATTCGTGCGAAGCCGTTCTGGAATCGCGGAGCGAACGCGGCGCGGCGATGCGCGTGCCGCGCGCTTGGGGATTGAAGGTGTTGCGTACCCAGATGACCATACCGGTTTCAGCGGCGAGCGGCAGAACTTTGGCGTGGAGCACTCTTGCGCCGCCGGCAGCAAGGGCGTGGGCTTCATCGTAGCTGAGTTCGTGGAGGAGCAGCGCTTCGGCGGACTCGCTGGGATTCGTGGTGTAGATGCCGTCGACGTCGGTCCAGATAACGAGTTCGTCGGCGTCCACAACGTGGGCAATGATGGCGCCGGAAAAATCAGAGCTGTTGCGGCCGAGCGTGGTGATGCGGCCATCAGGCGTCGCGCCGATGAAGCCGGTAACGACAGGGACGATGCCGGCTTCGAGAAGCGGAAGAAGAACGTCGCGGCCACGCTGTTTGGTTTGCTCGAGATGCGGCTGCGCTTCACGGAAGGTGTCGCAGGTCAGGACAAATTCGGAGGACGTCACAGGCACGGCGGGGACTCCTGACTTTTCTAGCGCGGCGGCGAAAAGCCGTGCGCTGAACCGTTCGCCAAAGGAGGCTAGGCGATCAAAGAGGTCGGCGCCGGCGGTGACAGTGCCGTGAACAGGAACTTCGTGAAGCAGGTCGCGTCCGAGGAGTTGCAGCTCGCGGCGCACGCGAAGGTCAGCGTGCTCGGTGAGACGAAGATCGTGGAGCACATCGAGGTGCAGATCGAGGACAAGTTCGGCTTCGCGGCGTGCGTGTGCGAGCTTGCCATCGGCAAGGGCGCGAGCAATGGAAAGGAGATGGTCGGTGACGCCCTTCATGGCGGAGACGACCACCGTAACGCTGGATGCGACAGCGGCGGCGCGAACGAGCCCAGCGGCATGCAGCATGCGCTCCGCTCCGAGAAGTGAGCTGCCGCCGAACTTAAAGGCGAGAATGTTGCGGCCTTGCTTGTTCATCCCGCCGGCGTGATGCGCTTGCTCTCGCAATGCGGCGGGGCTTGCTTGCGCTGCTGATTCTTCCTGAACGTTTCCTGGATGCATGGCCTGCGCTCCTGGTTTGTTGTTGTTTCCGCTGCTACCGCTGGAGCGTCTCTGGAGGGGGCTTAAAGAAGAAACCCACTGCCAGGTTCGCTTCTGGCGGTGGGTTGGAAACTTTTTGCTAGGTTGCTAGCTGTTTCTCCACGCGCCGGAAGCGGAAATAGTCGTCTTAGTCGTAGTCGAGGTAATCGACATGGACGACTTGGACATAATTCGCTTAGTGGCGATGGAGATCATTACCGACTCAGAATAACACACCCCAGTATGGAGTCAAAGCCAATTTTTCGAGCGTGCTGGACTGAGTCGGAGAAAAGGCAACGCTAAATGCGGCGCTTTGTCAGGGGCGGAATCGACGGACGTAACGGTTGTCTCATGAATCGCCCGAATCGTGGCTTGCGAAAAGGAGACTGGAGCAGGTGAGGCCGGATTCGGCTTTCTGAAGTTCGGAGATGTCGAGTGGCGTGACGTGGAAGCCAGGGGCTTCGATCCGGGCGCGAGTGCGCGGAAACGATGCGGGATAAATGACCGTTCCGGCGAGCGCCAAGGCATTGGCAGCATGAGGTTCGGCGGGATCGACGTCGATCCATTCGTGGGCGGCGAACGGCGCGGTGTCGAACCAGGTGCGGTTGGCGACGAGCGTGTTGCGGCCAAGAGACGTGACGGCGGATTTGAGATGCAGGCAGCCGGTGACCGGAACGGCGATGACTTCATAGTGGTGCGGCGCAAGGATGGCGGCAAGCTGGCGGATGCCTTCGGCGTTGCTACGCTTGGTAAGGCCGACGAAAAGTTTTCGATCGATGCACAGGACATCGCCGCCTTCCAGTGTGCCGGGAAGCGAAACGTATTCGAGCTTTCGAAACTTCGCGAGCGCCTGGGCGAGAGAAGGCGCTTCGCCGCGGCGGGTTTCCGTGCCTAGCGGCAGGATCACTGCCAGTTCATCGAGGACAATGGCGGGATCTTCGACGAACATGGAGTCAGGGAGGTCGGGTTCGGCGGGAAGAGAAATAATGCGCGCGCCCAATTTGCCGAGCAAGTTTTCGTAAGCGCGGTGTTGCTCCTGGGCAGTGGCCAGATCGATGGGCTGGCGGCCGATGAAGGAGAGTTCGCAGCGGACGATGGCGGGGCTGACGGCGCGCGTGATGGCGGTGAGCATTGCGGTCGTGAAAGTTTACCTGAGAACGATGCAATCCCAGGAAACGTTGAATGAAATCAGGACCCAGAATAGACTCTAGGGCGCAAGCAAATGTGCGAGAGGCGGATAGCGATGAATGACTCGATCAGGCGGGCGGCCGCGATTCTGCTGGTGATTCTCGGCGCGGCAGCGATTTGGTGGGCGGGCAGCGGAGCGCCGGCTTCGGCATCGGCGAATGACGCTATGGTGGCGACGATCGCGGCGGCGCGCGAGCGGGCGGCGGCCAACGATCCACGCTTGAAGTCCGTGTGGCGCTTCGAGGAGGGCGGCTGGATCTATGTGCATTTGGAAGGAGATCCCAGCGCGATTGGATATCAGCATGGGTACCTGCTGGGGCCGGAGATCGAAGACGGTTTCGCGGCGGTAAGCGCGGGGATGACGCATTCGACGCTACGCGACTGGGAATTTTTCCGCAAAGCAGCGCGCGAAATGCTGTGGCCGAAGATCGATGCGGAGTATCAACAGGAGCTGCAGGGCATCGTCGAGGGACTGCGCGCGCGCACCGGGTCGAAGCTGGATGTGGACGACATCGCAGCGTTCAATGCCTTCGAGGAGCTGCCGGATTATTACGTGCCCTGGCTGAACAAACAGCTAAGAGCGGCGAACGCGCCAAACCTGAAAAGCCCCGGGAATTGCAGCGCCTTCGTGGCCACGGGAAGCTGGACAAAAGACGGTCAGATCGTGATGGCCCATAATAATTGGACGAATTACCGGAACGGCGAACGATGGCGAATCGTGTTCGACATCGCGCCGAAGAACGGATTTCGCATGTTGATGGACGGTTTTCCCGGAGTGATCGCCAGCGACGACGATTTCGGGATTAACAGCGATGGGCTGATGGTGACGGAAACGACGATCACGCAATTCGAAGGCTGGGACCCCAATGGCAAGGCGGAATTTGTGCGCGCGCGCAAAGCGTTGCAGTATGCGGGCTCAATCGACGACTACACGAAGATCATGCTGGACGGAAACAACGGGGGATACGCAAACGACTGGCTGCTCGGCGACCGCAAGACCGGCGAAATCGCGCAACTGGAACTGGGGCTAAAAGCATACAAGCTGTGGAGGACGAAGGACGGCGTGCTGGCGGGATCGAACTGGGCGCGCGACCCGATGGTGCTTAAAGTAGATGCGCCGGAGTTTGACCCAACGAACAAAGAGAGTTCGGCGAACGCGAGGCGGGCGCGGTGGGACGAATTGCTGAAAGAAAACAAAGGAAAGATCGATGTGGCGCTAGCCGAAAAAATGCTGGGCGACCACGCGGACACGGCGCAGAAGAAAGAAGAACCGAACGAGCGCACGCTGTGCGGGCACGTGGATGGGTCGGCGCGCGGGGTGAAAGAGTGGGCCTGGCAACCTTATTATCCCGGCGGAGCAGTGCAAGGAAAAGCGACGGACGCCACCATGACAAAGGAAATGCGGATTATGGCGCGCATGGGTCATCCGTGCGGCGGGGATTTCCTGGCCAAGCCGTTTCTCGCGGCGCATCCCGAATACGCCTGGGAAGAGCCCTATTTGCGGGACATGAAGGCGGGCCCGTGGACGGAGTTCCGGTCAGGCCAAACGGCCCGAAAGTAAATCGGGTACTAGAGCAAGGCGCGCGCCAATGCTTGCGAAAAGTAGATCGCCAGTGGGAAAGGTGCAAGCGGGGCCGCGCGCAAGATGAAGAGGCGGGTAAGTCCCGCGCCGAGGAGCATGCCGGCGAGAATCAGGCCGATCACGCCGAGCACCACCCAAAGATCCCGCTTTGAAAACGAGGAAGCATCCGAGCTTAAAGAAGAATGTTGACCGGAACCAGCGGAGGGCGCGCGCTGGGCGAAGGGAGCATGCGGGGAGTGGTCGGAAACTTCCGCATGCACCAGGAGGCAGTAGCCTTTCCTGGGAATGGTTTCGATGTAGAGGGGCTTATCGGAGGAATCGCCAAGGGCCTGGCGGAGTTTGTTGACGGTGGTATTTACGTTGGCGTCGTAGTTCACATGGGTTTCAGCGGGCCAGAGCCGAGAGCGCAACTCCTCGCGGGTGACGACTTCACCCGGCTTTTCGAGAAGTGTCAGAAGAATCTGATAAACCTTGCCCTGAAGCTTGATGCGGGACCCGTCCCGCGTAACTTCCTGGCGCTGCTGGTCAATCCGGAACGGCCCAAAATGGACATAGCGCCCAGACGACAGGAGGATTGGCTCCGCAGCCGTCCGCTCATCGGGTTCTCGCATGGACAGCACTTCCGGTGACATAGACGCCCACCCTTATAGTCTATAGACGTAATAAACAGCAGAGTGTTTTCTATTCATACGAGAAAGTTCTTCAATAGGTTGCATAAGAATGGCGAACTAAGGATGGCGAAGTTACAGTGAGGTGGCAAGGAATCTAAAAAGTGGGATGTTACAGCGAAAAATCTATAGAATTTAGAACAGATTTATATGAATTAGCGGAACTGCGTGCCGCTATAGAGCCCCCTTTTCGGGCGTTTCTGCGCCTAAAGCTCCAAACCGACGGAATTCTCCCAACCGAGAGCAAATAACTCTGGTTCGATTTCCAGCTTCCCTCGGAAGGCCCAAGTTCAAGTATAGTCCTTCCTTCTTAAGTAAGTTCAACCGGGAGATGGAAATGAAGAACAAGCATTCATGGGCCGGCCGTGCTTGTGACATTGGTCTAAGCGGCATTTTGAGCTTACTGGGGGCAGCCGGCATTTCTGCCCTTGCGCAGGCACCTTCCCCAACGCCCGCGTCACCTCAAGCAGAGCAGCCAGATCCGGAAAAACCGGCGATGGACCCTCAAGCTGCGGGTGCAGAAGCCTGGGGAATCCTTCGGAACGGGATGAAAGGCAACAGTGCGGACAAGCGCGCCAAGGCAGTGAGAGCGCTGGGGTTATTGCCGGGAAATGAGGAAGCAGAGAAAGCGGCAATCAACGCGCTTCAGGATAAGAATCTGAACGTGCGGATGGCAGCGGCAGCGGCCCTAGGTTCGATGCAGGCCGAACACGCCAAACTGGAATTGGAAGGTGCGCTGCTGGATTCCGAGCCAACAGTGGCGCTCGCGGCGGCAAATTCGCTGCTCCTGCTCCATGACAACGTGGGCTACGACCTTTACTACGACGTATTGACCGGGGAAAGGCGCGCCAACAAGGGACTGATCAAAGAACAGCTCGAGATGCTCAAGGACAAAAAGAAATTGGCGAAAATGGGATTCGAGGAAGGGATCGGGTTTATCCCATTTGCGGGAATGGGTTACGAGGCATTCAAGACAGTAGCGAAGAACGATTCTTCGCCGGTGCGCGCGGCAGCGGCCAAACAACTCGCCCACGATCCGGACCCGGGCACTGCGAAAGCGCTGGTAAAGGCGACCACCGACAAGAACTGGCAGGTAAGAGCGGCGGCATTAGAAGCGATCGCGCAACGAGGCGACTCCTCGTTGCTGCCCAAGATTGCGGCGGCGCTGGAGGATGATAAGGACGTGGTGCGCTTCACGGCGGCGGCGGGCGTAGCGCATTTGAGCGATATGCCGGCGGTGAAAAGCAACGAGAAAACGGCGAACGAGTAGCTTGATAGCCCCGCGGAAAATAGGGCTTGACACTATGGCGTGTGGCGATATATCGTATGACGACAGAGGACTTCTCTGGGGAGCCGAAACCGTGAGTGCTGCTCAAAGCAATGCTGAAGCGTTCGGGCCACTGACTCCGGCGATGTTCCATGTGTTGCTGGCACTGGCCAGCGAGGATCTGCATGGCTACGCCATTCTTAAGGAAGTGGAGTTGCGTACCGGTGGCAAGGTGCGGCTGAGCACGGGAACGTTGTACGGAATCATCAAGCGCTTGCTGAACGACGGGCTGATCGTGGAGATGCGTTCCCGGCCGTCGAAGTCAAACGACGAGCGGCGGCGTTATTACGGGATGACACTGAAAGGGCGGCAAGTGGCCAGCGCGGAAGCGGAACGGATGGATGAAATGGTAGCTGCGGCGCGGTCAAGGAACCTGCTGAAGAAGGCGCGTCTGGCGTAACGGGATTGCCGGGGCCGGATGCAAGGTTCCGGAGAAAACGAGTGGACTAAAAATCGGTGCTGTGGTGGCGCCGACGGAGGACACCATGGCAGCGGCTGATTCCAAAGCGACGCGATTTTATCGGGCACTTCTGCGGCTTTTACCTTTCGATTTTCGGAGCGATTACGGCCCCGAAATGGAAACGGTATTCCACGAACAACATAAGGAAGCGGGGCGGCGCGACGGGACCACAGGCGTTCTGCGGCTGTGGTGGGAAACGATTGTGGGAATCTTCCGGACGGCGCCAGGCGAACACCTGGCAATGTTCCGCCAGGATGCGGGATTCGCGCTGCGGATGATGCGCAAAAGCCCGGGGTTCACGCTGGCGGCGATCCTCACGCTGGGGCTGGGAATTGGCGCCAATTCGGCGATATTCAGCGTAGTAAACGCGGTGCTGCTGAAGCCGCTGCCGTACGAACATGGCGAGCGGCTGGTGGTCTTGCAACATCGAATGGGAATGCTGGACCAGCCATTCTCGGCGCTGGACATCAGCGACTACCGGGGCCAGAACCACTCGTTGGACGGACTCGTCGAATATCACAACATGAATTTCATTCTGCTGGGGCGCAGCGAGCCGGAGCGCGTGGAAACCGGGGTAGTTTCCTGGAATTACTTCGACGTTTTCGGGGTGAAACCGCTCTTCGGGCGCAGCTTCCGCGCGGAGGATGAACAGGCGGGCGCTCCGGCGGAGCTGATGCTCAGCTACGAATATTGGATCAAGAGTTTCGGCGGCGACCCGAACGTGGTGAACAAAACGTTCAAGATGAACGACAAGGTTCATACAGTAATCGGGGTGCTGCCGCCGGTGCCGCAATATCCGGACGAAAACGACGTGTATATGCCAACGACAGCGTGCCCTTTCCGCTCGCGTCCCTCGTTCATCGCCAACCGGTCGTCTCGCATGATGCAAGTGTTTGGCCGGATGAAGCCGGGCGTCGGAGTGCGCCAGGCGCAAGCAGACTTAAGCAGCATCGCGGCTAATCTGCAGAAGGCCTACCCGAAGGATTATCCACCTGCGAACGACTATGCAATGAAGACGGTGGCGCTGGAGGAAGCGCTGACGCACAACGCCCGGCCAACGATGCTGGTGCTGCTGGCGGCCGCGGGGTTCGTACTGTTGATCGCGTGCGCGAATGTGGCAAACCTGAACCTCTCGCGCATGGTGCGGCGAGAACGCGAACTAGCAGTCCGGGCAGCGCTGGGGGCCGGACGAGCGCGGATGTTCCGCCAATTGCTGACGGAGAGTTTCCTGCTGGCGGTGGTCGGCGGCGGCCTGGGCCTGATCTTTTCGTGGGGGGCGCTGAGTTTGCTGGTGAGTTTTGCGGCGCGCTTCACGCCGCGGGCGCGTGAGATTCAGATGGACGGCTGGGTCCTGGGCTTCACTTTCCTGGTGGCGGTGCTGACCAGCGTGCTCTCCGGCACCGTACCGGCGCTAGCAGCGAGGGAATCCGTCGTTGGGAACCTCAAGGAAGGCGGCGCACAATCCACGCTCGGGCGCGGGAAGCACCGGATGAGAAGCCTGCTCATTGTGGGGCAGGTGGCGGTTTCCTTCCTGCTGCTGATTGGTGCGGGGCTGATGTTGCGCAGCTTCATGAAGCTGCAGCACGTGGACCCTGGGTTCCAGCCGGAAAACGTGCTGACGATGAACATTTCCCTGGACTTCGTGAAGTACAACACCAACGACAAGCAGCGCGCTTTTTTTGAGACGCTGCTGGAGAAAATCCAGGCGCAGAGCGGCGTCAAATCCGCAGCCGCTTCGATGATGATTCCATTCACTGCCGGCATGACGATGACCGGCGATTTCTGGATGGAAGGGGAGATGCCGGCGCCGGGGCAAACGCTGCCATCCGCCGATTTCAGGATTGTGAGTCCGTCGTACTTCGAAACGCTGCACATTCCAGTTCTGCGAGGGCGAGGATTCCTGCAAACAGACCGGCCAGGCAATCCGGACGTAGCGGTTGTGAACCGGACCGCGGCGCAACATCTCTGGAGATCGAAGGATCCCGTTGGGACGCGGTTCACTGCTGACGGAGGGAAGTCCTGGACGCAAGTGGTTGGGGTGATCGGCGACATCAAGCATTACGGGCTCGACAAAGACGTGGCGGATGAGATTTATGTGCCAATGGCGCAGAACCCCATGGGGAGCTCCAGCCTGGTGATTAAGACAGCGGTGGAACCAATGAGCATCGCCGGCGGAGTCATCGAACTGTTGCATGGCATCGATCCAAATCAACCGGCGGCGCGGGTGCGGTCGCTCGAACAAGTGCGCGCGGAATCCGTGGCGGCGCCGCGGTTGACGACCAACTTGCTGGGACTGTTTGCGTTGCTGGCGCTGGCGATTGCGGCTACGGGCATCGGCGGAGTGATGGCGTTGACGGTCGGGCAACGACGGCATGAGATCGGAGTGCGCATGGCCATCGGGGCGCGTCCGGCGGAGATTTTGCGGATGATCCTGGGGCAAGGCCTCGGTCTCGCGCTGGTTGGCGTGGTGCTTGGTTTGGTTGGCGCGCTTTGGCTTACGCAAGTCTTGCAGCAACTGCTTTTTGAAGTGACGCCGACGGATCCAGTGACCTATGCCGGCGTTGCGGCTGTGCTGGGATTGGCTGCGCTCGTTGCTTGCTACATTCCGGCGCGGCGGGCGGCGCGGGTGGACCCGATTGTTGCGCTGCGGGTGGAATAGCGAGACAGAAGACAGAGAAAACAGGGGAGGACAGGCAGGAATGCCTGTCCTACTTTTTTGGCCACAAGGGAGCGAGTCTGTTAAACTGTGTATTGCTGCACCGCACCTAAGGATGTGGGACCGCTGAGCGGTCAACCTACAAAAGGTACATTCGTCAAGGCTGCTGGTTGTTTCAGCAGCTATTTTTGTCTTTAGAGGACTTGATTTCCGGCTGGGCCGGGGTCAGGAAGCGTAGAGAATATGAGTGAAAATATTCGGAACATCGCGATCATTGCGCACGTGGACCACGGCAAGACCACGCTGGTGGACGCGATGCTGAGGCAAAGCGGGATTTTCCGCGCCAACGAGGCCCTCGTCGAGCGCGTGATGGACTCGAACGACCTGGAGCGCGAGCGGGGCATCACCATTCTGGCAAAGAATACGGCGCTTTTCTTTCACGACACGAAGATCAATATCGTGGACACGCCCGGGCACAGCGACTTCGGTGGCGAAGTGGAGCGGGCGCTGCGGATGGTGGACGGCGTTGTAGTGCTGGTGGACGCGAGCGAAGGCCCGCTGCCGCAGACGCGCTACGTGCTGCAGAAGGCGCTGGCGGCAAAGCTGCCTCCGGTGATCGTGCTGAACAAGATCGACCGCACGGATGCGCGCGCCAAGGAAGTGCTGGACGAAATCTACGATCTGTTTATTGACCTGGACGCGACGGAAGACCAGCTCGACTTTCCGGTCATTTACACGAATGCGCGGGACGGCGTGGCGCACCGGACGCCGGGCGACGGTTCGAAGGATTTGCTGCCGCTTTTCGAGGCCATCGTAAAGCACATTCCAGCTCCTCCGGGCGACCCCGATGGCGTTTTGCAAATTCAGGTGATGAACCTCGATTACAGCGACTTTCTGGGACGCATCGCGATCGGGCGGGTGTTCAACGGCACGCTCAAGCGCGGCGCGGAAGTGGGCATCGTCAAGCTGGACGGCAAGCTGGTGCCGACACGCATCACCAAGCTGTATACCTTTCGAGGCTTGGAGCGGGACGAGGCGCAAGCCGTCCCCGCGGGTGATCTGGTGGCGATTGCGGGCGTCGAGGGCATCAACATTGGGGAAAGCATTACGGATTTGGCAAACCCGATGCCGCTAGAGCCGCTGCTGATCGACGAGCCGACGCTGGCGATGATTTTTACCGTCAACAGCAGTCCGCTTTCGGGCAAAGAGGGAACGTTTCTGACTTCGCGCGATCTGCGCGATCGGCTGCAAAAAGAACTTCTGACGAACGTGTCCATCCGTGTGGAAGACACGGAGACACCGGAATCGTTTCGCGTGCTGGGGCGCGGCGAATTGCAACTCGCGATTTTGATTGAGACCATGCGGCGCGAAGGTTTTGAACTGATGGTGGGAAAGCCGGAAATCGTCGTCCGCACAGAGAACGGCAAGAAACTCGAACCGCTGGAGCGGCTGGTGATCGACGTTCCCGAGAAATTCATCGGCATCATCATGGAAACCATCGGCAGCCGGCGCGGCGAGATGATTAAAATGAGCAATCACGGCTCGGGCCGCGTGCGCCTGGACTTCAAGATTCCGTCACGCGGATTGATCGGGCTGCGCAGCCAGTTGCTGACGGACACGCGCGGCACGGCGCTGATTCATTCGATATTCGAAGGCTGGATGGACTACGGCGGGGAAATGGCGCTTCGTCCCACCGGCGCATTGGTGGCGGACCGCGGCGGACCGTCTACCGCGTTTGCGCTGTGGAACATCCAGGAACGCGGCGAACTTTTTATCGGACCGGCCATCGAAGTGTACGAAGGTATGATCGTGGGCGAAAATTCGCGCGAGCAGGACATGGACGTCAACGTAACGAAGGAAAAGAAGCAGACGAACATGCGGTCGTCGAGCGCCGACGAGGCGATTCGCTTGATTCCTCACCGCGAGTTGAGCCTGGAGCAGGCTATCGAATTTATTGCCGATGACGAATTCGTGGAAATCACGCCAAAGTCGATCCGGCTGCGCAAGAAAGTTTTGCAAGCCAACAAGCGGCCGCGCCGCTGGCAGGAAATTCGCGCCAGCCAGGCGACCACTTAGATCCAGCGCCGCTCCGGGCGTTTTAGCGCGCTGATTTTTCGAGGAGTTCCGCGAGGTACTGCTTCCACAAGACTGCTTTTGTGTGCGAGCCGTGGCCGCGCGTTTCGTCGGTGATGGGAAGCAAGACGAATCGGGCGTTTTTCACTTTTTTGATTTCGCTTGCGGCCATCGGCAGCTCTGGCGGATTGATGAAGTCGTCGGCGGAGTTGATGTACATGACCGGCGCGGTAATTTTCTCAAGCTGGGGCGAGGGGTCATAGTTGCGCGAAGCGTTCACCGCGTACAAGATGTCGTTGGCGTCCAGCCCCGCCATGCGCGTCTTGAAATAATCATCCAGATATTTGTCGGCGGCGTCGCGCGTTGGCAGAGTTTTTTGCATGTAGAGCGGCGCGCTCCCGGCGATCAGGAGAAAATCCAGCACGGTGCGCAGCGCCTGCTGCGGCTCCGCGGCGTACTCTCCTCCCTTCCATTCCGGATCGTTGCGAATTGCGTCCATTACCATCTTGCGCCAGATGCGGTTGCGCCCGGCGATCTGCACCGGCTGGCAGGCCAGCGGCATCAACGCGTCCATGAAATCGGGAAAGGTTTCGCCCCACACGAAGGAGTGCATGCAACCCATGGAGGTGCCAAGGATGAGGCGCAGATGGTTGACGCCGAGGCCTTCACTGAGAAGCTGATGGTGCGCGGCGACCATATCGTCGTAGTCGTATTGCGGAAAGTGCGCGTGCAGGCCGTCGCTGGGCTTCGAGGATTTTCCGTGGCCGATGCCGTCGGGAAGAACAATGAAGTATCGCGTGGCGTCGAGAAGCTGGCCCGGTCCAAACAGTTCGGAGGCAAAAATGGGCGTGAGGAATTGATGGCCGGTACCGCCGGTGCCGTGGAGAATCAGGACGACGTTGGTGACGCGGCCCTGCGCGTTGCGAACAGGTTTGCCAAGCGTTGTGTAGTGCAAGCGCAGTTCGGGCAGCGCTTCGCCGGAGCGGAATTTGAAATCCTTGACGACGAAATCGCCTTCCGTCGTCCCGGGCCACTTGGATTCCTGGCCCCGCGCCGGCATGCTCAGTAGAAGATGGATGGCTGCCGCTAGCGCGAACAATCGAAATGCAATTCTCCGCATGATGCACCTCACACACCAGAGAATCTACCATGCTCGGCCTGTTACATGAGCCCCGCTGGCCCCCGGGGAATAAATTCGATGGCGCGCTGGTCTTTACAAAGCCGTGGTCGGAGACAACGGATATGCAGGCGCGACCGGGTGCGAGGCGCTTTAGCGACTTCGCGCAAGTTTCCGATCACGGTATTTCTCCCCCGTAACTAACGCTTCGCTGGCCTCCAAAGTAGTTCGCTCCTGGCAAAGAATTGATGTAAAGTCATGTGCTCGAATGCTTCCGCCTGGGAAACGCGGCATGCAAACGGGTTACGCCGGGGGAAATGCCAGCGGCGTTTTGTGCCCAAGGAGACTGATGGAATCCGCGAGTCAACACACCACAGAGGCTGCTGCAGCCGCGTATCCCACTATCGCGGCGACGGCTACCGCGCTACCGCCCTACCGGATCACGCGGGAAGACGTAAAAGTTTACATGGGACGCGTCTTTGACATCCCCGAGCGCCGCCTCGAAGCAATGATGAGCATCGTCGATAACGCGCAGGTGCACAACCGGCATTCCATCTTTCCGCTCGACTACACCATCGAGCCGCGCCCGCTTTCGCAAACGAATAATGAATACATCGAGCACGCGGTGAAGCTCGGCCGGGAAGCCGCGGAAAAGTGCCTGGAGCGCGCGGGCTTGAGGCCCGATGAAATCGATATGATCATCACCGTGTCCTGCACGGGATTCATGATTCCATCGCTGGACGCGCATCTCATCAACCTGATGGGATTCCGTTCGAATGTCCGGCGCATGCCGTTCACGGAACTAGGCTGCGCCGCCGGCGCGATGGCGCTGGGGCGCGCGGCCGATTACTTGAAGGCCGAACCGGGCGGGAACGTCCTGATTATCGCCGTGGAGCTGCCCTCGCTCACGTTTCAGCGCAAGGACATTTCGCAGGCTAATCTGATTTCGTCCATTCTTTTTGGCGATGGCGCCGCGGCCGTGGTGGTTAGCGGAAGACAAATGAAGGGGCCGAAGGTTCTCGTCACGGAAACTTATACGTTTCCCGATTCGCTGGGAGCGATGGGATTTGACCTGCGCGATTCGGGGTTCCACATCCTGCTGGCAAAAGACGTTCCGGAAATGATCGGGGGGAAAATCGGGGGGCTGGTGCAGGGGTTCCTCGACCGCAATGGCCGGAAACGCGAGGAGATCAAGGGCTGGATTTTGCATCCAGGCGGAGCACGCCTGCTCGGAAACATCGAGACCGAACTCGGCTTGTGCAAATGCGACACGCAGCCGTCCTGGGACATTCTCGGAAACGTGGGAAATTTGTCCAGCGCGACGATCCTGTTTATTTTGCAGGAGTGGCTGGAGAAAAGACCGCTTCAGGCCGGTGAATATGCTCTGGCGGCGGCGTTTGGCCCGGGTTTCAGCGCGGAATTTCTGCTACTGCAATGGACGTAAGCGTGTATTTGTTTCTCGCTCTGCTTCTCGCCGTAGGATTGTTGCGGCTGGTGGAGCTGCGCATCTCCAAGCGGCACCAAAAAGAAATGGCGACGCGCGGCGCGACGAAAGTCGATGAGCCGAAATTTCGCTGGATGGTGCTGCTGCACACCGCCGTGCTGCTTGGCGCTGCGCTGGAAGTAGTCCTGCTACGGCGTCCCTTTATTGTGTGGCTAGCTGTGCCGATGTTTGCTGTCTTCCTGGCGACGAATGCGGTGCGCTGGTGGGTCATTCGCTCGCTCGGGGAGCACTGGAACGTTCAGGTGGTGGATTCCACGCGCCTCGGCGTGGTGACGTCAGGACCTTTTCGGTACGTCCGGCATCCCAACTATGCGGCTGTCTTCGCGGAGATGCTGGCTCTCCCGCTGATCCATTCGGCTTGGATCACTGCGGTGGTGGGGGCCATTGCGCACATCGGAGTCCTGGCGCAGCGGCTTTCCACCGAGGAGCGCGTGCTCTTTGCCAATCCGGATTATCGCGCGGCGATGACCAGCAAACCGCGCTTCTTGCCGGGACTCTTCTAAAGCGCAGGATTCGAATGCGTTGGCGAATGTACAGCGCGGCATCTCTCCTGTTGCTCACCTCGGCCGCTTCCCCGGCCCGTCCCGATGAAATCGCCAAGACCCCGGCATTCACCAACGTGCCGGAACTTGCCTCGGGATTTCAGGCCCTCTATGTCCAAAACTTCAGGGAAGCCCGCGAAAAATTTGCCGCCTGGGAAGCGCAGCATCCCGACGAGCCTTTCGGCCAAGTGGCCGTCGCAGCCAGTTATCTCTTCGAGGAGTTGTATCGCCAAGGCGTTCTCTCGAGTGATTTCTTCTTGAACGAAAAAAGATTCCTCAACGGCATTGAAGGCAAGCCCGATCCGGCCCGCATGAAGAGTTTTCAGGAGGCCATCCAGCTCGCCCGGAAACTCGCGCGCCAGCGCCTGGAGAAAGACGCCGGCGACGCCGAAGGGCTTTTCGCTCTCGCACTCTCTGCAGGAATGGAATCGGATGCGGCTATGATTCTCAAAAAAGAACATCTAGAAGCCTTGAAACGGCTCAAGGAAGCCAGCGCGCATGCCAAGGAATTGCTCGCGCAGCAGCCGGATGCTAACGACGCGTACGTTGCTCTAGGAACGGCCAACTATATTATCGGAAGCCTTTCGGGGGGTAAGCGTTTCCTGCTCCGGTTTGGAGGAATCCACGGCGACAAAATGCTCGGCATGGAACAGCTTGGAAACACCATTGAAAAAGGACGGTACCTGCGGCCGTATGCCAAGATCCTATTGGCCTTGGCGGCCCGCAGAGAAAAACAAGACCCCTTGGCGCAGAAACTGCTCCGTGAATTGAGAGAGGAATTCCCGGAAAGCCCGCTATATGCTGCCGAGTACGCGAAAGCCATGGGACGGCCCATTCCCGCGCAAATGCATCCCTAAGAATGTTTGTGTACCCCCTGCGCCGCCGTCGGACGTCTTTCGAATAAGTCTTTCGCATTCTTTCGAATAGATTAGAATCGCGCTTCGCGGAGTTGACGCGCGCGTAGTGATTTGCTCGAGGCGGTGAAAGGTGTTCCAAAAAGACCTATTGAAGGGGCGGGCAGTTTTTCTCACCGGCGGAGGGACGGGACTCGGCAGGTCCATGGCGTTGCGCTTTGCGGAGTTGGGCGCGCGGATCTTCCTCGTTGGCCGGCGGGAAGAACCGCTGCGCGAGACGTGTGAAGAGATCCACCGTGCGGGTGGTTCAGCGGCGTACACGACTTGCGACGTGCGCGACTATGGGACCGTGGAAGCCGCGGCGGCAAAAGCCGAGGAACAATTCGGCGAAATCAACACGCTGGTCAACAACGCTGCTGGAAATTTCATGGCGCGCACGGAGAAACTGACTCCCAACGCCTTCAACGCGGTGGTCGGCATCGTACTGAACGGAACCTTTCACTGCACGCAAGTGTTTGGCAAGCGCTGGATCGCCCGGAAGCTCGGCGGCAACGTGCTGAATATCGTGACCACCTACGCGGCCGCCAACTGCGGCTCCGGGTTTGTCGTGCCGTCGGCTTGCGCCAAGGCGGGCGTTCTGGCGATGACCACCTCGCTGGCGGTGGAATGGGCCAAGTATCACATTCGTCTGAATGCCATCGCCCCGGGGCCGTTCCCCACGGAGGGAGCGTGGTCGCGGCTGATGCCTTCAAAGCAATTCGAGGAGCACGCCAAGGACAAGCATCCCATGAAGCGCTTCGGGCGGCACGAGGAGCTGGCCAATCTCGCCGCGTTTCTCCTCAGCGACATGGCGGAATACATCAACGGAGAATGCGTGGTGATTGACGGCGCACAGTGGCTGCGCGGAGCCGGTGAGTTCAACGATTTGCTGATGTTGCCGGAAGCTGCGTGGGAACAGATGGAGTTCGCGCGCCAGAAAAAATCCTGAAGCGGCCTACTGGGGGAGCGCGCGCTTTCGAAGCTCCACGCGAAGTTTGATCTCACCGATACTTTGCCCATTGGAATCCGCATGAACGGTGACCTCCTGTGGCTCACTCTTCTTCGCCTCGTTTTCGGGAACCGCGGGCAACAGGACTTCGATCCGCGCGGCGGCCACTTGTTTCGCCGCCACGGTGAATTTTCCCGTGCCGCTCTGTATCGTCCATCCCGCCGGCACCGAGGCGGCGAGCGATATTTCTTGCGTCTTGCCTGTTCGATTTCGCACCCATAAGGGAATCGCCAAAGTGGTGTGCCCTTGCAGCGCAATCTCCGGCGGCGCGGGATGCGGAAGATTCGTAAGCCCATGAGCGTGACGAAACTCCGCATAGAAACTGTACGGGCCGCCGAGTTCGACAGATAGTTCCGGCCGCGGCGGTCCCGGAGCGATGTCGGGCCGTACAAACTGAATCGCTCCGGGAGTGACTCCCTCGAAAACGTCGCCGGTCACGGTCCCGCCAACAAGCGACTTCCCCAACACGAATTTCTGCGCGTCGGACCAGCCGCCATCGGAGGTGGCCATCTTTTCGATTTGCGCTTCGTCCATCTGAGCGAGTTTATCGAGAAAGGACTTCGCTTGCGTCAGGTGGGCGCGAAATGAATCGAGAGCCATTCGCCAGTAAGGCTGCTTGCTTGATTTCGAAATTTCCTTCACGGAATACTCCGGGCCTTTCCCGCGAAAAATATCTTCACGGTCCGCGTCCGGAAAGTAATAAATCTTCTTTGGCTGCCAGGGCCGCAGGTTTTCAAGTAAAGGTTCAAGCCTTTTGGTTGGACCCGCAACCTGCTCGGGGAACGAAGCCGGGTCTCCCGCCAGGTCGAATGCCTCCGTTGCAAGCACCCCGGAGGCTTGATGGTCCCCGTGGTCTTCGCCAATAAATGTTCCTGGAAGAAATGTGAGAATCACTTCCGGCCGAGTCAGCCGAACGAGGCGGACCAGTTGTTCAAGCGAAACGCCGTGATCCCAGTTTGCCAGCGACAACAGCACATTTTGCGACGCCGTATCCTTGCCGTCGAGAAACCACACATTGGTAATGCCCAGTGTTGTGAGAGCGTTGCGCGCTTCAATCTCGCGGATGGCGCCGAGGGCCGCCGCCTGTTCCGCCCCGGCCTCATTCGCTCCGCTGCTGCCCCGCGTTCCAAAAACGACCGCCACGCGCCTGTGCTCGTCCAACGCCCGCGCTAGATACGGCGTGGCCGCGCCTTCGTCATCGGGATGCGCGACCACGAGCAGAATGTCCGCTTTGTAGCGCTCGTCGGGCAAAGGAAACGCCCTGGGTTCCTGCGCCGCTGACTCCAGCAGCGGCATAACCAGAAAAACGATCACCAGCATCCTCGCGGTAAGCGGCATGTAGTTTCCTCGATGGCCTCAATGGAATGATAGCAATATTCGATGGAGCTTTTGCCTGGGATGCGCCGTCCTTTTGAGCTCAATAGATGATCTGTCACTACTTCGGGGTGCTTCCTGCGTTGACTTCAGTGTCGGCCAGGCGCGGGCAGGCCGAAGACAGCATCTATCTCGTGGGCCACTCTCATGTTAGAGTAACTTACAGAATATTGCCCGCGCGCAGGTGGGCGCGCTCATTCATAAGTCGAGGAGAATAATGCGTTATGGGACGCGCGAAGGCCGCTAGAATTAATCCAACTGCAGGGCGACGATCGGTGGCACGGAGGCGCCTTGCAAGAGAGTTGGACGGAATCCAGCCAAGAGGCGTTTTGGCAGGCGGAAGAAAAACGCTTGGCCTGCGGGAACGCAAAAAGGCACGTCTCCGTCAGGAAATCATCGATACCGCGGTTCGGTTATTTCGCAAGCGGGGGTACGAGAAGACGCGCATTGACGATATCGTGCAATCGCTCGAGATTAGCCAGCCGACTTTCTTCCGCTATTTTCCGAGCAAGGACGCGGTTTTGGGGGAAGTCGGGAGGCGAGGTTTCGTCTGCATCACCGACCACTTGAAAAAAGAGCTTTCCAGCGAGGCCCCGATTGCCGAACATCTGCGCCGGCTTTATCAGGAGCTGGCACGTTACGCGGAGACGGACCGTCCGTTATGGCAAGCAGTGGTTCTGTCCGGCGCGATGGATCCGGTACGTTCGCCGGACATGCGCGAGCACAAGGAATTTACGCTGGGCTTGCTCCAGGAGATTCTCGCGCAAGGCCAGAAACGCGGCGAAGTTTCCCGTGCCTTTCCCGCTGCAGATCTTGCCGAATTCATGGAAGGACTTTACAACACCGTGGTCCGCTACTGGACAGTGGATCTGACGGGTCCGCATAAACTCTCGGAGCGGGTCAACAGCGCCGTCGAGTTTTTCCTGCGCGGAGTCAAACCGTGAACGACAGAGCCAAGGTGGGTAAAGAACTTGCGCTTGTCCTAACCGGGACTTAGACAATTGCATTGCATGCATTGCAATTGCATCCATCAGATGGAATTCTCAGATTCAACGAACGAATGACAATCGTCTGTCCTCGAACTAGTTCCACGCGTCCCACACTCCGCCGGGGGGATCGAAATGAAGGCCGCCGTCCTGCATGAATTCAAGAAGCCCCTGGTATTCGAGGAAGTTCCGAGGCCTCAGTTGGAGCCAGGCGATGTCTTGATCAAGGTGGAAGCCTGCGGGGTGTGCCATTCGGACTTGCATGTTGCCGATGGAGATTGGAGCCAACTGGCGGGCATCGTGAAGCGACCGCTGATACTTGGCCACGAAATCGCCGGCCGCGTGATTGAAAAGGGCGAAGGCGTCCGCGATTTGCAAATCGGAGATCGAGTTGGAATACCGTGGGTGCATTGGACGTGCGGCGAGTGTGAGTTCTGCCGGGAAGGAAATGAGAACCTCTGCTCCCGGCAAAAGATAACCGGGGTGACGGTGGATGGCGGGTATGCAGAGATGGTGAAGGCGCCAGCGAGCCACGCGATAAAGATTCCCGACGACCTTTCCCCTAGCGATGCCGCGCCATTGTTTTGCGCGGGAGTGACAGTCTTTCGTGCCCTCAAAAAGGCAAGAGTATTGCCTGGCCAGCGCTTGGCGGTATTTGGTGTGGGAGGATTAGGGCATCTTGCGGTTCAAATTGGGCGGGAACTTGGCGCGGACGTCACGGCAATCGATATTTCAGACGAGAAGCTGGCGCTTGCAAAATCGCTTGGCGCGTCGACTGCGCTGAACGCGGCCTCCGGCAACGCGGTTAAGGAATTGCGCGGTAAAGGAGGCGTCCATGTTGCGCTGGTCGCTTCTGCCGCGAGAGCTGCTTACGACATGGCATTTTCTTGTGTGCGCCCAACCGGAACACTGTTGGTGGTCGGATTGCCGGCCGAGAATATCTGCTTCCCTCCGATTTTAATGTCAGCAAGGGAAGTTTGCATTCGGGCGAGCGCCGTCGGTACGCGGGAAGATGTACGCGAGGTTCTCGCGCTGGCCGTGGCGGGGAAAATCCGATGCCGAGTCGGCACGCGCCCGTTATCCGAAGCCAACGAAGTACTTGAGCAGTTGAAAAGCGGCCAGGTCTCCGGCCGGATCGTCCTCGTTAATCCCTAGATCGCAAACAGGTAGAACTCAGCCAAAGTTCAACGAACCGGTAGGACCGCTCGAGCGGATCCATTGTGAGGAGTGTGGGCAGAAAAGGTGTTCCGGGGCGGCGACCCGCAAGCTTCCGTTGCACGCTGGCGGTCGGGTATTGACGTTAGTTGCTAATATGTGATACGGACTATCACAATATTCGATAGTTGTGCCGGGAGCGGGGTTGAAAACGTTTTGAGAGTTTTGAATCCCATGCCTGGCGGGTGCTGCATTCTCTAGGTCGAGTTGAAATGATGAGGCCGACAATAACCATCGTCCGTCGCGAGACTCATCATAACAGGAGCACACAAACTTGGATCCGATCAAAATCTCAAACAAGTTGCTTTCGAGGAACCAGGAGGAGCTATGAAATCGACCTTACGGGCAGGTCTACTCGCGTTTGTGCTAGGGCTGCTGCCGGCCAGCCCAGTGGCTTGGGCTCAAGGTGTGGGAGCGTCCGCTGATCTGACGGGAACCGTCACGGATCCATCAGGGGCTGGCGTGCCGGATGCCAAGGTTACCGCAATCGACACCGCGAAGGGTGGGCAGCGAAGCGTGGAAACCGATGAGCACGGTTTTTATCGCCTGTCCGGGCTCGCTCCTTCGACTTATAAGTTGAGCGTCGAGCACACTGGCTTTCAAACGGAGCTTGTTTCCTCCCTTACCTTGACCGTCGGGCAGACTTCAATCCTTGACATTCACCTTAAATTGGCAGGGCTCTCAGGACAAATTGAAGTGACTTCCGAACTTCCTTTAGTGGAGACCGAGAGAGGAAGCCAGGCGAATACACTCACCCAAGAGTATATCGCTCAGCTCCCCATTGACCGCCGTGATTACCTCACCTTTACCCTATTGACGCCTGGTGTCTCGAATTCGACGAGATTGGCTTCCGACCAGGATTTTCGAGTGAAATCAACACCGCAGAGCGGCCTTTCGTTCTATGGCAGCAACGGCCGAGGCAACAGCATCACGGTCGATGGTGGAGAAGCTAATGATGACGCCGGCGGAGTGCGTCTCACGCTGAGCCAGGATGCCGTTCAAGAGTTTCAAGTCAACCGCAGCAATTACTCGGCGGAGCTGGGCGGAGCAAGCGGCGCGACGATCAACATCGTTTCCAAGTCCGGGACGAACGAGCTGCACGGCAGCCTGTACAGTTATTTCCGCAACGACGGGCTGGATGCCGCCGATCCCTTTGCCTTTAGTTCGGCATTAGCGCCGGACCCGACATTTAGCAACTTTAACTTTGCGTCCACCGGCAAGCCAATCAAAAACAGCCTTAATCGCTACCAATACGGCGGAGCGCTCGGATTCCCAATTCGGAAGGACAAGACCTTTTTGTTTGTCTCCTTTGAAGGTTTATTGCAGAACGCACAGAATTCAGTTCCCCTATTAACGAACAGTTTCCTTTTCGCCGGGCCGAATCCCTTGGCGGCGACGAACCCTTTTTCAGGGGCCGACCCGAGATTCGCGCAACAAGCGACCGTCACCGCGCTGGCAACTGAACCTGGAAATCCGACGGTGCCTTGCCTGAACAGGCCGGATGGCACGGTTGCTAGCTTGCCGGCTCAAATGTGTGCTGGGGCGCTCGGGCTTGGATTGACGGTCAGCCCAGCTACAGGCTTGACGATGGGTCAAAATGCTTTGAATCGATTCCTAATAACCCAACTGGAAACAAACGGAGGATTATTCAATTACAACACCCGCGAGTACTTGGCCTCCGGACGGTTCGACCACCGTTTCAGCGATGCCAACCAGATAAGCGTCACCTACAGGTATGGACACGACAGGGAGGAAAATCCCGATGTGCAATCGCTGACGGGATTTTCGGCAGGCAGTTTGGTGCGCGGCTTTGACAACAACGTTTTGGCCGCTTTTTACCATCAATTCAGCCCCACGGCGCAGAACGAACTCCGGTTGCAATTTGACTACTATGACACCGCCGTGATTCCAAACGAACCCGGACAACCCGGACTGCAAATCCCCGGATTTGTGAATAATCTGGGAACGAACATCTTTTTGCCCGAATTCAGCATTGAGCGCAGATTTGAAATCGCGGACAACTTCACGCTGATCCGCGGGCACCATACTTTTAAATTTGGAGGTTCCGAGCTGATTCGCGGCAACCACACGGAATCGCACACGTTCTTCCCGGGGCGTTTCGTGTTTAGTTCCTTGCCTGGGGGCGCGTTTAGCCCGTGCTTGGCGCCCACTCCTGCTCCCACGGCTGGTAATCCCAACCCCACGAACCCTTGTGGACTAGTGACCCCAGGAGCGAGCGTAACTTCGCTGCAGGCGGCTTCGTTCGGCGTCCCGGTCGTTTTCCAGCAGGGCTTCGGCAATCCCGTCTATCCGTATTACAACAGGCCGTTCACGGCGGGCTACTTTCAGGATACTTGGCAAGTGAGGCCAAGTCTCACGTTGAACCTCGGACTTCGCTACGAACTCGACACGCAGTACGCTCCTTTGACTACCTACAAAAAAGATTTTGGCCCTCGAGTGTCCTTTGCCTGGGATCCGTTTAAGGATCACAAAACAGTGATTCGCGGCGGGTACGGGATCTTTTATGCGCAGATCTACGACCAGATTACTTCCGTGGATTACTCCCTCGGAGTTCGCAACGCGAACAACCGCTCCGTGGGAAACGTGACGAAGGCCGGTCAAGTGAACAACCTGGACGCCATTTGCGGATTCTCCGGAGCAGCCGGTTTCTTTTTTCCGCCTCCGGGTAGCCCCACTAGTCCCTGCAACCGCGAAATCTCGATCTACATCGTTCCGATCCAAGGAGTGCCCGGCAGCCCCAATCTAACGGCCCCGATAGTCTTCCAAACGCTATTCGGTGCGGGACCGAACGGCGGACTGATCGGGTGCACGACACCGACACCGGGAAACGCCGCTTGCATTACGCCTGCCGCATTGGCGCCTCTTGGGCTCAATGTCGCCAATACTGGCCCACTTGGACCGCTTCAGGTGGTCTTCGTCGACCAGCCTAATTTTAGACCTCCTTACTCACAGCAGGCCGAATTTGGAATTGAGCGCGAGATTGCGCCGGGACTCTCTGTCTCTGCCAGCTACATCTATTCGCATACCATCGGCCTTCCCACCGCCATTGACACCAACCTGCGGCCGGCGCCATTTAGCACCATTCCGCTGGCAAACGGGAAGACTGTCTCCTACCGGAACTGGAATCCGAGCGCAGGCACTCCCGGCGACCCAGATCCGCTGGGCGGCACGGAGTTCCCAGGGGGAGTCTCGCCGTGCGCCAATCCCTTTGCCTGCTTCGTGAATCCGTTTATCGTCCAGAACAATCAATACACTTCCGCGGGCACTGCCGTTTATCAGGCAGGAATCCTCGAAGTCAAAAGGCGCTTCAGCAATCACTTCACTTTGTTCGGCAACTACACGTTTAGCAAAGGGTTCGACACGGGTACTGATTTTAACAGCGATTATGGCCCGCAAGACCCAACGAATCTGGGCGCCGATCGCGGACTCTCGGAATTCGATCAGCGCCATAAAGTGGTGGTGGCCGGCGTAATCGAAAGCCCGTGGCAGAATCGTTTCCTTTCCGGCTTTCAGTTGGCCCCGATTTTTACCTACAATAGCGGACATCCTTTCAACTTGTTGGCAGGTGGCGAAGTGAATGGCAACAATCACACCACCAATGAACGTCCGATCGGAGCCGGCCGCGACACTGGGCTTGGCCCGAGCTACACCAATTTCGACATGCGCCTGAGCTGGCAACATAAAATTGGCGAGAAGACAAAGCTGCAACTGACGGCTGAGGGCTTCAACATCGCCAACCATACCAACTTCGCAAGCGTGAACAACGTGGTGAATCCACTCTTCGGCATTCAAACAGGGCCAACTGTCTGCCCAGTCGCCGGTACCTGTGCTACTGGTAACACCAGTTTTGACGTTCACGGGAGCGCAGCTCTCTCTCCGAGCCAACCGCTGGGCTTCACTTCCGCGTTCCCGAAGCGCGAGATTCAGCTCGGCGTGCGGCTCACTTTCTAGAGAGGCTGCCATCGAGAGCGCGGAAAAATCTTCAGCCAGGAGCGATGTGTTCCCGTCTTGCCCGAATGGTTCGCTCGGATTGCTGAAGTAGACCCAGCTTCGTCGTCCCGAGCTAAAAGATGAGGCCCGCGATCTTCGACGAGCCAATGCCCGGCGGAATCTCTTGGAAGGAGAAGAAGGCTCGGTGAAGGAAATGGTGCAGTCCGCTACTGCTAAGGAGCTCTTCAACCTGTCGGGACGCGTGGCGATCGTTACCGGTGGCTCCGTCGGGCTCGGACGCCAGATGGCCGAAGGCTTGGCAGAGATGGGCGCCAACGTCGTGCTTTGCGCTCGCAAGAAAGAGCGTTGCGAACAGGCCGCGGAAGAATTGAGACTGCTCGGCGTGAAAACCCTGGCGCTGGGCTGCGACGTGAAGAATCCCGACCAGGTGCAGGCGGTTGTGAACGCGACGGTCTCCCAATTCGGCCGGATCGACATCTTGATCAACAATGCTGGGACATCTTGGGGCGCTGCCGTCGAGGAGATGCGGCTCGAGCACTGGAACAAAGTGATCGAGACGAACCTGACCGGGACATTTCTTTTTTCGCAGGCAGTTGGCAAGGTCATGGTCCCGCAGCGCCGCGGAAAGATAATCAACATCGCTTCCGTTGCCGGGCTCCGCGGCGCGCCTCCGGAATTTCAGGCCATTGGCTACCATGCAAGCAAGGGCGGCTTGATCGCATTCACCAAAGACCTGGCGTGCAAGTGGGGAATTCACAATATCCAGGTGAACGCGATCGCTCCGGGATGGTTTCCAACCAACATGTCGCAGGTAGTCATCGAACGAAACAAGGATGCTTTCCTGGGCAAGATTCCTTTGCGGCGTTTTGGCAACGATCATGATTTAAAAGGTGCCGCAGTGTATCTTGCTTCTGATGCGTCTGATTACGTCACCGGCCACGTGCTGGTAGTGGATGGAGGGCAGACCGCTTAGCCGAGGTGTGCTTCACCATGAATATTCCTCTTACACCTCTTCGATGTTTGCGATATGCGGAACAACAGCATTCGCATCGGACCGCCGTGGTTTGCGGGAACGAGCGATTTACTTACGGGCAATTTGCGGATCGCGCGGCGCGGCTGGGTGGCGCGCTGAAAAATGCCGGCGTCAAGCCGGGCGACCGCGTCGCGTTCCTCAGCATGAATTGCCACAGGCTACTCGAAGCCTACTACGGCGTTCTTGAGGCCGGCGCCGTGCTCCTTCCCCTGAACGTTCGCCTGGCATCTCAAGAGCTCGCTTTTATCTTGAATGATTCTGGGGCGAAAGTGCTCTTCCTGGAGAAGGAGTTCGTCGGCCTCGTTGACTCATTTCGGAAGGAACTAGCGAAGGTCGAGGCTTTTTTTCTTCTCGATGGCTCACCGCAAGCCGGCTGGCTTTCCTCTGACAGTTATGAGGGTCTCCTCGCCGCTGCTTCGCCTCATCAGGCAGACATCATGGAAATTGACGAGGACGCGGTAGCCGAACTTTTTTACACCAGCGGCACCAGCGCCAATCCCAAGGGCGTGATGTTGACGCACAGAAATGTTTATCTACACGCTCTGCATGTTTGCTTGACCTTTGACTCCACGCGGGATTTCGCCCAGCTTCACACCATTCCCTTGTTTCACGCCAACGGCTGGGGCGTCGCGCATATCCTCGCGCTCATTGGCGGAAAGCACGTCATTCTTCGGCGCTTCGACTGCGGACAAATCTTCAAGCTGATCGCACAGGAGCGCATTTACACGATGTGTCTTGTGCCCGCGATGGCCATCGCGCTGGTCAATTCACCGGACCTGCGGAAACACGATTTGAGCAGCTTAGAAAGAGTCACCATCGGCGGAGCGGCATCCTCTCCGACTCTGGTGCGTGAGGTGGAAGAGAAGCTCGGCGTCACCTGCATTTCGGGCTATGGCCTGACGGAAACTTCACCCGTGCTCTCGCATTCCTTCCTCAAGCACGGATTCGAATGGGAAGGCGAACAGAAATTCGCGCGGCAGGCCATGACCGGATTCGCCGATCCGGGGATCGAAATGCGCGTCGTGGACGATCAAGATGTGGATGTTCCGCGCGACGGCATGACTGTGGGGGAAATCATCACGCGAAGCGACGGAGTGATGAAAGGTTACTGGAATCAGCCCAAGGCGACGGCCGAAGCGTTGCGTGGCGGATGGTTGCATACCGGGGATATGGCCACCATCGATCGAGACGGCTACCTGCTGATTGTGGACCGCAAGAAAGACATCATCGTCAGCGGCGGTGAAAATATTTCTTCGCTCGAAGTGGAAAAGATTATCGTTGCCCATCCTGCGGTTATGGAGGCCGGGGTGATCCCCGTGCCGGACGAAAAGTGGGGCGAGGTGCCGATGGCGCTGGTGGTCCTTAAGCCCGGGGCGGAGGCAAGCGAGAACGAGTTGATAGAATTCTGCCGCGCGCGCCTGGCGCATTACAAATGTCCGCATTCCGTCGAATTTCGAGAGAACTTGCCAAAGACGGGGACGGGAAAAATCCTGAAGAAGGACTTGCGCAAGAAATATTGGCAAGGCCGGGAAACGATTCGACCGGAATTTGCGACGGATACAGCAAGACGTTCAACGGGTTAGCTCGTGATTTCTCGCTTGGTAACGAAGCGCAAGCAGAGGAATTGCGCCGGCTCCCTGGCTGGGGCTGGAGTTCGATCCCGGGTTAGGAAGGAATCTTCTGTATGGACCTGAATTTGTCACCCGAAGAGGTACGATTCCGGGACGAACTACGTGCGTGGTTGCTCGCCAACGTTCCGCCTGATTGGAGCGCATGGCGGGAAAAACCGATCGAGGAATCGTTCCCGTACTTGAGGGCCTGGCAACGGAAGCTGCAGGAAGGCCGCTGGGCAGCAGTTTCGTGGCCCAAGGAGTACGGAGGACGCGGCGCAACGCTGATGCAGCTGGCCATTTTTTGGGAAGAGATGGCGCGAGTGGAAGCGCCGCCAATGGCCAACGCGCTCGGTCTCGGATTGATTGGTCCGACGATCATCGCGCACGGAACCGAAGAGCAAAAGAAGCGGTTCATTCCTAAAATCCTGAGCGCGGAAGAAATTTGGTGCCAAGGTTTTTCCGAACCAAACGCCGGGTCCGATCTTGCCAGCCTGCAAACAGAAGCGCGGCTGGACGGCGGCCACTACGTCGTCAACGGCCAGAAGGTGTGGACGAGTTACGGCTGGGTAGGCGATTGGTGCGAACTGGTGGTGCGCACGGACGCGAATGTGCCCAAGCACAAGGGGCTGACGGTTTTGTTGGTTGATATGAAGTCGCCAGGCGTAGAGGTGCGTCC
>Ga0210405_10000780_pt1 | contig 39648 bp, 36 predicted proteins | sample IncBWH11MmetaG_FD_155492 | JGI IMG/M metagenome (GOLD analysis project Ga0210405, IMG submission 155492) | Forest soil microbial communities from Barre Woods Harvard Forest LTER site, Petersham, Massachusetts, United States - Inc-BW-H-11-M | ecosystem: Environmental > Terrestrial > Soil >... | reverse complement strand
ATTGCCGTTACCGGCGCACTGTATTTTTCGGATCGCCGCATGAAGGCTGCAGACAACCATTTCCATGGTTTTCCCGGATTGTGGAACGTCGCGGCGTTCTATCTGTTCCTGCTGCATTTGCCGGCGGCCTGGTCCAGCTTCGGGGTCGCCGTCCTGATCGTGCTGACGTTTGTTCCCTTCCGCGTTATTCATCCGATCCGCGTCGTGCGTTTGCGCTGGCTGACCCTGTCGCTGATCGGCGCTTGGGCCGCTCTTGCCATGATCGTGCTGACCGACGATTTCAACGTCAGCATGCCCGTCACCGCAGCGCTTTGCGTGATCGCCGCCTATATCGTGGGATGCGACGCGGCGATCCGGCTCGTCAGATCGCTCAACGCATGATCGACCTGCTGACCAGCCCGGAAGCCTGGGCGGCGCTGTTGACCCTGACGGCGCTGGAGATCGTTCTCGGCATCGATAATGTGATTTTCCTGTCCGTCATCGTCTCCGGCATTCCGCCGGCACAGGCGAAGCGCGCGCGGCAAGTCGGATTGGCGCTGGCGCTGGTATTCCGCATCCTGCTGCTCAGCTTGCTGGTGTGGCTCATCGGACTAACCCAATCCGTCCTCACCGTGCATGGCTCGGCTTTCTCATGGCGTGACATCATCCTGATTGGCGGCGGGCTCTTCCTGATCGGAAAGGCAACCCACGAGATCCACAACGAGGTGGAAGCGGACGACGAAGCGAGTGACGTTGCGCCGGCACGCCGTGCGTTCTTCTGGGTTATCGTCCAGATCATCATCATCGATATGGTATTTTCGCTGGATTCGATCATCACCGCGATCGGCATGGCGCAGGACCTTGCCATCATGATCGCGGCCGTGATCATCGCCTGCCTCGTGATGTACGCGGCATCGGGTCCGGTTGCCCGATTTGTCGCAGAGCATCCGACCACCAGGATGCTGGCGCTGGCGTTTCTGGTATTGATAGGCGTGGCGCTGGTCGCAGACGGATTCAAATTTCACATTCCGCGCGGCTACATCTATTTTGCCATTGCGTTTTCGGCAGCGGTCGAATTCTTCAATGTGCTCGCCAGGCGGAATCGCCGAAAGACCGTTAACTAATTGTTCGCCGTCCGCGCGCGCCACCGAGTTGACAATGCAGTCTCGATGGCTTTCGCTCGATAGTAAGAGCAATGCGAGGGAGACCCGGATATGACCAAGGCCGTGCGGGTGCACAAGGTGGGCGGTCCTGAAGCCCTGGTCTATGAAGACGCGGACGTACCCGCACCCGAACCCGGCGAGGTTCGCATCCGCCAGCACGCCGTCGGGTTGAATTTCATCGACGTCTATTACCGCACCGGCCTCTACAAGGCGCCCTCACTGCCGTTCATTCCCGGAAATGAAGCCGCCGGTGAGGTTCTCGCGGTCGGCCCCGGTGTGACGAATTTTCATCCCGGCGACCGCATCGCCTATTATGCCAATCTCGGCGCCTACGCCAACGAGCGCAACATCCCCTGGGAGAAGCTGGTCAAGCTGCCCGACCACATCACCTACGAGCAGGGCGCGGTCCTGATGCTGAAGGGGCTGACGGTCTGGTACCTCCTGCACAAGACGTTCAAGGTCGAGCCGCATCATCGGGTGCTGATTCACGCTGCCGCCGGCGGCATCGGCCTGCTCGCATGCCAATGGGCGAGGGCAATGGGCGCGCATGTCATCGGCACCGTCGGCTCCAGGGCCAAAGCCGACCTCGCGCTCGCCAATGGCTGCGATCACGTCATCCTCTATAGCGAGGAGGATTTCGTCGCCCGTGTGAAGCAGATCAGCCGCAATGAACTTTGCGACGTCGTGTATGACGGCGTCGGCAAGACCACGTTTCCAGGTTCGCTCTCTTGTCTGAAGCCGCGGGGCCTGTTCGTGAGTTTCGGCAACGCCTCAGGGCCGGTGCCGCCTTTCTCGATCGCCGAACTCAACAATCACGGCTCGCTGTTTGCGACCCGGCCGAAACTCAACGACTACCTCGGCAAGCGCTCGGAATTGCTGGAGGGCGCCGACACCCTGTTTGCCGCCGTCATCAACGGCAAACTGCACGTGCCGATCAACCACGCCTATGCGCTGAAGGATGCGGCAAAGGCCCATACCGAGCTGGAAAGCCGGGCCACGACGGGGGCTTCGATTCTGAAGCCGTAAGGGCTCGCGAGCAGCCTTCCGCCGCAATGACGGCTTTCTATCTCTACGCTACGCGCCTTGCCGCCCCCGTTTTTGTTAACACCGCGTCCAGGCAATCGATCATGAGGGCGATCTCCTCGCGCGTGACGTTGAGCGCCGGCATGAATCGCAGCGTATCGGGTCGTGGCGCGTTGAGCAGCACGCCATCGCCAAAGGCCTGCGCGACGATCGATGCGGCGATCGGGATTTTCAAATCGAGCGCAAGCAGCAGGCCGCGGCCACGGACCTCGCCGAGACCATGCCGCGCGGATATCCGTTGCAGCTCGCTTTCGAGGTAAAGACCGATATCGACGATTGATTTCAGGAAATCAGGAGCTGTGACGTGCTCCACGACCGCAAGGCCAGCCGCGCACATCAGGGGGTTGCCGTTGAACGTGCCGCCCTGGTCGCCATGCTCGAAGCAGGACACTGCTTTCGTAGCAAGCAGCGCGGCGAGGGGAACGCCCCCGCCAATGCCCTTGCCGAGCGTCATGACGTCGGGCGCGATGTCCGCGTGCTCATAGTCGAAAAGTCTTCCCGTGCGGCCGATGCCGGTCTGGATTTCATCGACGATCAGCAGCAGGCCCTGCGCGCGGGTCAGCTCGCGCAGGTCACGCAGGAATTGGTCCTTCGCCGGCCAGACGCCGGCCTCGCCCTGGATCGGCTCCAGCATCACGGCAATGGTTCTGTCGGTGATCAGGCGCTCCACTGATGCGAGATCGTTGAGCTGCGCCTTGGGAAACCCTGGCACCTTGGGCTCGAACAGCTGCTCAAACGCTTTCTTGCCCGAGGCCGACATTGTCGCCAGCGTTCGCCCGTGGAAGCCGCCCTCGAAGGTGATGATTTCGTGCGCGCCGGCTCGATGCAGAGCGCCGTATTTGCGCGCAAGTTTTATTGCGCCCTCATTGGCTTCCGCGCCGGAATTGGCGAAGAACACCTGGTCGAAGCAGCTGTGATCGACGAGAGTCCTGGCGAGCCTCAAGCTCGGGCCGTTGTAAAAAGCCGGGCTTGGCGTCAGCAAACGTTTTGCCTGTGCGGCAAGTGCGTCAGCGACGATGGACGGTGAATGACCGAGGCAATTGACCGCCCAACCCTGCACGAAGTCGAGGTAGCGCTTGCCGCTGTCGTCCCACAAAAACGAGCCATCGCCCCGGATGAACACGACCGGAGGGCGGGCGGTTATTTCCATCAAGGCGTCAAAGGGATGCGTAGCGATGTTCATCTCGAAACTCCTGCGATTGGAGGAAAAAGGCCGACAAAACGCAAGAAGGCCGCACTTTTGAGGGTGCGGCCTTCTCGAAAACGTTGCTGATCTTAAGTTTTCAGCGTTGTCGTCGGACACGGCGCGACCCATCATCGTCGAACGAGCGACGACGGAAAGTGGCGCGGAGTTGGGTCCGGTTGAAGATCATGCCGCCGCCATACAACCGAATGGCCAGCGATGTCAAGCGCGCGCTTCCATCGTCGTTCCTGCTTTAGCAGGGACGACTCGCTGAAAAATTAAAAGCCGGCGACGCTGCCGTGAAGATCGTATTCGTCCGATCGTTCGATCTTCGCGGTGACGATCTCGCCGACCCGCAGCGGTCGCCGGCTCGAGACGTAGACCGCGCCGTCGATCTCGGGCGCGTCAGCCTTCGAGCGGCCCTTTGAAACGGTCGGACCGACTTCGTCGATGATGACCTGTTGCCGCGTGCCGACCTTGCGCTTCAAGCGGCGTGCGGAAATCTTTTGCTGCCGGGCCATCAGTGCGTTCCAGCGGTCCTGCTTGATCTCGTCGAGCACGGCATGACCGATCGCGTTCGACGAGGCTCCCGCCACCGGCTCATATTTGAAGCAGCCGACGCGGTCGATCTCGGCCTCCTCGAGCCAGTCGAGCAGATAGGCAAAGTCGGAATCGGTTTCCCCGGGAAAGCCGACGATGAAGGTGGAGCGCAGCGTCAGATCCGGACATTGCTCGCGCCACGACTTGATCCGCGCCAGCGTCTTCTCCTGCGCCGCCGGACGCTTCATGGCTTTGAGGATTTCCGGGCTCGCGTGCTGGAAGGGAATATCCAGATAGGGCAGCACCTTGCCCTCGGTCATCAGGTTGATGACCTCGTCGACATGCGGGTAGGGGTAGACATATTGCAACCGCACCCAGGCGCCGAACTCGCCGAGCGCCTCTGCCAGATCGAAAAATTTGGCACGGACTTCCCGGTCCCTCCATGGGCTCGCGGCATATTTGACGTCCACGCCATAGGCGGAAGTGTCCTGTGAAATGACCAGCAGCTCCTTCACGCCGGCGCTGACGAGCCGCTCGGCCTCGCGCAACACGTCGTTGGCCGGCCGCGACACCAGATCGCCGCGCAGCTTCGGGATGATGCAGAAACTGCAGCGGTTGTTGCAGCCTTCGGAAATCTTGAGGTACGCGTAATGTCGCGGCGTCAGCTTGATGCCCTGCGGGGGCACCAGGTCGAGATGCGGATTATGCAGCGGCGGCAGCGCGCGATGGACGGCGTCGAGTACGCTTTCGTATTGTTGCGGCCCCGTGATCGACAGCACCCCGGGATAGGCCGCTTCGATCTGCTCGGGCTCCGCGCCCATGCAGCCGGTGACAATGACCTTGCCGTTCTCCGCCATCGCCTCGCCGATAGCTCCAAGCGATTCCTGCTTGGCGCTGTCGAGAAAGCCGCAGGTATTGACGATGACGAGATCCGCGCCATCGTGCTTTCGCGCCAGTTCGTAGCCCTCCGCACGCAGGCGAGTAATGATGCGCTCGGAATCGACCAGTGCCTTGGGACATCCCAGCGAAACAAAACTGACTTTGGGCGCGGCGGCCTGTTGCATTTCCAAGATGTCCAATTGATGGGCAGGAGCTAACCCCAATTGCGCACAATTACAAGACTTTGAGCGGGCCTGCGACGTGCTATCACTACCTCGCCGGACTGCGAGTGATCGATGGGCGCCGAGTCGTCTCCTAAGATCGTGATTGTCGACGAAAGCCCGATCCGTGCCGCAATTCTCGAGGAAGGGTTGCGGGAGGCGGGTTTCACCGATGTCGTCCGTATCGGCGAAATGCAGAGTTTGCTGAGCCGCATCTATGCGCTCGATCCCGACGTCATCGTCATCGATTTGGAAAACCCGAGCCGCGACATTCTGGAGCAGATGTTCCAGGTCAGCCGAGCGGTGCGGCGGCCGATCGCGATGTTCGTCGATCAGAGCGACGCCGCCTCGATCCAGGCTTCCGTCGACGCCGGCGTCTCCGCCTATATCGTCGACGGACTGAAGAAAGAGCGCCTCAAGCCGATCCTCGACCTCTGTATTTCGCGCTTCAACGCCTTCTCCAGGCTGCAGGATGAACTCGATCGCACCAAATCCGCGCTTGAGGACCGCAAAGTCATCGATCGCGCCAAGGGAATTCTGATGAAGCTGAAGGGCCTCACAGAAGACGAGGCCTATGTCCTGCTGCGATCCACCGCGATGCGCGAGAAGAAGAAGATCGGGGAAATTGCGCAATCGATCCTGACGGCGTCGGAGTTGCTGAAATGAGCAAACCGCTCCACATCGGTTTCATTCCGCTGATCGACGCCGCCGCGCTGATCGTCGCTGTCGAGAAGGGTTTTGCTGCGGCGGAGGGACTGGACGTCACCTTGGCGCGGGAAGCGTCATGGTCGAACGTCCGCGACAAGCTCAACATTGGCCTGTTTGACGCCGCACACCTGCTGGCGCCGGTCGCGATCGCATCAAGCCTCGGTCTCGGACACATCAAGGTGCCGATCGTGGCGCCCGTCAACCTTGGCCTTAACGGGAACGCAATCACCGTGTCGCCGGCCCTGCACACCGCCATCATGGCGGAAATCGACGGCGACCGCTTCGATCCGATGGCAACTGCGCTGGCGCTTTCGCGTGTGGTTGCGGCGCGGCGCAGCAGCGGAGCCGAGCCTTTGACCTTCGGCATGACCTTTCCGTTTTCGTCCCATAATTACCAGCTGAGGTTCTGGATGGCCGCCGGCGGGGTGGACCCGGACGAGGACGTTCGTCTCGTCGTGCTGCCGCCGCCCTACATGGTGGACAGCATCGCCTCCGGCCAGGTCGATGGGTTTTGCGTAGGCGCGCCCTGGAATTCGATCGCGGCCGATCGCGGCGTTGGCCAGATCATGCATTTCGGCTCGGACATTCTGGTCCGCAGCGCTGAGAAGGTGCTGGCGCTCCGGCAAGCCTGGTCTGGGAAAAACCCGGAGCTCGTCGCGGCCCTGGTGCGGGCCATCTTTTGCGGGGCCGAATTCATCGAGCAGCCGGACAATCGGGTCGAGGTGGCGCGCATGTTGGCGCGTCCGGAGCACATCGGCGTCGATGCCGATGTGATCCTGCGAACGCTGGAGGGCCGCCTGAAGATTTCCGCGGATGGAACCATTCGCGAAAGCAGCCGCTATTTGCTGGTGGGGAGGGAGGACGCGCCGCGGCCGGAACCGGTCCAGGCGGCATGGCTGTACGCACAGATGGTGCGTTGGGGGCAGGCGGCCATCAGCTCTGAAGCTCTCGCGACCGCAAAGGCCGTGTTCAGACCGGACCTCTACGATGCGGCGTTGGGGCGTAAGGGGGAGCTCGAACCTGTTTCCCATGCGGTGGGAGCTTTCGCAGGTCCGACGTTCGATGCCGACGATATTGCCGGCCATCTGGCGGTGTTCAATATCCGACGAAGCCCCTGACCTAGGGCGATTGAACCTTTATTGAGCAGGCTTCCGCGCAGGCTAATTTTTGGGCTACCTGCTCGAATTTGGTGTTGAGCGCCGGCGTAAGGTTCCAATTGGTTGGCCTAGTCCATTGTAAAACATAGGTATTTCTGGCGAGCCCGCATGGCATGCAACTTGAATATTGCGCTGCAGCCAGCCGTCGAAGATGCCCGCTGGCGTTCGTCCGAGATGGATTTCCGCAGCAACGAGGCTGGTCGGACCGCATCCGGAATCGAGGCCGGCCTCTGACGCCGACACCGGTTTCCGCTCGGTCACATTCCGTTTCTCGTTGATGCCACCGATCGTGGCTGCAGGAGCTTCGTCACGCGCCATGAAAATTGACACTCTCTCAGTCGAGTTTACCGACGAGCAGAAACGCTATCTCGAAGGCTTTGCCACCGGCTTGCAGATCAGCAAGGTCGGGCGGGGCTTCGGCGGCGCGGGCGCGGCCAAGACCAACGCCGAACCGATTGGACCGGACGCGGCGCATTTCAGGGCGCAGGATAAGGTTCTGGCGTCTGGCAAAAAGCTTGCGGACCAGGAAAAGTTCAAGCGCGAGGAGCATCCCTTCGATGCCTATTCGCGATTGAAGCAGCAGGCGCTGACCAATGCGCCCCCGTCGCCGGCGGATAATTTTCGCTGGCGCTTTTACGGCCTGTTTTATGTCGCTCCCGCACAGGACTCCTACATGTGCCGGCTGCGAATCCCCAACGGCGTGCTCAAACATTGGCAGTTCGCGGGAATGGCCGATCTTGCCGAGCGCCTGTGCGGGCCATTTTGCCACGTGACGACCCGCGCCAATCTCCAGGTCCGTGAAATCCCGCCGAAGCACGCGATCGCGCTGATCGAGGGTATCCAGGAACTTGGGCTGTGCTCGCGCGGTTCGGGCGCTGACAATATTCGCAACGTCACGGGCACGCCGACCGCCGGGATCGATCCGCAGGAATTGATCGACACCCGCGAATACGCCCGCGAATGGCACTACCACATTCTCAACGACCGCTCGCTTACGGGGCTGCCACGCAAGTTCAACGTCGCGTTCGACGGCGCCGGCAAGATCGCGGTGCTTGAAGACACCAATGATATCGCGTTTGCCGCCGTGGAGGTGAAGGACGGTTTTGGTGTCGAACCTGGCGTGTGGTTCCGGCTCGGGATTGGTGGCATCACCGGCCACAGGGATTTTGCCAAAGAGACCGGCATCATTGTCAAGCCTGCGGACGCGACGAAAGTGGCCGATGCGATCGTACGGGTGTTCGTCGACACCGGCGATCGCACCAACCGCCTCAAGGCACGGATGAAATACGTCATCGACGGCATGGGACTGGATAGGTTCCTCGTTCTGGTCGAGGAAAAACTCGGCCACGCTTTCACCCGCGTGCCGGCGGCGGCGCTGGCGCCGCGCCCGGCCTTCGATCGGATGGCGCATATCGGCGTGCACCCGCAGAAGCAGGAAGGCCTGAGCTGGATCGGCGTTTCATTGCCGCTCGGCAAGGTGACCTGCGAGCAGATGCGCGGTCTGGCCAGGATCGCGCGCGATCTTGGCGACGGCGATATCCGCCTGACGGTCTGGCAGAACCTTTTGATCTCGGGCGTGCGCGACGAGAATGTAGCCCTTGCTGTTGCGGCGATCGAGGCGACCGGGCTGGCGGTCAAGACGTCGCAAATCCGCGCCGGTCTGATCGCCTGCACCGGCAATGCCGGCTGCAAATTCGCGGCCTCCGACACCAAGCGCCACGCCGCCGAAATCGGCGACTGGTGCGAGCCCCGGGTCGACATCGACACGCCCCTCAACATCCACCTGACCGGCTGCCACCATTCCTGCGCTCAGCATTACATCAGCGATATCGGCCTGATCGCCGCCAAGGTGCCGGTCGGCGAGGAGGACGATACGGTTGAGGGCTATCACCTGTTCGCAGGCGGCGGGTTCGGCCCCAATGCCGACATCGGGCAGCAGGTCTACCACGACGTCAAGGCCGAGGACGCGCCGAGGACGGTCGAGAAGTTGCTCAAGGCCTATCTCACCCATCGCGCGTCGCCCGACGAAACCTTCCTGACTTTCGCGCGCCGCCACGATGGCGAGACGCTGCGCAAGCTTGCGGATGCGGAGACCTCGACATGAACCAGATGACGCCTCCGCCAAAGATCGAGATCATCCCTTCGAGCGCGCCGTTTTCCGAGGCGCAGCGTTCATGGCTGAATGGCTTCTTCGCCGGATTGCTGTCGACGGATGGTCCGGCGCCATTGTCGGCGGAGCAGGGCGCCGCTGTGATGCAAGGGCCGACAGGTGACGGTGACGACGGCGAGGCACCCTGGCACGACCAGACCATGCCGATCGCCGACCGCATGAGGCTTGCGGAAGGCCGCCCGTTGCGCAGGCGCATGATGGCCGCAATGGCGCAGCAGGATTGCGGCCAGTGTGGCTACGACTGCCACAACTATTCCGAAGCGATTGCGAGCAGGGCGGAAGCGCGTCTGAACCTGTGCGTCCCCGGCGGCAAGGAAACCGCCCGGATGCTGAAAGCGCTGCACGAGGAGTTGGAAAAAGCGCCGGCGGCTGCGGCAGGCCCAGCGGCCGTGGCGGCGCTACCCACCACTGCGGAGCCAGGCCGTTCGCGCGACAATCCCGTGCCGACGACGTTCGTGTCGCGGCGCCTGCTCAACAAAGCGGGGTCGGAAAAGGAAACCTGGCATATCGATTTCGATCTGACGGGCAGCGGCCTCGATTACGTCGTCGGCGATTCCTTTGGCATCTTCGCAAGCAATGACCTTGGCCATGTCGACCAGATCATTGCCTTGCTCGGCGCCTCGCATACGACCGAAGTGAGAGGCAGGACGTTGCGCGACGTGTTGACCGACGAAGTATCGCTGGCGCCCGCGCCGGATTCACTGTTCGAACTGATCTCGTTCATTACCGGCGGCGCGCAGCGCGAGAAGGCGCGCGCGCTGGCGCAAGGCGACGATCCCGACGGCGATGCCGCCACGCTCGATGTGATGGCGGCACTGCAAAAGTTCTCCGGCGTGCGCCCGCATCCTGAAGCGTTCGTCGAAGCGCTGGAGCCGCTGCAGCCACGGCTCTACTCGATCTCGTCGTCGCACAACGCCACCCCTGGCAAACTGTCGCTGACGGTCGATTGCGTGCGCTACGTCGTCGGCAAGCGCAGGCGGCTTGGACTGGCTTCGATTTTCCTTGCCGAACGCATCAAGCCGGGTGACAAAGTGAAGGTCTATATCCAGAAGGCGCACAGTTTCGCGCTGCCGCAGGATCCAAAGGTGCCGATCATCATGATCGGACCCGGCACCGGCATCGCTCCGTTCCGCGCCTTCCTGCTCGATCGCAAAGCCACCGGCGCGCCCGGCAAGAACTGGCTGTTCTTTGGTCACCAGCGCAGCAGTTGTGATTTCTTCTATGGCGATGAACTGAATGCGATGAAAACCGCGGGGCTTCTGACGCGGCTGTCGCTGGCGTGGTCGCGCGACGGCGACAAGAAATTTTATGTACAGGACCGCATGCGCGAGGTCGGCCGCGAATTGTGGTCGTGGCTGGCCGAGGGCGCGAATGTGTATATTTGCGGTGACGCCAAGCGAATGGCGAAGGATGTCGAGCGCGCACTGGTCGATATCGTTGCGCAGCACGGCGCACGCTCAACCGACGAAGCCGTGAGCTTCGTCGGGGAACTCAAGAAGAAGGGCCGATTCCAGCAGGACGTCTATTAGGCGGGCGGAACCGGTTCCCGTTCCGACAAATTCGAACGAATAAAATTCTCACCCGAATCCCGCGCGGAGAAGTTTTGCCTGCGATTGGAGTCTACCGGAGCATTGGTATCGCTATTTTGCAGATCGCCTTGCGTCCAGCCGCGAACGATATTCCGTTATGACTGATGCCAGGTTGGAGATCGGCCATGCGCGAACTATCGGCGGAAGCCCGCCTGCACCTCCATGCGCGTTCCCTGTCCCGGAAAACCGGAACAGGATTTCATGCAGCAGCGCTTTATGGTGCGTTTGCGGTCATCGCGGCCGTCCTGTTCGGCACGCTTTCGGTGCATCCGTTTTAGGTGCTAACTCGCCTTCTTGAACGGGGCGACTTCAATACCGGCGTCTTTCAACGCCTTCCGAACCCCTCGCGCGATATCAACGGCACCCGGCGTGTCGCCGTGAATGCACACGGTGTCGGTGCGCATCTTGATCACTTTGCCGGTGACCGAGACGACGGCGCCATCCTGCACCATGCGAACCACGCGGTCGGCGATCTGTTTGGCGTCATGCAGGACCGAACCGGGTTTGCGCCGCGATACCAGCGTCCCATCGTCCTCGTAGGCGCGATCGGCGAAGACTTCGTGCACCATCGGCAGATTGGCGGCTTCGCCCGCCTGCACCAGCTTGGAATTGGCAAGCACGACAAAAATCAGATTGGGATCGACTGCCTTGATGGCCGAGGCAATCGCGCGGGCGGTGGTCTCTTCCTCGCACGCCACATTCGATAGCGCGCCGTGCGCTTTGACGTGGGTGACTTTGTACCCGGCCATGGTGGCGATCGCCTGCAACGCACCGATCTGGTAGGCGACCAGGTTTTCAATTTCGGAAGCCTTCATACCGTAAAACGGCCGGCGGCCAAAGCCGTGAATGTCGCGATAACCCGGATGCGCGCCGACGCTGACGCCGCGCGCCTTCGCAAGCTCCACCGTCTTGCGCATGGTGTCGTAATCGCCGCCGTGAAAACCGCAGGCGACGTTCACCGATGTGGCGACGTCGATCATGGCGGCATCGTTGCCCATTTCCCATACGCCAAAGCTTTCGCCGAGATCACTATTGAGATCGATTGTTTTCATGTTCTTGTCCGCTTGCTGGTTGAGCGTTCGTTCGGATTAGTCCTGCGTCAGGGCGTCGGCAGGTGATGGAATTTGCCACGTTCCGGCGTCGACTGCACTGACGGCGGCGCCGGCGACGTTGGCATCTTGCAGCGCTTCGACGTTGAGATCAAAGCTCTCGATCGGACGAAGCCGATCGGGGAGGGTGCGCAGCAGTTCGGCGAATTTACGCGCAGCGGCCTGGGCTTCCGCCATGCTGACTGCCTTGAACCGGAAGGCGGTTCCGGCCGGGATTTGCGCGAAGCGGCCGAAATCGGCGGTAATCACGGTCGCGATCTTGGGATAGCCGCCGCTGGTGCCGCGGTCCGACATCAGGACTATGGGCTGACCGTTACCGGGTACCTGGATGCTGCCATTCACGGTGCCATCGGAGACGATATTGTGGCCGTGCAGATGCCGGATCACGGGCCCCTCGAGGCGGTAGCCCATGCGATCGCTGGTCGCGGACGTCTTCCACTCACTATCCAAAAACAAACGAATGTCGTCGCCGCCAAATTCGTCGTCCTGCGGGCCCATCAGCACGCGGATCGGGCCTGCTACCGCGGCGGGAAGATCGATCCGGCGCTCGGCGGCGCCGCTCGCGGCCGCCACCTGCAATTCGTCACCGGCCTGGAGCGGGCGAGGGTAGGGACTGCCAAGTCCGGCTCGCGCATTCACGGCGAGGCTCCCGAACATCGGTTCGCCCGCAATCCCGCCCTCGATCGCGAGGTAGCTGAAAGACCCACCGCGGGCGAGCCCCAGCTTCAGGATATCGCCGTCCGCGATCGTCACGGAAGTATCCCACGCGACCGCGCGTCCGGAGATGTCGGCATTGCGCGGTGCTCCCGAAAGCGCGACGTGTACGGCGCCTTCGCGCGCGGTGAATGCAGCACCATAGGGTCCAATTTCGATGCCTGGGGCGAACGGTGCATTTCCGACGAGGCAATTTGCTGCGGCGAGGCCAACCCGGTCCATCGCGCCACTCGGCTGCAAGCCATAACGCTGGGCGCCGAAGCGTCCGCCGTCCTGCACTGAACTTGCAGGGCCAATGGTCGAGATGCCGAGTTTGATCATGCGGCTATCAATTCCGCGATGATCTCGCCATGTTCCGCGGCGCGATCCTGCTCTGCGAAGGTCTTGGCATCGACCGCGGAGAACGTCACGCGATCGCCCGGTTCCAGCAGGAAGATCGGATCGCGATGCAGTTGGTAGGTTCTGACGGCCGTCCGGCCCAATAGATGCCAGCCGCTCGGTCCGGCGAGACATTGCACGCCGGTCTGCACGCCGCCGATCGAAATCGTGCCCGCTGGAGTCAGCAAACGCGGGTTTTGTCGCCGCGGCATTTGGAGCGCCTCCTGCAGACCACTGAGATAAGACCAGCCCGGCGTGAAGCCGATCATGGCGACGCGGTAGTCGCCGGAAATGTGCCGCGCCACGATGTCATCGGGCGTGGTTTTCAGCGTCCTGGCGACATCCTCGAGGTCGATGCCATGCTCGCCGCCATATACAACGGGAATGCGCCAGCGCCGCGCGTTCTCCGTTGGCGGAACCGACCTTTGCGCCAGCTCGCTCAGCTTCTCGCCCAATGTGTCGAAATCGATCTCCGTGGGGTCGTAATGAACCAGCAGGGATCGATAGGTCGGGACGGCCTCGGTCACACCGGCGATGGGCTGCCGTGCGAGCGTACGGTCGAGCGCCAGCACTCGCTGGTTTGCGGCGTCATCGATATTGCGGCTGAATTCCACCGTGATGGCGCTGTCACCGCTTGGCAAAAGGCGGGGTGGAGAGAGTGTCGCGGCCATAGCCCTCAGGTTCTTCAGTTGGCGTCAAGCCCCGGTGAGTTTTCCGGCGAAGTGGAATTTCGCGCAGTTTATCATCGGGCGCGCCTCAACGCGACCCATGGGCAAAAATAAGCCTGCAGGTTCAATAAACTAATCCACCGGTCCCTGATAAGATGTCGTGATCACACATCTGCGATACACCGCTTGGGCCAAGAGTTCGAGGACAGCACTTGACGCGATGCGCGCGCCCCGCAAGATGCCGCCCCTTCCACCCACCGGAGTTGTTTTTTCGATGTCCCTGACCCCCGAAACGATCGCGACGCTATCCCGCGTGTCCACCGCCACCATCACCACGGTTCTGTTGAAAAAAGGCCTGCGAAACGTCTGGATGCGGGGCACCAAGCCGCTGCGGCCCGGACAGAGGCGGCTGGTCGGACCCGCCTTCACGTTGCGCTTCGTGCCTGCGCGGGAAGATCTGGCGACACCGGAATCATGGTCGTCGCCGATATCGACCCGAACCGCGATCGAAGCCATGCCGGATGGCTGCATCGCCGTTGTCGATGCGATGGGCGTCACCGATGCGGGCATTTTTGGCGATATATTGTGCGCCCGGATGGTCAAGCGTGGGGTCACTGCGCTGGTGACTGACGGGGTTGTGCGCGATCTCGAAGGCGTGCTCGGCACCGGCCTGCCGGTGTGGTGTGATGGCTACGCCGCACCGCCATCGGTCGCCGGATTGACATTCGTCGGTTGGGGCGAACCGATCGGTTGTGGCGGCGTCGCCATCTTCCCGGACGACATTATCGTCGCCGATCAGGACGGCGCCGTCGTGATACCAAAAGCGTTCCTCGACCTCATTCTGGCCGAAGGCGCCGAGCAGGAGCGAATGGAAGGCTGGATTGTCGAGCAGGTCAACAATGGCGCCGTGCTGCCCGGCCTCTATCCCATGAACGCCGAGACCAAGGCGCGATACGCGGCCTCGAAAAAATAATCCGAGTTCGCCAACCGCAGGAGGAAGCCATGGATATCCATATCGCCGGCTCCCGGCCGACACGCCGCGCACCCAAGGAGTACTTCACCGGCACGGTCTGGCAGGACCCGATCGTCGCCGCGCCAGCGCCAGCACGCGTTGTGGCAACCCGCGTATCGTTCGAACCGGGCGCGCGGACAAACTGGCACATGCATCCGCTCGGCCAGACGCTGTACGTCATCTCGGGGGTGGGCCGGATTCAGACCGAGGGCGGACCGGTGCGCGAGTTGCGGCCGGGCGATGTCGTCTGGATTCTGCCTGGCGAAAAACATTGGCATGGCGGCTCTCCGACCAACGGCATGACCCACATCGCGATGCAGGAATCGCTGGACGGAAACTACGCGACCTGGATGGAGGCGGTGACCGACGCGGATTATTCCGCCAAGGTCGGCCAATAGCCGGCCGCGCAGCCCGTTGGATTCGCTGCGCGGCCCAGGTGCCGGTCGATTGAAGACGCCGCGAGATCCGGCGGCATGCCCCTAGTCAAACCACTCGGCATAAATCCTTGCAAAGCTGCCGTCTTCGATCGCCCTCTCCACCCAGCGATCAACAAAGGCCTTCAGAGCAGCATCACGCTGCAGCCAGTAAGCCTTTTCCGCGTGATCGAACGGCTGATTCGGATGGATCGCGCACAGCACCCCGGCATGGAGCTTTTGCTGATACCGGGTTTCCGATGAATCCGTCAGCATCAGATCGGCATTACCGTTGGCGATCTCGTCGAAGATGGTGACATTGTCGGCGTAGATTTTGATTTCGGCATGTTTGATGTTGGCCCGGGCAAATCGTTCGTTGGTGCCGCCGGGGTTGACGATGACGCGGGTGCCCGGTTGGTCGATATCCGCGATGGTCTCATACCTGCCCTTGTCGGTGCAGCGTGCGATCGGCGTCTTGCCTTCGTCCATGACGGGCGTGGAGAATACTCCGAGATTTCGCCGTTCGGGCGTGATCGAGATGCCTCCCATCGCGATGTCGAATCGGTCGGCCTCGAAATCACCCGCCAGGCGCGGCCATGCGGTGTGAACGTATTCGACCTTGACGCCGAGGGCCTTGCCCAGAGCTTCCGCCATGTCGACGTCGAGACCCCGGAATGTCGATGTCGCCTGGTCGAACATGGTGAACGGCAAGTAGTCGCCCGTCATGCCGACACGCAACGTTCCGCGTTTCACGATCGCATCGAGCCGCGAGGGCTGCTGGGCATACGCTGCGGCCGCGACAAGAACCAATATCCCCGTAAGGCAGGAGAGAATCCGAACCATGAAACCGTCTCCGGGAGATGCGCTGGAATACCCGGACACGTCCCGCGACCGTGTATACCGCAGTGAAGTCGCGGTTCAACCGAACTCGCCGCAAAACCCGTCTGGATGGACTTGTAGCCAAATCCGGCCTATTTCGACACCGCCCGCGCGGAGGGGATCGCGACCATGACCATCTCAATGCATCAATCATCTGTCGGGGTTTTCGCTCACTTCCTCGGCAGCCTGTCCGATCTGCTCGACCATGCGGCGGCCCATGCCGAGGCGCGAAAAATCGATCCCTCGATTTTGCTCAACGCGCGCCTGTATCCCAATATGTACAATCTGACGCGTCAGGTGGGGCAGGCCAACAGGCACGCGGTGCTCGCCTGCGCACTGCTCGCCGGCGTCGCTCCGCCAGCCTTTTCAGACGCAGAACCCGACATTTCCGAACTCAAGGCACGCATCGCGGCGGCGAAGGAATTCATCGGCAACATCGGGCCCGATCAGATCAACGGCACCGAAGAAAAGGAAGTTGTGTTCACATTCCGGAATGGCTCGACGCGACAATTTGCCGGCCAATCCCTGCTGCTGGCCTTCAGCGTACCGCAGTTCTTTTTTCACGTGACGACGGCCTACGATATCCCGCGCCATTGCGGCGTCGATCTCGTCAAGAAGGATTTTTGGGAACGCCAGATTCCCGGGGAAGGCCAAGTCCGTGAAGGTCAAGAAGCTCGACCGCGCTATGTTTCGCGGCCGTCCTTGCGGACCAAATTCGCGGCGGCCGCCCGCCCGGCCATTTCACTCCTGAGCGCCTCAAATCGCTGACGCGCCTCGCTCGCACGATCGTCAACGAACCTGACGGCGGCATCCGCTGGCATCGGTCCGTTGCTAACGGGGAGGGAGTTTTCGCCGATGGTCTCATCGACGAAGTAGTGGCCATCGTGGTCTCGGCGGACGGTCCATCTGAAGCGTATGGATTCCATCGGCCCGGGTCCGACTTTGGAATAGCCGTCAGCTTCCACCCGCCCGGATGTATCGGGCTTTTCTCCAACGACGGCCTTGTCAGGCTCGCGATGGGATCCTGGGTGATCGAGAATGCTGGCGATGGTCGCCAGCGCATCATCGGTCGGGTCGCCTTGGCTCAATATTCCAGCTCCTTCAATGCTGGGTGCGAAAACGAATCCCGCAAGCCCACGCGGCTTTGCCTTGCTCGCCCCCGAATGCGGCTGAGTTTTGTCAATTCAGGCGCAAATTGGTGGCAACTTTTGCCTCCAGGGCCGCTCCTGCTCGAGCTGGGCGGCCAGTCGAAACAACGTCGCCTCATCGCCGAAGCGCGCGGTGAACATCATGCCGACCGGCAATCCGGCGGTATTCCATGCCAGCGGCATCGACATCGACGGCTGGCCGGACATGTTGAACATGGAAGTTGCCGGCATATAGCGCCGCAGGATTGGCGGGATATGCGAAAGATCCCGCGACATCGGGTTGAGCTCGCCGATACGGAGCGGCGGCGCACAAAGCGTCGGACACAGAAAAACGTCGCACGCCTGGAAGAAAGTTGCCAGCCCGCGGGAAATGCGGAACGCGTTGAGTTGGGCAGCCATAAAGTCGGTCGCGGTGGCCTTGCCCGCATTGTGCGCGGTCGCCAGCGTCAGGATCTGCAGGTCGCGGTCGGTCATCGGGCGGCCAAATTGCTGTTCGGCCTGCCGCACGGCGAGCCCGGTATTGGCGCTAACGATGGCGGCCATCACGACGGCCGGATCGGCGGCCAGCGCCGGCGCACGCTCCTCGACATGATGGCCGAGCCCAGCCAGAAAGTTCGCGACTTCCCGAACCGCTGCCGCGATTTCGGCATCGACGGTATCACCATAGGGTGACCTGTCGGTAAAAGCGATGCGCAGCCGGCCGGGATCGCGACCCACCTCCTCTGCAAAAGGTCGCTCCGGCGCGGGCGCCACATAGGGGCTCGATGGCTCGGGTCCATGGATCGCATCCAGCATGGCGGCGCTGTCGCGCACGCTGATACTCAGCACATGGCCGCAGGAGAACCCGCTCCATCCTTCGCCGCGCTCGGGACCGATCGGATTGCGCGCGCGAGTAGGCTTCAATCCGAACACGCCGGATGCGGAGGCCGGAATACGGATCGAACCGCCGCCGTCGCTGGCATGGGCGAGGGGAACAATGCGCGCGGCAACGGCAGCACCGGCGCCGCCTGAAGATCCTCCCGAGGAGTGTTCGAGATTCCATGGATTTCGCGTCGGGCCGAACAAGCGGGATTCGGTGGTCGGCAGCAATCCGAATTCCGGAGTTGAGCTTTTTCCGAAGATCGTCAAGCCGGCGTCAAGGAAACGCTGGGCGAGAGTGCCGGTATAGCCGGCAATATGGTCTTTGTAGACGGTCGCGCCCGAGGTGGTCCGGGTGCCCTCCAGAAATTCAATATCCTTCAGCAGAAATGGCACTCCGGCGAACCGGCCATCCGGAAGCCCGTTGTCGATTTGCCGCCTGGCATAGTCGTCGTGTCTCACGACAACCGCGTTAATCCGGGGATCAATCCTGGTTGTGCGGGCGATCGCCTCGTCCAGCAATTCCCTGGCGCTGACCTGTTTTCTTCGGACGAGGTCGGCAAGACCGACCGCGTCATAATCGCCGTATTCCTTGAAGGCCATGGTGATGATCCACGCTGCTGCTGGGGGCGCCCGGTTACATCAACCGGCAACGGCCTTGTGCGATCGCACCACGATCAGCCGAGCACATCCTGATTGATGACGTTCTGGCGTATCGGTTCGCCGTCGAGCGCGCTGAGGATATTGCGCGCGGTTTGATCGCTCATGCGGTCTACCGCCTCCCGGGTAACGCCCGCAACATGCGGGGCAATGATGACATTGGGAAGGTCGAACAACGAATGGGGGACGGCCGGGGGCTCTTGCTCGAAAACATCGAGGCCCGCGCCGGCGAGTTTGCCTGACGCGAGCGCGTCGTAAAGCGCGGCCTCAACGACGATACCGCCGCGCGCCGTGTTGATCAGATAGGCCGATGGCTTCATCCGCTTGAGCCGCGCCGCATTGAACATGCCGACCGTCTCTGGCGTCTTCGGGCAGTGGATACTGACAAAATCGGCGCGCGGCAGCGCCGCGTCGAGATCGGTGACCGCCTCACAACCGGCGGCCTCGATTTCCGCGGCCGACTTATAGTGGTCGTAGACCAGCACGTTCATTTCCATGGCCAGGCAGCGTTTTGCGGTCCGGGTCCCGATGCGGCCGAACCCGACAATCAGGACGGTCTTGCCAAACAGATCGTAGGGCAGTTTGCCGAGCCTGCTACTCCAGTTACCTTCCTTGACCAGCGCGTGCATCTCAACGGCGCGCTTGGCGAGCGTCAACATCATGAACAGCGCCTGCTCGGCCACTGATGGGGAATTGGCGGTCCCCGCCACCATCAAGGGAATCTTGCGGCGGCTGAGGGCTGCGACATCGACAGCGTCGTAGCCGACCCCGATCCGGGTCACCACCTTCATGTCCCTGGAAGCCTCGAGTTCAGGTTCGCCGAATCGGGTGGCGCCAAGCGCGACGCCGTGAACCGGCGCGTGGTGCGTCAGCATCGCCTCGAAATCGCGGGCCGAGATCAAATTGGGAAATTCGACGGTTTCGATATCGTCCCGCGCGTTCAGCAGCGCTCGTCCCTGCTGCGACATCGATTCAGTGATGAAAATTTTCTTCTTGTTGGTTGCCATTCGAAGGTCTCTTGCCCCAGTCCGCGCGCTCTTGTTGTCGTCAAATGACGGCGCCGGTGACCTCATTTAGCAGGTGCATATTGTTGAGGTCCACTGCCAATCGAAGCGGCCCGCCATCGCGCGCGCCGGCGCCGGGATTAACCCGCCCGCAGATCTGCGTACCCTCGAGCGTAAAATAGATCAGTGTCTCCATCCCCATTGGTTCGGTTACATCCAGTACCGCATCGAAGGCTTCAATTCCCGGCTCCGGATAGGTTTTCGCTTCCGCGACATGTTCGGGCCGCAAGCCCAACAGCAATTTTTCGTTTCGCCCGACATGGTGATATCGCGTCGCGCGACTGGGCGGCAGTGGAAAGGCAATACGGTCGGTCAACCGGATATGCAGCCTGCCGGCAATGTCTTCGAGCCGACAGGGCAGGAAGTTCATTGCGGGCGAGCCGATGAATCCCGCCACAAAACGTGTCGCCGGCTTGTGATAAAGTTCGTTAGGCGTCCCCATCTGCTCGATGCGGCCGTGATTCATCACCACGACCCGGTCGGCGAGCGTCATTGCTTCAACCTGATCGTGGGTCACGTACACCGTCGTGGTGCGGACTTTCTGGTGCACTTTCTTGATCTCTATCCGCATCTGCACCCGCAGCTTGGCATCGAGGTTGGAAAGCGGTTCGTCGAAAAGGAAAACTTTCGGATTGCGAACGATGGCGCGCCCCATCGCAACGCGCTGGCGTTGGCCACCCGACAATTGCTTGGGTTTTCGATCGACAAGCTCGACGATATCCAGCATCCGTGCGGCCTCGTCGATCCGCGTCTTGATCTCGGCTTTCGGATAACGTTTCAACCGAAGTCCGAACGACATATTCTCCGCGACCGTCATGTGGGGATAAAGCGCGTAATTCTGGAACACCATCGCGATGTCGCGATCCTTCGGTGGCACGTCGTTGACGATGTCACCCCCAATCATGATGTCACCGTCCGTGATATCCTCCAGGCCAGCGATCATCCGCAGTGTCGTCGATTTGCCGCAGCCCGACGGTCCCACCAGCACGACAAATTCGTGATCGGCAATGTCGAGGTCGATGCCGCGCACCGCCTCGACGTCTTCGTACCGCTTGACAACCTTCCGCAAGGTGACGTCAGCCATATGATTCAACCTTTTGTCGCGCCGGCAGTGAGGCCGGCGATGTAGTAGTCCATCAGGAAGGCGTAGATGATGAGCGGAGGTGCCGCGCCGAGCAGGGCGCCGGTCATGATCTGCCCCCAGTTGAACACGTCGCCCTTGATCAGGGAGGTGATGATGCCGACCGGCAGCACCAGTTGATCGGTCGAGGTCGTGAACACCAGCGGATAGAGGAATTGCGCCCAGGAGACCGTGAAGGCGAAGATGGTCGCGGCGATCAAGCCGGGCAGCGCGACCGGAATGAAGATGCGCGTCAAGGTCTGGAACCACGACGCGCCGTCGATGATGGCGGCCTCGTCGAGCTCCTTGGGGATCGACGCGAAATAGCCGATCATGATCCAGGTGCAGAACGGCACCGTCAGAGTCGGATAAACGATCAGCAGTACATACCACCGGTTGATCAGCTGAATCCCGGTCAGGTCGCCAAACGCCGCAAACATCTTGAACAGCGGCAGGAACAGCAGGCTGTCGGGGATCAGATAGGTCAGGAACACGCCGGTCGCGAGCGTCGCGGACCCCCAGAACCGCATCCGCGCCAGGGCAAATGCCGCAGGCACGCTGATCAGCATGGTGATCGTCACCACGAAGATCGAGACCAGTGCGGAGTTCCAGAAAAATCTCAGGAACTGATTTGACGTCAGAAGTTCAACGTAGTTCGCCAGCGTCGGATGAAATACCCACCACGGGTTGGTCGCCGCCGAAATCTCGGCGCTGCTCTTGAGCGACGTGATCAGCATGTAGAGCGGCGGCACCAGCGAGAAGATCACAAACAGCGTGAGGAAGAAGTATGACCATCGCAGCGCCCAGGTGCGGTCACGGCTCATGCTGCCATATTTGACCTTGCGCCTCGGTGCGGCCTTGTCGATCACAACCACGCTTGCCATTACGCTTCGTTTCCGCGTTTGCTGATATCGCGCAGGATGAAGATCGCCGCGATCGCAAGTATCGGGAACATGAACAGCGAGACGCTGGCGCCGAGCGGAATGTCGCTGCCCTCGATCCCGATCCGGAAGGCCCAGGTCGCGAAAATATGGGTATGGTCGAGCGGACCGCCGGAAGTGAGGATGCGCACGATATCGAAGTTTGCGAAGGTGACGATGAGAGAGAACAGCGTGGTGATCGCGATGATGTTGCGCATCATCGGTAACGTCACGTACCAGATGCGTTGCCACCAATTGGCGCCGTCGATGGCCGCGGCCTCATAGAGCTGGTCGGGCACCGACTTCAGCGACGCCAGATACATGATCATGAAGAACGGCGCGCCGTACCAGATATTGACCAGAATGACCGAGAAGCGGGCCCAGTCGGGGTCGCCGGTCCACGAAATCGGCCCTATGCCGAAAAACGAAAGCGTGTAGTTGAAGGCGCTATAGGAAGGGTCGAACAGCCACAGCCACGCCAGCGTGCTCATGGCCGGCGGAATCACCCACGGCACCAGCAGCATTCCCCGCCACTTGCGTTGCCCCTTTGCCGGGATGTTGTGGACAAAGTGCGCGACAATGAACCCTATCAGCGCCTTGAAGACGACGGCGGTGATGGCGAAGATGCACGACTGCTTTACCACCAGCCAAAACGTTTCGCGCTTGAACAGGAACTCGAAATTGCCGAACCCGACGAAACGCTGCATCGATTTGTTCAGGGTTGCCAGATGCAGTGAATAGAACGCCGGATAGAGAACCAGAATTGCAATGAGAAGGATCAGCGGCAGCGTCATCAGAAAGGCCGCGGTCGATTTCCGCTTCATTGCGGTCCGCAAGCTCGCGCGCTTTCGCAGGCCTTTGGTGCGGGCAACATTGCTTGGCTGAAATACGACATCAACCATGATGTATCTTCCTCGCGAGCTTCCTCGATGGTCGAGAAGCCGGCGTCACGCCGGCCCCGATCGTGTGGAGATCACTTTGGATGCAGCCGCAGCCACCGCGATCAGGCGGGGCCGCGGGGGAAATCTTGTGCCCTAGCTCCGCATGTAGCCTTCGCACTCGCCTTCCGCCCAGGCCAGCGTCTTCTCCATCGCTTCGCCCTGATGGTATCTCAGGCACATCTTGGTCAGGATGGCCTGCGTATAGATCTGCTGGGCGATCTTCGGAGGCGCCGGCGAGGCAGCGATCGACAGGGTCTGGTGGTTGTACGGATTTGGGTAATGGAAGAGGGTTCCCTTCGGCGGCCCTTCCTCGGCCCACGTCTTGAAAGTGGTGAGCTTCTCGAACGCCGGCAAATCATAGCCGCCGCTGGCTGCCACAAGCTTTTCGACCGAAGCGGGTTGCGACAAATGGACCAGGAGGCTCTTGGCAGCGGACTTGTTCTTGGAGAAATTCCAGATGCTCCAAAAATACGGGAGGAACGGAGCAAACCTGCCCTTGGGTCCCGCAGGGAAGCCGTGCGTCCAGCATTGCTCGGCGACTTGCGGCGCGTCGCGCTTGGCTACCGCCCAGGCGCTGGGCGGATTCATGATCAATGCGCCCTTGCCCGAAATCAGCCACTTGTTGTTATTGGAGTCATCCCAGGCCGCAACATCCGGCGGCAGCAACGGGATGAGCTTCTTGTAGAATTCGAGCGACTGCCGAACCGCGTCGGTCTTGACCGTGAGGTTGCCTTTGGCGTCGACGAGCTGAGCGCCAAACGACTGGAAAATCGCGCCGGCGGTATCGACCGAGTCGGTTGTCTCTCCGAGTCCGATGCCGAAGGGGAAGCCGCCCCTGTGGCAAGCTTCTGCCGCCTTCAGGAACGTATCCATCGTCCAGTTGTCGGCCTTGGGTGGGCTACCTGCCGGATACATCTCCTGCACGTCGATGCCGGCGTATTTTTTCATCAGATCGATGCGGGTGCAGGGACCTTTGATCTGGCTGCCGATACAGGCGGGGACGGCGAGCCATTTGTCGCCGGCCTTGCCCAGATATTGCACCGTGCCGTTCACTTCGCCGTTCAGCTTGATCAGCGGCTCCATGATGTCGTTCACTGGCTCGAGCAGTTCAGCCTGGGCATGAGGCCACCATGTCGGCATCGCGAAGATGTCATGCCCGGACTTCGCCTGGCCTTCGGTAGCGATGGTCAACAGGTTCTTGTTGCCCTGGCTTGTGATATAATCGATCGTAACCTCGACCTTCTCCTTGTCGGCCCACTCGTTAACGAGGTCGGTAGAGGCCTTGTTGGCTCCAGGCACCCAGTGATCCCAGAAGCCCATCGTGAGCTTGCCGGCCGCATGCGCCGTTCGGAGATAAGGCGCTGAAATCAGCGCTGCGGATGACAGCGCCGTGGCGGCTACGAATTGTCGTCGAGACAGCTTTCTCCGTGACATCGCGTTCCCTCCTGGTGGGTCAAAATGTTGTTTTTATTTTTTTTGGACTCCGTCTGACCTATACCGCCGAAGTTAGTACTGTGCGGCGGCGCAAAGACTTCACTCAAAGATCAGAGCAGAATTGGCGGCGCCTGTCGAGAAATCAGGTGGGTGAGGCTCTAGAACTAACGTTGTGCTGGCACCGTGAGGCCTTGCGCGCCCCAAGGCATCCAACCGGCGGCTCAGCCTGAATATTGCGCTGCACATAGGGACCGCGGCCATGTTGAAGGGCCGCTCCTCCGCCGCCACGGCTTCCGGTTCCCAACCCTGCAAGCGCCCTTTGCGCAGGTTTTCCCGGCCCCGAACAACGCGGCGCGACGGTGGACTCGCTTGCCGCGAAACCGATAATGTTGAGCGTCGCTGATTCAAAAACGCCAGAGCGACAGATCGAAATCGATGGAGCCTAGATAATGACCAGCCCGACACCGGCCACGCGCGTCCAACCGAGATCGCGCCTTGCACTTGGGGCAGTCCTTGGGGCAGTCGCTGTCATGCTTCTTGGCATTCCCGGGGCGGCAGAGGCGCAAGGGTTGGTCAAGGGAGTTCAACAAGGCGCCCAGGCGGGCAGCAAGGCGGCCGGACCGGTCGGCGGCGTGTTGGGAGGCGCGATTGGAGGGGTGGTCGGCGTATTTACCGGCGTGCTCGGCGTCGGCGGGGAGGGGAAAGCTGGCCCCGCCAACGATGCCAAGCAAACCGGAAAAACAACCAAAGCCGCAAAGGGCGCAAAGGCGCCACCCAAGGCCGTGGTGCTGACCCAGCCCGGCGAACCGGAGCTGACCGCGGAACAGATCGTCGCCAACAGCGACGCCGACATCGACCGGATCAAGGCCGAACTGGGTCTGACGCCCGAGCAGGAAAAGCATTGGACGGCGTTCAACAGCGCCATGCACTATCTCGGTCATAATGGCGCTGATCGTCTCAACCTTCGAATTGCGCGCGCCAAGCGCGATCCGCCGGACGATATCATCGAGCAGATGCGTAACGAGGCTCAGTTTCTCAATGACCGCGCCGTGGATCAGCGCAGCGTCGCCGATGCGGCCGAGCCGCTGTACACCAGCCTCGACGACAAGCAAAAGGCGATCTTCATTCAGGAAATGGTGCGCCTCAGCCACGAGCGCGGGCTTGATTAGAGCGTTTTCGAGCGAAGCATGCCCTTTGGCTTGATCCGGGTGTCTCGGGAAGACCCGCCTCCGCGAATAGCCGGGCACACCGGCCCTGGGGTAGGTGGAAGGCGAGGCACCCGGCTATCCTGCCGCAGCGGTGCGGCCCTTCAACTCGTCATGCAAAATTGAAGAAAAGCTGACCGCTTCGCGCCCGAGATATGGCCGGGTCATGACCTTGTCGGGATTTGGCCTCGTTCGGCCAAATCGCGGCGGCGGAGCCGCCCGGACAGCGTCATTTTGGGGGCGATGCGAAGCATCGAACCCGGGATGGCGGAGTTAGGTCTTCGCGAAATTCAGCTCCACACCGATGCCGTCGGGATCATAGAGGAAAAATTGGGTGTCGCCGGTGCGCGGTACGATGCTCTCGCGAAATTTTACGTTGCGGGATTGCAGACGCTGGCGCACCCCTTCAACGTCGGTCGCGGCAAAAGCGATATGGTCAAGGCGCCCGGTGTCCTCATATTTCCTGTCGGTGCCGCGCACGACAATCCCTTGGCGCGGCTTGCGCGTGCCCATCAGGTGCACGGTGGCAACGCCGCCGGAATAAAGCCAATAGCCGGGGAAATCGAGCGGCGGGCGGTCGCCGTTCCGCGCGCACGGTGCCGCGGGCGACGCCAAGCTGCGCCGCAAGGTCCTGCCAGGACGGCAGGCGCGCGCCGGGTGCGAGCACGCCGCTCTCAATCGCCGCGCCGATACCTTTTCGGATCTGTTCAGCCAGCGGCCTCTTCGCAGAGCGGTCGAGTTCCAATTGAAACGGCTTGGTCACGGGCCTCGTAGTACACCTTTTTTGTGCGTTCTTGGCGCTTTTTCCCGGCCCAATAGGAGGCATTTATTCGAGCGAAAGGAGAAGAGCCATGAAGATACGAACTCTCATCGTCGCAGCATCTGCTGCCGTTGCCATTGCAACTGCTGCGCCCGTCTCCGCGCATGATGATGTCGGCGACAAAGTCACGCCGAACTTCGCGCAGGCGATACCCAACATTCCGGGTAAGTCGCTGATCGCCGTGATCGTCGACTATCCACCGGGTGGGGCCACGGCTCCGCATACCCACGCAAAATCGTCCTTCATTTACGCCTACGTCATTTCCGGAAGGATCGAGTCGAAGGTGAACGACGGCACAACGCGGGCCTACAAGGCGGGTGAGAGTTGGTCCGAACCACCCGGCGCCAGCCATTCCATCAGCCGCAATGCGAGCAAGACCAAGCCGGCAAAGCTGCTCGCGGTCTTCGTCGTCGATACCGGCGACAAGGAACTGACCACACCCGTCAAATAGAGCCTGACGATCAAGGAGAATAACAATGACCAGGCGTCTCGATTACAACCAAGTCGCTCCAAATGGCGTAAAGGCCCTTGGCGGCGTCTATGGCTACGTCATGCAGAGCGGCCTTCCCGCCGAGCTCATTGAACTTGTTTATCTGCGTATCTCACAAATCAACAACTGTGCCTATTGCCTCGATATGCACACCCGCGACCTCATCAAGAAGGGTGTGAAGATCGAGAAGCTGGCGCTGGTGCAGGCCTGGGCGGAAGCTGGCCATCTCTTCAGCGAGCGTGAGCGTGCCGCGCTCGCCTGGGCCGAAGCGGTGACCCGCGTGTCTGAGACCGGCGTGCCGGACGAAGCGTTCCAGGCCGCGCGCGCGGTCTTTGAGGAAAAGGAATTGGTCGATCTCACGATCGCGATCAGCCTGATGAATGCCTACAACCGGTTGGCGATCGGTTTCCGGAACATGCCACGGGCAGCACTCGAAAATTAAGAGGTCGAGCGCACGGCTGGTGCTGGTCAGGCACTTCGCCACCATCGTCGAGCAGCTCGGCGACAGGCCGTTCCTGACGGGCGATCGGATGACGATCGCCCGTTCGAAGCCCGCGTAGATTTCGAAGCTGCGCCTCCGCGGCCTGATCAGGACATGCCTTCCAAGGGCGTCACGTATTGCTTCCGTCCTGGGCTAAGACAATTTTTTAAGCTATTGATGATCTTATATAAAGGCCGCACCGCCGCGCGGCCGAATAGCCGGGTGCCGCCTTTAACCTACCCCAGAGAGCGATCGCCCGGCTATTTGCCGTAAGCGGTCCTCGTCCAGGCCAAAAAAGACGCTGGCGGAAGAGGTGGGATTCGGATTCCAAGGCTACGGATCAACGGTGAAATAGCTATTGATCAACGCTGAAATAGTCGCCCCTGATCGCTGGTCTACTTTGTTCTGGCGCGGGCCTTTAAGGCCGGCAATAACGTTTAGTCGGCGCGACCTGGTTCCTGAACTGCCGCTGCCTTATCCGGTAGCCCATTCGCGTAGTGAGCGGTTGCGGAATGACCGCTTGTGGACCCTGAGCGGACTCTGTGCGGACATTTCGCTTCCTGCATGTTGCGGGCGTCAGCTTGCCAGGACTCGGCCCACCTTTATCGGAATTGTCGGCGGGCGGCATCGGCCTGCGACAGTGCAGCAAGTCCGCGTGCTGGAGCGGCAGAGGGTTTCGCGACCGATCCTGATGAATCTGGTGGCAGTCCTTGTTCAGCCGAGCGCGGCGATCGCCTTGTCTATGTGAGATCCGTGGAGGTACGAGTACCGTGTGCCGGGCAGCAATCATAAAAAGACAGCCATGCTGTCGCATTGGCTCTGAAAAATGTTGTCGCCGCCCATCTAGCTCGCCGAGCAATGGGACCAACAAACACCGACAGTCATGAATACGCCGATTGAAACGGCGGCCTAAGGCTGCCATGATCCTATTCACAAATGCAGTCCATCCGAACTGCAGGTTTCAGGGAGGCGATCATGAAGCACGGCGCGATCATCGGCATCGCATTTTCGGCATTGGCGCTCTTCGGTACTTTCGGCGTCGCTCACGCGCAGGCCGATTGCAAGACATTAGTGAAGCCGTCTCCGTTCGGTCCTGACGATCAAATTGGAGCGACCAACCGCATCACCCCCGCCGTGACCAAAGCCGCCGCCGCGGAAATCCAGACCGGCGCCGTAGTTTCCATGGCCTACAATCTCATCGACGGCGTGCCTCTGTTCGGCACCCGCTTCACCAAGACGATGTTGACGACCGCCTCGCTCGTTCCTGGTGCCGAATACGGCAAGAACAAACTGACCTACATGGAAGATACCTATCTCAGCCAAAGCCACGTCGGTACGCATATCGACGGCTTGGGCCACATCGGGATCATGGATTGCTATTACAATCAGACCCCGATGGGAAAGTTCGTCACCCAGAACGGTTTGAAGAAGTTGGGGCTTGAGAACCTCAAGAGTTTTGCCACGCGCGGCGTGATCATTGACATGGTCAAGGTGTTCCAGGATGCCGGCAAGCTGAAGAGCAACGCGGCTTGCCGGACGCCGTGTCTTGACGGCGGCACGGTGATCACGGATGCCGACGTCCAGGCCGGTCTGAAAATGTACAATGTCACCCTGCGTGAAGGGGACGCAGTGTTCATCCACACTGGCTGGGGTGACCTGTTCAACCAATTCCCGGCGCAGAACGCCAACTACAACAAATCGGAGCCAGGTCTCGGCAAAGCCGCTGCCGCATGGCTCGTCGGTCAAAAAGTGGTGCTGGTCGGGACCGACACCTGGGCGGTTGAGGTGATCCCCGGCGAGGATACCACGGAAGCCTTCCCCGTCCACGCGCTCCTGCTGACCGATAACGGCATCCACATCGTCGAGAACGTTCGCACGGATTTGATCGCGGCAGAGGCGGCGAGCAGCAAGCGCGCGACTTTCTTCCTCTCCATGACCGTGCCGAGGGCGGCCGGGACGACCGGCACCTTCGTCAATATCGAGGCAATCCGGTAGCGTGCCTGAAGCAGGCTTGACTGAACGCAATCCTATGACGGCGTTTCGGATGAAGCGCCGTCATTTCTTGTTGGCCACCCTAGCTGCGATTTCATCGCAGCGTGTTGCCGGAGCGGAGCCTCGGCGCTTCCGGGTGGCCTTTGCCAATCTGAACGAGGAGCCGGGTACGCGGGTCGATGGGTTGGGCTTCACAGGGGCGGAAATCCGCCGCAGCTTTGAACTCGCCTCGCGCAGCTTGCCCGTAGACATGATCTATTACGACAATGGCGGCGACGGCGATAAGGCGCTCGGCAATGCGCGGGACGCGGTCTCCAGCAAGGTCGACTTGCTGATCGAATATAATTCCGATGCGAAAGCAAATGCCGAAATTGGACGCCAATTGAAATCAGCGGGCATTCCTGTGCTTGCAGTCAACCATCCGGTTTCGGGCGCACCGCTTTACACGGCCGATAATATCGGGGCAGGCCGGATCGCCGGCCAAGCCCTGGGAAAATTCGCCAAAGAGAACTGGTCCGATCAGACACTGGTCGCAGCGATCCTCGGCGACGTCTCCGATCCAGGCGCTGCCGTCACCGCGCGCATTCAGGGCGTGACGGAAGGGTTGAGGCAGGAACTGCCCGACCTTTCGCCGGTACAATTGGATAGTGCCGGCCATTCAGTCCGCGCCGGGGGCGTGCTCGCAAAGTTTCTCGCTGCCCAAACCAGGCGCAAAGTGCTTGTGGCTACGCTCGACGACGCTTCAGCCCTCGCTGCCAAATCCGCGGTCGAAACGGCCGGGCGTATGAGCGATTGTGTCATCGTTAGCCAAGGCGCCGACCGCAGCATCCATGGCGGCGCGAGCGAGAAGAAGGAGATCGATCCCGCCAATCGCGGCAGCATCATCCTGGGGTCGGTCGCCTATTATTTCGACCGCTACGGCTACGAGATCCTGCCGATCGCCTTGCGGATGCTGCAGGGCGAGCAGGTGCCGCCGCAAACTTCAACCAAGCACATCCTGATTTCCGCGAAGAATGTGTTTCTCGAGTATCCGCCGGTTGACATGAACTAATTTCAGCTTCCCGGCGGCCCGTAATAATAGATACCATTCTGGCCGGCTTCTGGATTGGTCATGGTGGCGAATGTCAGGCCGCCATTCGAGCCGGCCGAGGTGACGGAGTTGAGGGCGAGAGCGGGAAGGGTACCGCCGCTGACCAGACGGTCTCCAACCATGGCGACCCGACGAATGGCGCCGAGGCTGCCGATGTAAATCCCGAGGGGACCGGGCCCGTCGTCGACCGCGGCCACGAAGGCGATTGTGGCGGTGCGGCCGAAATTAGGCCAGGGCCCGAAAGCGGAAAAGCGGCCGCCGCCCGGCGCCGCCTCACCGGTGACCGCCAACTGCTTCAAACCGCTCGCATTGGCAACCAGCAATGCGTCCGATGCGGCGTTCGAACCTAGATGCGCGACAAAGGCCACATTGTCCTCGTCATCGATCGCAGCCCGCTCCGAAAAGCGCGCCAGCATTTCGCCCCCGGGGCCGATCTCACCCGCGCCGACAAGAAGGTGCAATTCGCTGGCGCCGACAACAAAAATTCCGCCCAGTATTGCCCCGTGCTCAACGATCGCGGGGAAGGCGACCACCCCTTTGTTGTTAATCGCGGGAAGACCGAAGCGGTCAAAGGTACCACCGCGCGGGGCTAGATCGCCACCCGCCGCGAGTTTGCGCAACACGCCACCGCTATACAGATAGAGCACTTGCAGCGTTTCCCGGCCTCGCCTGACCGTTCCGACAAAAGCGATTTCATCGCGATTGTTAAGCACTGGCGCATCGAATTCGACAAAGGTGCCATTTCGCACACCGGGCGCGTCCGTCCCGCTCAGCGCGATAGCTTTGATGCGGCCTTCGGCAGCAAGAAAAATCCCCTCAGTGGCGCGCGCTCCGGCGACGTTTGCGCCAAATGCGACCTTGCCTGCATCGTTCAGTGCAGGAAGTGGATGCCGCGCGAATTCGGACAGGACGCCGCCTCCCGGCACCGCATCGCCGACCGCCGCCGCTTTCGTAATCCCTGAAACGCCTGCGAGGAAAATACCTTCCGCCGCCTTCGACCGCGCGACGCTCGCGTAAAACGCAACCTGGCCACGACCGTTGACCGGCGCAACGATCGGCTGCGAGCTCACGTCAAACCGGTCGAAGCTGCCGCCACCGGGGGCGGCCTGTCCGGACGCAACGACGAGCCGCAACGTATCCACCGCCTGAGAAACCGACGGCGCCGCAGTCTTGCGAGCGGGTTCTGACAGACTGGCCCACAACACCGAGAGCCAAAGACACAAGACAGCCGCACCGGCTACCGTGAGGCGAGACCGCGCGCTCGCCAGCAGTGGCCCGCGGAAAGGCGACCGTTGGGGGACATTCATTTCGGTCAATTCTTCATCATGCCGGCTTTGAGCGTCGTCACATCATGACGGAGCATCTTGAGATAGGTGTCGGCCTCCTCGCCGGGCTTCGAGAGAGCGTCACCATAGAGAGTGCCGCCGATGGAGACGCCGGTTTCCTTGGCTACTTGTTGCATGGCGCGGGGATCGGTGATGCTGTCGAGGAACAGCGCATGGATATTTTCCTGACGGATCTGTTGGGTGAGACGCGCCAGTTCGGCGGCCGACGGTTCGCTGTTGTTGGTCCAACCATTGATTGATAGCAGCGTAATGCCGTAGGCCTTCGCCAGATATTGCAACGAATCGTGCGAGGCCAGGACGCGCCGCTTCGCTACCGGCAAGGCGGCGACCTCGGCCTTGGCCCAGGTGTCGAGCGCTTGCAATTCCTTGATGTAGGCGTCCGCTCGCGCACGATACTCCGCGGCATTGGCTGGATCGCGTTTTACCAGGGCAGCGGCGATGTTCCTGACGTAGATGACACCGTTCTTCGGGTCGAGCCAGGCATGCTGGTCGATCTCTTCTTCGGTGGATTTGTTCCGCGGCGCGCGCTCCTCAACCGAAGTGAGCGTTTTCGCGCCTCTGCTCACGACGAGTTTGGCGCCGCTGAACTTTGCCTGTTTCAGCAGAGGTTCGAGCCAGGGCTCGAACTCGTCGTTGAGATCGTTCATGAAGACTATCTTGGCTTCGGCGACACTCTTGCCGTCGGCTAGTGACGGCTTGAAGAGCTCGGTGTCGCCGCCCGGTCCGACCAGGGTGACAAGATCGACCTTGTCGCCGGCGACATTCGCGACCATGTCACCGATGACGCTGAACGTTGCTACGACCTTGATCCTCTCGGCAGCGCTGGCCGCGCTGCTGCCAAGCAATATCACAACAGCTGCGAAAATAACGCGGAACTGCGCGCGGATTGAAGCGTCGCTTTTCATTACTGTCCCCTCAAGCCTTGTGGGTTTTAGACCGCATCCGGCCCGCCGTCAGCAGCGACATGCCGTAGATCACCCCCGCGCCCATCACGATTGCCGGCCCGGAGGGCAGATTCGCGTAATAGGAAATGAGGAGCCCTGCAAGGGCCGCGGCCATTCCGATGACCGTCGCAAGCGCGATCATTGGCCACACTTTATGCGTCCAGCAGCGCGCCGCCGCAGCAGGCAGCAGCATCGGCCCTATCGCAAGCAACGTGCCAAAGGCCTGGAAACTCGCGACGAGATTGAGAACCACGAGCACGATGAAGATGGCGCGGAATGCGCCGCCGCCACCTCCGACAGCGCGCAGGAACGCCGGGTCGAAGGATTCGACCGCCAAAGGGCGATAGAGAGCGGCCACGATCAGCATGGTTACGCTGCTGATGCTGGCGATAAGTACCAGCGCCTTCACATCGACCGCAAGCACGGTGCCGAAAAGAACGTGCATTAAGTCCGCCTGGCTGCCGCGTGCGGCGACGATGAGGACGCCGAATGAGAGAGATACCAGATAGAAGGCGATCAAGCTTGAGTCCTGACGCTGCGGCCGTGACCGTGCCGTGAGCGCGGCCAGGCCTGCGACGGCAAGCCCTGTTAGCAAACCCCCGAGTGTCAAGGCGGCCAGGGAATAGCCTGCATAAAGGAAGCCGAGCGCGGCGCCCGGCATCACTGCATGCGACAATACATTTCCGCCCAGGCTCTCGCGGCGCATGAGCATGAGTGTGCCGATAGGCCCGTTCGCCAAGGCGAGAGCGAAGCACGCGACTAGCGCGATTCGCATAAATCCGAATGACTCGAATGGACCGATCAGAAAGCCAAAGAGCTGTCCACTCACGCGACCCGTCCAATGCGACCGCCCTCTGGCGGGGCCAGCGCTTTTTGGGCGCGCGCAAGATTGTCGGCCGAAAGCGAAAGCGAGGTATCCCCCCAAGCGATCGGCGAGCGCGCCAACAGAAGCGTCGAGGGGAAATGTTGACGTACTCGGTCGAGATCATGCAGCACCGCGACGACAGTTCGGCCCTCTCCCTGCCAGCGTTGCAAGAAATGCAGGAGATCCTCGGTCGTGCTCTCGTCGAGGGAAGCGAAAGGCTCGTCGAGCAAAATGACATCGGCGTCCTGCATGAGCAGCCGCGCAAACAGAGCCCGCTGGAACTGACCGACGGAGAGTTCGGCGATTTGCCGATCCATGACGGTCGAGAGGCCGACGGCCACGAGTGCCTCGTAGACACTCGCAGCGAGGTTTCCCGGGGGCTCGCGGACCGAACCAAAATTTCGCCAATCGCCGAGCGCAACGAGTTCGGCGACCGTGATCGGAAACCCGCGGTCGAGTTCGTCCTGCTGCGGCAGATACGCCAGGCGATGGCGCGCAAGAGCGGCGCAAATGACCTCACCGGCCGTCGGCCGAATAATCCCGGCAAGCGTTTTCAGAAGCGAGCTCTTTCCGGCCCCGTTTGGGCCGATCACGGCTGTGAGGCTTGCGGGCGGAAACTCGCCGGTCAAGCCCTCAAACGCGTATCTTTCTCCATAGCGCACGGAAAGATCGCGGACCGCGATCCCTTCCTCTCGCCGAGGACTGTGTCTGTCGGACTCGCTCGGATCGTAGCCGCTGTCGAAATGACTGGCGAAGGCAGCTTGCGCGTTATCCCCCAGCGCCGAGAGCGAAACAGCGAGTGATTGCCGGAGCGGCGCGGTGCTGGCGCGCAGCAGGCTGACCATGTCAGAGGCAGACCGACGTCGCCGCGCGGGATCCGAAGAGTTGGCCATTACACGTCCGGGTGAAGGAATGCCACAACCGCGCGGGTAGTCTAGGGAGCATAGTTGGGAGGGTCAATCCCGCGGCATTTGTCGCCCTGACGACCTCTCAAGGAGAGCAACACTTAATGTCTACCGTTGGAATCCGAAGTCGCGGGCCGGGACATCACCCCCTGCTTCAAACGTCACGGCACCCAAACCTGACCAATTCCAGGCCCAATTTTTCTTGACGTATTTCGACCAGCGTGTCTGTTTCGTCTGATCGCCCCTATCATCAGCGATGGCCGGCTTGCGCAAAACTATTGACCAAATACTTCTCGCCAGCGTTACTACAACGTGCCTATTTATGGTGACCACTGGTCTGGCAGCGGATACTTCCGTTTTTGGCTCGATGCCTCTCAAAGCGCCTCCAATCGCTAAATACGTTTGGTCAGGGTTCTATGTTGGCGGCCATGTCGGGTACGACCGGGGATACGGCGCTAACACGCTGTTCGATCCGAACCCGACTACCGCCAACAGTTCGTTCGGCAGCCTGTTTGGCGGTATGCAGTTCGGCTACAATTATCGATTGCCATCACGGTTGCTCCTCGGGATTGAAGGAGATTTTTCGTTCCCGAATTTTCTCGATAACGGCATCGTCGCGTCGCGATCAACTCCGGCCGGCGCCCTCACCGAAAGGCTCGACTTCGTCTCGACGCTTCGTGGCCGGGCGGGCTACGCGTTTGACCACTGGCTTTTCTACGCGACCGGCGGGCTCGCCTGGTCGCAAGCGCGTTTCCTGGAGGAGTCAAGTTCGACCGGTAACGAGGACAAGGTTTTGCGAATGCGACGGGGCTGGGCTCTGGGAGCGGGCGCTGAACTCGCCATCTCATCGGGCTGGTCCGCGAGACTGGAATATCTCTACGATCGCCTGGGGAAGGCCAGCGGCACGTTCCCATCGGGCACCGGTTACCAATCGACGACGGTGGAGCTTAATAGTCTTCGGATTGGGCTCAACCGGAAGCTTGATTGGACAGAAGCTGCTGCGAACGGCGGCAACTCCGCTGACTCCTGGGCAATCGACCCCAGCAGCTGGAATGTCCACGGGCAGCTTACCTTCATCGAGCAGGGCTATCCCGCTTTCCGCTCGCCCTATCAAGGTCAGAATAGCCTGACGGGAGCCAATCAAATCCAGAATACGACGAGCGCAACGGCGTTTCTCGGCTATCGACCGCGGGACGGAACCGAAATTTATGTCAACCCGGAACTCATGCAGGGCTTTGGCCTCGACAACACGCTGGGAGTCGCTGGCTTCCCCAACGGTGAAGCGCAAAAATCGAACTTCCCAATGCCGCGGATAGACATCGCCCGTGTTTTCGTGCGGCAAACCTTCGGCCTCGGCGGCGAGCAGGAGACGATCGAGGACGGCCCGAACCAACTCGCTGGAAAGCAGGATATCTCCCGGATCACCGTCACTGCCGGCAGGTTCGCCGTTCTCGATATCTTCGACGGCAACATCTATTCCCACGATCCACGTGCCGATTTCCTCAACTGGAATATGTATTGCTGCGGTTCCTACGACGTAACTATGGATAAGATAGGTTACACGTGGGGCGCCGCAGCGGAACTGAACCAGAAATCCTGGGCGATCCGGGCCGGCTATTTCCTTGTGCCGGCCGTCTCCAACGACAACAGTTATGACACTCGCATCGCCGAGCACGGCGAATACATCGGCGAACTGGAATTACGCTATTCCCTGTTCTCGCAGCCCGGCAGATTGCGTTTGATGGGTTGGGCGAATATCGCCAACATGGGGAGCTATGCTGACGCATTGGCCATGCCGGCCACTACCCCGAACTTTCCCGATATTACGCAGACACGGCGGGTGCGCACGAATTACGGTCTCGTCGTCAATTTGGAGCAGGCGATTACAAGTGAGCTAGGCATATTTTCGCGGGCGAGTTGGAGCCCCGGTCGTGTCGAGATCATCGGCTGGACCGATTGCGACGAGAGCCTTTCGTTCGGGGCAGTGTTAAGGGGCAATGCCTGGGGACGACCGGATGACAAAATTGGCGTCGCAGGGGTGGTCGAAGGTCTATCGCCCGTGGCCCGCGCGTACTTTGCAGCCGGCGGTCTGGGGATTCTGATCGGCGATGGCCAGCTCAACTATCGCCCCGAGCAGATCCTCGAAGCCTTTTATGCCTACAGCCTCAACAAATGGGCAACGCTCACCTTCGATTATCAGTTCGTCGCCAATCCTGGATACAATGCTGACCGGGGGCCGGTTTCAATCTTCTCCGGACGATTGCACGCGCAGTTTTGAGCGCGATCCGCCAATTGAAAACCCGACGCGCCGCACCGCCGGCAACATGCTGCCATTCAGATTCCGACGATGTATGAGTCTCTAATTGGACAAATCCAGGCTTCGCACGGGGAGAGGATTCTACCTTTTCACGTCAACGCTGCATGGACTCCTGACGGATCGCAATCTCGCGCTTGCTTCGTGCTATGTGTCCATGGCGGCCATCGAGAGCAGGAGATCATGATGTTTATCGCAATGAACCGTTTCCGCGTTGCCAAAGGGTCTGAAGCAGCCTTCGAGCAGGTCTGGATGTCGCGCGACAGTCATCTCGAAAAAGTCCCGGGCTTCGTCGAGTTTCACCTTCTCAAAGGTCCCGAAGCTGAGGATCACACGCTTTATGCTTCTCACACCGTCTGGGAAAACCGTGCCGTGTTTGAAGCGTGGACCAAATCAGAGGCATTCCGTGCTGCGCATAGTCGGGCAGGGGATAACAAGCCGCTGTATCTGGATCACCCCCAGTTCGAGGGTTTTGAGGTTCGCCAGACGGTAGGGCGCGGCAAGGTCGCGTAATACGCACGGACATTTTGCTGTCCATCGCAAGCGCGCGAGAACCCGTCAATGTCCGTTCCTGGATGAACGGCGGAACACATATGCTCGTATTGAGCCTTTCCGGTTTTGACTTGCGGAAGTCACATCCAAAAATGCCGGAGCGGGCACTGTTGGTGGGCTTTCAGGGGAATAATGTTGGACGGATTGGTCTAGACTGTAAATTTTAGCAGGCAGTGCGGATTTATTTTGCTCGGGGTTCAATTGTCACTATGGGATGTGGCCTCCACTCGAGCGCCAACCTTTCCGCCTCCGTGATTTGCGCGCTCGTCATAAGCGCCATAAGCCTGTCTCGTTGTTCCAACGCTGTGTATTTCGACGTATCGACCAGCTTGATGCCAAGCGGACCAGGTTGCTTTGTATCCCCAAGCGCTGCGGCCAAAGTGAACCACTTGAGCGCCAGGACATAATCCTGAGCCGTGCCGCGACCTGACGCATACATGGCCCCGATATTGTACTGCGGACTGTGTATCCACGTGTCACCGGGTCGCTCGTAAATCTTGTTCGCCGCACGTCGGTACCATCGAAATGCCTCGGCATAGTCCTGTGCAACGTAAAGGCCACGTTCGTAAGCGATGCCAATAACATTTTCTGCGTAGGAAGAGCTTTGATCCGCAGCGAGGTGATACCACCTAAGGGCTTCGCCAAAGTCTTGCGGCACACCGAGTCCCAGAGCATAGGTATCCGCGAGATTGTTTTGGGCTACGTCCAAGCCCTGATCCGCAGCAAGACGAAACCATTTCACCGCCTCGGCTTCGTTTCGCTCGATACCCCAGCCTCGTTGATACAAAATCCCAACCTCATTCTGCGCATCCGCTAATCCCTTGTCCGCTGCAATTCGCATCCACCTCATTCCCAAAGCGTAGTCCTGCGGGACGCCCCGGCCTTTGATGTACATGATCCCGAGAAGACGTTCAGCATAGGTGTTGTCTTGATCTACCAAGGTCCCGAGTAATCGCAGGGCGGTTACGTAGTCGCCAATATTGACCGCCGCCTCCGCGTCCTCGAACTGGCCTGCGTTAACAGGAAGGACAGACGCCAAGGTCCATAAAGTGACGGCAATCGAAATGAATGGATTTCTGAACACGACGACCATTTCGGGCTCTTATCTGTCTGAAAACTATGTTGGCTTAAAATGGTGCGTCAATAGCCGACATCCGGGCTGGCTCGGCGTATGGACTTGCTCAAGCATTGCAGCGAACCTCGTCGAAAATGCTGCGTTGCATGAGTCCGCTGTTGGCACCTTTGAGACATGCCGACGGGTGCTGACCGTCCGGCGTTGACGGCAGACCGGAAGTGATCGGCCGACGCTCAAAACGGCGCTTTTGACCCCGAACGGACGAGTTCAGCCATCCATATTCATCAAAGCATTATTCGGCGATGATGGATATTCGACCTCGTCAGGCGGGTGATCGATCAGACTGGCAGTCCAATTCCATGGAGTTCGTCCGGGCCGCAATCATAGATTGAAGATGCAACAAGATCGAGCCCCACGACCCGGAACTTCCGGTATTTGCCACATTTGAGACATGCCGACGGACTCCGAGAATGTCTGTTAATGGGGGTGGACCGGAAGTCATCGGTGCACCCACGAACTACGAAGACATGATGCCCGATCGAGCACATCCTGGGCTTCATGCTCAACAAGGCGAGCGAGGCCAACCTTGCGCATCGCACATTGCTCGCCTGCAAGCACATCAAAGCTTTCGAGCAGCGGCGTTCCGCCGGCGGTTTGCCCTGATCTCGCGCAAATACGCCCGCTGCGTCTCTCGCGCCTGACATGCGGCGACCCATGGCCAACCCAATGCGCGCAAGTAGATTTGCGGCGGGATCCATTGACGCCGTCGACCAGGGACACGACATACCCGGTACCGTCGATCCAGGTCACTGCTCAGGAGCAATATATGAACGCGCCGCCAAAAATCGATCCGGTCACCGCGCATTCTGACAGTGACGTCGTGCACTGGCTGACAAACGACACGCGCGATGAGCGCTTCATCGACAATATTTTTGCCGAGCTTTGTGTCCGGCTCCAGCGAGCCGGCATTCCCGTCAAGCGGGCGTCGCTTCATGTCCTGATCCACCATCCGCAATGGCTTGGCGCCCGGATGATCTGGGCCGACGGGATGCGCGAGGCCGTGATCGAGAGAGTCGACTACGATGTCACGGGGCGATCCGAATACATCGATAGTCCTGCCAGCGAAATCCATGACGGGGCCACCGAGGTGCGCGAGAATCTCGAACGCGATCCCTCGCTTGGCCGCAAGCACGCCGTCTATGACCAGATGCGGGCAAAAGGCCTGACCGACTATGTGGCGTGGCCGCTGTACCATACGCTCGGCAAGCGGCATTTCGTGACCTTTGCAACCGACCGGCCCGGAGGTTTCGACCACGCGCATATCGCGGGCCTGTTGAAACTGTTGCCGGTTCTGGCGCTGGTCAGCGAAATCCGTATCAAGAACCGGTTGGCGCGAACGCTGCTCGAAACCTATGTCGGGTCGCATGCCAGCGAACTCATCCTGGCCGGCGCCACCAGGCGCGGAAGCGGGACGACGGTACGCGCCGCCATCATGATCTGCGATTTGCGTGATTTCACCCGGATCTCCGATAACTGGCCGCGCGATGATGTCATTGATCTCCTGAATGGCTATTTCGAC
>Ga0210405_10000779_pt1 | contig 39656 bp, 41 predicted proteins | sample IncBWH11MmetaG_FD_155492 | JGI IMG/M metagenome (GOLD analysis project Ga0210405, IMG submission 155492) | Forest soil microbial communities from Barre Woods Harvard Forest LTER site, Petersham, Massachusetts, United States - Inc-BW-H-11-M | ecosystem: Environmental > Terrestrial > Soil >... | reverse complement strand
GATGGCGGCATTTTTCAATTTAACTGGCGCACTTCTTGGCGGCGCCGTTGCTTCCACGGTCGGCAAAGGTCTCGTCGATACTGAAGTCGTCACGATGGGAACTGTGCTCAGCGCTGTGCTCGCCGGATTCATCTGGAATCTGCTCACCTGGTGGTTTGGTTTGCCGTCGAGTTCAAGTCACGCGCTCATCGGCGGTCTTTGCGGCGCGGCCCTTGCCACCGCGAAAGGGAACTGGTCGGTCATCAAATGGAATGCCGGTGTTTGGCCAAAAGTTGTCCTGCCGATGATCACATCGCCGGTCGCCGGATTCATTCTCGGCGGGCTCGTGATGTTTCTGCTGTTTGTTCTGCTTCACAAGCTCACGCCATTTTTCATTCATCAGTTTTTCGGAAAAGCCCAAATTGTGAGCGCGGCGTGGATGGCGCACAGCCACGGCACTAACGACGCACAGAAAACCATGGGCATCATCACCCTCGCACTTTTCACCGGCACCAAAGCCGGACGGTTCGATCATCTCCCGGCCTGGCTGGAATTTTTGCGGACGCCGGTTTTCTCAATGCCGCTCTGGGTCAAAGTGCTATGCGCGGCGACTATGGCGGTCGGCACCGCGGCCGGGGGTTGGCGAATCATTCGCACGCTTGGCCATCGCGTGGTGAAATTGCAACCAGTCCACGGGTTCGCCGCCGAAACCAGCGCTGCATTGATCATTCAAGTGGCGAGCATTTACGGCATTCCGCTTTCGACGACGCACGTTATCTCAACGTCGATCATGGGCGTCGGCGCGGTGAAACGTTTCAGTGGGATGCGCTGGACCGTGGTCGAACGAATCGTCTGGGCCTGGATTTTTACTCTGCCCGCGACCGGTCTTATTGGTTACCTGTTCGAACGCCTCGCCGGATAAGGTAGGGGCGATTGACCTCAATCGCCATGGAGGTTCGGTGAACCGCCGCTACCTATTCTTGTTCCTGCTTTCCTAATTAGAATTTCTTCCAGCTTTTCGCGTGATTGACGAGCTATTCAGACATCCTCGTCGTCTCCGCTGACTCGGGATGACAGAACAGAAACTATTTCTTAATCGGGACCCATTCGTTGCGGGCGCGGGAATCAGCCACGGCTTGGACGACGCGCATGTAACGGAGGCCGTCCTCGAAACTCGGTCGCGGACGATTGCGGCCCTTTGATTTCACCGCCGAGATGAAATCGTTTTCCACGCTCCACTCGGTGACCAGTTCTTTGGGAACTTCCATCTCTTCCATTTCGCGGCCGCCGTATTTCACGCTCCGGACGTGTTCGTTAGTGAAATCGTAAAGCAACGCGCCACGGTCGCCGAAGAGCCGCAGCCGATCGTTCGGCGCGCCGGCGTGAACGCCACTGAACTCGAGCACGCCTTCGGCGCCGTTTTCAAAAAGGCAGAGCACGTTCAACATGTCGGGAACGATCACGTGATAACCGCGCCGCTCGGCAGTCAGAATTTTTCCGCGCGCGAACACGCCTACGATATCGCCGAGCCAGCGTTGCATCACTTCCACGTAAATCCCGAGAGTGAGGACATTGAGTCCGCTGATCTCGATTTTTTGTCGCCAATGGGCCGGCGCTTCCGGATTCAAATACTGACCGTTAAAGCTCTGCATGCGCACGTCGTGCGGTTTGCCGATGAAATTTTCAGCCAGCAACTTTTTGATCAACAGATCGGCCCGCATCCCAAACGGCGGCGGACAAAGCATGGTCACCAGTTCGGGAAAACGTTTCGACGCAGCGAGCATCTCTTCCGCTTCGGCGAGGTCCATCGACATCCGCGCCTGACAAAAAACGTGTTTGCCGGCCTCGAGCGCGGAAATCGTGACCGCCGAATGCATGTAAGGCGGGGTACCGATCCAGATGATGTCGAGATCGGGCAACGCGAGCAGATCGGCCCAGTTCGCCATTGGCGTGGCGCTCGGCAAATTCTCCTTACAAAACTTTTCGCTGCTTTCGTAGGTCGAGTTCGATACGGCGACGATGTCGACCTCGGGATGTTTTTTCAGCGCGGGCAAATGGCGTGTTTTAACGATGCCCCCTGCCCCGACGATTCCAATTCTTAGTTTGTTCTTCTGCGTCATCTTAATAAATCAATCACTAATGAACACGAATAAGGAGGAATGTTCATTCTGTCACCATCAATTCGTGTTAATTTGTGCTTGCCACGCCGTAGCCTTTTTGGCGAAGGCGGGTCCATTCGTGATTAACAGTTTCTGCGAGCAAATCGGTTGACAAAGCGGCGGCGCGCGGCATCTTGTGCGCCCCTCATCCAAGCACCATGTCGAGAGTTTGTGATATCACCGGTTCGAAGCCCATGCGCGGCAGCACTATTCGCCGCCGCGGTATGGCCAAGAAAAAAGGCGGCGTTGGCCGGCACGTGACCAAGAACGTGCCGCGCTGGTTCGCCCCGAATCTGCACCAGCACCGGGTCTGGGTGCCGGAGCTGAAAAAGTTCGTCCGGATTCGCGTGACCCCGCGCGGACTGAAGACGATCAACAAAAACGGCGCTTACAAAGCGCTGAAAAAAGCCGGCGCGATCTAGGTGGTGGATCGCCCGCTGCGTCGCGCGATGCTAAGAATTTGATCGCCTTCGGCGATGTCGAATTAACATCGAGCAAGGGACTGCTCGATCCACCTTTCAGCTTCCACCGATTTCGGTAGGTTGTTCTTCGGTAGGGCGAGACTCTGTCGAGCCTTCATTCGCAGCCGACCCGCCTTCGCTTTGCTCCGGCGCGGCGAGCACGGCTGCCTCCACAGGTTCTTCATCCGCCGGTGGCGCACCGGCTTCCACGCGAGCTTCTTTGTCCGCCGCCGACTCTGCCGCGTCCGTGTTCTCTTTTTGTTCTGCGGCCGCCACGGCCGCCTCTACAGTTTCTTCCTTCTCTTTTGCCTTCGGCGTCTTTGCGCGCGGCAAATCCAGCGAGCCGTCGTTGAACTCGATCACGTAACCCGCATTGATGAGCCAGAGCAGATCGGAAGCGAGCGCGAGCTTGGCTTTCTCTAAATCTTCTGCGGCTGAGACGGCCGCCCCTACAGTTTTTTGAGGGTCGACAATCAATTTGTCAGCCAACTCCTTGCGACCGATCCGCGGTTGCGCGGTAATCGCTTCCAAAATTGTCCGGACCTGCGGCGAAACGCCGGTTTCATCATGCTGGAACTGCCGCGGATATACTGGCGAGACAAACAACATCCCGCGTCGATGCCGAAAAATATGCAAGTCGACTTCACGAAAGCGCGCGGCGAGCTCCTGCATCATCGGCGACGGTGACTTGGTTTCGCGGTTCCACTCGTTCTCAATGACTCTGTTCAACACTCGATCGTGCATGCGCCGGCTGGCCGGTCCGTCGACGACGACTTCGGAAATTGGTTTCACGATTCCGGGCAGATAATTTTTCTCGAAATGGCGTTCCGCTTCGGTGACGGAGGTGAATGCCTGCGGCGGTTCCTCGCGCAACGTGGAGTAGGTCGTCACTTTCCGCGCTTCTTCTTTCCATTTCTCGATCTCGGTCGGGTCGGTCACGATCTGGATTTGCCGCTGATAATCGCTGAAACTCATTCGGCGACTGAAGCGTTGTTCGTAAAGGTTTCGTAAACGTCGCTGGTAATCGTGATGGTTAGTGGGTCCGAGCAGCGTTCCGCTCAACCGGTCGCGGGCGACGTTGTTGAAATTCCCTTTGATCGGCTCCGTCTCAGTAACGTCTATCTTGTAGAAGTCACCCTGCCCAAAACGGAACGCGTTGCGCTCCAGAAAATGGCGATCGATAGAAATCGCGCCGTGTTCACCAAGTTGAAAAAGCGAAACGTCCGGCGGCGCGGTCAATTTCACATCGTGGCGCGGCGCTTTTTCCAAGAACAGGCGCGCGAGCGAGAATAGTGAATAGGCCACCGTGCCAGACTTGATTTGCTCGACCACGTTCTCGAACGCGGCCGCCCGCGGCAAGAATCTGACCGCAATCGCTGGCAACGGTTTGTCCAGGCCGGACTGGCGGTTAGGTCCATGATGTCGATCTTTGCGATGGCTGTGGTCATGCGGACGCGGAGGTCTTCGGTCACGTCCCCCAAGCCGCTCTGGGCGCTTTGCTTTCGAGGACGGTCGATCGAATTCACGGCGCGGTCCTTCAGGCTTCGAAGTCGGGCGTTGGAAGTTCGGCGCTGGGCGTTTCGTCTGTGGACCACCACCACGTCCTTCGCGACGATCCCGCCCACGTCGTTCATGATGATCTTCGCCACCGTGTTCGGCATAGCGTTCAGCCGGCGGCGGTTCACTCACCCACGCCGGCAGCATTTTTAGATCGACTAATTCGTCAAGGTCTGGAGACGCGTCAGCCACGGTTGTTTTCTACGCCAATGCGCAAATAAAACCAGCGCGTTATGGCGTCCGGAGAACGCAAAAATAGGTGATTGTTTTGCTTGCGGTGCGGCGGCGGCTGGGTTAACCGTTGCGCTCCAACCCAAAAAAGTTTTATGGCTGACAAAACGATCGAGGAAAAGGTCAAGGACATCATCGTCGAGCAACTCGGGGTAAACCCGGAACAGGTGACGCCGCAGGCGTCGTTTATCGAAGACCTGGGCGCCGACTCCCTCGACATCGTGGAACTGGTGATGGCTTTCGAAGAAGAATTTTCCGTAGAAGTGCCGGACGAAGACGCTGAAAAACTGCAGACCGTCGGCGATGTGATCAATTACATCAAAGAACGGGCCAAGGTTGGGGGCGGGGGCGAAGCGGCTGCCAGCTAGCGCCGCGGCGTTCAATTCAGTGATTTGAAAAACACGGCTGCGGCCGTGTTTTTCTTTCGGTTGCGCCTGCTGGGAACCCACCCAGACTAACGACAATGGATTTCGGGCTGTTGCAAAAGCCGTTGCTCCACGTCTTCGGACGCGACGTGTCGTTTCTCGGCATCGTCGCGTTCGTCGTTTTGTTTTCAATCGGCCTCATGACGGCCCGCGCGCTCCAAAGCGACGCAGTGCGCCGTTTTCTGAGCCGGTTCAAAATCGAAACGAACCTGATCGCGATCCTCACCACGATTTTGAGCCTGGCCGCGATCGTGTTTTTCACCATGAGCGCGATCAACGCCGCTGGCGTGCCGCTTTCATGGAATGCGCCGCTGCCAGGTGTGAACCTTAGCCTGTTCCAAATCTTTCTGCTGATCGCGCTGCTTATCGCGGTTTTCTGGTTTTCCTCACGAACGAAACGGTTCCTGTTCAACCGATTTCTCGCGAAGAGCGGGCTCGATCGCTCGCTGCAATACGCGATTGCTCAGATCGTTAGCAACGTTGTTCTCATCGTCGGCATTTTTATCGTTCTCGACAATGCCGGCATTCATCTTGGCGCGTTGACGGTTTTTGCCGGAGCGGTGGGCGTTGGTGTCGGTTTCGGTTTGCAAAACATAGCCAGCAACTTCATCAGCGGCCTGGTCATTCTCGCCGAGCGGCCGATAACAGTCGGAGACCGGGTCGAAGTCGCCGGCATTATCGGTCAGGTGCAACATATCCGCGCCCGCAGCACCGTGATTGTAACCAACGACAACATTACGATGATTGTGCCCAACTCGAAATTCATCGATTCGCCGGTGACAAACTGGACTTACGGCGATCCACGGGTGCGGTTTCGAATTCCGGTCGGGATCGCATACGGGAGCGATATAGAGAAAGTTCGCGCAGTGCTGATCGCGGCTGGCAAAGAGAATCCACACACTTTATCGGACCCGGCGCCGAGTGTTTTCCTAGAAAAATTTGGCGAGAACTCGATCGAATTTGAGCTGGTCGTCTGGAGCAGTGAAATGAGTTATCGGCCGCGGCGTTACCGGAGCGACTTGAATTTCGCGATCGAGAAAAACCTGCGTGAAGCCGGAATCGAACTCGCGTTCCCTCAACGCGATATCCACATTCGCAGCGGCGTGCTTCAAGTGCAGAACGTCGACGCAAAAGATCGACATGCATGATGACGTTGCCGTTCCTTTTGCTCAGGGAACGGCCAGATTTCTCAAATTGTCCGATGCGCGAAACCTGGAGGCCTGGCAACGCGCGTTTCAGGGCAAGTGCAAGGATCATCGCTACTACGAATTGATCGAAGGAACGCTGGCCAACGATTTCGAATATCGTTACGTGGCGCTCGAAGATGCGGTGGGAACAGTTCGCGCGATTCAACCAATTCTTTTCGTCCGCCAAAATCTCGTGGAAGGAGTTCGTGGCGCTTTTCGGAGGATTGTGGATCTAATCCGAAAAAAATTCCCTCGTTTCCTCACCATGCGCGTGTTGATGGTCGGTTGCGCGGCGGGCGCCGGTGAACTCGACGCGATAAATTCAGAAAACGAAAAATGGATTGCAGAAGCGTTAGGCGCAACGCTGCGCGATTACGCGCGGGCAAACAACGCTTCGCTCGTAGTGTTCAAGGATTTCCTCGCCGGCTACCGGCCAACGATGGCTGTTCTTTGTCGAAACGGCTACACCCGCGTCCCGAGCATGCCGATGACACGATTGCCAATGCCATTTCAAAATTTCGACGACTACCTGCAAACGCTCGGCTATGTCAGCCGGAAAAGCTTGCGCCGGAAATTCCGGAAAACAGAGCGGGACGCGAAAATCAGCATGGAGGTCATCAACGACGCCTCCCCCATCGTTGACCAGATTTACCCGCTTTATCTTCAGGTCCACGAACGCTCACCGATGAAATTCGAACATCTCACCAAGGAATTTTTTCTTAGGATAGTCCAAGCGATGCCGGAGCAGGTGCGCTTTTTTATCTGGCGAATCGATCAAAAGATTGTCGCGTTCAGTCTGTGTCTGGTTTCTGGCGACACGCTTTACGACGAATGTCTCGGCCTCGATTATGAAGTCGCCCTCGATCTTCACCTTTATTTTTACACCATGCGCGACCTGATTCGGTGGGCCATCGAACAGAAGCTGCGCTGCTACGTAAGCGGCCCGCTCAACTACGACCCCAAGTTGCATCTCGGCCATGAGCTTGCCCCGCTCGATCTTTATGTGATGCACACGCGGGTGTGGCTGAACCCGATTTTCAGTTTCGCATTGAAATATCTAGAGCCGACCCGGCACGATCCCGTATTGAAGAAATTTCCGAACGCCGCGGAGCTGTCCGCATAAGATCGACATCATGCCAGTCAACCGCCAGTCCAGTGCCAGTGCGGCTCGCACCTCGGACCGACCTACCGGTTTTCGTAATCCGTGGTTTCAGTTCGTCCTGAACATCATGGGCGTCGTAATTTACGAACTGCTGCTGAAAGCCGGCGCGTCGGCCACCGCCGATTCGGCAAAAAGCTGGTCTTGGATCGGGATCAACGCCCTCGCCTCGCCGCTCACCTGGCTGGCGATCGTGGTGATCATCGTGGATCTCGTGATCTGGCTCTATATTCTGAAATACATTCCGCTCTCGATCGCGTTTCCGCTGTCGCGAACGGTTGACGCGCTCGTGCCGATCAGTTGCTGGCTAATTCTCAGAGAGACAATTTCGCCGCTGCGCTGGTGTGGAATCGCCCTGGTGATTGTCGGGTTGATCATCGTTGCCAAACCGGCGGCCGAATTGGAAGAGCGCCTATGACGTGGATAGCCCTCATTTTCATTTTGGTTTGGCTCGCCACGTTTGTCATTGGTCAGCTCCTTTTTAAACGGGCAATGGACTTCTCAAGCGCGGCTGGATTCCGAGATCACCGGACCATTTTCACTCTTGGCGTCGGGATTCTGGTGATGACAATTTCGTTTTGTCTAAATCTCGGCCTGCTTCAGCGGTTCGATCTCAGTTATGTTTATCCATTCCAGGGCTCGAGCATCATCATCATCGCGGTGCTGGCGGCGATAGTTTTGAAAGAGAAATTAACCCCGCGTCTAATCGTTGGCACTTTGTTAATCGCCGCCGGTGTCGTGCTCGTATCAATCAGTTAACGCCGGCCACAATCTTTCGAGCGTCGCGAGGTTGATCTTTTTAACCTGGTCTACGGGCGGGAGATCGAATTTCGGATGGTCCCAATTCGAAGCGAATTTCTGCTTCCATCGCGCGTATTTCGGTTCGGAATATGCACCGCAGATATCGCCCGCGATAATCGGATTGTGTTCGCGCAATTTGGACAGCGCCCATTCAAGATCACCGACCGTAAATTGACCGTTCTCCCAATTCGTGATGGCTTGGTCGGCGCGCAGGCAATCCATATCGATTGTTACGTAAACATTCGCGCCGCGAAGATCCGCCGCGAACTTCTCGAAATGAGCGCGCCAGTTGTCTCGCAAGATCGAGTTCGGCCGTTGTCGATCGTTCATTGGGCGATCGTCGGCCCAGGGATGAACTTCGAGCTTGCCGTCTCGCTGCGCCCAACGGTTCGCAAAAATGTTGTGCGGCCACCAGCATTCAAAATTTCCGCAGCCCCAGATCGCAACGTGCCGCAGTTGCTCGAGCTCAAGCGCGCGATTGATCCAGCCGCCGCAAGCCCATTTCGGCGGGCGAATGTCCCAATCGGGATGATTATCGAAAGAGACCAGGAGGAACGGCCGGTCGACACGACGAAGCCACAGCGCGCTTAAATAATGATAATCGCCCGAGCCGTAGAGAATGAATGGCTCGACGCGCTCCGAAAATTCGCGATAGAACTGTTCAACTACCCTCGGCGGCGCGCAAAAACGCAGACGGGAGCCCCATTCGCAAGCTTCAACTACCGGCAATTGAAACGGTTCGCCTGGCCACGATTCATCCAGTCTTAGATAGATCGAGCGCTTCAGAAGTGGTTACCGGTTGAGCTCGAAATTTGGCCTTCTTGCTTTTCAGTAGCATGCAAGCCTTGCGGAACTTCAGGTGAACTCGGGTCCAATCGCAATGCTTCCGAAAATTCCGCGACAGCCTGCGAAGCCTGACCCTCCTGCGTATAGCTGGTGGCCTGCATCGGACCGACGCCTAGCCGTTACCGCGGCGAGCGTGATTGAAACCGAGTGTCGCTTTCTTTCGCAAGGCGAAGATTCTCCGCGACCTCGGTCAAAGTTGGATCGAGGCGAAGCGCTTCCTCGTACTGCATGATTGCCTGTGATGTTCGGCCTTGCTGCAAAAGCAAACTGCCAAAGTTGCCATGAACGTCAGCGCGTTTCGGATCGAGGCGTGTCGCTTCCACAAAGTGCGATTCGGCCCCATTAAGGTCGCCTTTGCTAAAAAGCGCTGTGGCTAGCTCCGAGTGAGCATCGGCCAGCTTCGGATCGACATCCAATGCGCGTTGGTATTGCGCGATGGCGGCATCGAGCTCGCCTTGTTTGTCCAGAAACGCTCCGTAGGCGTACATCAGCTGGGCCGATTTCGGACTTAATCGAATCGCGGTTTGGTATTCGGTGCGCGCTTCATCGGTCCGACCAAGTCGCTCCAAAACGTAAGCGTAGCCGGAATGGGTATCGCCATTGTTCGGATCGAGTTGGATTGCTTTTTCGTAATTTTTTACGGATTCGTCGAACTTCGACTTCGACGAGTAAAGCTGGCCAAGATTGATGTAGACTTTCGTGTAATTCGGATCGAATCGCAGCGCGGTGTAATATTCTTTCTCCGCGTCGTCAAGACGGTGAACCGTTTGCAAAGCCGCGCCGTAGTTGAAATGCGCCCGTGCGCTCGACGGCAAATCGGACGCGACGTAATCCATGCGCTCCGCCTCCGGCGCGGCGCGATACACCTTTCCAAACCACATTGCGCCCAGCGGAAGCACGAACGCGACAGCCCATTTGGCGCCATGCAGTGTCCAGCCCGGAAGAAAACCACCCAGGCTGACGTCCGACGTGCCGCCCGCGAGTCCGAGCGATTGACGCGTCGACTTCTCGCGGACCTTCCAAATGAACCCGTCATAATAAAAATGCAGCAGCCCAGAGGCGGCGACGACGCCGGTCAACAGGCGCGTCAGTGCCTCCATCCCGATGTGCGAGTTCAGGTAACCGATCGAGCCGTAGGCAAAAACCAGCCCGACGTACAATCCAATTAAAGATCCGCTGCGGCGAAAGATAAACCGCATGAATCCGCCGATGGAACTGTCCTTTTCCACACGGTTGCGGTTGTAAATCCAAACCAGTGACAAGTATTGGACGTCGTGAAAAACTTCGAACAATGCGATGCCGGCAAGAATGTTGGTGACGCCGTTATTACAATACCACCAGAATGCGACGCTGGTGATAAAGAGAGCGAGCTTCACGGGGTTCTGTCGAGTTCCCGCAACCCACGTCCGAACGTAATTGCCAAACCACAACACCGACACCGCGATCGCAGCAACCAGAAAAGTCTGTTGCAGAATGTGAATCGCGATCGGCGAAATGAACGGTAGGCCGCAACCGTAGAACCCCTCAAGGGTGTCGGTCATTCGCGCCGGGGAAAGGATGACGCCGGCAGCGAACCAGACCGCGCACATTGCGAGATCAAGCCGGCGAGTCAGTCCCGCAAACGAACCCAGTTTCGCGTCGTAAATTCGCCCAAAACCATAGGTCTGCATCATGCCGTGCCAGACGCCCCAGAGAAACACGATCATCACCACCGGGTTGGCTTTGATGTCCCAAAAATAAAAACCAACGCACACGGTCAGGAGAAATATTGGAGCGAGGATGAACCGCCACCGAAAACGCTCGAACAACGCGCGATCACCGTACGCCCGAATCATTCCCGGCAGGTGGTGCCCCATTGCACCAAACGCGGCGACGAACAAATAAATATCCTGCGCGCTCCAGCGCGCCTGCGCCGCCATGAAAAGGGGAACGATGAGGAGCGGGGTTCCGACGTAAAGAATCAGGTCCCGCCAGCTATCAAGGATCCAAACGTTGCGTTTGGGCACTACCGCCGTCACCGGCGGGACGGTTTCTGGACGCGAGAATGCGGTGACGTGCTGCATGGCCGTGGCGGGCTCTATTTTCCTCAGATCGGCGGGAAAATCAATTCCAGGCTGGCTACCGACGTCGGTCGTGAGAACCGATATCTGCTGCGGCCATTTTCAGGCTTCAACGCGAAGATAAAGTGAGATTTATGAACCGAACTCAAACCGCAGAGCTAAGAAAACACGAACAAGAGCACGATTTCTTTTGCGTTGTGAGCGATGCCTTTCGTGTCTTCGCCCGAAAAGCATCAGCGGTTTTGGGAAGCGCGTGGGCGTTTGCCGCGGCCATTCTCATCATTGTCGTGTGGGCGACGACTGGACCGATGTTCCACTTTTCCGACACGTGGCAGCTGATCATCAACACCGGGACGACCATCGTCACTTTCCTCATGGTGTTTTTGATTCAAAACACGCAGAACCGCGATGCCAAGGCGGTGCACTTGAAACTCGACGAAATCATTCGTGCTCTGAAAAAAGCGCGCAACGAGCTGGTCGACCTTGAAGAGCTTTCCGACGAAGAATTGGGCAGGTTAGAAGATCAGTTCAGACGTGTACGCACGAAAGCGGAGAATCACGGAACTAATATGCGTCACGTCGAGCCTGAAGCGCTTGAATCTGACCGCTAAGTCAAGCCTCGTCCGATTCCCGAGCGACACCGGTTCGTAGAAAGACTTTGCCGCTCGGGCAAAGCTTGAACACTTCGCAATTCGCGCAGTCCGGTTTCCGCGCGTAACAGCGCCGACGTCCGTGCCAGATTAGCCAGTGACTCCAAACCGCCCAATACTTTTGCGGGACGAGTTTCATCAGGTCCTGCTCGATCTTCTCCGGATCCTTGTGCTTCGTCAGTCCAAGGCGTTGCGACAAGCGAATGACATGCGTATCGACCACAATGCCCTCGTTGATCCCGAACGCGCTTCCCAAAACCACGTTCGCCGTTTTTCGGCCAACTCCCGGCAGCTCACGCAGTTTCTCCATCGAGTTGGGAACCTTGCCGCCGAATTTCTTCGCAATTGCCGATGTCGCGCCCTGGATGCTTCTTGTTTTACTTCGAAAAAATCCGGTCGACTTGATTGCGGTCTCCAGCTCCGCCGCCGGCGCGCTCGCGTAGTCATTGGCCGTCCGATATTTCTTGAACAACGCCGGCGTGACCATATTCACTCGCCTATCCGTGCATTGCGCCGAGAGAATCGTCGCGATCAACAATTCGAGCGGCGTTTTGAAATTCAGCTCGGTGTGCGCGTCCGGATAAACCTTCGGCCAAACCTTGATCAGTTGGGCAACACGCTCACGAGCTGTCATGCCTTTTTGTCATCCCGAGCGAAAGCGAGGGACCTCCCAGTCGAAGCTTGGATCACACAAAATACTTAGCGTGATCAATCAGCTTATGCGAGGTCCTTCACTTCGTTCAGGATGACCCGCTAAGTTCGCTCCGCGTAGCGGTCGAGCTTTTGCGCAAGGTCCGGAGGAACGTGGGCAACGATTATTGCGTCGTTGTCTTCGTATCTTAGTTCCAGCACGTGGCCAACGCGATGAATCTCCGCGACCAACGCGGATTCGCGGGCAGGAATCTTGAATCGCGACCGCAATCGCCAGGCGCTCAGGGCATCCTGCAACGCCTGCACCAGATTGTTCACGTTTTCGCCCGTCCGCGCGGATATGGCCACACTGCCAGGGAACCGTCTCAGGTAAGTGTCGATCAGATCGCGGTTCCTTGCCACGCCGGAGTCTTCCGAAGGCAGGTGCACCTTGTCGATCTTGTTGAACACGATCAGTGTTTGCTTGCCGAACGCGTTCAGCTCCTTAATCACGTTCTCAACCGCTTCGATCTGATCGTCCACTCGCGAATGTGAAAGGTCGACCACGTGGATGAGCAAGTCGGCTTCGTTCACCTCTTCGAGCGTCGCCTTAAAAGATTCGATCAGGGTGTGGGGAAGTTTTCGTAGAAAGCCGACCGTGTCGGTGAGCAGGACGCGCTGTTTGTTTGGCAAAACGAAACTGCGCGTTGTCGGATCGAGCGTGGCGAAAAGCTTGTTCTCGGTAACGACGTCCGCGCCGGTCAGAAGATTCAAAAGCGTTGATTTCCCGGCATTCGTGTAACCAACTACTGCTGCGACCGGCCATTGATGACGTTTGCGTCCCTGTCGCTGAACCGCGCGCGTTTTTCGGACCGATTCCAACTCGCGCTCGAGTCGCGCGATTCGTTCCTGAACCCGCCGCCGGTCCACTTCCAACTGCGTTTCACCCGGACCACGCGTGCCGATTCCACCAGTTTGCCGCGACAAGTGATGCCACATCCGGGTTAATCGCGGCAGCAAGTATTGCAGCTGCGCGAGCTCGATCTGCAACCGACCTTCCCGACTGCGCGCGCGTTGTGCGAAAATGTCGAGAATGAGTTGGGTGCGATCGAGAACTTTGCGGGAAAGAAGATTTTCCAGATTGCGCCCCTGCGCCGGCGAAAGTTCGTCATCGAAAATGACCGAAGTCACCTGTCTATCCTGAAGCGCGGGCTTAAGCGATTCGGCTTTTCCTTTTCCGATGTAGTACGGCGCGGTCGGCTTCTCGAGTTTCTGGGTAACGGTATCTACGACTTCGGCGCCGGCGGAGTTTGCCAGTTCAGCCAATTCCTCGAGCGAATCCTGCAAATCCCATTTCGAGACGCCGCGCTTCTCGAGACCGATTAATAGGGCGCGTTCGTGCGTTTTCTTCGGGCGTGTTTCAATCATTCCCTTGCGCGAAAGCCGGACGAGCTTTCTGCGAAATCCATTTTACTGCTTCGTTCGTACTCAGAAGCGACAAATTCAGCCGTTCAAAATTAGTTTGCCGCCGAAACCAGGTCAACTGCCTTTTGGCGTAACGGCGGGTTGCTTGCTGGATCGCGGCGACACATTGCGACATCGACATCTTCCCGTCGAGCAGCGCGCGAATTTCGCGGAGGCCGATCATCTTCGACGCAGTTTCGCCCATCGCGCCGGCCGCGTTCACTTCTTCGACGACGCCGGCATCGAACATCGCCTCCACGCGACGATTGATGCTTTGGTAGAGATCGTCGCGATCCCGACAAGCGAAGACGCCTTCAGTCTCTTCGCTATGCGAAGCGCCACCACAATTCTTCGAGTCAACCCGAGAATCCGCTTCCGTCAGGGGCGCGCCTGCAGTCCACGCCGTGCGCTGTTCCGACGCCGCTCTTCCGCTGAGCAGGCAGATTTCAATCGCACGCACGACGCGCCGTCGATTTTTGAGATCAACTGCCGTTTGGGGATCGAGGCCGCGCAGTTTCTCCTGTAAGTCAGCCAGACTCAGTTCGTTCATCTGCACGCGTAAATCCGAGTCCGCGGAAGGCACGACCGAGAGGCCATGGGTCAGCGCTTTGATGTAAAGCCCGCTCCCCCCGACGACTACCGCCAATTTCCCTCGAGAATGAATTTCACTGATCGCTTGCAGCGCGAGTTTGCGAAATTTTTCCGCGCTCATTTCGTCCAGGACAGAAATCGTGCCGATGAGATGATGCGGCACTTTCGCGAGAGTGGCCGAGTCAGGCTTGGCGGTCAGTAAATCGAGCCCGCGATAAATTTGAAACGCGTCGGCACTGACAATTTCGGCATCAAGTTTGCGCGCGACGATGGCCGCGAGCTCCGATTTGCCTGTGGCGGTCGGACCGACGATGAAAAAAACATTTTTCATGAATGACGAAGCACGAATGTCGAATGCCGAAGGAATTCCGAAACTCGAATGACGAAAAATCCAAAGGGAGACTGGCCTATTCGAATTTCGTCATTCGGATTTGTTTCGTCATTCGTCATTCGGATTTCGTCATTGGGCGGTGAAAAGCAACGGGAGACACCCGATCTCCGAGCATCTCCCGCTGACAAATTCCGAACCTGCCGATGTTACTCGCGCGAGTGTTCGCTCGATTTGGCGCCGCTGACCACGAGCTTGCGCCCGAGGAATTCCTTATCGTGTAATTCCTCAACCGCGCGCCTGGCTTCATCGATCGTCTGCATTTGGACGAAAGCGAAACCCTTGGAGCGCTGATTGTGGCGATAGCTGACTACCTCGGCGTTCTGGACATGGCCGACGCCGTTAAAGAGGTTGAATAGGTCGCTCTCTGTCGCATCGAACGACAAGTTGCCGACGTAAAGACGCGGCGACGTCACTTCGACCGACTCAGGTTTACGCTGCGGCCGGGGCTGTTGTTGCTGCGGCTGATCCTGCTGCTGCCCGTTCCGCGATTGGATAGTGGGTTTTCTTTGGCTGCCACCGTTTCCCCCGAAAAATGCGACGATGCGTTGCCAAAATGTTTTCTGCTTCGGAGCTTGCGCGCGTTGCTCTTGGGAACGCTCGCGCCCGCCCCGCCGTCGAGAGCGACCGCGCCCATGGCGCTGGCGTCTCCCGTATGAATGCGAGTTCATGTTGATCCTCAGTTTCTAAGTTGTTCAATGGGCGGAGCGCATCCAACGATGCACGGTCCACGGCTCGCGAATCCCGAAAGGTCCACAAATTGCAATCAGTCTGCGACGCCGCTGGAAACTCCGCCTCGCCACGCTGGAAATAGAATCGTCTCAGGGTGCAGCCCGTTTTGCTCAGCCAACCAGATCGCGAAGATGACGAACCTCGCTTCATACTCTTAGCCTCTATAGAACGGATGCGAGATCGAATCAGATTCCCAGCATCTACCGCCCGATTATCGCCCGCAGACACTCCGTTTGCAAGGGGCAATCAAAGAATGTCGAATGACGAATTCCGAGTGACGAAACATGGCGACCTTGCTTCGTTTCTTGCGTGCTTCCTTCAGCATTCGTTATTCGTGCTTCGTCATTGAGTCGCGCATCGAATAAAGACGCGACTTCAGATATTCACGAACGCGCTCCTGACGAACTGGTTTTAGAAAATAGCTTGGTTTGCGCGACTTAAGCCGCGGTTCGTATCCAAACTCTGACATCAAGTCGCGGCAATGCCATTCCACCCAGCCGACCTCGTCCTCTGACAGTTCCTTTTCCCAACGCGACGCCGGTTCGTCGCTCACTTGCGAAAACGCGATCTGCGCCGCTGAATTTCCGCCCCAAGGCTCGCCGATTTTGGTCGGGCTCAAAACAACCTCGGGATCGAATTGGATCTCCAGATAATCGCAAACGTCCTTCATTACTTGCGAGGGTTCGCTGACGAGTCTCTCGAACCGGATAAACAGCCCCGGCACTTCACCGGCTCGAACATGGCGCGCCAAATTCGCGGTTACTCGCCAGTGCGCGATCACGTAATAGACCGAGAAGCGCTTGGTTTGGCGCGTCTTCTCCAGTGCGATCTGCGTCGCCAGAATCGCGCGTGGATCGCGCAGCGTGACGAGTAGTTTTGCATGTGGAAATCGCCCGAAGATCTCGTCGATATGATTCCGGTTGGCCGGGGTTTTCTCGATCCAGCGTTTGATGCGATCGAGCGACACTCCCATCGTTGCCGCGTAGGCTTCGGTCATCAGCGCGAGCAAATCGCGTTGCGCATTTGCCGGATCGAACGCGATCCGTTCGAACGCTTCCAGGAACCGTTGTTGCGGAAAATTTTTGTATTCGTGCTCGCGCCATTTCGGTTCGCCACCAAACAGGACACGCGAGAACGATTGCCTGGTTAGATAATCAAACTGGGCGCGACGGCCGGCCCTGCCGTATTTTCTGAGAACGGTTGAGAAATACGCGGTCTCCTGCGGCAAAACCAGGAGCTCGGGATGATTGTCGAGCAGCGCGGCAACAAGCGTCGTCCCCGATTTCGCCTGACCGGCCACGAAACAAGCGCGCTGATCGAATGGGAGATTTGTACTCATCCGAACGAACTAGAATCGGCGGTTGGGAGAAAATAGCCCAGCCTTTTAAGGCTGGGTAAGAAATCCGCAGGCAAGCCAGTCCCATCGGGACGCAAGAACCATTCTGTCGTCTCTAACGGCACTCGACGCGTTATGACATCCCACACCCAGCGCTGAAGCGCTAGGCTATTGTCACAGATCCAGACGTCATTTGGCGCGCGATTCTAAAAACCAATCCACGAATCGCGGCAGACCGTCTCCGAATTTCGTTTTCGGATTGTAGCTAAGGAGCTTGCGCGCCTTGGAAATGTCGGCGCAAGTCAACGGCATATCGCCCGGTTGTTCGGACAATCGATTGATCTTCGCTTTCTTCCCGAGGGCGTTTTCGATCGCCGCGATCAAATCCTTCAACTGGATCGTGTCGCTCTCGCCGAGATTAAAAACGTCGAACCTCGGCCCGTCATAATTCAGCGCGGCCACCGTCCCCTGAATAATATCGTCGACGTAGGTGTAATCGCGGCGTGTTGTACCATCGCCGAATTGATCGATTGCCTCGCCGGCATGAATTTTTCGAGTGAACTGATGAATCGCGAGGTCCGGGCGTTGCCGCGCGCCGTAAACCGTGAAATACCGCAAGGCGACGACCCTCATTTCGTAGAGATGCGAATAAGTCGAACACAGAAACTCTCCAGCAATCTTCGTCGCCGCATACGGACTCAATGTTTGGGTGAGATGTTCCTCTTCGGAGAACGGCACTTTCTTTGCCGCGCCGTAAACGGACGAGCTTGATGCGAAGATGAATCTGTCGGCTCCAGTCGACCGCGCCGCTTCGAGCACATGAAGCGTCCCCGCAAGATTCGTATCGTAATAAAGTTGCGGCTGCTGAATCGACGGCCGAACACCAGCTCGCGCGGCCAGATGAAAGATCGCGTCGAACCTTTCCTGCTGAAATAAAGCCGCGACTTTTTTGCCGTCCCGAAGATCGACATCGTGAACTGCGACATCGTTCGCGAACGCCGCAATGTTCGCGCGCTTGATCTTCGGATCGTAAAAATCGTTAAAGTTGTCGAGGGCCGCGACCTCGTTCCCATCATCCAGCAGTTTTTCGACTAAATGCGAGCCGATGAACCCCGCACCGCCAGTGACGAGAACTTTCATTGGCCTGTAAGATTAGCCACAGATGAACACAGATCGACACCGATTTCAGAATTACTCTTATCTGTGTTTAATCCGCGTTAATCTGTGGCCCGAATGAGATTCGCGGTTTTGATCGTACTCGCGTTTGTCATTTCCTTTCTCGCGACGCTAGCATGGAAGCTTTGGCCGGAGCTCACGCAGCCGAAGTCTGTCGATCCGGCATTTCGACTTCCGTCGCCGCTCGAGCTCGAATCAATTCCGACGGCGAGCCATTTCGATTTCCCGCTCGGTAACGAAAACGGCGCCATGGCTTACAACGCGCAGCGTTTTACCGAGAACAAACATCTCGGTGACGATTGGAACGGCATCGGCGGCGAAAACAGTGATCTTGGCGATCCGATCTACGCGATCGCCGATGGTCGCGTTCTATTGGCGCGCGAGGGCGGCTTGGGTTGGGGCAATATCGTGATTTTACTGCACGCCTATCTTGAAAACGGCCGACGAAAATATGTGCAGTCGTATTACGGACACGTTCAGGACATGCTGGTTCGTCCGGGCGAAACGGTGAAACGCGGTCAACAAATTGCCACTGTCGGCACCGCCAACGGCCGCTACTTCGCCCATCTTCATTTTGAAATGCGTGAATTCATCACGCCATTCATCGGCCCTGGTTACCGCGAAGACACTCGCGGGTGGATCAATCCGACAAAGTTCGTCGAAGAGCACCGATGAGTCCGAGCATAGGTGGATCGAGCAGCCCCCTGCTCGATGTTAAACTTGGCGGCGAAGCCGCACTACTAATAGCATCGTCCGCGGAGCGGCCGATCCACCTTCATTTTCGACTTGAATGAACCTCGATAACTGCAACGCGCTGATCACGGGCGCTTCGGCCGGAATCGGCCGGGAGTTTGCGCGACAGCTGGCGAATCGAGTCCGAACTCTTGTACTGGTCGCTCGCCGCGAAGAACGGCTGAACGAATTGCGCGATGAGCTGCACAGTCGCAACGCGCAATTGAATGTTCACACGCGGGTTGTCGATCTTTGCCAAAAAACGCAAATCGACGACCTCGTTCGCTGGCTCGAGCAAAACAAGATCGACATCGATTTCCTGATCAACAATGCCGGGCTCGGTGACGTCGGACCCTTTGCGGCGTCGCAGCCGCAAAGGAATGACGAAATGTTGCAGGTAAACGTCGTCGCGCTGACCACGTTGACGCGGGCGTTGTTGCCGCAAATGCGTTCGCGAAAACGGGGTACGATTTTGAATGTGAGCTCATCGGCCGGGTTTCTCCCGATCCCTGGCATGGCTGTTTACGCAGCGACCAAAGCATACGTGAACAGCTTCTCGGAAGCACTCCGCGCGGAACTGCGCGGCAGTGGTGTGACCGTGACTGCGCTTTGTCCGGGCCCGGTCCACACCGAATTCGGAGACGTCGCGAAACGTCCCGGTGGTGAACCTGAACACGGCCCTGGGTTTGTTTACGTTTCGGTGGAGAAAACAGCGCGCGACGCTCTCGCCGCGGCCGAAGCCGATCGTCAACTCGTGATTCCCGGTCTGTTCATGAAACTCGGCATGTTCCTCGTCCGGATCACACCGATGCCGATCTTGCGCCTCGCGTGGCGGCTTGGCGCGAAGCGCTAAAACGAAAGCGGCGGTCGAATGACCGCCAGCTCTGAAACTTAAAGGTGGATCGTGCTCTCCGAGCGCGATCAGAACGCGTTAGGGACAACGCGTTCCACCTTAGGACGACTTGTATTTGACCGAGCAGCCGTAGGGTTTGGTTTGCGCGTTGGAGACCGGCTTGCCGGAGAGCGCTTCGTCGAGCGCGGCTTTCACGTAATTGGTCGAGCTCGGGATGTCGGCAGGATTCGGCGTCGCCTTGCTGTCGATCGCGCCTTCGTAAACAATTTTACCGTCCGGACCGATGACCACCATGTTTGGCGTGTTCTTGGCGCCGTACAGTTTGGCGATATTGCTTTCAGGATCGAGGAGCAGCGCAGTCTGCTTCGTTTTCCAAGAATCCATGATTTTCTTTGCCTGGTCGGCAGTGATGTTCCCTTCCGTTCCGGGCGCGTTCGAATCGATCGTCAGCCAGACAACGCCTCTGCGCGTGTATTCAGCCTGCAGCTTTTGCATGTTGTCGCTGCCGTAATGTTTCTTCACGAACGGGCACTCGGGATTAAACCATTCGAGCACGACGTATTTGCCCTTGTATTCCGAGAGCGATTGCGTTTTGCCGTCGGCGTCCGGCGCGGAGAAGTCAGGCGCGGCGCTGCCAACCGGTGGAACGTCGGACGCGTAAAGCGCGCCGGCTGCGAGTGAGGTGAGTGCGGTGAGGATTAGTTTTGTTTTCATAAATTATCGTGAAGCGACAGTGATGGTTTCGAGTTTATCGAGAAGAATATTCTTAGTGAGCAATTCCGGAAAGACAATCGGCTCCTGCGACTTCCCCGGATAAAGCACGTATAATGGGACACCCGGACGGCCAAATTGTTGAAGCAATTTCGTGATGACGGGGTCGCCGTTGGTCCAATCGGCCTTCAATTTTACAACGCCATGACGCTGAAAAGCGTCGCGAACCTCGGAATTCTCCAGCACAGCCTTCTCATTGAACTTGCAGGTGAGACACCAGGCGGCGGTGAAATCGACAAACACGGCGTGATCTTGTTCCCTTTCGCTTTGCAAGCGTTCAGGCGTAAACGGCTGCCAGTCGCCGCCCGACGCGTTCTGAGCAATGTCGATTTTCGATGACTGAAATTTGTCGCCGATAAAATAAAAACCGCCCGCGACCAGAAGCACGAACATGAGACCGCACGCAATCGCGCGTTTCAATCCGGATTCGGTGGGAATGATGAACGCGCCTTTCATCCAGCAGGCGAGAGCGATGATCAGCAGAAAGCAACTCGCCCAAATCGCGCCATCGAGTCCGCGTTGAGCGCCGAGCACATACAAAAGAAAGAGGAGCGTCGCGAGCAGCAGGAAACCCATGAATTGTTTCACGTGCACCATCCAAGGCCCGGGCTGCGGCAGAAACCGCATCCAGCCCGGTTGTGCGCTGAGCAGAAAATAAGGGGCGCTCATGCCGGCAGCGATCGCGACGAACATCGACAAAATGACCAGCGGCGATTGAGCGAAGGCAAATCCGAGCGCAGTACCGAGAAATGGCGCCGTGCACGGCGTCGCGAGAACCGTGGCGAACACGCCTTGAAAAAATGAGCCGAGATCGTCTTTGCGTTCCGCGGTTGAAAGCATCCCGCGACTCAGACTTGGCGGCAGCGAAATTTCGAAGACACCAAAAAGATTGAGCGCGAACACGAGAACAATGACACCTAGCGTGAGAACGAAATATGCGTTGGTGAATTGAAAGCCGCCCCAAGTCAGGTCGCGACCCGCGGATTTCAACGCGATCAGTAACAATGCCAGCGCGATGAACCAGGCAAAAATCCCGGCAGTGAACGCAAGCCCGCTACGGAAGATTTTCCTCCTACTTTCGCCAGCCTGCTTGATGAAGCCGAAGATCTTGAGCGAGATCACCGGCAGCACGCACGGCATCAGATTTAAAATGAATCCGCCGATGAATCCGAAAAGCAAAAACGTAGCGAGTCCGCGCGACGGTTGCGCGATTGGCGGCGCCGCGGCCACTCGAGCGGGCCCAACTTCCCACGCGGTGCGATCATTTCCGTTTTCGCGCTGCGCGAGGACGACCAGACCAGGCATCGACGTTAAACTTCTGTCCGCCGATTCGATTGGAATTTTGAAGGAGATTTCATTGGCCGTGCGCGATTCGATGCTGGGGTGACCGACAACCGCGTTGCCTTGCGGCAGCGGGAAAAAGTCGATCGCCTGGTAATTGGCGATCTGTTCGCTACTAATTTTGAAATCAAGATCGTTGCCAGCGCGGCTCCAAGTTGTGCTCGCCGTTTTTGCGTCGGGAAATTTTTGAGGAAGCAAACGGCGATAACGGGCGAACAGATCGGTGTTTTTCGGCTCGGCCGATGTTGAAGTTGACAACTCGAGCGCGAGATTTGCGTTGCCGGGGATGCAAATCTTTTCGCAGACGAGCCAATCGCTCTGAGCGGAAAGTTTTATCGATGATTCGGCGACCTTCGCCGAAGGCGTGATTTCCTGAATAAGAAGAACTTCGTCCTGATAACCATAGGTAAGGATGTCACCAGGATCGATTGTCTTTAGTGGGATCGGCCATTGGATCTCGCCCACTTTCCAACCGGGCGGCAAATTCCATTTGATCTCAGTGGGCAGACCAGCGTCGCCGGAATACTTCCAATAAGTGTGCCAGCCGGGCGCCATCCGCAGAAGAAGGCCAACGCTGAATGGTCTGCCGGGAACGACTGCCGACGTATCAGCGAGCAGGGAAGCTTTGACCAACTCCTTGCCCTGGTAGGTTTGGGCGGCCGCCGTATGGGCCAACAAAACCGCGCAGGCCGCGATCGATAGCTGACGCAATGAAGGCATCCTCAAAATTACCACCGGCCTAACCGCACCGCAAAGAAGACTGGCTCGCATCGTGCTGCGGAATATGACATGCGCGGTTTCCTAACGTTCATTGCAATAGCCGGAATCGCTGGCGGGTTATTCCTCTGGCAGAAGCATAATGAATTGAAAACGACAGCTGCAGGGGAAGAGATCTCGGCGAAATCAACGCCGGCGCCACGCCAAACCTACGAACACGATTGGGCCAAGCATTCGCTCGACACCACGCATTCCGTCATCGACCAGATCCAACGGCAACGAAAAGACGACGACCTGAAAGACGCAGTCGGACGCCGTTAAGATGTCCTAAACACCGGGCAGGCAATTGCTCTTGAGTGCGCTGCGAATTACCTGGCGGGATGATCGGCTAAATCGCCGAGCTGTTTGTGAATAGCCGATTTCAGATCATCCGCTGAAATCGCCTCGGTAACATCGGCGGCCGTGGCGGCTTCTTCATTGTGGCCAAGCTGTGTCAGGTCACGAACCAGCTCGCCATCGCCGTTAAAGACGACATCGCGACTGGTTTGATCATCATGCTGAACGTGGAACCGGCCATGACTAATGCCGACAAGCGGAACGAACTGATCGTTGTTGTGTTCGACAAAAAGAATCTCGCGATCACCGACTTTGAACTTGGGCGTGTCGGTCACTTCCATGGTCTGGTCCCCAACAGTGCCGCCAAGCATTCGAATCGTATACGAAGAGCCAGGCTGACCCTTCACGCTGTCTTCGACGTTGAACGTCACGTAGGTTTCGATGTGGCGCTGGCCGCCTTCACCTTCCCAAACCGAGCGAGTATCAGTGACAGTTCCCTGAAAAATCAGTTCAGCCTGCTGAACAAGTTGCTCAAAAGTCGGCGGGATCACCGTCGTCGCGGGCATGCGTGTGAAGGCAAGACTGATAAGGATGAGTGGGAGAAGATATTTGATTTTCATGTAAGAAAAAAGGTTCGTTATTTATTTCGTTAGGGAGACTGACGCGCTGTACGGTTTCGATACGAGATATTCGGAACCTGTATTGAGCGTCATTGTTACTGTCTTGGGGCGCCTTGCGGCGCTCAACTCAGTCAATGTGACCGTTGCCGAGTTCGAGCCCGCCTGAATCGTGACATGGCCCGGTGTTCCGCTAAGCGAGTAATTGGAGCCGAGCACGGCACCGCTGCTCATTCGATAGCCCACCGTAATTGTGTTTGACGCCGGCGTTGATGTTGAGACTGTGAATACCGCCGCGCCGCCGGGTCGGATGCTGCTCGGGGAGGCCGAGATCGACACGAACACCTTGGAAGCAGTCGGCGTGGGAGTAATTGACGGTGTCGGCGTTGGTGTGGCGCTCGGAGTTGGGCTAGGCGTCGGTGTGGCACCGGGCGTTGGCGTGGCGCTTGGCGCTGGCGTTGGTGTCGCGCTTGGCGTTGGCGTCGGTGTAGGAGTCGGCGAACCACTCGGAGCTCCATACAACGCCTGAATGCCGGCGATATCGTCCGCTTGAAGCGAGTCCGAATTGTTGATGAATGCGTTCATGATCGCGGTCGAAATGGTTGAATGCGCCATACCGAGAAGGTGCCCGCTTTCGTGGAGCGCGACGCGCTGGATATCGAATGCGGACCTCAAATTGCCGCGATAAGAATCCCAGGACTGAGCGGCGTTAAACACGATATCCGCTTCGGTCATCGTCGATCCGGAATAACTGTAATAGGTAACGGCGAGCGTACCCGATCCAAAGCTGTGACCAAAAAAAGTACTGCCAAAGGACATGGAGTTGACGTGATCTCCCGAGACGATCGGCGCGGTCGAATTCATCACTCGCCCCAGCTGAATGCTCCCCATCACCTGGTTCCACATGTCGAGAGCGGGCGAGACGGCCGAATTCCATGAGGTATTGCCATCGCTCAGTGTGTAATTCGCAGAACCGAGCTCTAATTGAATCGTTGGATTGGACCCATTCGGCCATTTGGGGCCTTCAAGGGCATAGGCCTGCACCGCCTTGGGGAAAGCTGAGACGAGAAAGATCGTTCCAAGCAACGACACCGCTGTTTTCAAGTAAAAGATCGATCGATGAGCGAGCAGAGGGGTCATATTTTCTATGCATTCTAGAAAAGCAATATCCGTGCGCGCAGCTGCCCGACAGCCGGGAAATACTATGGAACAACAAAAATCTTCTGCGTTTCCGGATCTTTCACTTTGCTTCCCGGCGCGTAGCCGCTGACGTCGATATATCCCCCATTAGCTTTGAATGGACTGAAAACTAAACCGGGTTTGCCCGGAACAGGTTTCGCCACCGGAAATTGGGATGCGACGGCAGACGGAGTTGTTTTGCTCGCAACCGGTTTTGGCGTCGCAATCGATGATCGCTGGATCGATTTCCGCGAGGCCACCCGCGGGGTTGGCGATGGAACCGGCAATGGTTTTCCCGGGCGGGTAACATCAGTGTTAGGAGCCGGCGTCGGTTCCGGTGAACTAAAAACGTAGCGAACCGGCGCGGTGATTACGCGGCCGACTCCACAGCCTGTCAGGCCGATTGCGATTGATGCGACCAACACAATCGCCAGCGACCTCCAATTCATCGCGTTCTTATAAGTCGACTTTTCTTTAACGCAACAAATCGGTGACGAGTTGATCAATATCGGCCTGAGTAGTCGCCCACGAACACATCAATCGATAAACATCAGGCTCGACGAATTTGTAAAAATGCCAGCCGCGCGCGTGCAGCCTGCGCAACAGCGAATCAGAGAGACGGACGAAAACGGCGTTCGCTTCAACCGGAAACGCAATGTTGATCTTTGCGTCGTTCTGCAGTCGTCCGGCAAGTCTTTGCGCCATCGTGTTCGCGTGATTCGCGTTATTCAACCAAACGCCGTTATTCAACAGACCAAGCCAGGGCGCGGCGAAGAAGCGCATCTTCGAAGCCAACTGCCCCGCCTGCTTCATTCGATAATCGAACTCCCGCGCGAGCTCCTTCTTGAAAAAAACCACCAGTTCACCAGCGGCCAGGCCGTTCTTTGTTCCGCCGAAACAGAGAACATCGACGCCGCATTGCCACGTAATTTCCTTTGGCAAGCACTTCAATGTTGCAACCGCATTCGCGAATCGTGCGCCATCCATGTGCAAGAACATTTCGTGTCTTTGGGCCAACGCAGCGACCGCATTGATTTCGTCGCGAGTGTAAGCCGCGCCGAGCTCTGTTGCTTGGGTAATGCTAATTGCGCGCGGCTTGTGCGCATGAAGCTCGGGTTGGCGCACAATGACCCATTCGACTTCGTCGATATCGATCTTTCCGCCGGCGCCACCAATCAATAGCAGCTTCGAACCGCGCGTAAAAAATTCCGGAGCTCCACATTCGTCAGTTTGAATGTGCGCCTGCCGGTGACAAACAACACTGTGAAACGATTGGCAAACCTGGGCCAGCGCGAGCGCGTTGGCGGCAGTGCCGTTGAAGACCAGGTAGCTATCACAATCGGTCTCAAAAACGCCGCGCACCAAGTCACGAACGCGGCGCATCCATTCGTCGTCGCCATAGGATTCCGCAGCTCCGCCATTGGCTTCTTCGAGCGCAGCCAATGCTTCGGGACAGATGCCAATCGTATTGTCGCTCGCGAATTGGTGGTGCTCGCGCGGTTTCTCCATCGCGATTCCTTGCTAATCGACTTCGGAGCGGGCGGCAAATGACAATCCGATGAAAAGAAGATTGCCTGACGGGCCCGAGCCCAGGGCCTACAGGGCCCGCCAGACAAATCACTCTAACTGCTCCCTGAATCTGAGCCGCACTGAGGCGGCTTTAATCTCAACATTCGGAATTCACCCGCAAAGTGACCGTATCCCCGGGGCAGTTTTTTTGCGGGCCTGAAATTCCTCGCCTTTACCTCGGATTGTCGCGCGATTAGCTTTTGGTCATGGGCGCGCTCCAAGCCGAAATCGAACGACGCGGCGAACGCATTTTTGAGCTGGTCGACGAGCATCCTGAACCGCTTTTCAGCAAGGCCGGTTTTTATCAACGAATGATGGCGCTCTCAATGCGCGACGAGCATTTCAAGGTGCAACTCTTTCGCTTTGTCGATGTTCTTGCGTCGCTTCATCGCGGAACCGACATCGTTCAGCATCTCGACGAATACTTCGCGGATATGCAGAACGGTTATCGGCCGTTAATCCGGACCGGTGTGCGCGCGGCGTGGGTCGTGCCGTGGATAAGCGGACAGCTCTTGCGCTGGAACGTGTCCGGAATGGCCCGGCAGTTCATTGCCGGAAAAAATCCGCAGGATGTCTTGAAGACGCTGCGCAAACGGCGCGCCAGGGGAATCGGATTCACCGTCGATCTGTTGGGCGAAGCAGTGGTCAGCGAAAAGGAAGCCGCCGAATACACCACACGCTGCTTGGAGTTGCTGGAATATCTGGGCGACCAAACGCAAGGTTGGACCGATCCGCTGGGCAAGAATTCTGAATTGTTCCCGGTCGTTAATCTCTCGGTAAAAATTTCGGCGCTCTATTCGCAGATGAATCCTGCCGCCCCGGCGGACGCGATTGCTCACCTCGCGCCGAAGCTGCGCCCGATCTTGCGGAGGGCGCGAGAACTGGGCGCGTTCGTAAACTTCGACATGGAAAGCTTCACGCACAAAAACGCGACCCTGGATTTGTTCAAAATGCTTTTCAACGAAGCCGAATTTCGCGATTGGCCTCATGCCGGCATTGTTATCCAGGCGTATTTGGATGATGCGGAGGAGGATTTACGGGACCTTCTCGATTGGGGTCGCAAACGCGGCACGCGGTTCGCCGTTCGATTGGTGAAAGGCGCATATTGGGATTTTGAAAAAATAAAATCGCGTCAGAACGGCTGGCCCTGTCCGGTGTTTCTCCAAAAACCGGAGAGCGATTTCAATTTCGAGGTGCTTACCCGAATTTTGCTCGAAAACGAATCGATCGTCACAGCCGCGTTCGGTTCGCATAACGTCCGGAGCATCGCTCACGCGCAGGCGATGGCGGACCAGCTCGGCATCGATCGGAGCCGTTTCGAGTTCCAACTTCTTTACGGCATGGCCGGCCCGATCAAAAGGGCACTGGTCGAAATGGGTTATCGGGTCCGGGAATATTGCCCGGTCGGCGAGCTGTTGCCCGGAATGTCATATCTTGTGCGCCGCCTTCTGGAGAACACTTCAAACGAAGGGTTCCTCCGGGCGAAATTTTCCGAGAACGTTTCCGAAGACCAATTGCTGCGCGACCCGGCCGACCTCATTGGGCAAGGCCCTAACGGCGCGCACCGCGTCGAAGTAAACGGCGATGGCGCTTCGCTCGATGCACCACCAGGTGATACTTATGAGAACGCGCCGCTTGTGAATTTCGCTTACGAACAAAACCAGGAACGCATGCGCGCGGCAATCGAGCACGCGCGTACTCAACTCGGCCAGAAATATCCGATTGTCATCAATGGCGAAAAAATTTGGACCGACAAAACCATCGCGTCGATCAACCCAAGCGACCCCGATCAGGTCGTCGGCCACGTCGCCGAAGCCGGGATTCCGGAAGCAGAACGCGCGGTCAAGGTTGCGCGCGACGCGTTCGACAAATGGAGCCGGACTTCGTTTGAGACGCGTTGCCGATTGCTGGAACGCGCCGCGGATATCATGCAGCGCCGCCGCTACGAACTCTCGGCCTTGGAGGTTTTTGAAGTGGGCAAAGCCTGGGCCGAAGCGGACGGCGACATTCGGGAGGCGATGGATTTCTGCATGTTTTACGCGCAACAAATGCGCTTGATCGGACGGCCGCGGCTTACCCAGCACGTGCTCGGCGAAGAAAGTTATCAACATTATTGGCCGAGAGGCGTCGCTTTTGTCGTCGCGCCCTGGAATTTCCCGCTGGCGATTTTGACTGGAATGGCGACGGCTGCGCTGGTCACCGGCAACACCGTCATTATTAAACCCGCCGAACAGTCGGCCGTGATCGGCTCGATGTTGATGGAAATCTTCGAAGAAGCCGGAGTTCCACGCGGCGTTCTTAATTACCTGCCCGGCAAAGGCTCGGTGATCGGCCAGCGTCTCGTCGATCACAAAGACGTCGATCTTATCGCGTTCACGGGCTCGCGCGAAGTGGGTCTGCGGATTTGGGAAAGCGCCGGAAAAACGAAAGATGGTCAGCGCGAGCTCAAACGCGTGATCTGCGAGATGGGCGGGAAGAATGCCGTCATCATCGATTCCGACGCAGACCTCGATGAAGCGATCCTCGATACGATTTACTCCGCCTTCGGTTATCAGGGACAAAAATGTTCGGCCTGTTCACGTCTAATCATTCTCGAAGATATCTATCCGCGGGCGATCGACCGCCTGCTTAACGCCGCCGCGAGTCTGCACGTTGGAAATCCCGAGGACCCAAGCGTCACGGTCGGTCCGGTAATCGACGGCGCGGCCCACAAACGAATTCTGGAATACATCGAGTGTGGCAAACGAGAAGCCCGTCTCGCCTTTCAACGCGGGGACGTGCCGGCGAAAGGCTTTTTCATCCCGCCGACGATCTTCACTAACGTCAGTCCACAGACCAGGATTGCATGTGAGGAGATTTTCGGACCCGTGCTCAGTGTGATCAAGGTGCACGATCTTACCGAAGCGTTTGAGGTCGCAAACAGTACCGAATTCGCGCTGACTGCCGGATTTTTCTCGCGCAGCCCGGCTAATATCGAACGCGCCAAGGCTGAGATTGTTGCGGGCAACGTTTACATCAATCGGTCATGCACTGGCGCCGTCGTCGGCCGTCATCCATTCGGCGGATTCAAAATGAGTGGCGGCGGCACCAAAGCCGGCGGTGCGGATTATCTCTTGCAGTTTGTTGTCCCGCGTGTCGTAACGGAAAACATAACTCGTCACGGATTCGCGCCCGAAACAACCCCCCCATACCGGGACGAGTTCCTTTGGCCACCGCGGCGCTGACCCAATCGTCAGTTTTTGCGGTACAGCTGCACGATCGTCACGATCATGTAAATCACTGGCCAGGCCGCCGTGGCGACGATAATCGCGAACACCGCCATCTCCTTCGCGCGCTCACGCGCTGATTCGATCAAATATTCGCGACCAAGATTGTGTCGACGGAATTGCCCATCGTCACTCCACCAGGGACCACCCGATCCCTTGAATCCGGCATGGAAGAAATAGTCGGTTCTCGGAAATCCTCCGCCTTCAATCTCCGGTTTCGGCTTCACTCTCTCCGCTCCACAGCTTGGATCGTTCCAAGTTACATCAACGATTCATCCAATTGATGATTTTGTCATGTCCGTGATTGAACACGGTCATGTGGTCGGCACTTTTCACTGCAAGAAATTCCGTGAACGGAAATTCGCGGGCGAGCTCGCGCCCCATGCGGACCGGAATCACTTCGTCATTGGTACCGTGAAAAATTGCGACGCGCACATTTGGATTGTGTCTCATCGTTTCCGCGAGATTTTCGCGATTGTCGTAGCTTTCGATCAGCAACCGCGAGATCCACCCCCCAAACATCGTCGTAGCCTCCTCGCGCAATGTTGTGAATGGCGCGATCAACACCACCCGCTCGACGTTGTGGCGCGCAGCGAAATCAAGCGCCACGGCCGACCCTAACGAATGACCGATCGTGCAAAGCTTAAGATGATTTTCATCCGTCCGCAGTTCCTTGGTCAATGCGCCGAGCGCGGCGTCGACTGAGGCACGCGTGCTCGCGATCGTGGCGTAGCCGCCATTTTTGCCGTAGCCCGGATAATCGATCAACAGAAAGCCGTCGCCATTCCATGGATAATCGCGGAGAATGCTTGTCCAATCGAGCGCGAGTGAACCATTCCCGCAAAACGCGAGCCAAAGCCGCCTGGGCAGAGGCTTGGCGCCGGGAAGGAAATACGCGGAGCACTTCGCAGCTCCGACAGAATATTTGATTTCCTCACTGTCGGCCGGCAGCGCGTAGGCATAACTATCATCGTACGGTCGCGGATGATAAACGAGTGAGTGCTGCCGAAAATACAGGAACGAGAGCGTCACCAGCAGAATCAGGAGGAAACCGGCGATCGAGCGAATGATTTTTCGCGCCACGGACTGCTTACGCATCGCCCCGAAACAACGTGCTCGCTACGGCGCGATGCAAACCGATTTTGACTAACCGTGCTTATCGAGTTGGCTCTATTCAAATTCACAAGCAATGCTTTACGTCGTCGCTACGCCGATCGGAAATCTTGGCGACATTACGATGCGCGCGCTCGAAATTTTGAAGAGTGTTGATCTCGTCGCGGCCGAGGACACTCGACACTCAGGAATTTTGTTGAAGCGTCATGAAATCAATAAACCGCTGATCAGTTATCACGAACACAACGAAGCGATGCGAACCGCGCAGTTGGTCGAGCGACTCGCGGCCGGCGAAAACATCGCCCTGATCAGCGACGCAGGAACTCCGGGAATCTCCGACCCCGGCGCGCGATTGATCCGTGAGTGCATCAAACGCGAACTGCCGTTCACGATTGTTCCCGGACCATCATCAATTTTGACTGCTCTCGTCGGCTCGGGATTTTCGGCGGATAAATTCTTCTTCGGCGGATTTCTACCAATCAAGAGCGGTCAACGCCAACGCGAGCTCAGCGCGGCCGGGGCACGCGAAGAAACATCGATCTATTTTGAATCGCCGTACCGACTCACCAAGACGCTCAAAGCTTCGATCGATGTTCTGCAAGATCGACAACTCTGCGTCGCGCGCGAGCTGACCAAGAAATTCGAGGAATTTCAGCGCGGCACTGCGGCCGAACTCCTCGCCCACTACGAAGCGCGCCCTCCAAAAGGCGAGATCGTGCTGGTGATAGGTGGAACGCGTTGATTGCTCGCTTCCCGCGAGCTCACCCTGTCGGGCTGCCCGTCCATGTCGCTCGGCTCCCGCCGGCTCCATTGTCCGCAACGGGTTCATCGCGCTCGGACAGCGCGATCCACCTTTCGCCTTGCCAAGCCATACGTTCTGTGAGAATTTTCGCGGCTTTTTCTCCCCGGAATCGCTGATTTTATGACCTACGCAATTATCATGACCGGTGGGCGGCAGTATCGGGTCGCGGAAGGCGACACGGTGGATGTCGATCTTCTCGACGTCGAACCGGGCAAAACTGCTACCTTCGAGGTTCTAATGCACATCGACGGGGGCAAGATCGGCGATGGCGGCAAGGTCACGGCCGAAGTGGTCGAGCAACGCAAGGACAAAAAGGTCATCGCGTTCAAATACAGGCGCCGCAAAGGATATCACCGCACCGTGGGTCACCGCCGCAAACTCACCCGGTTGAAAATCAAGAGCATTACCGGCGGCTCCAAGGCGAAAAAGTCCTAGCGCTCAATTTTTCAATCCCTAGCAACTGAACTTCTTCAAATGGCACACAAAAAAGGACAAGGCAGCGTTAAGAACGGCCGAGATAGCGTCAGTAAACGCCTCGGCGTCAAGAGATTTGGCAGCGAGATGGTTGTGGCTGGCAACATCATTGTCCGCCAGCGTGGCACGAAATTCATGCCGGGTAAAAACGTCGGTCTCGGCCGCGATTACACGATCTTCGCATTGGTCGACGGCAGCGTCCGATTCGATCGTGGCGGACGGCGTGTCAATATCGATCCAGTCGCGACGAAATAACTCCCCTTCCCGATTGGCCGCGAGTGCGGTATAACGGAGCGTTTCCATGAAATACCGCACGTTTATTTTGTTCGGCGCGCCTGGGAGCGGCAAAGGAACCCAGGGAAAAACGCTCGGCAGCATTCCGCGTTTCTTTCATTGCCCGTGCGGGGATGTGTTCCGGTCGATCGATACGCGCACGAAAGTTGGAAAGGCTTTCCTCGAATATTCGAGCAAAGGCCAGCTCGTGCCGGACGACGTCACGGTGGAACTTTGGAAGGAAGCGATCGAAGCCGCGGTCGACGCCCACAAATTCAAGCCGGACATCGACATTTTGGTGCTCGACGGAATTCCACGAAACGTGAGCCAGGCCAAGATCATGCGCGATATGATCGACGTGGAGAAAGTTTTCCATCTCGCCTGTCCTGACCGCGAAACTCTATTTCAACGTTTGAAGAAGCGCGCCTTGAAAGACAACCGACTCGACGACGCGAATGAGGAAGTCATCAAGAGGCGGCTCGACATCTACGAAACAGAATCAAAACCGGTGCTGAAGCACTATCCGAAGAAATGCGTTGCGGTGATTGACGCAATGCAGCCGCCCGCGAAAGTGTTGTTCGATATTTTAGCGAGCATAAACGGAATCAAGAGTGAACCAGCACCAGCACGAGCAGCCGCGGCAGCCGCAGTCGCAGTTTGAAAATTTCACGGCATCGACTCTTTATTGCGAAAAATGCCGGGCAACAATGCCCGTCCGCGAGCGATTGCTTCTAGTTTTGCCGGACAAAGAGATTTTCGATTATCTGTGCACCCAGTGCGGTTCGTCGGTCGGACAACGTGAAGTGACTGGCGGCGAAAAAATGATGACACCGGCAATGCGGCCGAGGAGGCAAGTTCGCATCCCTCTTAAACCACGAAGTCGCTAAGCAATCCGAGCCAGACTGGCATTAAATGCGCATTGTCTTCATCGGTACCGGCGAAATCGGCGTGCCGACGTTGCGCGCGCTTCAAAATTCCGAGCACGACATCGTCGCAGTTGTGACTCAGCCCGACAAACCCGTTGGTCGCCAACAAAAAATCACGCCGCCGCCAATTAAAGCCGCACTCGCCGGCAGCAAGGTGTCTGTCCTCCAACCGGCGAAGATCAAAGATACTGCGGTGATCGAACAAGTCCGCGCCGTCGAACCGGATGTGATCGTGGTGATGGCTTACGGGCAGATCCTGCCGCGCGCGGTTCTTGAAATTCCAAAAGTCGCCTGTTTGAATCTGCACGCGTCGCTTCTGCCGCGTTGGCGCGGCGCCGCGCCGGTTCAGGCCGCAATTGCCGCCGGTGATCGCGAAACCGGGATCACCGTCATGTACATGGATGAAGGTCTCGATACTGGCGACATCCTGCTTCAACGCAAGACCGACATCCTGCCGACCGACATCGGTGCCTCATTGCACGATCGGCTGGCGGAAATTGCGCCCGATGCGTTGCTTGAATCTTTGCGATTGCTTGCAAGCGGCAATGCGCCGCGAATTCAACAAGATAAAACAATCGCGACCTACGCGCCAAAACTCGATCGTGAAGCGGGCCGGATCGATTGGAATGAGAGGGCAGAGCAGATTGAACGGAAGATTCGCGCCTACAGTCCGTGGCCTGGTGCATTCACAGAGTTCGATGGTCGAAAGTTAAAGGTTTTCGCCGCGTCGATTGTTGATCCTCAGGGCAAGCCCGGCGAAATCCTGCGCCGAGATCGAGAACTCGTTGTCGCGACGGCCGATCGGGCTTTATCGCTGACAGAGGTTCAGCTTGAAGGAAAAGGGCGAATGAAGACGGCGGAGTTCTTGCGGGGTCGCCATCTATCATCCTGAACGAAGTGAAGGACCTCTCGTAGATTCGTTGGTCACACTTTCGTAGTTTGCATATTCCAATCTCTGACTGCGGGGTCCCTCGCTCCGCTCGGGATGACCAGCGTTTGTACTTTCCAAGACAGGCCTCCTCGCGTTTCATTTGCCCTGCGATGAAGACCGAGGCGCCGGCCTACAAACGTGTTGTGCTCAAGTTGAGCGGCGAGGCTCTTCAGGACCGCGGCGCGCAAACGAAGGAAAACATTTCGCCCGCAGTTGTGCGCGAGATTGCCGAACGCATCAAGGAGGTCAGTCAGCTCGGGGTCCAGGTCGCAATCGTGATTGGCGGCGGAAATATCTGGCGCGGTTCGTCCGCAGCGTTGCGCGGAATGGACCGGACCACCGCGGACTACATGGGAATGCTGGCGACCGTGATCAACGCTCTCGCCTTGCGCAGCGCGCTGACGCAACTTGGAGCCGAGGCCCGCGTGCAAACGGCGATTGAAATGAAGAACGTAGCTGAGCCCTTCATTCTCGGACGCGCGATCCGTCACTTAGAGCTCGGTCGCGTGGTCATTTTCGCAGCCGGCACCGGCAATCCTTACTTCTCAACCGACACCACCGCGGCATTGCGGGCGAGCGAGATCGGCGCGGACGTGATCTTAAAAGCAACGAAAGTGGACGGAGTTTACGATCGCGACCCAAACAAGGACTCGAACGCAAAACGATTCGACCGCATCAGTTTCAGCGAAGCGCTGGGCAGGCGGCTTCAGGTGATGGATTCGACCGCGTTCAGTCTTTGCATGGACAACAAGATCCCGATCGTCGTGTTCGACATGTACAGGTCGGGAATTTTGCGCGACGCAGTCCTCGGACGAAAAGTGGGCACGATCGTTTGCGACGAAACCGAGACCAAGTAAAAATCTACCCGCATGAGCAGAGACGACATTCTTCTTGAAGCCGAAATGTCGATGGATAAAAGCGTCGACTATCTCGTACACGAATTCTCCGGTGTCCGCACCGGCAAGGCGTCTCCCGCGCTGGTGGAAAACATCGACGTCCAGGCCTACGGATCGACGATGAAGCTCAAACAGCTCGCGCTCATTACAACGCCGGAGTCGCGATTGCTGGTATTGCAGCCGTTCGACGCCGGGACAGTTCAGGACATTGAACGCGCGCTCAAAGAATCAAAAATCGGAATTACACCGGCCGTCGATGGAAAGATTATTCGGTTGCCGATTCCCGAGTTGTCGGAAGAGCGCCGTAAAGAGCTGGCAAAGTCGTTAGGCAAAATGGCCGAGGAAGCGCGTGTCCACGTCCGTGGCAACCGGCGCACGGCCCTCGACGAAGCAAAAAAGCTGAAAGCCGGCGGTGGGATTAGTGAAGACGAAATGCGCGACCTTGAGGACGAGATCCAGAAACTGACCGACCGCTTCGTCAAGTCAATCGACGATCATCTCAAGCACAAAGAAGCTGAGATCATGAGAGTGTGAAAAGATTTAACGATTCAGCGATTCAAGGATTTAACGATTACAATCGCTAACTCATTAAATCGCTAAATTCTCTACTCCTCGTTAGAGCCGGACTAAGTCGATCAGAAACTGGCACCAGAGGTAGATCATTCCCCGCCAGGAATACTTTACATCGCCCTCAGGCGTTGGCTTGAGCACGCCTTTGTGGATGTTGTGCGCGATCTGTTCCCGCAAATCACGCTCCATTTCCTTCTCGATCTTTTCCTCGTCCAACGCCTCAATCGCGTCGACCTGAATGTTATTCTTCCGCAAAAATGCGCGGTGGCTCTGATAAAGCTGCCAGAACGATTGGTCCGGCCGTTGCCGATTGATCCGGAATTGTGGCGTTAATTTCAAGCCGTAGGACAGTGGATAATTCCAAGTCGTCCAGATGATCCCGGTCCGTGCGCGGGACGAAATTCGCAGATAATAAAACGAGAGATCGTGTTGCTCGTTCAGGCAGATCGTCGCCTGAGCGCGATCTTCGGCTTTGTAAAATAGCCGAAAAAATTGCCGGTAATCTTCCCAATCCCAGCCGGCGTCGGTAACGTGCACGAACCCTTCATTCTCGATCTCTCGCGTGATTTCGTTCAGCGTCGGGAATGTATCGCTCGAGGGCGGCGATTTTGGCCGGAGCTGTTTTTCTTTCGGCAAACGCAATGCGCGAATGCGGGTGAGAATTTCCACCCACGGCAGAAAAAACCACGCTGCGGCAGCAGCTGCACCTACGATGTGACTATCAGTGACAAAATAGAAGAACAGATACGAAACGATCAGGATCGCGATAGCGCCAGCCTTTTGCGAAAATGAGCTTTGAAAACTGCGGAGCGCGACCGCAAGCGCTCCTACCCCGAGGAGGATAAAAAGCTTGAAAAGCATTAGGGATGGATGCGGTGTTCGGTCAGGAATCTCTCCAGCGCGTCGGTGTCAAAATTGGCCAGGACATGGTCGCCTGCCACAAATGTCGGCACGTAAGTCTGCTCCGAGAGCTGCTTCATCTCCTCGTAAGCCAGCCGGTCTTCGCCGACATCGATCTCGACGAACTTGTAGCCGCGCGCTTCCAAATACTCCTTGGCGTCGATGCACCACGAACACCATTCGCGGCTGTAGAGCTTTAGTTCCATGAGCGGCGGAAATAAACGCGGTGCGGCGCGACCCGTCAATACGTTCGCTCAATAAGACTTTGCCCAGACCACCCGCTTGGCGCTCGGTTCACCGGTGAAAATGCATTTGCCGGGCTCACCTTCGCCAAAAGGAATCAACCGGATCGTCACTTTCAGATCATTCTTGATCTGCTCTTCGACTTTGCGGGAGCCGTTCCAATACGCGAGGGCAAAACCGCCATGAATCTCCGGTTTGTTCAGATTTTTGGAGGTGAAGAAATCGTAAAATGCCTCTTTCGATTGTATCACCTGAGTGTTCTCTTCCTGAAACTTCTTCGCGCGATCGTAAAGATTTTGCTGGATCGACGTCAGCATTTCGGATGCGGTCGCGGCGAATTCCTGCATCGACATCGATTGCTTCGACTTACCCGATTGGTCGCGCCGCGAAACTTCGACTGAACTTTTCTCCAGGTCGCGCGGACCAATCTCCACTCGAATCGGCACACCCTTCTTGATCCACTCCCAGTTTTTCGCGCCGCCACCCAGATCACGTTTGTCTACCTCCACTTCGACCGGGGCATCGGCGAAATGTTTCCCCCGCAAATGCAACGCGAGCGCGTCGCATGTCTCTAAAACCTTGGCCCGCGTTTCCTCTTTGGGCGTGATCGGCAAGATTACGATTTGGGTCGGTGCGACACGGGGCGGCAACACGAGACCGTCGTCATCACTGTGCATCATAACCACCGTACCGACCATGCGCGTCGTCATTCCCCAGCTCGTAGTCCAGCCAAATTCCTGTTTGCCTTCCCGGTTCTGAAATTGAATTCCACTCGCCCTGGCAAAATTTTGGCCAAGAAAATGCGAAGTGCCGGCCTGGATCGCCTTTCGATCTTGGACCATCGCTTCGAGCGTCAGCGTTTCGACCGCACCCGGAAACTTTTCACTTTCGGACTTGGCCCCGGTGAAAACCGGGACGGCGAGATGTTCGCGGGCGAACTTTGCGTAGACCTCGAGAATCAGCGTCGCTTCCGCGCGCGCCTGCTGCTCGGTTTCGTGGACGGTGTGGCCTTCCTGCCAGAGAAACTCGGTGGTTCGCAAAAACAAACGGGGCCGCATTTCCCAGCGGACGACATTTGCCCACTGATTCAAAAGAATTGGCAAATCACGATATGATTGCACCCACTTCGCGTAACTCGCGCCAATGATCGTCTCGGAAGTCGGCCGCACCACGAGCGGCTCGCTCAAAGGGCTGCCTGGTTTCAATTTTCCGTCCGCATCCGCTTCCAATCGCGTGTGCGTGACGACCGCACATTCCTTGGCGAAGCCTTTCACGTGCTCGGCTTCTTTCGCGAAATAACTAAGCGGGATGAACAGCGGGAAGTAGGCATTGCGGTGGCCGGTGGCCCGAAACATCGCATCGAGCTGACGCTGCATATTCTCCCAAATCCCGTAGCCCCATGGCCGGATAACCATGCAACCGCGAACCTCGCTCGGCTCGGCCAGCTCGGCGGCGCGAACGACTTGCTGGTACCATTCCGGAAAATCCTGGTCGCGCCGCGGACTGATTGCAGTCTTTTGTTCGGACGTCTTTGTCATCGAAGAGAACGAATTAAGCTTGCGTCGACGAAATGGCTAGCTGCCTTTTTTGTAACCTTTTCGCAAAGCCGGGGTCTCTATTTCAAGTTATGAGAATCAAATCACTGATCACCATGTCGATCCTGATTAGCGCCCTCCAACTTTCACCGGTTGTCTTTGGACAAGGCGCGAATAACGGCGCGCCCGGACGCGGCGGCCGCTGGCAGCAGCGTTTGGCAAATCTTTCACCCGAAGAGCGGGAGAAATTGAAAGCGGCGCGGCAAAAGGCAATGCAGGATCCAGGCGTCCAAGCCGCTCACGAAAAAATGCGGCAAGCCCGCGAGGATTTTGTCACGTCGATGCGTGCAGCAATGCTCAAGGCCGATCCAACGATTCAGCCTGTGCTGGACAAAATTCCGAAAGCTGGCCGCGGCGAAAGGGACGAAGATTAATCAGCTAAGCCGGGCGTCAGCGTGACACCAGCGCATCGGCCCGCTCGGCATATCCGCCGGCAAAATCGATCGTGCAAACCGTGCGATATCGCGCGTGCGGAGCGAACGCCGCGCCGGCATAATTGAATTTGGGATTGAAAATGTTCTTCCGATGGCCACGCGAGCGAACGCCGTCATCGATGATCAAAGCCAACACGACGCCGCGAGCAGTCTTCTGACTGTAGGAAATGTTTTCGCCCCAAGTGGAACTCCACGAACCGTAGCGGCTGATTCGTTCACCGGGACTGCTGTGATCGTTCCCGTCATGGCCGAGCTGGCCGGTAACTTGTTCCGCGCAATGGTCGGCTGCAGCGCGACACATTCCGGACGAAAGCGATAATGGCGGCAGTGGGCGCGCTTTAGCCAGGAACCGGACGGCTTCGTCGACCGCGCGTCCGTGCTCGATCATGTGAAACGGCCGGGATTCGGCGGCGAACGCGGCGTACAGCTTGGGATTTTCCCGGGCAAGATTGAGCTCGCGGACAACGGCTGAAGAGGAAATCTCCTCCTGCTCTGGGGCGGGGGAATTCTCTTTGGCGTGAGTGAAGTTGGCGGTAAAAAGGGCGGCGGCTAGAATTGCGAGGCGCATTATAATTTCCATAGAGCACCTTTGATGCCCGAAACGCCCCTGATTCCGCTGGTTGACAGTCGCCCACTCGACCAGTAGTTTCCGTGCCCTTTTCCAATCGCTGATGAAAACTTTTTCCGCCAAGGCCAATGAGGTCGACCGTAAATGGTGGCTGATTGACGCCAAAGATCAGGTGCTTGGCCATGTTGCCGTTAAAGCTGCGACACTGTTGCGCGGAAAAGAGAAGGCGATTTTCACGCCACACGTCGACACCGGTGATTTCGTGATTGTGATTAACGCCGGCAAGGTCCGCGTGTCAGGCAAGAAAGAGGAACAGAAAAGCTTCATGAGTTTTTCCGGATACGTCGGCGGACATAAATCCGAGAACGTCGGCTCCCGCCGCGTCCGCCATCCGGAGCTTTTGGTTGAGCGCGCGATTCGCGGAATGATCCCGCACAATCGTCTCGGCCGCTCCGTTTACCGGAAACTGAAGGTCTATCGGGGCGAATCGCACCCGCACAGCGCGCAGCAACCCCAATCGGTCAAGCTCGCCTAACGAATCGTTTTATGGCTCACACGCAGGAATTTATCGCTACCGGTCGCCGCAAGACTTCAGTAGCGCGGATTCGAATGACTCCCGGAAGCGGCAAGATCGACATCAACGGCCGAAATTTTGAAGATTATTTCCCAACCGTTCCACTGCAGAACATTGTTCTCCAGCCGTTGCAGGCCGCGAAGG
>Ga0210405_10000777_pt1 | contig 39688 bp, 35 predicted proteins | sample IncBWH11MmetaG_FD_155492 | JGI IMG/M metagenome (GOLD analysis project Ga0210405, IMG submission 155492) | Forest soil microbial communities from Barre Woods Harvard Forest LTER site, Petersham, Massachusetts, United States - Inc-BW-H-11-M | ecosystem: Environmental > Terrestrial > Soil >... | reverse complement strand
TCCCTCAGGGCGGCGTCCGATTCAAACGGAAAGAGCCCCACCTGCCGCGTTTCGCCAATCAGTATACGCGCTCCTTCGGAGGTATCGTCGCCACATCGTTCGAGAGCGGTTGCAGATGGACCGGCCTGTAGTCGAACCGGACGCCGCCGGCATCATCAAGCCAGCAGAGTGTATGCTTGAGCCAATTCTGGTCATCCCTCTTCGAAAAGTCCTCCCGCGCATGTGCACCGCGGCTTTCCGTCCGGCCGATCGCCGAACGAAGGCTGACGCTCGCCTGGGCGAGCATATTGTCAAGCTCGAGCGTTTCGGCGAGATCCGAGTTGAAGATCATCGAACGATCGGTGACGCTGAGATCATCGCGCATCATCCCGATGACGCCGTCGAGTTTGCTCCGCCCCTCATCGAGCAACGGGCCGTCGCGAAAGACCGCGCAGTGCCGCTGCATCGTCCGCTGCATGGCCAGCCGGATGGCTCCGGCGCCGGTCTTACCCTTCGACCACCTGATCCGATCGAGCCGGGCGATGGCGCGGTCGGTTACCTCGTTGGGAAGATCGACATGACTTTCGCCGGGCCGAATCGACTCCACGACCCGCAACGCCGCGGCTCGGCCAAACACGATGATGTCCAGCAGCGAGTTAGACCCGAGCCGGTTGGCGCCGTGGACCGATACGCAGGCGGATTCACCGATTGCCATCAATCCGGGGACGATCGTTTCGGGATTACCCTCACGCATGGTGACGACTTCGCCATGCAGATTGGTCGGCACGCCTCCCATATTGTAGTGGACGGTCGGTAGCACCGGGATCGGTTCACGCGTCGCATCAACGCCTGCAAAGATCTTCGCGGTCTCGCTGATGCCGGGCAGCCGCTGATGCAGCAACTCCGCGCCGAGGTGTTCCAGATGGAGCAGGATGTGATCCCTGTGCGGGCCGCAGCCCCTGCCCTCATTGATTTCAATCGTCATCGAGCGGCAGACCACGTCCCGACCGGCCAGGTCCTTGGCGCTCGGCGCATAGCGCTCCATAAAGCGCTCGCCCTCCGAATTGGTGAGATACCCTCCCTCGCCTCGGGCGCCTTCGGTAATCAGGCAGCCGGAGCCGTAGATGCCGGTGGGATGGAATTGAGTGAATTCCATGTCCTCCAGCGGCAGTCCGGCACGCAACGCCATGGCATTGCCATCGCCGGTGCAGGTATGGGCCGCCGTGCAGGAGAAGTAGACACGGCCGTAGCCGCCGGTTGCCAGCACCGTGCGATGGGCACGGAAGCGATGCAGCGTGCCGTCCTCCATATTCCAGGCGAGCATGCCGCGGCAGGTGCCATCCTCATCCATCAGGAGATCAAGCGCCAGATATTCGACAAAGAACTCGGTGCCGTGCTTCAGGCATTGCTGATAGAGCGTGTGCAGGATGGCGTGGCCGGTCCGGTCCGCCGCCGCACAGGTGCGCTGCGCCATCTGCTTGCCAAATCCAATGGTCTGGCCGCCAAAGGGACGCTGATAGATTTTGCCCTCTTCGGTGCGTGAGAACGGAACGCCGTAATGTTCCAGTTCCAGCACCGCGGACGCAGCCTCCCGGCACATATACTCGATCGCGTCCTGATCACCGAGCCAGTCGGAGCCCTTGACCGTGTCGTACATGTGAAAGCGCCAATTGTCGCCGTCGCCCATATTGCCGAGCGAGGCCGCCATGCCGCCCTGCGCGGCGACTGTATGGCTGCGCGTCGGAAACACTTTTGTGACGCAAGCGATCCGCAGCCCGGATGCGGCCATGCCGAGCGCAGCGCGCATCCCGGCGCCGCCGGCGCCGACAATCACCACGTCGTAGCTATGCTCGATGATCTCGTAGGCTTCGGTCATGCCTTATTTCCAGCGATAGGCCCTGATGACATCGGGATCCGGATCAATTCCAAGGCCCGGGCCCTGGGGCACCGAGATCCGGCCGCCCTGCGTGTTCAGCACGTCGCCGTAAATCGTTGCCTCTAGATCGAACCAGCGCCACTCGATCATGGAATCATTCGTTCCTAGCGCGGCAGTCGCATGAATCGCCGCTAGCAAGCCCGGACCGTCGTAAAAGGTGTGCGGCATCACTGCGATGTTGTGGATCGCGGCGAGCGGAAAGATTTTGCGCAATTCACTGATGCCTCCCATCTTGGCCGGGCTCGGCTGAACAAAGTCTACCGCCCCGGCGGCCAGCAGGCGCTCGAAATCCATCAGCGTGTAGACGTTCTCGCCGGCCGCGATCGGAATGCCGCTCGACTTCCTCAACTCGGCAAGGCCGTTAAAATTCTCTGGCGGCCAGAGCGGCTCCTCCAGCCATTTCAGGTCAACCGCTTTGAGTTCTTCCGCTATTTGGCGCGCCTCGTACAGCGTCCAGGGACAATTGACGTCGAGGGTCAGCTCGATGTCGGGACCGGCTTCCTCGCGGGCGGCGCGAATGGCCGGAAGCTCTATCTCATGAAGTTTAAGCGTGCGAAATCCTGCTTCGATCGCCTGCCGAACGGCGGCACGAACAAGCGAAGGCTCCGAATAGCGAACCAGGCTCGCATAGCGGTCCAGCTCGGCCGCACCGCCCCCCAGAAGGCGGCACAGTGGCGCATTGGCGGCCTTTCCCGCGATATCCCAAAGGGCGATATCGACCGCCGAGATGGCAAAGGCAAGGGCGCCGCCCCGCCCAAGGACGTGCAGCTTCTTCTGGACCGCCAGCATCAGCGGCTCGATCCGCGTTGCGTCCTGGCCGATACAAAGCGGCGCAATCAGTTGGTCGACGGCGAGCTTGGCGGAAGCAACTGCTCGAAACCCGAAGGCCTCGCCCCATCCCGCCAATCCCTGGTCCGTCGTGACCTTGACGAGCAACGAGTCCGCAGCCGGCAAGTTGCTCTCGCCCCAGGCGGAAGCATCGGATTTGGTTCCGGCCTTGAACGGGATGCGCAACGGAATGGCCTCGATGCCGGCGATGATCATTTTCGGTAACCTCTCCTATATGGCCCGCCGCTCTCACTCCGATGACGGCTTCCAGGCCGCCGTGCCCGGAATAGTTCGATGGCTGACCGGATCGAAGGCAGCGTCAGCGTGAAGATGGCACGAATCATCGTGTGGGTCGTGATATTCGAGACCATGCGGACCGATTGCCGTCTAGCGCTTCAGCGGAGGGTACCCATCAACGTAGATCCAGTCCGTCGCTTGCGCCGGCAGATGACAGGATTTGCAATTCTCTCTGTAGTCGAGCGAGGCTGCCACGCCTCCCCCCGGGAGGGGGAGAGAGCGGGAGGGGGTTGACGGGTTGGCTGCGTCGAACCACCCCCACCCCCAGCCATCGCCCCACATGTTATTGCCGGGATAGCGGCCACGACTGTCCTTCACCATGACGAACCAGCCTCTCAGCTTGTCGGCATGGCTGACAGTGCCGGTTGTCATTTGCCCAGTGGCAGCAAAGTGGACCTCTTTCACGAGTATTGTGCCATCAGGAAAATGTCCGTCTCTGCGATAGGCGGTGATGGTTCCGGGCGACGCATAGACGACGTGAAGCTCTTGCGAACCCTGGCCCTGGTCGGCAGCTATCGCCCAGGTCCCCAAGAACTCATACGTGGTTCGATAGGCGTTGGGCACATGCAGATTTCCGTTCGTGTCGGCTACGGCCTCGGCTTTCAACTCGCCGTCCGCCGCGAGCAACGCCGTCTGCCCGCTCGCGACGACGGCGACCATTGCCGCTATTCCCGCCGCACTCACAGCTACCCTGATCGCCTTCATGATCGATTCCTCCCACAACCTTTTTGTTAGAGTGACAAATCCCGCAGGACCAGCCAGTCAGCACGCGATACACCACGGTCGGTCATGCGATGAATCGTTGCGCTGCGCGTTGATGAGCGTCGTTCCTCGAGGATTGCTAAGGGCTGTGCCGGCGTGGATCGTCATGTGGATCGTGATATTCGAGGCCGAGCGGTCCGATCGCCGTCACCTGCGTGACGTATTCGCCGGACTTCGCCCAATGGAAATGCCAGGTTTCGCCTGGAAGAACGATGACGCTTCCCGGCGGATAGGCCTTCACCTTGTCGCCGTCGAATTGATCGCCAAGCCCGATATAGAAAACGCCTGACAAGACCGTGTAGATGCGATCCTCTGGATGCTTGTGCGGCATCAGCTTCACACCGGACGGTACCTTGACCCTGACGACATAAGGTCCGGGCTGGCTCGGCTCTCCAACAAGCACCGCCAGCCGAACCGGCGGCGGGAACGCCGCGAACGGCTTCCAGTCGACGTCTTCCGGCAGGATTGATCTAAAAGCGGCTTCACCTGGCTGGTGGGTACGAACCATTGCGGCTCTCCTTATCTGGCGTGCTGGCGGATCGTTGCCGAGGACACCAACGCGCGACCGTGCATTTGCGCGATCAACCGAGAACTGACTCGATCTTCTGGGACTTCCGGGTGCTTTGCCATCCAACCTTCGGAAGGCACTCGTCATATCAATGTATGAGACGCCAACAGTATCGGCTCGGAGAGCCGCACGGACCCGGTGAGCGTTTCCAGCGAACCGCTGACGATCAGATTTTCAGGGCTCTTTCGAGATGGCCGATCAAAGCATCATCTTCGAACGGCTTCATCAGCAGGCAGACAGCCCCACCGGCTGCGGCCTTGGCTTCCAGCCCCGGCTCCGGGCGCCCGGTGACCATGATGACCGGCACCGTCGAGCCTCGAGCGGTGAGTAGCTGAATGAGGTCAAGCCCGCTCATCCTGGGCATGCAAAAATCGGTGATGATGCAGTCGCATGATCCCTCCTCACCGCTGTTGATAAATTCTACGGCAGACGTAAACCCCTGAGCTTCATATCCCAGCGAACGAAGCAATCCGACGAGCGCTGTCCGGAAGGATTCGTCATCATCAATGACCGAGATTATGAACGCTCCTGACACGCATCATCCTTTTTCCGGATTGAATCCCCGGCCCCCCGCCGGTTGGTCAAACCGAGAACGCCAACATTCCCATGGGACGGGGCGTCAAAAAACTATACACCAGTGTTATCGCGCCTCTTCGTCACGGCTTCGGCATGACCGCTTCTGCTACGACCATGACCGCGGCACCGGCGAAGCGGCGGCGATCCTGATCGATCGCTCGGACGTTGCGATCGTATCTACTGATAGCCGTGATCGCATCCGCTGATAACTCTCCTCGTGCTCGACGACGCGCGCTATGCACCATCGGAATTGCTGACGCCCGGCCGTTGCGTCCCCATCTCAGGCACACTAAATCGTGAGATCTGAGGCGTGGAAGGCCGGGCGCGGTTCACCAAGGGACCATGTTCATGGGTTTTTCTCGCGCTTGGAATCGCCGTGAGCAGTGCCGTCCAGGTCAACCTTGACCCCTAGACGATCATCTGTCAGGTGCCGTGCGTGTCGCGCGAAAGCGGGCAGCAGCAAAGCTCCAACAGCCAGCAGATGCGTCTTCGACGATATGTTGGTGCCCGCCGGGTTGCGGGCAGAGGGCTGCCGGCGGCGGGTAAGTCGCTGGTTTGATACAAGTTTCCATTCCAAATCAATTTCCGTGCAGCCGATCACCTTCCGGCAGCTCGGTGGAACAATTAACATGTCCACGTCCACTCTCTCATCACGGCTCAAATGGCCCGTGATCCTAAACTACGGGATCGCGTGTGTGACGCCGGCCCTGGCCGTTGTGTTGGATGCTTCGTTCAGCCGGCTCTGGGGGATCGATCCGCCAGCCTCGGTGTTTCTTTGCGGGATCATCATTGTCGCGTGGGTGTCCGGCCCCGGTCCAGCCCTGCTCGCCACAGCGTTGACCGTTTTGGCTTTCGATTATTTCCTGATGGAGCCGATCTATTCATTCACCCTTGAGTTCAGGGAAGTCCCGCGGCTCGTGCTGCTGACCATCGGGGCACTGTTCGTAGTGTCGTTGAGTGCTGCACAGAGGCGGACGACAGCTTCGCTCCGACGCGCGCGCGACGAACAACAGGAGACGGTCCAGGACTTGCGAAAGCTCAACGAAGCGTTGCTCGTGGAGAACACCGAGCGCAGGCGGGCGGAAGAGAACGTGCGGAGGACCGAACAAGAACTTCGGTTAATCGTTGACAACCTGCCGGTAATGGCCGCGCGCTATCGACCCGATGGAACGATGGATTTCCGAAATAAAGCCTCGCGGGACTACACTGGGCTTTCGCAGGACAATGTCGAGGGCAACCGTTGGGGGTCCGCGGTCCATCCAGATGACCTTGAATTGGTGGAGCATGAGTGGCGCTCACATATTGCTACCGGCGAGCCGTTCGAGATGGAACAACGCGTGCGAAGGGCTGACGGAGAGTACCGATGGCACTGGGCCCGCCGCGTACCGCTGCGCGACGACAGCGGCAATATCATCAAATGGTTTGCCGTCGGATTCGACATCGAAGATCGAAAACGAGCTGAAGAGGCTCAGCGACGCAGCGAGGCGGCCCTGGCCGAGGCCAGGCGCGAGCTTCAGCTGACGATCGATTCAATCCCGGTCATGGTTTCCACTTTCGATCCCGATGGCACGCGCAGTTTCGTCAATCAACAGTGGCAGAATTATACAGGCCATACGCAGCGAGAAGCGACGGGCAAAGGACTGAATACCTCCGTCTACTATCATCCGGACGATGTCCAACGATTCGAGAACGCCTGGCGCATTGCACAGGCAAAGGGCGAGACGCTGTCCGTGGATGTGCGTACACGCCGCGCCGATGGCGCGTATCGATGGTATACCATGCGACGCGCGCCATTGCGCGACGATTGGGGAAACATCGTTAAATGGTATTCAGTCGGTATTGACGTCGACGATCAGAAAGCCGCCGAGAATGCCTTGCAACGCAGCGAGGCCAATTTGGCCGAAGCGCAGAAGCTCAGTCTCACCGGCAGTTTTGCCTGGGATCTCGCCAGCGACGACATCTTCTGGTCGGACGAGACTTACCAGATCATGGGCTTCGATCGGAGCGTCAAACCCTCGCTCGACCTGATCATGCAGCGCGTCCATCCAGATGATCGCGCGCGCGAAACCGATCGTGCGGTACAGGGCGCGCAGACCCACGACGATTTCGAAACTCGGCTGCTGATGCCGGATGGACAAATCAAGTACCTCCATGTTCGCGCGCATCGCGTGAAGTACGCATCGGGCAAGGAGGAAATCGTCGGCGCCTTGATGGACGTTACCGAGAGCAGGAAGTCGCAAGCTGCACTGGACGCCGCACAAACAGCGCTGGCTCACGCCAGCCGGGTGGCGACGCTCGGAGAAATAAGCGCCTCAATCGCGCACGAGGTGAACCAGCCGCTCGCCGCGATCGTGGCCAACGGCCAGGCCTGCTTGCGCTTTCTTCGCCGCGAAACACCCGACCTGAGTTACGTGCGCGGCGCCATCGAATGGATCGTCAAGGATGGCAACCGGGCGGCCGAAGTAATCCGGCGCGTCCGCGGACTTCTGAAAAAAGCGGATACTCAGAAGGCACTGCTTGATGTCAATGACATCGTCAGCGAGGTCGCCGCTCTGTTGCAGCGAGAACTGGCCGCACAGCACGTGACACTCCGGCTAGAACTCGCGAGTGGCATGCCGCGGATTGTCGGAGATCGGGTCCAGCTCCAGCAAGTGATCATCAATCTGGTCGTAAACGGTGTTGACGCGATGCAGGCAGTTACGGACCGGTCGCATGCATTGCTAATTCGTTCGTATGAGGATGAAGCTCATCAGATCGTGGTCGCCGTGAAGGACAGCGGTGTTGGCATTCCGGCGGAGACGGCGGATCGTCTGTTTGATGCCTTCTTCAGCACCAAACCCAGTGGGCTGGGGATAGGGCTTTCGATCTGCCGCTCGATCGTCGGGGATCATGGCGGACGACTGTCGGCAACGAACAATACAGGGGAGCCGGGCGCCACGTTCCAGTTCGCCCTGCCCTCGCAGCAGGAGCGGGCGCCCTGCGCCGGCACGTGCAAATTGGATCATTAATATGAGATTTCGTATACGATGCAGATGTCATTGGGCGATTGACGGTTTCAATCGATGATCTCGCTCGTTTTGGCTGCTTATTGATCAGACCTGGTGGTCGGTTATGGAAGAGGATTCCGAACAAATCGTTTTCGTTGTTGACGATGACGAATCCATGCGGGTGGCACTGACGTACTTGTTTAAATCGATGAATCTTCGTGTCGAAGTATTCAGCACGGCCACGGCATTTCTCAAGAGCAAGCTTCCCAATATTGCCAGTTGTCTTGTGCTCGACATCAGGCTGCCGGGCGTGAACGGTCTGGAGTTTCAGGGCGTCCTGGTCAAGGCGGGCATTCACATTCCGATCGTCTTCATGACCGGACATGGCGACATTCCGATGTCGGTGAAAGCGATGAAGGCTGGAGCCATCGACTTCCTGCCCAAGCCGTTTCGAGACCAGGACATGCTGGATGCCGTGACCCGCGCGCTCGATCAGGACCGCAAGCGGCGCGACGAAGAGAAGGCTGTAACCCAGGTTCAGCACCTCTTTGAATCGCTGACCCGGCGCGAACGGGAAGTCCTGACCCTTGTCATTTCCGGCCTGATGAACAAGCAGATTGCCCACCGGTTGGAGATCAGCGAAGTTACCGTGAAAATCCACCGCGGACAGGTGATGAAAAAGATGGAGGCCCGATCGCTCGCAGACCTCGTGAGAATGGCTGAAATGCTAGGAATCAAACGAACAAACTAGCGGGAATGCAGACCAACGTATGATATTCGAGCGAGGTACCACGGCTGAGTGTTGCAGACCGGCATCCTGCACTTGTGAAGGGCCGTGTTTTGATTTTTTGATCATTGACGATGATGCATCTATTCATGCCGGATTGGCCAATCTCGTCAGATCGCTGGGCTACTTCCCCCCGCCGAGGCATTCCTGGAATCAGTCCAGCCGCACAACACCTGCTGCGTGATCGCCGATGTCCGTACGCCAGCGATGAGCAGCGTCCAGTGCACTCTCGCTTGCGTGACCAGGGATACAATTCGCTGAAAAAGAGGAGCCGGCGGCAAAAAGCACCACCGGCCCTTCACACCTCACCGCAACTCAGAAAAACTGCCGGAATTCCGCTAAGAGGTCATCAGGTCTCTCTTCCTGGAGAAAGTGCCCGCAATCGAGAGCCTTTCCCGTCACCGAAGCGGCGGTTTTCGCTCGCCATGCGGCGAGCACGTCCCACAAGGCTCCGATTGTTCCTTGTCCGCCCCACAGTACATGAAGAGGGCATTCGATCCTTTTGCCGGCGGCTTCGTCAGCTTTGTCCATTTCCAGGTCGATGTCCGCACCGGCGCGGAAATCTTCGCAGGTCGAATGGATCGTAGCTGGATTGGAGAATGCGCGAACATACTCCTTCATCTCGTCCGCGGATATGGCTCCCGATGTCTTGTTCAGACCTCCGAATATTTTCTGAAGGTAGAACTCCGGATCGAGCCCGATCATATGTTCCGGAAGCGGATAAGCCTGAATCAGAAAGAACCACCACATATATTTGGTAGCAAATTCCTGGTTCGTTCCTTCATACATTGTGAGCGTGGGCGCGATGTCCATAAGGCATGCCTTCTCGACGCTCTCGGGATGATCGAGACAAAGCCGGTGCGCCACACGAGCGCCGCGATCATGAGCCGCCACCAGGAAGCGCTCGTGACCGTAGTGACGCATCACATCGACCTGATCCTGCGCCATCGCGCGAAATGAGTAGTTCTCATGCCGTTCCCCGCCTTCGGGCCTGCCCGACTGGCCATAGCCGCGGAGATCCGGGACGACGACGGAGAATTCTTCCGCCAGCTGCGGCGCAACCTGGTGCCACGTCAAATGCGTCTCGGGGTAGCCGTGCAACAACAGCAGTGGCCGACCGGTCCCCTTTCGCAAAACGTGAATGGTCGTTCGGCTTGTATTGACCGACTCCGCCGAAAATCCAGGGAAACGCGTCTCAGGCCGGACTCCTGGCTCGTCTGACATCCCGGATTTCGCCGATGCAGAAGGGATAGGACCGAGTTGAGCGGCAGCCAGGGCGAAAGCTACTGCACCAGAGAAGCGGCGGCGCTCTCGATCGATCTCTTCGGGCGTCCTGCGCATAAGGAGTTCCCCTGCCTTTAAGTACTCGTCGTCCAGCGATGGTGAAGGCAATTTCGCGGTGGATCTTCGAACTCTTGATCGTTGCCCGAAGTTGCGCTGGCCGCGACGCCGAACCTATCGGATGTACGTTGCAGTCAACTGATACCTAGGTATCAGTCGACGTATTCTGCAATCTGCTTTGAGCGTCGCCTTGCAGCAGCAGGTGATTGTCGAGAACGTCGGCGGGGCCGCCGGCATGATTGGCGCGCCAGACGGATATCAATTCGTGCTCGGCAACGTCGGCACGCGCGCCGTCAGCCAAACGCTCTATCAGAAGTTGATGTTCGCGGCCTTGATGATAGGGCCCCACTTCTCGATCTCGGCCTGCGTAAAGGCCTTCAAATCGGCCGGGCTTCCGCCAGCGGTTTCGGCGCCGAAATTGGCAAGGAACTCCTGCGTCTTCGGCTCGTTCAGCCACGCATTGGTGGTCGCATTCAACTTGGCCACGATCTCGGCAGGAACCTTGGCCGGCAGCAGCAGGGCGTACCAGACGCTCGCCTCGAAGCCGGAGAGCCCTGATTCCGCTACCGTCGGCACGTCCGGGAGCTTGGACCAGCGTTGCGAAGACGCGATCGCCAGTGCCTTGATCTTGCCTTCGCGGACGGAAGGAACGTAGGCCGCCATCGAATCCATGCCGATGTCGATATGGCCGCCGATCAGATCGGTCAGTATCGCGGCACTGCCGCGATACTGGGCCTTGCCGAAATCGATCCCCACCGTGCGGCCCAACAGCTCGCCGGTGATGTGGCCCAAAGTGCCATTGCCCGGAAACCCGGCTGTGGTCTTGTTTGGGTTGGCCTTCGCATAGGCGATGAAATCCTCAAGCGACCCATAGGGCGCGTCCGGCCGGGCGGTGATGATGACCGGAGCCTTGCCGACGAGCACGACTGGCGCAAAGTCGCGCTGCGGGTCGAACTCCATTTCCTTGTACATCAACTTGTTGGTCGCGGCCTGCCCGGTCGTCGCAAACAGAATGGTGTAACCATCGGCCGCAGCGCGCGCGACGGTCGCCGCGCCGATATTTCCGCCGGCGCCGCCCTTGTTTTCTACCACAAAGGGCTGGCCGAGCTTCCCGTTCAGTTCATGCGCAAGACCGCGGGCGATCACATCCGAAGTGGTCCCGGCTGCAAACGGAACAACCATCGTCACTGGGCGCGACGGCCACGTTTCGGCATAACTCGGCGCAGCACGCGTGAACCACAGAACCGTTCCCAGCAGCCCCGATGCAGCAGCACGCCGATCAATCTGTCGCATTTCGTTACTCCTCCCTGACGCCCTGTTCAGCATCGGCAACATATTTTTTCCAGTTGTTCGCACGCAAGGGCATATCGGCGAAAGTCTTGCGCTGGTCTGCCGCCACACCGACAAGCTCCGCTGCGGTCAATCCCCTGCGTTGCAGGTAAGCATGGAGTTCTTCCAATGCGGATGAGAGCACCGGCGCCCCGCGCAGCATCACCGCCGATGCCAACTCCACCGCGCTGGCGCCGGCGAGCATCATCCGCACGACATCGAGACCGCTGCGCGCGCCGTTTGTCGCGATCAGTGGCTTGTCCTCGCCAAGCTGCCGCCGAGACACGGCCAGCCAATGACAGGTGAGAGGCAAGTTCCAGTAACCGCCAACGCCCAGAGTGGTGCCCAGAAATGGCTGCATGGTCTCGACGTCCGGTATGAATCCGAGCAGGCGCCCGGCCATGACCACCGCTTCACCGCCTGAGCGAAATGCCGCGGCGGCCAAATCCGGAACACGCTCGCTCTGGCCGGTGATCTTGACCCACAACGGAATGTCGATGGCCTGCCGCACCGCGGAGACAATCACTGCCACCCGCTCAGGATCGAGTTCGGTGGAGACCGCACCTTTCGCCTGGCTGGCATAGGGTGTACCGATGTTCAGCTCGAGTACCCGTAAGCCGGCCTGCTCGACCTGCTTCGCCATCGCGACCGTCCGGGCGAGATCCGCAACGATGAGACTCGCGATCGCGTAAGCGTCCGACGCCTTGGCCTCACGATCAAGTTGCGCCGTCTGGTCGAGCCAAGCCTCGAAGCTTTGCGGGGTCAGACCGGAGCGGCACGCAATAAAAGCCGTTGAGGGCGCATCTGGCGTCCATGGAATTTCGCGCCACTCGTCATCAAGCAGCATGTATTCCGCCCGCTGCAACTGGTCTCGACCGCGCTCCGATTCGTTGGTGGATTTGACGACCACTGCCCCTACCCCCGCGCGCAACGCGCGTCGAACGCCGCCCGCCTCGATAAGGTGCTCAGCCGATCCCGCGATGAGCGGGTTCTTCAACACGATCTTGCCGACGCTGACCTCTGACTTGCTCATCCCTCAGTCCTTTGCTCAGCAACGCCGATCGTCTTAGACGGCACCTGCTGCTCGGTTGTCTCCACGCCCTCGGCCGGATCGCCGTTCTTGGCGCGATCCGCTCGAGCAAATTGCCCGACGGCACACACCCAGGAGGGATCTAATTGCCATCGTCAGGCGCCGTATTTCTTGTCAACTTTCGCTTCAAGCGGCGTATTCTGGCCGCTTGGGCGTAAAGACGTCGAGGTTCATCACCGGCTCATCGCCGAGCACCTCGCCCCAGTGCATGACGTTCGGGGGAATAAGAACCAACCCGCCGGGACCAACGTCACGCACCTCGTCGCCAATATGGAAGCGAAGGCGCCCCGACATGATGTAGGCGATCTGCTCGTGGGGGTGGCGGTGCGGCTTCGGCTCATGGCCGGGCATCAGCCGATGAAGCGCGACCGTCGCACCATCGCCGGAGAACGCCTTCTGCTCGACGCCTTGGCGAATCTGCTTCCACTCAATCTTGCTCCAATCGATCTCATGGATATTCATGGTATTCCTCACTTGGCTATTTGGCGGAACCGAGAAGCCCCGTCGGGCGGACGAAGAGAAAGAGTAATAATATTGAGAGCGCGGCAACGTTTTTGAACGCTGCGCCAAGCAACACGATGGCGAGCGCCTGCGCGATGCCGAGCAGAATGCCGCCGGCGAAAGCTCCGAGCGGACGGCCGAAGCCACCTACGATCGCTGCTATAAAGCCGCTGATGGCAAAGGGCACGCCGACGTTGAAGGCGGTGTATTGCGTGGGCGTAATAAGAATGCCGGCGAAGGCGCCGAGCGCCGCGCTGAGCGCAAAGGCAAGCGCCAACATGCGCGATACCGGTATGCCCTGCAGTGCGGCGGCGTCGCGGTTGATGGAGCAGGCCCGCATCGCCTTGCCGGTCCTAGTCGACGAAAAGAACAACCCCAACAAGACGATGACCAGCGCCGAGCAGCCGAGGATCCACAGGAACTGGAAATTGATGGCGAAACCGAATAGCCGCAGCGGCGGCAGATCGGTGAAGACCGGCAGCGTGCGCGGCTGATCGCCGGCCAGGATTTGCGTGATGCGCTCCACCACGATCTGCGCGGCAAGGGTCGCAAGGATCATCACGAACATGGTCGAACCGCGGTTCCAGAGGGGCCGCACCACGATGCGTTCCAGCACCACACCGGAAATCGCGACAATCACGATGGCGCCGATGGCGGCGAGCGGCAACGGCAGACCGAGCCTGGTCATGCCGGCATTGGTGAGCATGCCGCCGAGCATGACGAAGGCGCCCTGGGCGAAGTTCACGATGCCGCTGGCATTATAGATGACACAAAAGCCGATACCGATCAGGCCATAGACAGCGCCGACGCCGATGCCGCTGAGAACCGATTGCGCGACGAGGTTAAACATGGGCGGCCTCTTCGGTGCCGAGGTAAGCGGCAATCACGTCTGGATTGCGCCGGATTTCATCCGGCTTGCCCTTGGCGATCAGGCGACCGAAGTCGAGCACGGCAATCTCCTCGGCAACATTCATCACAAGGTCCATGTCGTGCTCGATGAGCAGGATGGCGGTGCCGGTCTTGACGATACGGCGCAACAGCGCGGCGAGAGCATCGGTTTCCTGCCGGTTGAGGCCCGCAGCCGGCTCATCGAGCAGCAGGAGTTTCGGCTGCGCGGCCAGCGCGCGGGTAATTTCAAGCAGCCGCTTCTGGCCGTAAGGAAGTATGGCGGCGAAGCTGTGCGCATGCGTGGTGAGCCCGGTTTCCGCTAGAAGACGCCATGCCTCGGCTTCCACCGCGGCTTCTTCCGCCCGCGCGGCGCGGGTCGGCACAAGCGCGGCCAAGAGGCCGCCGCGCGTGTGCAAATGGCAGCCAACCTTGACGTTTTCCAGCACCGTGAGATCTTCAAAGAGCTGTACTAGCTGGAACGTGCGGATCAGGCCACGGCGCGCGATCGTCTCCGGCGGCTGACCGGTGATTTCCGCCCCTTCAAAATGCACGCGGCCGTCGCTCGGCGGCATGAAGCCGGAGATCATGTTGAACAGCGTGGTCTTGCCGGCGCCGTTCGGGCCGATCACCGCTGACAGGCCCTGCCCCGGGATTTCCAGCGAGACATTGTCGAGCGCGACCAGACCGCCGAAGCGGCGCGTGATGCCGTCGAGGCGCAAGAGGCTCATGCGCTCCTCCGCCGCCATCTGGCCCACAGTTCGGGCAAGGATGCGAGCCCGCGCGGCGCATAGATCAGGATGACGATCAGCGCGGCACCGTAAGCGAGGTCCTGATAATCCTTGAAGGCACGGAAACTCTCCGGCAGCACCGAGATGATGATGGCACCGAGCGCGGGCCCCGCGATGGTACCGATGCCGCCTACGTAAAGCATGGTAAAGGACATGACGACCATCGGCAGGCCGAACACTTCCGGGCTGACGAAGCCGACGGCATGCACAAACAGCGAGCCGGCGATGGCCGCGTAGGCCGCGGAGATCATGAAGGCGATCAGCTTGTAGTGCGCGACATCGATGCCAAGCGCGCGCGCGGCATCTTCGCTGCCCGCTGCGGCCACGAATGCGCGACCGAGCCGGGAGCGGCGGATGCCGGCGGCCGACAGCAACGCCAGCGCGGCGACGATCATGAGAAACACCAGCAAGGCGCGGTCGGATCCAATCGTAAAGCTGCCAACGCCGATGGACGGTATGCCGGAAATGCCCATATAGCCCTGCGTCACCGACTGCCATTGCACGGCGACCTCGTAGACAATCAGTCCAATCGCCAGGGTCGCCATCGCGAGATAGTGGCCGCGCAGCCGCAGCACCGGATAGCCGACGACGAGCGCGCAGGCGAGTGCGCCGGCGAGCCCGAGCAAGCAGGCCGGCAGCGGCTCCCAGCCGTAGGTCGTGGTCAGCACGGCCGAGCTGTAGCCACCGATCGCGGCAAAGGCATTATGACCGAACGACACTTGTCCGGTGAATCCCATGAAGATGTTCAGGCCGGTGACCAGGACCGTATAGATGAATGCGAATTGCAACACGGCGATGAGATAGCCACCGGTCGCGAAGGTATAGGCAACGAACGCCGACGCGAGGCCCCACAGGAGCCACGTCGCCAGGTTGCCGCGGCCCTTAGCCCAAATAGTAATGAACGAGTTCATCGTGTGACTTGATTGTGCGCGGGTCTATTTCCGCGGCGATGGAGCCGACCGAGAGCAGATAGGCGCGGCGGGCGAGCCTGAGCACCAGCGGCGCCTTCTGCTCGACGAGAATGATGGGTAGGCCCTGGCGGTTGAGCTCTCCGAGCTTCTGGAGGATTTCTTCGATGATGCGCGGGGCGAGGCCGAGCGAGGGCTCATCGAGCAGGAGAATCTTCGGTTCGGACATCAGTGCGCGGCCGACCGCGAGCATTTGCTGCTCGCCGCCGGACAATGAGCCTGCTGTTTGCGAGAGGCGTTCTTTCAGGCGTGGAAACAAGGCCAGCACACGCGCGTGGCGGCGTGCATATTCTTGCTTGTCGTTGAGCAGGTAGGCGCCAAGCTCGAGATTTTCAGCGACCGTCATCGGCGCGAATATGCCGCGGCCTTCCGGCACCAGCACGATGCCGAGCGCCGCGGCCGCAGCGGGGGCACGGCGTGGCACCTCACGCCCGCGGAATCTCACTTGGCCCTGCGTCGGCACCAAACCCATGATCGCGTTCATGAGCGTGGATTTGCCGGCACCGTTTGGTCCCAGTACCGCGACCAGTTCGCCTTCGTCGACATGCAGATCGACCGGCCGAAGGGCCTCGACGTGCCCGTAGCGCGCCGAAAGCCCTTCGATCTCGAGGATCCGCGTGGTGGTCGCCGTGCTGCTCACTTCACCACTTTGACCTGGCCGCCGGTGATGGTGGCAAGCAGCAAGGGATTTTCGGTGATCCCCTGATGATTGGTCGCTGACATGTGATAGACGCCGGTGGTGCCCTGGAAATTGTCCATCGATTCCAGCGCGTCACGCACTTTCGGGCCTTCGACGGATTTGGCCTTTCCAGCCGCCGCGGCTATCAGCATCACCGCGTCCCAGCCGCGCCCGGCCCAATTTGGATCGCGGTCCTTATATTTTGCGCGCCAGGGCGTGAGGAACTTACCGATCTCGGCCTTGAGGGGGCCGTCCTCGAGCCCGTCGTATACCTGCGAGGGAGCGGCTACGAAGAAGAACTTGTCGCCCAGTACTTCCGCCACCGGGCGAAACACGGCGATGTCCTCGAGGCTGGTCAACATAATCATGTCGAGGTCGAGCTGCTTGATGTTCTTGGCAGCGGTGAGCGTGGTGCCGCCAAGGCCGATCTTGATGATCGCGCGCGCGCCAGCGGCGTACATCTTCTGGATCTGCACGCTGAGATCGGCGTCGTCGGTCTTGTACTGCTCGACCCCGACGATCTCGAGTCCATAGTCCTTGGCCTCCTTCTCGGCCGCTGCCTTCTGCGCGTTGGCGTAGGGCGACGGATCATGCAGCACGCCGATTTTCTTGATCTGGGTTCTCTTCTGGATAAATTCGAGGCGCGTCTCGACCTCGAAGCGCGGCGGTGGAATCGTGGTGAAGGCCCATTTCACCTGATCCGGCTGCTGCGGTAGAATCGAGCACAGCACCATCGGCGTTTCCGCGCGTGCGACCAGGGGCGCGGCCGCGAAATTGCCGGCTGACACGCAGCCGCTGGCAAAAACCCCGACCTTGTCGGAAGAGATCATCTTGCGATAAGCGGTCACCGCCTCCTGCGGCTCCGAACGATTGTCCTCGACGACCAGTTCGACCTTGCGGCCATCAATGCCGCCCTCGGCGTTCAGGGCCGCGATCGCGACCTCGACGCCGTCGCGCCAGGCGCGATCGACGGTCGCGGCATAACCGGTCAATCCCGCCGACATTCCGATCTTGAAGACGTCCTGCGCCCGCGCGCCCGACATGCCGGACAGCGCGACCGCGCCTGCCAGCAGGAGCCCGGATATCCACCGGAACTGAGACATATTCCCCCCGTATTTTTTAGTCGTTATGGTTGCGAGACTTGCGGAGATCGATCAGTCGAAAATGAACTCCCGCAAGTTTGGAATGCCGAGCCCTTCATAGGCGGTCGAGTTCAGCCTCAGCGAGATGGCCTTGGTGCAGGCACGGAGCAGCTTGAGCTGCTCGGGATCGACCGGCTCGTGCACATCTTGCGTGGTCCCGACGATCGCGATGGCGCCGACTAGCTCGTTGTCAAAATTGAGGATCGGCGCGGCCACGGCGGAAATACCCAGCAGCGTCTCGTCCATGGAGACATCGAAGAGCTGTTGCCGGATTTGCGTCAGCCGCTCCCGCAGCTTCGCCGGATCGACCATCGTGCGCGGAGTGAAGGTCTGGAGCTTGCGCGCGAGAATGCGCTGTTGCACCGCCGGGGGCGCGAAAGCTAGGTTCAGGCGCCCTTGTGCCGAAGCATGTGCCGGCAGGCGATAGCCGAGCCGCACCGAGATCGTCACGAGATTGGGGCTCTCGACGACGGCATTGATGATGGCGTCGCCACTCGCCGGCGTGCTCAGCACGACTGTCTGGCGCGTAAGATCGCGCAGCCGCGACATGTAAGGTTCCGCCAGACGCCGCAAATCGAATTGGTCGATGGCGGACTGGCCGATATACACAAGTTTGAGGCCGAGCCGGTAGGTTTCAGTCTTGGCGTCCTGATCGACGAAGCCGAGATGCTTCAGCGTCGATAGATGGCGATGCATCTTCGCCTTCGGCTCGCCGAGCTGGCTGGCGAGCGCGGTGAGCCGCATCGGCTGCCCGGCCGCGGCCAGCGCCTCGATGATCTGCCCGGTGATCACGACAGACTGGATGAACTCGGAATTGCCCGAACGCTCCTCGTCCTCCGCACGATCAAGCGCTTCGGCTTTCATGCAAGGGCCTCCGGCCGCGCGCGCGAATCCGGCCCGACGCGCCGGTCCGTCAGACCACCACGCCGGCTGCTTTCCACGATCTTGCGCGCCGGACTACCCATCACCTGCTCCCAGCCTTTATCTCGATATGAGAGACAAGGTTATGATTTTTGGAACAGGCTACATACCCGTTCGCCAAATTGTCAATTTGAAATTACGATTTGACAGCAAAAACGGAATTCCTATAGTCAAAAAACGGAACATTGTATCGTATAAAGAAACTAAAATGTTCTGCCTGAGGAAACCTAAGGGCGTCTTTCCATGTCGAACTTTGCCTTGGCCGTCGATATTGGCGGGACTTTCACCGATGTCGTTCTGAGAAGCGGCTCCGGCCAGACCTGGGTCGACAAGACACTTACAACCCCCGAAAGTCTCGATATTGGTTTCTTTCAGGCCGTCGATTCCGCGTTGGCGAAAGCCGGGATCGAGGCAACCGCCGTGACCGACGTGGTCGTGCACGCCACCACCGTCGTCACCAACGCGGTGATCGAGCGCAAAGGGCCGTTGACGGCACTGCTGGTCACCGAGGGCTTCCGCGACATCCTCACCATTAAGGACGAACATCGCTACGAGATGTTCGATCCGCAGATCGAATTCCCGGAGCAGTTGGTCACCCGCGAGATGACCTTCGGCGTGCAGGAGCGCGTGCTGGCGAGCGGCGAAGTGCTCACCCCGCTCGATACCCCCAAGGCGGCCGCGATCATCGATGCCCTGAAGGCGAAAGGCGTCGTTTCCGTCGCCATCTCCTTCCTCAACTCCTATCTCAACCCAGCGAACGAACGCGCGATGCGCGAGGTGGTGCAGGCGCGCGCGCCGGGCATGTACGTCTCGATCTCGTCGGACGTCGCGCCGCAGATACGTGAATATCCGCGCACCTCCACGGTAGTGATGAACGCCTACACGACGCCGATCACGGGCCCCTATCTTGACGCGCTGCGCGACGGCCTGAGGAAGCGCGGTTTCGTCAACGATCCGCTCATCATGCTGAGCAATGGCGGCGTCATCGGCATCGACATCGCCAAGAAGTTCCCGGTACGCATGGTGGAATCGGGTCCGGCCGCCGGCGCGCTTGCCGCGGCCTATTATGCCGAGGTGCTCGGCCTCGACCGCCTGCTGTCGTTCGACATGGGCGGTACCACGGCAAAAGCCTGCATCATCGAGGATCGTCATCCGCTCATCAGCGGCAATTTCGAGGTCGACCGCATCTATCGCTTCAAGACCGGCAGCGGCCTGCCGATTCTTATTCCCTCGGTCGACATGATCGAAATCGGCGCCGGCGGCGGCAGCATCGCCTCGGTGAGCAATCTCGGCCTGTTGAAGGTCGGACCACAGAGCGCAGGTTCTACGCCAGGCCCGGTTGCCTATGGCCGCGGCGGCCAGAACGCCACGGTCACCGACGCCGACCTCGTACTCGGCTATCTCAGCGCCGACAACTTCCTCGGCGGCGATATGAAGCTCGATCTGGCCGGCGCCGAAAAGCAACTTGCGAAGCTGGGCAACAGCCTCGGCACGTCGGTACGCGACGTCGCCGCCGGCATTTACCGCGTCGTCGGCGAGTCCATGACCGCTGCTGCGCGCGCCCACGCCGTCGATCGCGGCATCGATTATCGCGGCGTGCCGTTGTTTGCCTTCGGTGGCGCCGGGCCGGTCCATGCCTGTTACGTCGCCGACTTGCTCGACAGTCCGATGGTGATCTATCCGCCGCTTGCGAGCGTGCTGTCGGCCTTCGGCACGCTGGTGACGCCGCCGCGGCTCGATCTCAGCCAGGGAGCGCTGTCGCGCCTTTCCGCACTGAAATGGGACGATGTCGATCGAATAGTCGCCAAGTTGGTCGCAGATGCCAGCAGCGGGTTGGCCAGCGCCGGCTGCGAGCCCTCCGACATCAAGTTCCAGTTCGGCGCTGATCTGCGCTATTTCGGCCAGCAGAACGAAGTGACCGCCTGGTTCGATACCGATCCGCGCAAAAAGCACGACGCTGCCTGGGGGCGTGCCATCTTCGAGGACGCCTATGAAAAGCTATACAGCCTGAGGCTGCCCGAGGTGGACGTGGAAATCGTGAGCTGGCGACTTGTTGCGACCGGACCGGTCGTGTCGCGCGACAGCAAGGTCGCGCTGCAGTCGGCTCCGGCGAAGCCGCACGGCAAACGCAGCGCGCGTTTCGGTGCCAAGGACATCGAAACGCCGGTCTATGCCCGCAAGGATCTGGCGAAGGGTCAGACCCTCGAAGGGCCAGCCATCATCGAAGAACGCGAAACCACGATCATCATCCTGCCAGGCTGGCGGGCCAGGGTGGACGCGAGCGGCTGCATCATGGCGTCGAAGGAGTAACCGACATGGACGGCATCGAACTCGAGATCGTCTGGAGCAATCTCATCAGCATCGTCAGCGAACAGGCCAAGGCATTGCAACGCATCGCCTTCAGCCCGATCGTCCGCGAGGCCGGCGACCTGGCCAACGCCCTGTTCGACCGGCAGGGCCGCATGGTGGCGCAGGCGGTAACCGGTACCCCAGGCCACATCAATTCGCTGGCCGCGGCCGGCAGACATTTCGTCGACGCCTTCCCGACCCAAACGCTGCAGCCCGGCGACGTACTCATCACCAACGATCCCTGGCTGTCGGCCGGCCACTTTTTCGACATCACCGTCATGTTGCCCGCGTTCCACAAGGGCAAGCTGATCGGCTTTTTCGGCTCGACCATACATCACACCGACATCGGCGGATATGGCGTCGGCGCGGGCGCCCGCGACGTGCATGAGGAGGGTCTCTGGATCCCGATGCTCAAGCTTTACGAAGCGGGCGAACCGAACAAAGTGCTGCACAAGATGATCCGCGCCAATGTGCGTACGCCGGATCACGTTTTCGGCGATCTCGCCGCCCAGGTGTCGAGCGGGCGCCTCGCCTGCAAGCGCCTGTCCGCCCTGCTCGACCGCCAGGGCTATGATGATATTGACGAATTATCCGAAGAGATCATCTCGCGCTCGGAAAAAGCCACCCGCGATTCGATCCGCCAGCTGAAAGCCGGCACCTATCACGGCGAAAGCTCGTTCGACGTGCCCGGCGGCGACGTGATTTCCCTCAAGACCGCCGTTACTGTCGACACCAACGACGGTACGATCACGATCGATTTCGCCGGCAGCTCGGGCCCGAGCCCTTACGGCATCAACGTGGTGATGAATTACACCCACGCCTATTCCACCTTCGCGATACGTTCCTGCCTCGATCCCGAGCTGCCGAACAATTTCGGCAGCCTTGCTCCAATCAAGGTGACTGCACCGGAGGGCTGTATCGTCAATTGCAAATATCCCGCGCCGGTAAACGCGCGCCATGTCGTCGGCATGTATGTCCCGATGCCGATTCTCAAGGCGCTTTATCACATAATGCCTGACCGCGTTCTGGCGGAAGGTTCCGGCGCGGTCTGGACGATACAGATCCAGGGCAAGAACGCTGCCGGTGATCCATTCACAAGTTCGATGTTCAATTATTCAGGCGGCATGGGCGCACGGATGACCAAGAGCGGCCCATCGGCGACCTGCTACCCGACCGGCGTCGCCGCCGTGCCGATCGAAGTGCTGGAAGCATCGATGCCGATCCTGTTCACAAAGAAGGAACTGCGCGAGGGCTCCGGCGGAGCCGGCGCGTCGTTCGGCGGCGACGGACAGCTGATACAGTGGCGCATGCGAACGAAAAGCGACTGGCTGCTAAACGCCGTGGCCAGCCGCATAAGCCTCGCTCCGGAAGGGCTCGGCGGCGGCAAGCCCGGGGCCGCCGGCCGGTTCCTCGTCAACGGAAAGAACGCGAGCGAGGCGCGCAAGATGGTGATGAAGCCGGATGACGAAGTCACGCTCGAAACGCCGGGCGGTGGCGGCTACGGGGTGCCTAGCTCCTGAAGACGACTAGTCAGCAGCATGGGGGTTTGGCGAACGTCTGCTTCGCGCCACAAGCGGCCATTCCCTTTTGGCGGATGGCCTCCTCCGGCCCCCTCGCTTGCCGGACGAAATTGCGCCCTTTCCGAAATATCGGCGCTGTAGACGCTGTGGGCCGCCGCAGCCTGGCCAAGGTTTCATAGACTCCAACCTGATAGGCGCCGAGCGCGCCGCCACCCTGCAGCACCAGCGCGATGCATTCGAAGGGAAGATCCCGTTCCACCATTTTCGTATCTGGTTTGGCCCGAACATTCATGACTTTTTCTCGTTTAATGGCGACGCGCTTCGAATCGGCAATCTAGCGAGTGCCTTTGCCTGGCGCCTGTTCCGGCGTGGTCGGATCGTGTCCAACCCCGACCGTTACTCCGGGAGCATGTGGTCGCATCGCTTCTGTCGTTTGCGGCCCGCGCGAACCCCTGTATTCGTTTTCGGCATCGCGCGCCATTTTCAGACAGACCAGCAATTCGACATAGCTCGCGAAACCGCCGATCCTCGTGGAGGCAACGCAGTTCTTCTTGTCGGCGCCGGCAAATTGCATCCACGCGTTTTGAAGCTCCAGAAAAGCAGCACGTTCATCCTCCGAGCAGCGCCCGAATTCGACAATTGACCCGCCTTCAAACCGGCATTCTCTCGCAATATCAAATTGCGGCACCGCGGCAGAGACGACAATCGGTGAAAGCGTCGCCGCGATTGCAATTGGCAGATGAAGCAACATGTCGGTCTCCTTACGAGAACTCTTGCCAAAAAGCCCCCGAACACGTGCGATCGATCTACGTGGCCGGCGCATCGAGGCGTGCCTGCACCCTGCTGCCATCGCCTAGATTGACCGGTGGATTGAGAATGACCTGATCCCCAGCTCTGAGACCGCTGTCTACCTCGACCCGCGTGCCCATATCGCGCTTCACTGCGATGTTGCGGAGCTCCGCCTTGCCATTGTTGACCACCGCCACCTGCATTCCGTTGCGGTTGAAAATGATCGCATCAGCCGGCACCAGAAGGCTCGGCGTCTTGCGCGGGATATGGAGCTCGACCATGCAGTAGACGCCGGCCGAGAGCGCGCCGTCGGGATTTGCAATATCGATTTCGGTCAAGAGCGTGCGGGTGCCGCTCTGCAGCGCTTCGGCAATCCGGGTTACCTTGCCTGGGAACTCGCGATCGGCAAGTTCGGGCACGCGCACGACGGCCTCAACGCCCGGCGTGACGCCAAATGCGGCATCCTGGGGCACGTAGACTGATACGCGGATAACGTCCCGCTGCATAACCTCGAACATGAAGGTGCCGCTTGCCGCATTACCCTGGACGAGGCTGCCAACATCGACATTGCGCTGCGTGATAACACCATCGAATGGTGCGACGACCGATGCATAGTCCCGGTTCTGCCGCAGCACTTTGAGCAGATTCTGCTGAGACGAGACGTTAGCCTCGGCGACCGCAACTGCCGCCACACGTGCTTGCAGACCCAGGCGGTCGGTGTCGCCTTGCTGCGGAGTGACCCAGCCCTTCTGGACGAGAGGGGCGTCGCGATCCCACGTCACCTGCGCCAGATCACGGTTCGCCTGTGCCTGCTGCAGTGCGGATTCGAGCTGATCGAGCGTCGCTTCGTTCTGCGAAATCTGATGGTCGAGCTCCGGGACTGCGAGCTCCGCCAGGATATCTCTGTTCTTGACGTGATCGCCAATGTCGACATTGCGCTTGGCGATATAGCCGGTTGCGCGGGCATAGATGTTCGCGGCAGCGAACGCGGCCGTGGTGCCCGGGAGGGTCACCGTAACCGTAGCGGGGTTCGCCACGACGGTTGCAGCCCGCAAACTCGGCACGAAATCGCGCTCCTGCCTTGCAGTCGCCATGACCTCCTGCTTCAATGAATAGTTTCCCCACCCACCCAGCATGAGGCCACCGGCAAGCAACAGCGATCCGCCGAACGCGAACAGACGTCCACCCCGTCGGCGCCGCACGCCGATGCGATGTCCGGGCTGCTTTTCGATCTCGCGGTGAAACGTGGGGCCGTCCAGTTGATACCGGCCGATCGCGTCATTGCTGTTGGGTCGAAACACATCATTCATTGGGGAGGTCCTCGAATACGCCATAGGCCGCGACGCCGTCATTGCGCTTGCGCAGCATGGCAAACAGGTAGGGAACGATCAGAAGGGTGGTGGGAGTGGCAAACAGAATCCCGCCGATCACGGCACGCGCCAGTGCCGCGTTCTGCTCCTCGCCGGGGCCTCCGATCGCCATCGGGATCATGCCGACGACCATCGCCGCCGCCGTCATCAGCACGGGGCGGATTCGGGTATGGCCCGCGTCAAGAGCGGCCCGGAACGCGCTCCTGCCCTTGAGCTGCTGCTCGCGCGCGAATGTGACCAGAAGAATGGAATTCGCCGAGGCGACGCCGACGGCCATGATCGCGCCCATCAGCGAGGGGACGTTGAGCGTCGTGCCTGTCATGAACAACATCGTGACGATGCCGCAGAAGGTCGCCGGCAACGCCAGGATCACCACCATGGGGTCGCCGAGATTCTGGTAGTTGACGACCATCAGCAGGTAGACGAACACGGCTGCAAACGCCAGACCGATGCCGAGATCCCGGAAGGAATCATGCATGCTCTGGATCTGTCCGAGAACCTTGATGGTGTTGCCGGGCTTGAGTTCCTTCTGGAATTGGGTGGCGATCTTGTTGATGTCGCTCGCCACACCGCCGAGATCGCGGTCCTGCACGCTGGCATAGACGTCGTAGACCGGCTGAATATTGGTCTGGTTCAGGTTGGTCGGAACGCTCTCGCGCTTGATCGTGGCCACGTTGCTCAACAACCCCGGTATCGGCGGGCCGTTGGCGGCGACCGCGGTCGACACCGGCGTGTTGCCGATCTCGTTGAGCGAACTCACCAGGCGTTCGGGGGTCTGGACGGCGATATAATAGGGAATGCCGGCAGCCGGATCGGTCCAGAAATTGGGCGTGACCTGTTCCGAGGAGCTGAGGCTGATGTTGACGTCATTGGCGACGGCCTGGGCGTTGAGTCCGAGCTGCAATGCCCGCGAACGGTCGATGTCCACCAGGAAGGACGGCGCATTGAGCTCCTGCTGAAGATGGGCATCCGCGATACCCGGAACGCCAACGAGGCGGCTCCGCAGCTCCTCGGCAATGCGCCTGTTATTGTCGCGATCGCGGCCAACGACCCGAACGTCGATCTGGGCCGGCAGTCCGAAATTGAGGACCTGCGTGATCATGTCGGCAGCCTGGAAATAGAAGGTCTCGGACGGGAATGCCGCCGGCAGCACCTTGCGGAGCTTGCGCACGTAGGTGGCTGTCGGCGCGTGTCCTTCCTTCAGCGACACCAGGATCACGCCGTCATTGGCGTTGATGGTCGATCCGTCGGTGAAAGCGAGGTTGTAAAGCCGCTGCGGTATGCCGATGTCATCGACGATCAGCTGGCGGTCGCGCTCCGGAATTACCTCGCGGATCTTGTCTTCGACCTCCTGGAAGATACGTTCGGTCGCTTCGATCCGGGTTGCCGCCGGTGCGCGGACGTGAAGCTTGATCTGTCCGCCATCGATGTCCGGGAAGAAGTCGCGGCCGACCAGCGTCGCCATGACACCGCCCAGCGTGAGCATCAGCACGGCGATCACCGGAACGATGACGCGCCGCTTGAGCAACATGGTCAGCACCCGCATATAGCCCCGGCGGAACGACTCGAAGCCATGCTCGAAACGCTGGTGCAGCCGCGCGAACAGGTTGCCCGAGCTGTCCGCTCCGCCGTGGTGCTCGCCCTTGAGCAGCAGGCCAATCATCACCGGCGTCAGGGTCCGCGAGAGCGCGTAGGAAGCGAGCATCGCGAACACCACCGCAAGGCCAAGTGGCGTGAACAGGAACTTCGCCGGCCCTTCGAGGAATACGACCGAGGTGAACACGCAGCTGATCGCAAGCGTCGAGACCATCGTCGGCACGGCAATGCCGGCGGAGCCGTGCAGGGTCGCCGCCGCCAGATTCATGCCTTCGCTGCGCAGCCGGTGGGTATTCTCGATTGTCACCGTTGAATCGTCGACCAGGATGCCGACCGCAAGCGCCATGCCGCCAAGCGTCATGGTGTTGAGCGTGTGCCCCATGAAGTAGAGGATCACGATGGACGTCAGGATCGACAGCGGGATCGAGATCAAGACAATCAGGGTCGACCGCCATGAGCCGAGAAACAGCAGGATCATCAGCCCGGTGAGGCCGGCCGCGATCGCGCCTTCGCGCAGCACGCCTGCGATCGATGAGGTGACGAGCTTCGATTGATCGAACAGCTCGTTGATGCTGAGGCCGGGAGGTGCCGCGGCGCGGGCGACCTCGAGGACCTTGCGGACGCCCTTGACGACCGCCACCGTCGAGGCGTTGCCGTTCTTCAGCACGGTCAGCAACACCGAACGCCGGCCGTCGTTGCGGACGATGTTCTGCTGCACGGCCCAGCCGTCATGCACCTGACCGATATCCTTGAGGAACACGGTCTGCCCGTTGACGTATTTGATCGGAATGTCGTTGAGGTCGTTGATGCTCTTGGGCATCGCGTTGGTGCGCACTGTGTATTGCGTATCGCCGATCTTGGCGAGGCCGGAAGGCAAGGTCAGGCTCTGTGCATTGACCGCATTCACCACGTCCGTCGGCGTCAATCCCCTGCCCTGTAGCTTGAGCGGATCGATATCGACCATGATCTGCCGGTACTTGCCACCGTCCGGCGTCGGGAACGTGACGCCCGGGACCGGCGCAAGCTGCTGGCGCAGCTTGTAGTATCCGTAGTCATAGAGCTGCTGCTCGTTGAGACGGTCCGACTTCAGACTAAGTTGCAGCACCGGAACGCTTGAGGCGTTGTAGCTCACGACTAAAGGCGCTTGAATCCCGGCGGGGAGCAGCACGCGTATAAAATTTGTGGCAGCAACGATCTGCGAGATGGCAAGGTCTAGGTTGACGTCCGGCTGGAAGTAGATCTTCTGCACCGAGACGCCGTTCAGCGTCTGCGCCTCCATGTTCTTGATGCCGGATACGCTCGTGCTAATCGCGTACTGACTGTAGGTCGTGACCCGCTGTTCCATCTCCGGCACGCTCAGGCCGGTGTATTGCCAGATGACCGTCACCACCGGAATGTTGATCTCCGGGAAGATATCCTCCGGCATGACGACGATGGCCGAAATGCCAAGAAACAGAATGAAGGCCGCCAGCACGAAGAACGTGTACGGAAATCTAAGCGCAAAACGAACGATACCCATCTCGATTTCCTATCCTGCTACTGCGTTGGTAGCCCCCGATTTCGGGCGGAAGCCGAGGGCAATGCGGTGCCTGGTTCACTCGCTACCGAGGGGAAATCGGCAATGAGCCGATGCCATCTCGTGAATCTGCGCATTCGACGCTGTTGGCAATCGCCTGAGCGTGCACTCGGCCTGGCCTTATTGCGCCCGCAGTCATCCCGATCGCGACTCTCGATTGGCGAAACTGCAGTGATGTCTTGTGGCACGGTCTGACGGGCCAATCTCTTCGCGACAAGTTTGGCAAGATTGAACAGAATCGAGGCCAAGATCACGGAGAGCATGTGGCCCTGTACAAGTTCGACGCTCGCCGCGATGAGGATGGACTTGAGGGTTGCCATGATTACGAGAAGCTTTGACATCAGACACCCCACTGGCTGCCGCGTTCTGTCGCGAAGATGCCGGCGACTCAGCGAAGATTCGGGTGCGATGCCGGCCTGCGACATTCTCGTAAATAGGTCGCTTGCCGCAGGGGATTAGTCCGTCTTTTTGGGTAAGATTGTTTAGGTTTTCGAGGAAATCCGGAAATCCATCGACCTCCGAAGCTGCGCCGTCAGCGCTGCAGTGGAAGAACGTGTGGCCCGTCACATCGAGAACCTCGGTGCCGCGGCGTAAATCGACGCCAAATTCTACGGCACGCAGCCGTTCGTGCGGTTTTTTCTGACCGCGGCGCGCCGCAACAAGCAGCCTGTGGCAGATGATGCAACTCATTGCAGCCATCGGCCCGATCATCTGCACGACGAGAATTCGCGCTCTATCGAGACCGCGCGCAGCGCCCACGCCTCGTCCGCTCCGCCTTTTCGAGATCTGCCATAGGCAGGACGAGCCGTATCATCCATATTGCTGCGACGGTGGACTCATGCACACACCCGCTGCCCTGCGAAAGCGACCGCCAGGCAGACAGTTGGCCACGCGAACCGGTTGGCGTTCATGCCGAACGCTTACTTCTAAACGCTTCTGACAAGGGAGGGCCTCCCTAGGTCAGCGGACGACTGGTCCACTGAGATCGTCAGCACCTTCTCGATGTCGCGAATTTGTCTCCGAATGAACTCCATCACGAGGCGTGTACGTGGCGCCAGATGGCGTCGGGACGGGTAAACAAGAAACAGGGGTACTCCTGCTGCCGGAAAATCAATCAGCACAGGAGCTAGTTCGCCGGCGCGCAAATCATCGTATACCTCGACTAGCGGGAGAAATGCGATGCCGCATCCAGCACGTGCAGCGAGGCGCACTGCGCTGCTGTCATTTGCGAAAAAGCGGCTCGATACCCGAACGCTCTCGCGGCCTCCGGGGGTCACGAACGTCCATACATTCGAGTCAGGACCAGTATCGTGAACGAGGCAAGTGTGATGTACGAGTTCGGACGGTTTCGATACCGGGCCAGTCGCCTTAATGTAGGTCGGCGTCGCCACGGTGATGCGCGGAGAAGTACCAGCGTGGTGCGACACTTGGGAAGCATCTGAGAGATCGCCTATACGTAGGGCGAGGTCAAGCCGATCCTCGATCATATCGCCGAATTGGTCGCCGATAACGAATTCGACCGTAAGTTCTGGGTATTTGGCAAGCAGATCCGGCAACCTGGAGGCCAGGTAGCGGCCGGCGGCCGCTGAGAGACCTACCCGCACTAACCCGGACGGCGACGACTTTTGGCGACTAAGGACAGATTCCATTCCTTCAATGCCAGCCAGCACCGGCCGTGCATGGTATAGCAAGACATTACCGTCGCCCGTTACGCTTAGCTTTCGAGTTGTACGGTGAAATAGACGAACCCCGAAATGGCCTTCGAGCTGCGAGATGTGCCTGGCAACTCCCGCCTTGCTAATCTGACGCTCCCGAGCGACGGCCGAGAAAGAGCCGGTTTCCGCCACTCGCACCAAGATAGATAAAGCCCCAAGAAGGTCCATCGATTCCTCGAAACTTGACCCCGCCTGACTGCGTGGGTTCTTCAGAGGTTCAGAAGCTTGTCGAACTGTTAATAGGGACGTTGGTCTTCCTTCAATGGCCCCGAGCTTTAACGAGACCGCCCGATCTAGGTAAGGATCGCGCGCTGCGTGGTCTTCAACCTGCTTTGACCCAAGACCCGCTACCACTTACAAGCATATGCAACTATTTTTCGCTTGGCGACAATATTCACGATAAAATGAAGACGACGTTCGTATAGGTGAAAGACCACATGCCGCGGCCGCCGCTGACCATGTTGTTCGCTCGGGGTCTCGGCAAACCCGCCGCGGGAACTAGCCGCGCGCCGCGCTGCTGTATCCCAGACCGACGCTGGCCCCTGCAATGATGGCCCCGCGATTTCGAATGCGAAGTTCCATCAACTTCCCTCTTTAACAGACACGTCTCCTTACCCGACGTCGTCGCACGTCGCACTCTACGGCGCATCGAACCTAGCCGCCGACCGAAGCCAGTGTTCGGACCATCCCTGGTTTCTCGGGTTCTCGACTGTTCGCCGAGGCTGTGGCGCAGATCATGCTCTCCTTTTCGCAAGGAGATTCATCGCCTTAAGGCTAAAGACAACCTCGCCGGATTGGTTAAGCGCCTCGAGAAGGGAGACCACCATCCCCCGATCCGGCTTCGAGCGGGACGGCTTGGTTTCGAGCACCGAAACTCGAAGGCGCAATTGGTCCCCCGGCCGGACGGGGCGAAGCCAGCGCAGTTCGTCCACGCCCGGCGATGCAAGACTTGCCACGGCGGAGAGGTAATTGTCGACGAACAGGCGCATCATGAGACTAGCCGTATGCCAACCGCTCGCGATGAGTCCGCCGAACGGGCCCGCAGCGGCCTTCGCTGGATCGGTGTGAATGGTTTGCGGGTCAAAGCGCTCAGCGAAGGAAATGACTTCCGATTCTTCTACCTCGATCGGACCAAAGGTAAAGACCGACCCCTCGCGATAGTCTTCGAAGTACCTGTCATCGATTGGGACGGAAAAGCCTGATACGTTCATTCGATATCCTCATGGTTTGGGCGATACGGTCTCGCCGCTCGCGCCCGATTTCGCATCTTTCAAGCGTGGGGTCAGCGCCTTGGTGGCGGCTCAGGAAGTCCCTCAAGGGAATTTCTGAATCGGACCACGCTGGAACTAGAATCAAAGGCTCTATTGGCTTCGAAGCTCGAGGACCTACTCTCCTGCTTCTTCGAGAGATGGCACCTCGATGTGCTGGGGTGGCTCGGGCACCCGGTCGCGCAGCAGCGACATGGCTGTTTCAAGAGCTTCATACCGGTCGCATCCGGATGTTCGGTGCATCCGCAAACGCTCCGTATGATAGGAGACGTTCTCCGGTGCGGCTGCCCAAACGAGAGAAACTCCTCGATGCCGCTTTGGCAATCGAAACCGATTCCCCGATTCCATGAGCATCGCCCGAACGCGTCCACCTCTTCAGGACACCGAATGGCAGCTCGGCTGGTCTGTATTCAGCGAGACAACGTTTTCTTGAAGGTCGCGACGAACTTGTCCGAAGTAAGGAAGCGAAGCGTCTCGCGCAGAGACTCAGAATCAGCTCGTCCCAAGGCGGCTTCGAAGCCGCGCTGAGCCTTCTCCCAGAGGGCTTCGGTTTCGGCGAGCTTTGCGCGGCCACGCCGCGTGAGACTTATCTGGCGATTTCGTCGATCGGCTGGATCGACTGCGATAACGACCAGGCCGTCACGTTCCAAAGGCTTGAGCGTGTGAGCGAGCCCGCCAGGGTCCATGACCAACGCTTCTGCGAGCTCGCCGACCGCGGTCGGCTCCGACCGTCCGATCTGGGCAAGAATCGAGCGCTGTGTCGTCTTCAATCCGCTGGAGGCAAGTGCAGTGTCATAGAGCTGCGAGATGCGCCGCGACGCCTTGCGCAGCGCCGCAAAATTACACTGACCGCCCTGGCCCCGCACTGCAGCACCGCTTTTCCTGTCCATCGTCTGCTCTCACCTTATTCTCTCAAGGCTTATCAGTTAAGGCCCATTAATCCCAATTTCCAGCATATGCAGCTTCTGTCTGGAATGCAAGGAACTTGGCCACGAGCGCACCCGCCAATCGGCCGAGCGCAGAATCCCGCGTGCATGGCCTTCTGCTTTGGAACCGATATGGCACGTAAAGCTCGACGCGACGCAGTACGTAGCACGCTACAATCTCAGGTTCGCGCTCATATTTGCCGTCCTCTGCTGATAGCCGCTTGCCTTGTCAGCATATGCTGCTATGTTAATGCCCGCATATGCTGATAATATTCGCCACAAGAAAGGAGAACATGATGCCGCTCGTTCGTATCGACCTTCGTAAAGGAAAGGATGCGTCCTATCGCCAGGAGATCGGCCGCGTCGTCTATGAGGCAATGGCAAGTGTCGGAGTTCCGGCTAACGACCGGTTCGAGATCATTGGGGAGCACGACGCCGACAACTTCCTGTTCGATCCGACCTACCTCGGAATCAACCGCACCGACGACCTCGTGATGATCCAAATCACCTGGAACGAGGGACGGATGGTTGAGCAAAAGAAGCAGCTCTACAAGGCAATCGCCGATGGGCTGACCGAGTCTCCAGGCATCCGCCCTGAGGACGTCTTCATCAATCTTGTCGAGGTCAAGAAGGAGAACTGGTCTTTCGGCAAGGGTGTAGCGCAGTACGCCAGTTAAAGCAGGAGCCTCGAGCACCTCTCGGGCAACGACGTCGAAAATTCTCTTCTTATCCAAGGAGATCGTTTATGGGCAGGTCTGCTGTCTCTGCCGATCAGTCTGCGCGCGCCAAACGCCGCATTCTCGTTGCGACATCGCTGGTGACATCGCTCATCATGCTCGATTCGAATATCGTCGCCGTGTCGCTACCGTCGATCGCGCGCACGCTCGGCGCCAGCTTCGCCAACATCGAATGGGTGATCAGCGCCTACGTGCTGAGTTTCGCGGCGCTGATGCTCGCTGCCGGTTCCTATGCCGACCGACATGGACGCAAACGCACGACGCTGATCGGCGTCGTGCTGTTTGCGGTGGCATCCGGCTTCTGCGGCCTGGCGCAGTCTGCACTTATGCTGGAACTTGCGCGAGCGCTGCAGGGCGTTGGTGCGAGCTTGTTGTTGACTGCGGCGCTCGCGATCATCAATCATGCATTCGCAGCGCATGAGCGGGCAAAAGCCTATGGGTTCTGGGGCACCTGCGTCGGCATTGCGATAGCCGGTGGCCCGATCGTTGGCGGCGTCGTCACGGACCTCTTCGGTTGGCGCTGGGCCTTCCTCATCAACCTGCCGATTTGCATTGCTTTGTTCATCGCGATCGCGGCCTTCGTGGATGAATCGCGTGATCACGAAGCCGAGCGACTGGACTATGCCGGAATCCTGACGTTCAGTGCCGGGCTCTTCCTGCTGATCTGGGCGTTGATCGACGGCAATGCGCTTGGCTGGGGGGCGCGGCCGATCGTCGAGCGCTTGGTCGGGGCGACGGTGCTCCTCGTCGCGTTCGTTTTCGTCGAGTTGGTCCAGAAGCGGCCAATGGTCGATTTCACGCTGTTCGCTCAGTCGACCTTCCTCGGATCGGCATTCGCCATGCTGGGTTACGCCGGCGGTGCTCAGGTCATGATCTTCTACCTGCCGATGTTCTTGCAAAACGCGTTCGGTCTCTCGCCGGCGACGGCGGGATTGGCGATGTTGCCTTTCGCCTCGCCGATGTTCCTCACGCCGCGTCTCAGCGTCGGGTTGGCGCATCGCTATTCCGGGCGCACCTTGCTGACCATCGGATTAATGACGACCCTGATAGGCAACTTGCTGTTGTGGACGCTCGCGCGCTTCTCGTTACCCTATCCTGCTTTCCTTGTCGGCATGCTGGTCGCCGGTGCCGGCGCGGGGTTGCTCAACAGTGAGACGACGAAAGTCATGCAGGGCGCGATCCCGGCGCAGCGCGCCGGCATGGCTTCGGGCCTCACCGCTACGACGCGGTTTGTCGGCCTGCTGGTCGGGATCGCCGCACTCGGTGCCATACTGGCGCAAGTCGCTTCACGAAGCTTCATCGCCGCTGGTGTAGCGGCCGGGCTCGACACCGGGACCGCGGCGGAACTCGCCAAGCACGTGACGTCGGGCGACTTCGCGGTGATCGTCGGTACGGTGCCGGAGGCGCTGCGAGCGAGCGTCTGGCAGGTCCGCAATGCGGCCTTCGCCAATGGATTCGCTGCGGCGGCCCTGCTGGCGGCCGCGGTTGCCGCGGCGATGGCGCTGTTAACGGTGCTTCTCGTGCGGCGCGCCGAGACGTTGCCGGCCGCGGGTAGCGGCACCCATCTCGCGGCGAGCCCGGGTTCCCGCGTGACGTAAGTGTCATGCTGGCCCACTTGCGATGTGGCCAACAGGGTACAGCATTTCTGCTCTCGTACCTTGGCAGTTTGCGGGCCTGGTTAGTGCCGCGCCTATTTTGTGGAGGCTCGCGTGAATAGGACTTTCATCTCAGCAACGCCGATCCCAGCATTCGCAACTGCGGCTCAAGCCGACGAGATTTCGGACATCAGGGCTCAAGCCAAGCAATTACGCTTCGCGAAAGCGAACAGGGCTTTCGCGATTATGCCGAAACCGCCTCCGATTGGCTCTGGGAGACCGGACCGGATCATCACCATATCGGAAAACACCGACGTCGCTGGCATCACCCACGCCCGCCTGCCGGGGGCGACGCGATGGGAGGTCGCATCCGACTTCCAAACCGAGCCGGAAAAATGGCGCCGGCGACGTCAAAGGCCGTGTCCTCGGTTATCGCGGCACTGCCACCAATATCACCGCGTCAATCCGCGCGGAGCAGGCGCCACCGTTACCCAAATCGGCCTGCCGCAAGCATGAAAAGCCCCGCCAAGGCTCAAAATGCGACTAACGCTCGACTTCGGCTCCAAGGCCGGACCGGACGTTTACGGCTAATATGCGGATAGCGGGCTGCGGACCCGGCTCCGGATTGGCTTTAAGAAGGCTCGTTTTGAGCGTTAGGGCACCCTCCATCGTCCTTTTTTTGGAGTTGCCTTGCGCTGCTCCCATACAAAGCTATCCCTTCTTATGAATCACCGCCGACTATCGTCTCATGTTGATCATTGCTACCGCGGCGAACCCGCCGCGAACTCAGCTTGAGAACCGTCGGCGAGCCCAGCGCTGTCGCCTTGGTTTCCTGTTCGATTGCGTAGACACGGCGACTTCGCTATCGATGTGTGTCGTCAGAGCCGGTACAAAGTCGCTCTTCCGCTTTCTTCATCTAGATGGCGACATCTTCGAAACGAAACTGCTCATTCTGCAGCACAACCACTTGCTTCTTCAGCCAAGCGTCGCTGGGCTTGGGGAAATCGGATCGACAGTGAACCCCGCGCGACTCCGTGCGGCGTAACATGGCTTGGCGCATGCAGTCCGATAGCAAGATGGCGCGCCGCACGCGCAGGACTTCTTGCATCTCGGCATAGTCGCTCCAGCCGAACGAGAAGGCTTGCTCTCTTAGCTCGGCGAGTCGCTGGCCCGCACTCTGAAGTCGTGGACCATCGCGAATGGGCCCGAGAGCAATCTGGTTTGCGCGGCGCAGGTCGCCCATTAAGACAGCGACCTGCGCTTCCTTGCCAGACTTGCGGGGCCGCGGAAGAAGCGATGCGTTTCTCCTAGCGGCTTCGCCGTTAAGGTTTCTCGCAGCATGCCTTCCGGCGATCCGGCCGAACGTTATTGCATCGACCAGCGCGACGCCGCCGTGGCGGTTTGCGCCATGCAGGCCACCGGCTACCTCTCCCGCTGCGTACACATTCGGAAGGTTCGTCCGGCCGTCCGCATCGATCTTCAGGCCACCCACCGTATAGTGTGACGACGGCGCAATCCTTACCGGCGTGCTGCGAAAGTTCGGGAGACATCTCGATAAGAAAGTGCCTGTGAGTGAGTCGGGGGCCCAATCCGTTGACTTCGTTTCACTGAAGTCAACATAGACCTTCTGGCTCTCGACGATCTCTGTTTGGACCACTGCGGCCAGTTGATCCCAGTTGTGCAGCCCCGAAAGGTACTGTGAGCCCTCACCAAAATGCTTGGTAAGAACATTTTCGCCCTTGTCGTTGGTCAGTGTCGAGAGCTTCGGGAAGTCGGGGTAGAGGAATAGTGTGGGTACACCCTCCTCCCGGACGGCGAGCGGGTAGAACTGCATGAACTCGATATCGACCAGCGCAGCACCAGCGTCCATCGCCATGCCATGGCCGTCACCGGTCAGCGTTTCGGGATTGTCCGTGAACTCGAACAGACCCTGCAGCCCCCCGGTTGCCAGGATGACGGCGCGTGCCGCCACCGTGACTGGCTTGCCGTCGACGAGCGCGCCGACCGTGGTGGCACCCGGCTCGAGCACGAGGGCACTGCCCCTCAGGCGCGTGATCTGGGGCGAGGCCTTCACGGCCTTACGCAGTTGCGCGTAGAGCGCCGTGCCGTGGGTCGACGAGAACTCCATCATGAGCCCGGTGATATCCTCGACGCCGTCATGCTTGGCGTACTCGGATTCCAAGCCAGAGAGGAGATCGCGTCCGCTCTTGTCTGTTGCACGACGCACTCTCAGTCCCCGCTCCGCCTTGTCGACTGGAATGCCATAGGCCGCAATCACCTCGGCCATTATTTTAGGAGCTTCATTAAGGAGGCGCGTCAGGAGCGTGCTATCGCACAAGCCCTTGCCTGTGACCTGCGCCATGGCTTCGAACAGTTGGCCACCGTCGAAGCCCTCATGGGCCGCAAAGGTGAGGAACCCGGTCGAGACTGCGGTGCTTGGTGGACGGCCATCTCCAAGCAAAATGACGTCACACCCCTCCTCGCTTGCAGCAAGCGCTGCAGTTTGGCCTGCAGAGCCCTCCCCTATCACCAATATGTCGGTTACGATCAATTCCGTCACAAGCGTCGTCCTTGATTGCGCTTTGAGATCAACGCGCGGCCAGGCCCGCCCGCTTCCCCAATATTCGAGGCAGGATGCTCTCGCAGAACCACGTTGATATGGCCGTACGCGGAGCCAATCGCCCCATGCGTAACCTCCGTCATTCTGCGAATAAGCGCGGTCCTCTCGTCGTCGCTCAACCCGACCTCGAGATCACATTGAATGAATGGCATGGACACAGTCTCCTTTCCCGTTTGTAGTTCATCTGATTTTGCGAGCCCGCCGGCAAGGTCGATACCGCCCCGGGCCGGGAACATAGTCAGGCACATGGTTCGCATGTTGCCCGCACGCCGCTTGCTCTCGATGGAGTCGACACCCCGCGAGTGTTAGATCGCAGAGCGAGTTACGTCACGGGACGATCGCAGGTCGCCTAATCCCCGGCGAGACGCCATGGATTGCCTGCATTTCTATTTACAATGGCACTTATTAGCGGATTGAGCGGCGTCCATCTCACGACGAAGATCCCGAGATTTTTGCCCGGGACCATATCGTCGAGACATGCCGAAAATATCCTCAGCATGTTCAAGTCTCGTCTCGTCGATCAGCTTCCCGAGGGGTGAAGCGACGGGTCCCATCCCCCCACTCTCGATGGATCCCTCCCGCTAAAGCCGAAATTCTGAATGTTCAATTCGCCTTGTGCTTGCGGAGTGGAATAGGGCGTGCCGAGCTCATTATATGCTCCGCGAAAGCCTCTCAGGTCATAGACCCGACTGTGATGCGTCGGATGAGCGAACGCCGGCGTCGCAATCGCTGCGGACAGAACTATCGCAGCACTCAATGTTTTTACGCTAGTCATCATGGCTCTTTCCTTTCTGTTGCTCCACGTTTTGTGAACCTGGTCATCGGGACACCTTGCTGGCCTGGCCTTAAGCATTTCAGTGACAGGTCGGAGTGCAACTCCGGTCTGCCGTTCTCGAAATGGGCCGGTTGCCCCAGCGTGATAAGCGCGTTTCTCCGAGAAACACTTTTCAGATTTTGGGGAAAATCGACGGGCCTGATGGACCTCGCGTGACGCCCGAAGTCCTGGCGCGGGCGGCGGGGACTGCCCTTTTCACCCTCGCTCGCCCAGCAGATTTCGCAGCCTCAAAAGCAGTTTTCGCGCGCGCCTATTTCGGCGCGCGACACGAAAGCTTTTGCTGGACGGAGGGCTGGTCCTGCTGGTGCTGCTGATACTGGCGCGGTCCATTTGGAGGGCGTCGTGGGAATCAAAGCCGCTCTCGGACGACAGAGAGCGTTACCCCTCGGGCTGGTACGCGTCGAAGATCGGATCGCCTTTTGCCTTGCACCAAGGCGTGGTCGCTGACGCGTCACCATGTGGCGCTCCCGGCCGACGCCGACATAAGCGCGGCGAGCTGGCCAATAACCGCGCCATGTTTATTTGCCGGTGGAACACCATTGTCCGCAGCTTGATGCTCTCCCGCGGCTCGGCGTCTGCGGGCGTGGTGGGATCGACGAAGGCTGTATGAGGCGTAAATCGGGCGCGACCGTCAGTCGCCAAATCACAGCATTTCAAAAGCAATAGGAGGCGGCCCGGTCGGCGTCGCCTCCGCCTACATCGAGCGCTTCTCCGACCATCCAAATCAAGCGCAGCCAACTCAAGATTAAACTCGTTTTTAATAGGGCAAGTCCGCATGGGCCCTATGTCCCATGTATCGGACATCAGAAGGCTGCGCGATCCGTAGAGCCGGTGAAGTTTGAAATGGATACGCCCATCAAAGAAAAGCCAGCGGCGGACCTGCGGGACTATCTGGCCGAAGAGCGAACGTTTCTCGCTTGGATTCGCACCGGCATCACGTTGATGGGATTCGGGTTCGTGGTGGCGCGCTTTGGGATTTTCCTGGAGCAGATCCACGTACCGCAACACTTCTCCGCCGCTCAGCCCCACGAGTTTTCACCCTGGTTTGGAGCCGCGCTCATCACGACCGGCGCACTCGTGAATCTGTCTTCCGCGCGGCGTTTTATGTGGCTGGCTGGCGAAGTGGACCGGAACCAGTTCGCAGATCGCTCGCTCTCCAGGCAAGGTGTATTCATGGCCTCGTTCCTGGCGCTGGTCGGCATTGCCATGACGATTTACCTGATCTTGTTTCTGGCGCAGCCGTCGGACACGGCATTCGCCAGCATCGCAATCGGCAAATAGGGAGAAAATCATGGAAGGCTCGGAAACGCGCTACGTCGACGATACGATTCAGTTTCCTTCGGCGGGTCTCACCATCCGGCAAAAGGAGCCAAAGAATCTGGAGGCTCCCTTCGACCGGATCGACTCATATCTCACTCCCACAGAGCTGTTCTACATCCGCAGCCATTTTCCGATACCAGCCTTGGACCGTGCCTCCTATCAACTGCGCATCGACGGTGCGGTCAGGCGTCCATTCACATTGAGCTACGACGAGCTGCGCAGCATGCCGTCCGAGACCCGGGTGGCGACTTTGGAGTGCGCCGGCAATAGCCGAGTCTTTCTCGTCCCGCAGGTGCAAGGCGCTCAGTGGGAACTCGGAGCCGTCAGCAATGCAGAATGGACTGGTGTGCCCCTTAGAGCATTGCTGGAGCGCGCCGGACTGGAGGAAGACGCTTGCGAGATTGTGCTCGAAGGCGCGGATCGCGGAACACCTAAAGAAGAACCTGTGCCTCCCGAACCGATATCGTTTGCCTGGAGCCTGCCCCGGGCCAAGGCAATTCAGCCGGAAGTCCTGATCGCCTACCAGATGAACGGTCGCGATCTTCCGCGGGATCACGGATTTCCGGCCCGCGCAATTGTTCCTGGACATTATGGAATGGCGTCCGTCAAGTGGCTGACGGGTATCCAGGCCGTCCGCGAGCCGTTTCACGGTTATTGGCAGACATCGGATTATGCCTACTGGGCTTCGATGGATGGAAAGCCCGTGCGGCGCCCGTTGGGAGAAATGCAGCTCAAGTCCGAAATCGCGCAACCACGTGTCTACGAAACCCTGGCCCCGAACCAGATCTACACGGTTTCCGGCGCTGCATGGACGGGCGAGACCGACGTGACCGAGATTGCAGTGAGCACCGATGGTGGCCGGACCTGGGCCCAGGCAGAATTCCTGGACCCTGTGCGACGGCATGCGTGGCGACGGTGGAAATTCGATTGGCTGACACCGAAAGAACCGGGGCAGTACACCTTGCTGGCTCGTGCCAAGGACGCGGATGGCCGGATCCAACCTGACCAGCACGACCAGAACTACGGCACCTACGTGATCAATTACCCCCTCCCAATTGACGTGTTCATAGACGGTTCTGTAGGCCGCGACCGTGACGCCTGAGCA
>Ga0210405_10000776_pt1 | contig 39767 bp, 60 predicted proteins | sample IncBWH11MmetaG_FD_155492 | JGI IMG/M metagenome (GOLD analysis project Ga0210405, IMG submission 155492) | Forest soil microbial communities from Barre Woods Harvard Forest LTER site, Petersham, Massachusetts, United States - Inc-BW-H-11-M | ecosystem: Environmental > Terrestrial > Soil >... | reverse complement strand
CGCCGCTGGGGTCGCCGCTTGGGTCGCCGCTTGGGACGCCGCTCGGGACGCCGCTCGGGCCGCCGCTTGGGACGCCGCTGGGGATTTATTGAAACAGAAAAATCCGTTCACTCCCTTGTGGGAAGTTCACAAGCTCGGGTTCTGGCCGATTGGATTCAATGGAAAGAAGTTCATGCTATTCAGCGAGAAGGCAAAATGACCGCTCTCCGTCGGAGGGGAAGATGAAAGTGTTGGTGGCTTGCGAATTTAGCGGAATTGTCCGAGAAGCTTTTAAACAGCGAGGACACTTTGCAGTTAGTTGCGATTTACTCCCGTCCGAAATTCCTACGCATAACCATATCCAAGGAGATATATTGGACAACCTTCGTTCTGATTATGATTTGCTAATCGCTCATCCTCCCTGCACGTACTTAGCCGTGTCTGGGGCTCGGTGGTTTAAAGATCGTAAAGAAGAACAGGATCAAGCATTGGAATTTGTACGTTTCCTCATGGACGCTCCAATCCCAAGGATAGCCATAGAAAATCCCATATCGGTAATTTCGTCGAAAATTCGCAAACCCGATCAGATCATTCAACCCTGGCAATTCGGGCACTCTGAAACAAAAGCAACATGCCTGTGGCTTAAGAATCTGCCGAAGTTGAAGCCAACCAAAATTGTTGCTGGACGTAATCCCAGAGTCCATTACGCATCGCCAGGGCCGAATCGCTGGAAAGAACGTAGTCGAACACTTCAAGGCATCGCAGACGCTATGGCAGAGCAATGGGGATGACGCCTCTCCGTCGCCGCGAGGAAGGGACTGAATGAAAAAGCGAGTAATACATAAAATTATTTCTTACATTGCAATGGGAGAGAGATGCTATTCAACTGCCTGTCAAAACTTTAGAACTTGTCATGCTTCAAATTATTGGAAAAGAGTCACCTGCAAACGCTGTCTCAAAGCGAGGCCCCGAAACGATGAGTGATAAACTTAACAATTTAGCAATTGAAATAAAAGACGTGGTTAAGCACGACGGAGATTATGTAGCTATTGTGGATATGGTTTCTGCTTGGTATGCGGAAGCTATTAAACCGCTCGAATCCCGCAACATCCTCTTGGAAAAGAAAGTGGAGAAATTGAGAGAGGCGTTGAAATTAGCGGTAGGCTGGATGGAACCGATAATGGATGGTTTTTCAATTCCTGACAAGCAAAAGGACGGTTCGCCCTCGGCGAGAGTCGTTGTTTTGAATGCAGCTAAAGCCGCCCTGTCGGACGGGAGCGAAAAAGAATGACCCCTGAAAGAGAGCTGGCGGTCAAATGTAAAGAACTTTCAAATCTTTGTTCTCATAAAAGTGCTCAGACAAACGATCAACAATGTTTTTGTGTTCAACAAATCGAATCCCTGCTCTCTGAGGCGATGGAGAAAGCATTTAAAGAGGATAGACGGCTTCATAATAATCGTGTAGAAGAAGTCGTTAAAGAAATCCGTCTCGACGAACGCGAACGTGCAGCGAAGATTGCGGAGAACTGGCGATGTAATGACAAAGGAAATAAATGTTATCCCTGTGATTGTGGTAATGAAGTACCACAAGATGCAATCGCCGCCCAAATCAGGAAAGCGCCATGACCCGCTCCTGGCTGTGGATCGGGGTGCTGTTGGCAAGCACAGCGTGGGGAGCGGAGGGGCCGTGGAAAGTGGTTCATGAGATAGAAGATGGAAAAATTAAAAACTGCGGAACAAGAAAATGGGGGCAACCTAGTTCTTACACAGCTTTGGTTTACCGTGACGAATATAAGGAAATCGTTTGCGAAGACCCAAAAGGATCAGATTATACTGTCCAACGAATGAAAGCTATCGCCCAGTTGTTCAATGATCTTGATAGAAACCGTCCTATAACAAAATTTTCAGATGAAGGATGGATACCAGAATGACCTCCCATCCCTCCCTGTTCTGGTGTGTGGTGTGGTTTCTTGTATGGGGCCTCTTTTGGTCTGCTTATTTGTTTGTGGCGGATCATTTATGAATGACTTTACGTTAGCTTCCGGTACTGTCATTGGCATTAGTCACGTCCCTGACGACTACGCCTCGTGGGGAAAACATAACAAGCGCAATGCCGGTATTATGTTCTACGGTGACTTGCTATTGATCGCGGTGATTTTAATTCTGATGTGGAGGAACGGGTGGAAGTGACAGAACTCCAACTCTTGCGAGAGATTGCCGACAAAGCTGATTTGGTAAAGAATATAAGTCAGAACGCATGTGGCCTGTGTAGCTGTTCATTCTGTGAGAACTTAAAGCGAAAAGTTAACCAATGGAAAAAAGAATTTGGCCCATCTATTTAATGCCGCTGTTGCTCTTGTCACTGATGCTTTGGAAGTGGGGTTAATAAACTAATGGAGACTGTTATGAAATGGATCCCGTGGGTATTATTGGTATTGCCATGGACGGTTGCTCTTGATACAACGGATTATGGGGATGGCGTCGCCACGCATCAAGTCCTGGCAGAACATCAACTGCCAGGGGGAGAAGCCGCAGTCGTTCCTTGCGGGGATGAACAAGAGGCCTGCTCAGACTTCGTGCAGGCGATGAACTCGGCTCACACCTTCAGAGAAGCGGCCCATGCCGTACCGGAACAAGCACCGGCGCCGGATACGGACTTACATCCTACGCCGGATCAGGTGGAACATCAGCAGAATCCTTAGGACGACTAGAAGGCATGACATACGAGGGGTCGGGACGAGGGGCGGGGGGGTCTTCTAAGTCATCGTAGGCAATGGAACGAGCCACACTTGGCTTGACAACAGGAATTTTAAGGGGTTCTGGAGGCTTGGGAAGGTGCTTTCTAACGTACTTCTCGTCTCTTTTCAAGTAATCGTTCGCCATCCAGTATTCAAACGCATCCAGGATCAAATCTGAGGCTGTTTTACCTTCCTTCTCCGCGATCTTCTGCAAGCGCTTCTTGTATTCAATCTCTTCGGGGCCATACCCGACATAGATCGTAATAGCCGCTATTTTCTTATTCATTTAATACACCCTTCTCATAATCTATCTTTATCCTGGGATGGTCTACGCAAGCGTTATAGCGTAAAGAGATAGGCGGTTCAAAGACGGGGCGCATGATATGGCAGGTAGGAGCGCAACCTGCGATGAGCCACATCATTACCGCAGCCACAACCCACCGCATACTAATCTTCTTTTTTGGAAGGAGCCACTTCTTTTAGATCCTCTAAGAAACCCGTAACAACCCGCGGCTCAGGTTTGTCAGTGCGCCAAGTCGTGGTACAACCAGGGCAATAGCGAAGCGTGGCGGGCGTGAGTTCGCCTTTATCGTTTTGGATTGACGTTGGGATAGGAGCGCCCCAGCGATGTGCGCAGATGATGGAAAGAGACATTTTGACCTCCAATTAGAATGGAATGAGCCACTAAATAACGAGTGAACTATATATAAGATAGTAAAAGATGTCAATATTAAACAACATCTTTCAAACGATCTTTCCTTAATTTCATGTGATAAATGTGAATGTCGCCATTAATATTTCTAGTTAACCAAGCTTGATAGTTTCGGCATGTTAGACACTTCCTACCATTTTTTTGGAAACCCAGATTTGAACCGTTCAAAGGATGACCTCTTAAGCAATGGGTTTTTCTAATATTAATTGCTGCTGTTCCAATACCTCGAAGAAGGTTTACCCTATCCGTTACAGCCTCTAAATGACTGGGATTAACACAATTTTTTACTCTGCATAAGTGATCTAGAACTAACCCTTTTGGTATTTTACCTCGGCAGTATTCATAGATAAATCTATGTGCCCTCATTGGGCGGCAATGAATACTAAAAACGCCATAACCGCGCTGGGTTAAACCTTTCCAGTACCAACAACCATTTGTTACGTCTGTTTTTGACATGAAACGATCTATAGCGTCAACGTCTTTCCATTGCATATTCATGATAAATCCTTTATTCTTTGACGTTGTTTATTAACAGCAATCCAGTAAGAATCTCTCAATTTTCCTCTATAAATTTTGAATCCATTATAGGCAATTATGGCCCTGCGCTTGTCCTTGTGTTCTTTGAGCTTCTGGCGCAAGATTAGGAAGGCCAGGCGCGTGTTTAGGGGGATCGCGGAGAGGTCGCCAGCGTGGTGATAGCCTGGCATAACCTGAAACACGCCGCGTTCGCCTGACGTGCCCACACAATGCCTATTGAAACGGCTTTCTGTCATGGCGATCGCGATTAGATCAGATTTGGTGAAGGGACCGCGGGGAAAGAACAGCGCCAGGTTCCTATCGATTTCATCTAAGACCCACTTAATATCGGTTACGGGCACCTTTGAGCCCTCGCGAACCAGGATCCTATGGATTCTCTGGGCGCCAGCGAGATTTGAGCCGCTGCACGTAGACGCACAAAGACCGGCAACAGCAATAGACTTCAAGAGCTTATGCACTGTGATCCCCTTTGATAGTTAGTACCCTTGCATCGCTGCCCCTGCATAAGGTCTAGCCTGTCAGGGACAGCGTCCAAGGGGCTAACCTCAGATTGAGTAATTGACCTCCTGGCCCTGATACGTCAGGCGAAACATCAGCCCCCGGGGATCGCCTTGAAACTCAGCGACGAGTTTATGCGCTTGCGCGAGTTCCATAACCTTGTGCATAAGCTGTCCCTCTCGTTTCATGCACTTCGCTTTCAGCGTTTCATCTTCGATGTTGTATTCGTATCGTTTACCTTCACGATATTCGACGACAGGTTTAGGATAGCCATTGCACTCAATCTCTGCCAAGCGTTGCAACTTACGCTCATAGCGCTTAAAGGCATCGATCACCAAGTAAGCATCAGAGATAGACACATCAGCCACCCGCGCCACAGCTAGAGCGCCGCGTAACGCTTGCTCTCTTTTCCATTGCGTCTTTGTCATAGTTTCCATGTTAGTTAGCCCCTTTCGTTTCGTTAGTAGTTTCTTGGATCAGTTCAATGAGCGGAAAATGCCCTTTGTCCAGGGCATAATCCACCCAACCCAACAGCGTGACTTCGTTACAACGGATCGTACAGCCGGCGGCGGTTAAGAAGTAGTGGCGCATGTTATTCCCCCTCCGCTTGGGCTATTCGATCTTCGATTACCTGATTGAAATAGCCGTGATCTTTGGCCGCGTCATAAGCCCATTTCACAGCTTCTAATAAGTCCGCGTTTTGATCTTCCATGAATTGCCAGGATAGTATGATACGGTTCATGGACCGGATAGCGTCTGTTATCGGAGTCCCTAACCAGTCGTCCCCATTGGATTCTTTGTAGCCCTTGGACTTCAAAACAAGTCCCAGGTTGTGCGCGGCCATTTGCAGGCTTGGGGCGTCTTTTGATTTCTCTCTCGCTTCTCGCATGAACTCTGTTATATCGCTCATGTTAGGCCACCTTCTCTTGAAAATATTTGACTTGGGTTTGTGCCACGTCATAAGTCACTATTTCGTAATGTCCTTTAACGACTCGCATTAAACGGGTCAATGCTTTTTGGGTTTGAGCGTCGTTAGAGATGCTATGCCATTCGCCCTGATACTTTGTTAGATACTTGGCGAGTCTGAATGAATCGACTGTGTGTTTAAATGTTTTCATGTTAGCCCCCTGGTATGATTTCTAACGTCTGGATATATCCTATCATGGTAGTTATGTTATGTCAATAACTAATGTTGATTAAAACTATTCATTTACAACAGTTTTAGTAACGGCTGCTCTAAGAACGGATGTGATCCAAGAGTTTAGAGTGAGTCCGGCGCGATCGGCCGCTACGCGCATCTTAGCTTCAAGTTCTACGGCCTTTGAATCTTTCCCCAGGTAAATATGGAGCGTGGAATAGGTTGGCATGATCGAATCTCCTTATATATGTAATGTTGGTACAATCATTTATAACATTTATGTTTGTGATAGTCAAGGTCATCTAGTATCAAAGGCCAAGGAATAATCGCTGTAATCGAAAATGTGTGCGTCGAAATTTAGGGACTTGACAAGATTTAGGGGATTTGCTAGGATTTCACTATCGCCTATGAACAATCCGAAATTAAAAGTGGCTGCCTCGCCGAAATGTTTTGGATTGATCGGGCGATCGGGGCGGCCTCTCTTAATTTTAGCCCTCCTCACTTCTCCCCTCTCCGCGGATTATTACGATACCTGGAACACCCAGTATCAACTTCAACGCGCTGCCGAAGCTCAAGAAGAAATCGCCGATACACAGCAACTTCAATATGTCTCTCAATACCCAGATCCTTGCCGTTACATCGATATGGGAGAATATCTCTGCGATGAAAACGGCTGCGAACAATACGCGATAAAAACTTGCCCTCAAACTATTCCTATTGAAAACGTCCCGCTTAATAAACGGGTCGTACCCTATTCAGAATCGGATTTAAAGAAAGTTTGCCGATGACTCTCGGCACGAGTTCAAGCATATCATCTCGACAAAAGAAGCGAACAACCGGCGCTATCCTGGCTAGTCCCTGCTCTCGGATATCTTATAACAGGGAACGGTTATCCAACGTCATTAGAGAACGTGCTTATTTAGACTTGTGGAATAGCTTTACAGCTTAATCTCTAATCATCTATAGCTTAGCGCTGGTTGTTTGAGCTTTCTCTTATCCGAGAAGGTAGGTTTATTTAAAGAAGTTGACAAGCATAAATTTAAATGTTAAATATGGACCGTGAATCCGCAAGCTAGTTACCTCCTTGAAGCTCCTAATCAAATAGCTGGATCCTTTAACGCAAATAGTTTGATCGAAGATGAGGAAACTGGATTCCTTACGCAATCTCTCAAGTGTTCAGAGGTTCAGCGAGTGGGAAGTTTGGGAGGGATAAGTCCATTATCGAAGTTCAATGTAAAACAAAAATTATTAATACTATTAAAGCTTTTGCAGCGTTGGAACATCACCTGGGCTTGCTCACAAGTTGGAATTTCTCGCTATACCTTCCAGAATCATTACACTCTCGATAAATCATTCGCGCAATGTGTTGATATGATCCGCTATCGAAGCATTGATGATGTGAATGAGGTTAGATTTACAGTGGCGAAGACTCATGCAGGCGCTTTTGATCGAATGTGTCTGCTTAACGCTTACATGCCAGAAGTTTATAATCCTAAGATCCAAGTCGAAGTACAGCATAAGATGAGTTCTAGCGAAGCTACAGCGCGTTCTACGGGCATCCAGGATGCCATTGATGCCGAGGTTGTTGAGACTGTGAAGCGGATCAAAGCGGCGAAGAATAAATAGCACTGCTCTAGAACACGCATAGAAATGAAAGCCAAAACACGTATAGGGTGCATCCTCTCGATAGAACGAATGATAATAAACGTTATCGCAAGTGAATGGCATGGTTAGAAGGATAGCTGGCACTCGCGGGGGCGTGGCCAGGCGTGTGCGCGCGGGCAAGCGATCCGCCCCCCAAACCCAAACGGGGAATCATTTATCTATATCCAGACCCAAATTACTGCGCAAGCAAAACAAAAAGGCTATGCGCACTAAAAACAAAAAGGTCACATTGATCGCAAGACGAACCGTATCGATTCCAAACGGTGAACCTGTTAAGACATTTCTGTTGATGCCGATGAACAACTTCCGATCGAAGATCGATAAAGATTTAGACCGAGCGTTCAAGGAAGTGCGGGACGGTTGTGGTCAGCCGGTGTTACCGCGGTGATGGACTTATTGAATTTACCGATAGTGAAGCTTTACTTTACGGCGTTGCCTGGGGATACGATGGCTAATGGGAATTTAGTGGTACAGGGGATGCAAGACGCGATACATGAAGGCGATCGGATATTGGTATTCAGGGACGAACTAGGATGGCAGGAATCAATTTGTCATACGGAGATTGTGGAAGGTTTTCATCCGACGTGGATAAGGCTTCCCTTGAAGTTTCAGTCGAAGGAAGCGCGAGTCACTTGCCCTGACTGTCACTTGACGTACACGCACGAACACATTTTCAGTGTGCCGGTGAAATCATGAAGATTCCGATTTTAAAGTCTGCAATATGTAGTAATTGTAGAAAGCCTTGGGTAGATACAAAGCGAATCAGATGTATGACAAAAGAGTTTGGAGAAGTTGGGCAACGTGTATGTCGATATTGCGGATGTGATACGATTCATTACAAACGATTTCGTTATAGCAGGATAAAGGTGTTAGCATGATCCCGCATATTTGTCCGTCGTGTTCCAACACGAGTCATTTGCCGGAAGTGAATGACGACGTGATGGTAGAACCGAAGTTAAGGGTGGACGAGTTGGTACAGATTTATGGGCATGGCAGAGCGCTCTTTCGTATTACTAAGATGCAGGGTATGATGCTGGAGCTTGAAAAGTTATGAGCTATTCAGATCGGGTGAAAAAAGTTTTCTGTACTCCATTGGAAAGCGGGAACATGGGTTTTACATGGGCTCGGGGAGTTAGCGTTTCCAAAGAGGATCTTCTTCTTCCGGAGGAGCTATTAAAAAAGATTATCAATCGTCGTCTTCAGATGCTTCATTTATCCATGTTAAGAAAAACGTACATGACGATTCATGAGCTGGACACGGGTCACGAACCGTTTTCATGTGGATGTGATCCGGAAGATTATATTCCTGATGTAGTTTTAAGGAAGAAGGAGAAATTATGACGGTATGTCCGGACTGTGGTGGAAGCGGGGACAAGGTGCAGTTGAAACAGGGGATATTGGTGGGGGGTACGGACATTGACCCTTGTTTTGCGGGGTCGCAGAATGTGGAGTTGGTGAACGGTCAGCCAACGCAGAGCATCTGTAATGGCTGCAATGGCACTGGAATATATAGGAACTTTGGAGTTTAAGAAAGCGAGGGTATCCATACGACGATTTGCGCACAGTGTAATGGTTCAGGTGGGATGTACACGGATACGGATTACGTGGTGAGGTATGACGCGGGAACGAAGGAACAGAACTCGAACAATCAGAGTTTAGGAGTTATGGGATGCAGCCAATGTAACGGCAAAGGCTACTTGACGAACTTTGGGGTGGCATGAGTTTATTAGCGGGTCGCGTCAAGCCGAGACGGAGAGTTTTAATTAAGATGCTTCCTATTAAGGACGACTATCATAATCCTCTAGGTTTAAAATTGATTGACCAGAAGAAGCATTGGAATCATGCCTTTCGTAGAGGCGTGGTGGAAGCGATTGATCCGGTGATTGCGTGGCGGATACCGGAAGTAACGGTAGGCAGCGTGGTGATTATTAACGGAGCCGCGGGCTTTACGTTGGATGGCGACATTATGGATGACGACGACAAATACGATGACCCGTTAAAGGGGGAATCGTGGCGTTGGTGTAAGTGGAAAGAAATTGAAGCTATTGAAACCAAGGAGGAAGCTCATGGCGTTCATGCCGGAAATTAAGACCGAAGCGGATTTTAAGTTAAAGTCAGGGGTACGGGTCAGGTTCTTTCGCAGGGAGCCGTTTAAATTTATGGCGGATATTGAGAAGTGGATGAACGATTTGAATATCGGGGAACCCTTGGCCTTTGAGATGAATACGGACGCCAACGGATGGGTGAATCTGGCCGTGGCCTACCGCGAGTACAAGGAACCGATCATCTCACCGGATAAAGTCGTGGACCCGATTGTGGTTCTTTACGACACCGTTTCCCTATTAAGGGACACTGTAGAAGAAATCAACAAACTCTCGGAATCGGTCAAGCTCTTGCAGCCCCCTCCTTTACCTTCTTTACCTGATCCGTCTCTTGCCCACTGATATCTTGGCTCGCATAGAGGAAAATGATTTACCGCCGAAGGATATCTATGCCGTTATTGAACGCGACCTGGATGGGTACACGGCCTGGGTGGGTCAGAACGCGATGTCGAATGAACGCCTGGTGGCCGAGCATAAGGCGCTTCATCCCCAGTGCCTGTGGTTGCATGTGGTGTGGGCCAGTGGCAGCCATGTAGTGCTTTGTATTGAAGGCAAGAACCATGAACCGCATCAGTTAGACCCAGTGGTTAAGGAAGCGGGGAAGCTCGCCATTGAATACTCCAAAGCCAAAGGAAACACCGTGGTACGAGTGGCACGACTTTCGCGCATTGAAAAACCGGATGGAGCAGGACTTGGTATTTGGCATGCAAAATCTTTTACGACCTTTGAGGCGATTTAGTGGACCTGACGCCGGTGCCTTATCAGCGCCCGATCGATCCTTCCGATCCCCATACGGCGATGATGCTGGAGAAATCAGCGTTCTCAGACGATCCGGTAGCGATACTCAAGAAGGGGTACTTACAGATCAAGACCAAGGACGGCGACTTGATGCCGTTCAAGATGAACTCGAGCCAAAGACGAATCATCGATGCGATTCAGAAACAAAGACGACAGGCAATTCCCGTAAGGATTGTGATTCTCAAAAGCCGTCAGATGGGGACTTCGACTTTATGCGAGGCCTTGATTTATGCCTTTTGTTCTCTTCGCGGGGTGAGCCAGGGTTTAGTTTTAGCCGACGACGAGGAAGGCGCCTCAGACATCTTCAAGATGAACGAGACCTTCTATGACGGAATGTCCAGACAGCACCCGCATCTCACGCCGAAGAAAAACCGGTCGGATGAGCGGCGCATGGAGTTTCTGCATACCAAGTCAGGCATCCGTATTGAGACGGCTAATAATAAACGCGCTGGAAGAAAGTACACCTACCGCTACGCGCACCTCACTGAAGTCGCGTTCTACCCGCGATTTAAAGAACTTATGGCTGGACTCTTACCCTCAATACCTGACCAACCCGAAACTATCCTCATGCTTGAAACTACAGCTAATGGCCTGGGTGACTTCCATCAATTCTGGCAGGAAAAGAAACGTCTCTACGAACAGGGTCAGACGGAGTGGATCCCAATCTTCCTGCCTTGGAAAGACCACGAGGAATACGTGAGGCCGTTCATTATCGAAAGCGTTAAAGAACAATTTGTCAGGACCATGACGCAAGAGGAATTGGCAGTGATGAAGTTCCATCAACTGACGCTTGAGCAGATGAACTGGCGCAGGCATCAGATCCAGGACGTGTACAATGGCGACCAGGATAAGTTTGAAGTCGAGTACCCTTTGTCAGATCGCGAAGCATTTAAGTCAACATCCCGCCGCGTCTTTCCGGATCGCCTTACGGACCCACAGGCAGTGCATGTGCAGGCGGTGCCGAAGTTTAGAGGAGAACTTGAAATGGTGGGCCGTCGTCCGAGTCCTATGGCCGACCCGCAGGGGTTCCTCAAAATCTACAAGGAAGTCCAACCCGAATGGCAGTACGTCATAGGAGCGGACAGTTGTGAATCCGCGCTTTCTCATGATGAAGCCTGCGCACAGGTCCTGGCGAGAAACACATGGCAAGTGGTGGCTCACCTCCACGGCCACGTTGCTCCTGATGATCTGGCTCGGAAGCTTTTTGCATTGGGCTCTTACTACAACATGGCGCTCATCGCACCCGAAAGAAACGGCCCAGGCGCGGTCACGGTCACGAAGTTAGCGGAAATGTACTACCCGAATATCTGCCGGATGGCGAAGTCGGTGATTACAGATGGCGGTAAGTGGGTGGAGACGGAAGAGTTCGGGTTCCATACTAACGTAAAGACGAAACCCCAAATAATAGATAAACTCTCATCGTCTCTGAGAGACTTGCTTTTAGTTATTTACGATAAACAGACGATCGATCAACTCTGCACGTTTGTTGTTCACGCGGCGACGACCAATGCTCAGACAGGAATCACAATGATCCAGACCGGTGCTGAAGAAGGTTTCAAAGATGATTGCGTGATGGCCTTGGCGATTGCGGTTTGGTACGCGCATCAGACCACGATTACGCATCAGCATCGAGAAGTTGCACGGCCTAGTTTCATGAGTCAAAGTCGCTCTGGATACGGATGAACAACGCTTACGTGGAACTGATGAGTGATAACCGGAATATGCGAGGGGCGCATCGAACCTCTATTTTCTTCCACGAAAAAAGAATGTACGATTGTCCACAGTGCAAGAAGCCGATGGATCGAGTCAATCGTCATGGTTGGTATTGGTACTGCGGAACCTGTAAAAAAGATTTTCCGTTGTATCTGTTGAAAGAGCCGGAGACGATGGTAATGGAACCCGCCAAGCCCAAGGGCTGGATGGCGAAAGTCAAGGAGGCCATAAGTGGTAAAAAGTAAGGACATGATGAAAGATTCCTACGGTAAGGCTAGGAAGTCGATGGGTTACGGCAAAGGCAATAACGCGGGGATGCAGGCGTCCTTAAAACCGTCGAAGAAGAAGTTCGGAAAAAGGCCCGCTGGAAAAACGTAATGCCTTTCAGGTCTCAGGCGCAACGCGGGTACTTGTACGCGAACAACCCGAAGGTGGCGAAAGAGTTTGAGTCAGCGACACCCAAAGGGAAGAAGTTGCCGTATCATGTAGCCAAAGCGAAGAAAGCTTCAGCGAAGGCACATAAGAAAGCGAGTGGACGATAATGGATTCAGCGGAACAGAACAATAATTTAAACCAGGCCGTTGTTAAAGATGGCGTTATGACGGTAACGATTTACTTGGACGGAAAGCCAGCGGCCTTTGCGGAGGCCATCGGGTCCTTGGTCTTAGCTCAGGATTTGGTGAAGGCGCATTACCAGCAGGCAGCGGTGAGGGAAATGATTGAAAAGAAAAGGAACGGGATCATCAAGCCAGGTCTCGTAAATTAATATGAAAAAAATGGGCGGACCAAAAGGCAGGCATAAGATCAGGGGAAAGTCCAAGAACATGAAGGCGGGGGTCAGGCCAGTCTCGGTGAATCAGAACACGATGTCACCGCGTAAGGCCAATCCCGCCGACCTTGCTTTGGGAAAGTTGCGTGGCTATTAAAAAGAAGCGCCGTAAGTTTACCAAGGAAAACTGGGAAGCGTTGATGGCGTCGGTTAAACCAGAAGAAACGCCTCCGGTGGAACCGAAGAAAGAAGAGTCGTCGAAGGTGGAGGTTCATATTCACAACAATATGCCGTCGCCGTTTCATCATAATGAGAACACCGCAGATCGAGATTTAGAGAGCATGATGGGCAATAGTCGAAGGAGGTTCCCGATATGAGCCGACATGAAAAGTTCCAGCCAAAGACCGAAAGCCGCGTCGATATTAAGTTCCAGAATTTCAAGAAGCACTCAGACAACTTGGATGATTTTTTTGATAGTGAAGAACCAAGTAATAGAGTAAAAGCAGGTTTCGATGACACGCCAAAAAGTAAAGCAGATCTATCATTTGAGCAACTCGTTAATGGGGAAACATTTCCTAATTATAAAAATTCAGGACTTCGTAAGAATGTTGATAGGAGGCATAAATGAGTTCTAACGGGTCTAGAAGACAGGCTGTTTCTGATTTGGATAAAGCTAGGAAAGAGTTCTCTAAATTTACCGGTGGAAAAGAAATGAACGATCCTGACACTCGATATGTAGATAAGGCCAATCTTCAATTTAATAAAAATTCTCCAGGCGGACTTAATGCTTTCAGGGCATTATCAAAGTCTAAAGATAAGTAATGGACGATGAACTCACGGACTTGACGGAAGATTTAGCGTTAGGCGGAGAAGGTTCGGAGCCAATTTGCCTAGAACAACCAAACGAAAGCGAGGACGAATGAAAACTTGGAGAAAGTCTGAAACGCTTCTTGATCGTTTTCTCCGTTATACTCTAAAAACGGATAGCTGTTGGGAATGGATAGGTCATAAAGGAAATTCGTGGGGTCATGGTCGGTTTCGAGTAGGAAAAGATAAGTTATGGGCGCATAGAGTTTCATGGCAACTATTTAGGGGAGAAATCCCAAAGGGAAAATTTGTTTGTCACACTTGTGATAATCCTCCATGTGTTAATCCGGATCATTTATGGTTAGGAACTAATGCTGAAAATTTGAAGGATATGAGAGATAAAGGTAGAGCTAAATTTAATTTTAGTGCAAGAAAAGGGATTAGAGGATTTATTAAATCAGGGAGATAACCCTCAAAAATCGGAGGTACACTACAATCGGACAGGAACAACTTAAGACAGGTGAAGGAAAGAAGCTTCAGGAAAAGACGCCGCCAGCGTCCGAGAAAGACCGAGCTTCAGCGTCGTTTGAACGTCGGATTCAGAACACACCGGCTATGGCGTGGCCGGGCTCAAAGAAAGCGCCGTTATCGAAACCCACCTAAATGCCGACGTTGACATCTGACGAGCAGGTGGCGTTGGGGCTAACGCCGCCAGCGCCGAAAGAGCAAGAGATTGATCCGAAGACAAAGATCACTCGACTTGCTACGCTTAAACACGGTATTTACCGCCGTCGTTTAAACCTTAGTGAAGCCGATAAGAAGAAGGTTGTTGATCTCTTAGATCAGTGTTACCGCGAATGGAATAACAACACGAGCCTACTGCGTTCCAAACTCCTTAAATACAACAACCGCTTGGAAGGAATATCCAGTCCTAAGACCGATCCCTGGCCTGGGGCGTGTTCGTTGATGGTTCCGTTGATTGAGATTCATGCTTTGGGGCTGCATAGTCTGGTGACCTCCACCATTCTTGATAACGACCCAATCTGGATGGTCAAGGAAGAAATCCCTCCATCAGTTGGTGGTGAAGAAGTAGATCCTAACGTGGAGTGGTTCTTGAACTTCGTAAGCAAGATCCAGCTTCGTATCAACGAATCGTTATCCGAAGCCTACTACAACGCGATGGTGACACCGTTATCGATCGGGGTTTTGGACTGGGTGGAAGAAATCGGGAAGCAGTATCGGGTAGACGCCTATGATACGATCGAAGAGTTTCAGGCGGAATTTGATTCGCCGGAAAAGGCTGGCATCTCGGAGGCGCAGTACACTTCGTATATCGCAGCCTTGGCAGCAGGAGAACAGGTTCAAATCAAGATCGAAGAAAACGTCGTGAAGTACCGAGGTCCAAAACTCAGGATTGTCGAACTCAAGGACTTTGTGAGAGCCCCCGTGGATGCTCCAAATCTAGAATACACAGTGTTCCACGGAGAACAATTCAAGCAACGGGCGAATTGGTTTAGGGTGGGAGCGAAAAATAAGTGGCTGGATAAAGACGAAGTAGAGTTGATGTTAAAGCAGCCAGGCGAAACGACTCCGATAGATAACATCTCTCAGCAGCAGAACCGTAACGAAGGCATTTCATCGACGCCGATTCGTACCTCCGATGAATATTATCCAATCCGTGGCAATTTGCGGATAGACTTGGACAATGATGGAGAAGAAGAGTTGTATCATGTTCTGTATAACCCCAAGACCAAACATCTTTTGCGGATTGAAGATTACCCCTACTGGCATAACCGTATTAACCATATCCCTTTTAGAATAAGAAAAAAGACCAACCGCTTACAAGGCCGGTGCTTGACCGATATGCTCTGGGACTTAAATGAGGAATGCGATACCCAACACCACCTACGTATCGACTCACGAGCCATTTCGACGGTTCCAAGTTTCAAGAAACTCCTGTCTGAGACTTCGATTGACTTCTCCCGTAAAGACCAGCACTTTTATCCAGGCGTGGTTTTTGTAGTCAATAAATCGGATGGCATGACGCAGTTAGAAATCAAGCAGACGGATATGGGTCAAAGCCAGCAGGAAGAGCAGACGTTGTTCCAGTTAGCGGAGTGGTTGGTGGGGAACTCTCCATCCTTAAGAGCGGGTACGCCTCAGACGAAGGATCCAAGGGCTTCCGGTAAGAAGGCGCAGGCTCAAATCCAGCAATCCAATATCCGCGTGGACGACTATATCAAAGAACTTCTTCCTGCCACCAATGAAGTAGGGTCTCAGATTCTGGAACTCTTTTACCAGTTTGCTCCGAACATGGTCATTCCCTTTGCCAAATACAATCCCGAAACTGAGAAATGGATTCGTAATGAAATCCAGCGCACGAAGTTGCGGTCGAAGAACATGCACGTAGCGGTTGCTCGAACAACTGTTATGGACAACAAAGACGCGATGCAACAACGGGCCTTGGTGCGGTGGCAGATTTGGAATCAGGAGCCGATGATAGGTGGTGTTCCTAAGCGACGGCACGAACTCATTAAGCGCACACTCCGAGATACCGGAGAAAAAGACATTACGACCTTGCTTCCGTCGCTGGAACAGATTCAGCAAGAACAACTGGAAGCGCAACAACAGGCAGCACAGCATCTTGGAGCGGCGGCTCTACATGGGAATATCCAGCAGAAGGTTGGGGAACAGCCAGATCAGAAAGAACAGGCAGAAGGCAAAAGGCAGGGTGGTCCAGACGTAAGTGTAGGGTCATTAGGAAAGAAGGGGTGACATGGAAAATCCGATCGATCAGATAGCGGCAACGGTTCCAGAGTTTGAGAAGGCGATTGCCTACTGGACGGAAGTGTTGCAAAAAAGTGAAAAATATGAAAGGCTTATGGCGGAGTCGGACTTTCTGGCGGTTTTAAAAGACCTTGAACAGACGATCCAGGCGCATCAGGCCGAGATTGATACGTGTTTGGAAGGCATGAGCCAATACTCACCCAAGCTCTTGCAAGATGCCTCGCACACGATTTTTGTGCATCAGATTTTAAAGGAGCAGGCGCAGATGGCGATGGACAGGCCGAAGAAGATCATTGAGTTATCAAAGAAAGCACGTACCGAACTTCCCGCACTTCAGGAACAACTAGGCAGGGCTAAGGAGGCTATTGCAAATGGCTAATGAAGAGAAAGTGAAAGACGAAGAAGTTAAAGAAGAACCGTCTGCCGCGGATAAGATTTTAGAAGAAGTCAGGGCTAAACTTGAGAAGTCGGAAAAGAAGGACGAGAAGGTTCCTTCAAGCCAGCCGGCTGCTGACGCCAACAAAGCCGCAAACGATTATCGCGAGACGATGAAAAAGCAGATGAACTGGACGGACGCCCAGTTCGATACCTACCAGCGCGATAAAGCGGTTTCGCAGGCCCCGATGGTGAGTGAACTCTCCAAAAACAAGGTCCGAGAATCTCACAAAGACTTTGATTCGCTCCGTGAACCCTACGAAGCCGAGTACAAAAAGTACACGGATCAGGGGATTGCCGTTGGTGCGGACCTGGCCGAGCAGATTTTCTGGATGGTGAAAGGGCGTGAAGTCGATGCGGGACGATACAAGGCTCCGGACTCTCAGCCTAAAGCAAAGACTGCTCCTGGCGGCGGGCGTAACGAGCGTATTGCTCCTGCCTATAATCCTGCCGCTGCGAGTTTTGGCGGCAAGGATAAAGAGGAAGAATCAGAAGCGGGCCAACTCACAGACGAAGAAAAGCAGTACGCCCGAATAGCGGGAGTCAGTGAAAAAGATTATGCGACGATGCGTGAGGAAAAGAAACAGGGGCGTCGAGAAATCACGCAGAGAACTGTGAGAGTCCCTGAGATTGACGTAAAGTCGGCAGGGGCTGCTGACAGGGATTTGATTGCGTTGATGAGTAAACACGGAGGCGGGAAGGTTTAATGAGGTCTTTAGGATTAACAAGAGAACAGATGCTTAAGAGAAGATATGAACAATTAAAGACCTGGCGGATTAATAATCCTGAAGCATGTAAGCAGAAAAGACGTGATGACTATTTAAAACATAAAGAGAATTACCAGCGTCTTAAAAGAGAATCAAATGATAGAAGAATGGAAATTAAGAATAGGTTGAAAATGCAACCATGCAAAGATTGTGGAAAACAATTTAATCCTTGGATTATGGAGTTTGACCACAGAGATCCATCGCAGAAGAAAATATGTGCATCTAGTCATTGTAGTTTAGAAGATTTTAAAATAGAACTTGAGAAGTGTGATGTGGTGTGCGCGAATTGCCACCGAGAGCGTACCTATAGGCAGAGGAAGATTGGAGCTTTTAATGTTTCGTGATCTACACCCCTCTAGTTCTGCCGGTGACGGTAAAACCATCATTCAGGCGAAGTATAACTACCCCACCGATAGACCAGATCATCACCGTTTATGCGCCATGTGCGGGTGGAACTTTGACGATGACACCAATGCTCAAGGTGATACCCTTCTTTCCCCTGGCATCCAATATGCGGCTCCGAAAACGCTTACTGTGAACCTTCCAGTTCCGGCTGGGGCCGCGCCTATTTCTTATCAGTATACGTCGGTAGAGCCAAACGTAGTGAGCGGCTGTCCGATGTGCGGGACATTCAATCCGACCGGTGAGTTGGTCGGAGTCGATTTCGGAAGCAATACGGATATTACGAACCAATAGCTCTCCTCTTGTTGTTCCTCTTGACTTTTCTCTTATAAGCCCTTTCCTACTCTTTTATCTATTTTTAGCGAGGTAGATTTATGATTTATCGTGGAAGCTCCGAAATGGGGCAGTCATGGAAAAAGGCTTGGCCGCTGTTTGGAAACGCCACCAATATCGTGAAAGGTGCGGCGATTGTGCGTGGAACGACCCAGGGTACCAACCAGGGGTACGGTATCGTGGCTCCAGCCAATACGTCAATGGCCGGTCTTTTCTTGGGTGTGACGGACCAACCGTTTAATGCGGCGACTCTGGACAACGATCCTTCGGGCGGGACCAAGTATTTGCTCACCGACTTGGAAATGAACTCTAAGAACTTGTATGAGGCGCAGTACGATAATGCTTTGTCGGGAACCCCTTTGGTGTTTACCAATGGTTTGACGTTGACTGCTGTAACGACTGGAACGCCTTCAGTCACTGTGACATCCCTAGAAACAATCTCAGGGGGATGGTTATTCTTTGATAACGGAGAACTGCATTACGTGGCAAGCGTATCAGGCGGCGTGGCGACGTTGAAGACCGCGACATCGGCTGGTATCACCACGGCGAATAAGGTAGCGAAGATCTACTACTTGGGAGCGCCTTTACTCACGCTTACCACGGCAGCGGATAAGATTGGTATTGCTACGGCGGCTCAGGGTGCGGTGCAAGCGACGGTCCTTGAAAACTACGTGAGAAGCGTAGGATTCGATAACGTCATCTTGGACCCGACCAAAACGGATAACATCATTTTCCCTACGGTGAATGGCGTGTTTCCGGCGATTTACTCTCTGATTGAGTTCACGCAGAGCGTTCTAGGTACTCACTAATTGAAAGCGGGGGAGTAAGGGCTTAACCGCCTTTACTCCCCCTAGAATCTCACATAGGAGGAATCAGTGTATACATCAGCGAACTGGCCGGACCTGTTGGAGCCAGGCTTACGGAAAGTCTTTTCCGATGCCTGGTGGCTGGAAAGTCTGCAAGCTATTGCACCCATTTTATTCAACATTCAGGATTCGATGAAGGCCGTGGAACATGACTTGGAAGACGGCGACATCTTGGACTTTGCACCCTTTACCGGACAGGTTCCTTATGATGACACCGGAGAAGGTTATAAGACGAACTACACCCACGCCCAGTTCGCTCGTGGCATGAAGATTGAACGTACTCTGGTAGATGACGACTTATACCGTGTTATATCGCGTAGACCTCAGAAGCTAGGTCTAGCGGCGTTCCGTAAGCGTGAGACCGATGCGGCCAGCGTGTTCAATAACGCCTTCAACGCGGGTATCACCGGCGGTGATGGTCAGCCGTTGGGTTCGGCAGCGCATCCGTCGAACAACGGCGGTCCCTCGCAGTCCAACCTCGGAACCACCTCTCTGTCGCCTACGGAAGTCGATACCGCTCGGATTAAGATGAAGGGTTATCTGACCAACCGTGGTAACTTCGAGACGATTCAACCAGACCTCTTGTTAGTTCCGATGCAACTTGAAACCTACGCCTTTGAAATCATCAATTCCAACGGTAAGGTGGATACGGCGAACAACAACCCGAACTTCCATCGCGGTCGTTATAAGCTGGTGGTATGGGACAACTATCTCACGTCTGGGACCCACTGGTATTTGATCGACTCGAAACTCATGAAAGAATTTCTCATGTGGTTCGATCGGATTAAACCTGAGTTTTATAAGGACTCAGAATTTGACACCTTGGTGGCCAAGTTCTCAGGTTATATGAGGTATTCATTTGGATGGTCCGACTGGAGATGGGTCTACGCCGAGAACAGCTAATTTTGACAACTCGGTATAAAACTCGGAGGTTATCATGTCTAAAACTCTGACGTTCGCAGACTTTCCTAACGAGAAGTTGAACGCTACGGACTTGGCCTTGCGCCAGGCGGCGTTGGACGCGAAAGATCAAAAAGGGCCTGAGCCTCCTCCGGCTCCGGCGAAAGCAAGCTAATTGACGTTCTCTTGAAAGGAGACTCTTATGGCAAGACGTAGTTTGGCTAGTTTATCGGGTGGCGTGGCAGAGATGGATCCGACGAAACAAATGGAACGATCGGTGGAACGAATCGATCAGAAGTTAGGTTTCAGTGAACGGCAGTCTCTAGCCCATGAAGTGGAAATGATTGAGCGTTCTATCTCCCAGAACTTAAATGGTGAAAAGGATGATCCGAAGGTCTTAAAGCAGCTCTATCACAAGAAAATGCTTCTGGCGAAGGACGATGAAATCACCTTTTCAGGGGATGGGAAAGACTTGGCGTACAAGGAAATCAAAGAAATTGAAGGCCGGATCATTCCCAAGATGCCCACCAAGAACGAGATGTGGCCTAAGAACGACATTTCGGACAAAGCCAAAGCGGTTCGCCATAACCTGGAGTTTCAGAAAGACTATGATTCGGATATAAGACGGTGGCAGGAATTGAAGCGGCGGCTGGAGCCGGATAATCCCAATGCACAGAATTTGGATAACATCCGGCCCGACTAACAGGAGGCTTTAAATGAAGAACATTTCACGCTTAACAGGCATTGTTTTGATGTTCCTGTTAGGGTTTGTCATGGTCGCAAAATCAGCGGGTGTTACGGATCTCGTCGATTACTGCACGGGACCGAACCAGAAGACCTGTCCCTTCAAGGTGGATGTGAACGGAAACATCACCTCCACCGGAAGCCCTGGAACTTCTACGGTATCTTCTTTCGGCGGGAACTTGAGCGTGACAGGAACAGATACATTCTCCGGCATCACTGTTTATCCGCCTCAAATAGTCACAGGTGTTTCGAGCATCACCGTTATTTCTCCGGCGGCTACTTACCTTCAGGTTCTTTCGACAGCGGGAGTGAGTGGAACGACGGTTATTTGCGGGGCTGCCACACCGATGCTTCCTTCGAACGCGGCTATCCCCTGTATCGCTACGGCGACGGCGACTAATGGACAGTATCTAATTATTACTTGTACGTCTACGCTTTCAACCGTTACGTTCTCCAGTGGCACGGCTGCGGGTATGGACTTAGGCGCTGCGACACGGGTCGTACAATGGGGTAGAACGTTAAGCCTTATTTATGATGCTGTGATTGGTGAGTGGAAAGAAATAAGCTACGGAAATAACTAGATTATAAGGAGACCGGTGCATAAGCGACTCCTTATTGCGCTCTGTATTTTATGGGCAGGTTCTTCTGCTCAGGCTGTTTTATTAACGTCGGATTTAATCGCTCGCGCACGTACCCTCGTCAAAGACTCCGCCTCGCAATCCAACCGCCAGCAGTTCTCAGATGCCCAATACCTTGCCTGGGCTTCTGACGGGCAGAGGGAAGCCAACGCTCAGAACTGGTTGTTACAGACCAGTTTTCAACTGAATCTTGTTCCGACGCCTCCAAGCCTGTTTGAGTTCAACATGCCTACTGATTTTCTCTTTCCCATTCGTGTCTGGTATCAACAACCTGGACAACCCTTCACTAAATTACCCGCTACCAGTTTAGATGACTTGGATGCGAGGACGCCTGGTTGGACGCAAGTTCAGGGTGTTCCTATTTCTTACTTTGTGGATATGGGTCAAAACGTACCGCCTGGAGTTAACACGCCTATTGCGATGGGATTCTACCCCAGTCCGATAACTTCTTCTACAGGTCCAGTGATTATTTATTATGTTCAAAGTACCGTGGATTTGACCGTAGCCAATGAATCAGCGATGCCTTTTAATGGAAGATATTTTCTACAGCCCTATGTTTCGGCTCTTCCTTACTACATGGCGTACCGCGCCTATTCGACTTTAGAAGAAACCGATATAGCTAAGGACTACCTGAATTACTGGGTTAATTTCTTGCTGATTATGCGACAGGGACTTAACCGCCAGCCCGACTTCAACCCTCCCGCTGGAGCCTTACGCAGCGGAAACCCTACTGGTCAAGGGGGTCTTGGTTCTCCTTGAGCAATAAATTATTTATTTCTTCTGAAGAAAGAGAATACGGATCTTTAATTTTCGAGAGGAAAATGAATTTTGAAGTTTGCATATATTTTTCCATTGTGGGACGTTTTTCGTGATGATGGATCATATGACAGTTAGCACAAAGGACTTTCAGTGTGGAGTTCCCATTTTTTCTTCCATCAGGATGATGGACGATAAGACTTCTTCTATCTTCCGATTTACAAGATTCGCAAAGGATTTTCCCGTGGCGTTTAAGGCAATCATAAAATCCCTTTGTAAGGTAATTGTCTTTTACTTTTCGTATGGAAAGCAAAGTGTTGAAACATTTCGCACTGCAAAAACGTCTTGGCCTTCCGTTGTAAACATTTCTTCCAGTGATTATATGGCCACAAAAGATACAAGGTCTTCTCTGGGTGCATGTAATAGAGCAGTAGAGCATAGAACTTTTTCTTCCGAATGTATTTATCCTGTATTGTCGGTTACATGTTTTGCATTTCTTTATTTCAAAAGCGGATTTATAACGGCAAGACTTGGAGCAGTATTTATTCTTTTTTCTTTTTACCACGTTATTACACAGAAGGCATTTTTTCATGAACAAATTATAGCATTTAGAAAAGGAATTTATCCCTATTATTCGTGTTTGGGGAGTCCGTGAGTGCGAAGACCTCTCTATCTCGCGCCTCTCCTAGTCGCTTTAGGAGCCGTTTGTTGCTTTGCAACAGGCGGACTTAAAAGCAAAGCTGTTTACGATTTCTCTAAAGGTTGTGACACCTACCATTCATCCCTAAGCCTTCCAGACGGATTCGTACAAAACTCCCAGGATGTCTTCTTTGATGCTCAGGCGCCAGTATCTAAGCGCAAGGGCTACACGACGGTATTCTCTACGAATACAGGTGCCTATCAAGCGGAGTGGGTTTATACCGATCCCTCCAACACGACTTGGATTATCGTAAGGTCAAGCGGTCAGATCACAGCAAACAACCTCGCTGGAACCACGGTCAAGATTGCCACGACTTCGGCTAATGATTTGGTAGGAGAAACCAATTCTCAAGGCAATGCCTACTTCGTAGATCCGACTCAGGGGGTGTACTACTGGAACGGGACGGCTACGACCTTTGTGGCGGGGTCTCCCAAGGGCTCACTCATAACGTCATTCCATTTAAGGATATGGGTCTCTGGAGCCGCCGTTCCTAATGGAAACCAGTTGTACGGCTCTGCTTATGGCGATGGCACGAAGTGGACAATCGGATTAAACCCTAACGACCCCGTTCAACTCACAGTAGGACTTCAGGATAACTTCGATAACATCACCGCTATCTATCCCTTCTTAGATACCCTTTATACCACTAAGCATTACTCGATTTACGCTCTCTACGGATTCGACCAGACTTCTTTTCAAATAAGCTTTATCACGTCTGAGTGCGGGTGCATTGATCAAGCGTCGATCCAGACATTTAATCACGGTCTCGACTTTGTTTCTAGGCGAGGAGTCGAGTTCTTTGACGGCTATACTTGCACTAAAATTTCTGAACCGATGAAGAACAAGGTGGATCCTGCGATCTTATCTCAGGGCGGGTCTAACGCCCAGTCGTGGGTTCAGTCCCTGCCTTCGGACTGGAATTCAGGAACCCTTACGCCGTCGGGTAACTTAAGCACTGTTGTAGCAACTCCTGGTTTAACTTTATCCACGTTTTCCGCTACAGAAAATTCTTCAACCCAGTGGAGTCTGGGAACTGCATCTAATTTAACTATTAATCCCAGTTCTATAACATTGACTACTAATAATTCCGGAACTGTTAATGATCCTTCTTTTGAGTCTGATTCCATAGGAACAATAAATAATTCAAATTGGGTTAATCCAAGCACCCACTGGTTCGCTGAAGCATCGCGATTTGATTCAGATAGTTCCTGTACTTTGAATCCTCAGAGTGGAAGCCAGTTCGCTATAAGCGGTGAGTTGTCTACAACCCCTAATAATACGGCATCTATTATAGACGCCAATACGTCAGCAGTTCTTTTTACGAAATCATTGCCTAATACGGACTCGCATTGCGCGTGGACTCAGGATTCTCTGAGTTCCGCAGGGCTCGTAGGGAGGCGTGTTCTTTTCCAATGGGTTAATAATGGGAACACATTAACAACGGCTTCTTCGTACATACTAGGAGGCGACCTGAGTTTTTATAGAGCGGTTTCGTGCGGGTCAGGATTCTGTGAATTAGACTTGGATAATATCCAGAACGGCTCTAGCACGATTACGTCCGGTTCTTTTACGTCTCAGGTTTTTAATACAGGCATGTCGTCGCCAACTTATTCCATTACCAATACTGGCTACATAGTTAATACATCAACTCCTTTATTCTCTCTTCAGACATCAGGAAGTCCATCAGGTCCTTGGACAACCATTGAGACTACAACGGGAACCAATGTTCAGGGTTTCCAGTACGCACAGTACATTGCAAGCATGTCCATCAATTCCTCGGATAGCGCTCTTTCTTCAATCAACAACATCTCTGTGTCTGCTACGGCTTCTACTGGTGTCTTTACATCACAGGTTCATTCCTTGGGTTCAACAACCTCTTTCGGCAACTTTGCCGTACAGGATTTTCTGCCAAATGGGAACATAAGTTTTAGTATCTGTACCGCAGCGGCTGCGAATATGTCGGGAGAAGCGTGTGCTGTTCAAACCCCTAACTCTCAGATAACAGTAGCACTGAACAATTTTGTTCAAGTTTCCTCGACGTTCACAACCAACATTTCCACTGGCGGGCCTGTTCTTAATAGCTTTACCGTTCAGTGGTATTCAGGGAATAGAACTCCTGGTATGGCCTCTACGGTCTGGCATGGTCGGTACTGGTTATCTCTATCTACGAACCCCGTTGATAATTTTAACGATGCCGTTCTGGTTTTGGATACTCAGGGCGCATGGGCTCCCATGAACATTCCCGCCGGAGGCTTAATTCAGAGCAAAGGCAACCTGTATATCGCTGACTCTCATCCTACGGGCAATGACTACGTTTACGGCAACGGCTACCGAGACAACGGGGCTCCGATCAATGCTTTTATCGTTACCAAGGATTATCCCGAATCGGACTTAAATACGGATGATTACTATGAATCGTTGTATGTGTCTGAGGACAACTTAGGGAACTTTAACACGACTATCAGTTACGCGATGGACCGAAATCTCGCTTCTGCATTTAATTTATCCAGTATTAATCAATCGGAGTACATTAACAACGCCGCGATCAAAGTACCGTTTGTGTTTGGTAACCAGGACTTCGGAAAGTGTATTTCCCTCACGTTTACCGAAGCCGACTTGGACAGCCCCTGGAACTTCTACGGATTTACGCTCTATTACCATGACAGGGTGGTACAATAATGAAGTTCCGCATCAACAGGACCCTCTTCGTTGTCCTCTTTATTCTCTTTTGCATCCTTTGTGAATACTATGCCTTCAGCGCCTCAAACAATTTAAACGTCGTGGTTCCGCATAAGGACCCTGCGATTGAACGTGAGTTTCAGAACAGTTATCAGGCGATTTCAGCCAAGCCCACTATTTTTACGGGAGCAGGGGCCCCTACGACGACACCCATTAAAATCGGTGATATTTACGTGAGTACGACTACATCCAAGATTTATATTTCAACCAGTACCGTTACCAGTGGTGGTTGGACAATCATAAACTAGCGGAGGCTATATGGCAGCAACCGATCAATCGACGGGAAGTATTACCGACCCTACAGGCGGTGCGCCTAATTTTGATATTCAGGCTATCTTTGAAAGCATGGGCTACACGCCGAGCCAAAGTGAAATAGATGCGCTCGCTCCTGCATTTGAAGGTCGCACTAACGTTGGTCAGACAGGTACCTCTGCTGTAGCTTCTTACGTCCAAGCCCATCAACAGATCGCTGGCGCCCAGAGCCTAATTCAAGGCAACTTGACCGCGGAGACGGGTGCGGCCTCTGCTGCCACAGCCGCAGGCAACGCTTCCTACGACGCAGCCCAAGCGACGCTAGAAGCGGCTCCGAAGTTGTTTGGGTCCATGACACCCGATCAGGTCAGTAGTTACTTGGCTCCGCTTCAAAACCAATTTAACTATGGGTTAGGTCAAGTGACGGGTCAGGCAGCGAGTCGTGGGCTTGCGGGTTCAAGCCTGGAAGCTCAGGCGATGGCTCAAGCTCAGACGCAGTATCAGCAGAACATTGTCAATCAGGGACTCAGCATTGGTCAACAGCAGCAACAACTATTGGCTTCACAGCAAGCGGGTCGGGGAGCCCAGCAACTAGGACTTGCACCTCAGTTCTTGGGATTAGCGAATCAGTCTGCGGGACAGAACTATGGGGCGGCCACCGACATAGCAAACCTTCCAGGTCAATCGGTTTCACAATCCTTAGCTCAACAGGCACTTCTTAAGCAGATGAGCCAATCAACGGGTGGTGGGGGATGGGAAGGGGCTCTGGGAACGGGTCTGGGAGCCGTTGTAGGGGGTATAGGAGGGTCTTTCTTAGGTAATCCGATGCTAGGAGCTTCCCTAGGGGCTTCTTTGGGAGGTTCGGCAGCGTCCGCCATAACAGGGTCTCCCGCTGGGGCTACGTTCGGGTCATCAGCCTCTAACCCGCTTCTTTTAGGTGGATACCTGGCGGCACAACGCCAATTGGGTTCTACGGGTGCATCAGGTGCAGGCGCTAATGTGAATTTTACGGGAGGACTGAATCAGAGCCTTGGGACTTTTGCACCTAACGCTGGGAACGAGTCTTTATTTTAAGGAGAATTTATGGCATTTGACCAGTCACCGCAATTACTCGGAGTGGCCTCAGACGCAACGGCAAGGACGCAAGAAGTTGCGCAGAAGAAACAGGCATTGACGCAAGAAGCAATCCAAAACGCCAATGCTCCGATTGCTGATATCGCTAAGGACGTTACTGAGAAGCAGTTGGATAAGATCACCATTACCCCTGAGATGGCTAATGGGATAGCTAAATTAACGGGTGATGACGGTTGGTCTCGAACGGCGGGTACAAAGTGGGATCCCCGCATCTTTACGGCGATGGTGGGACTTCAATCCAAGAAGGCTTACCAACAGGATATTATCAGTGGAAAAGAAGACATTGAGAAACTGAAGGACCAAGCCGCTCAATACAAGCAGGATCAAGAAGACAAAGCAAAAGCCGATCGTCAGGCAGCGGAAGACAAGGCGAAGAAAGATAGGGAAGATACGGCGAATAAGGCGAAGAAAGAACGCCAAGATGCTGAAGATAAAGCCAAGAAGTCGTTAAAATCAACACCTTCTACTAAAGGTGGAACCGCAGAAGCGCCTCAAGATAAAGAATTTATAAAGACCTATCGTCAATACGGAAATGATTTGAAGGGTTTTAACAGCGTTCTTTTGTCTCAGATGGCTAAGACTGATCCGACCAAGGCTAAGGAACTTCAGGATAAACAGATGTTCTTGCAACAGAACAAACAGCGTTTCGATAAGTTGCAGGGTGTGGGGGACGAAAATTCAGTAATCACTATCACTGATTCTACGGGCCAAACACATCAAATTTACAAAAAGAACTTAGAAGAAGCGCAGAAACGTGATGCGAGTGTGAAAGTGGTGGCTAATCCATAATGGCTGATTTTTCTGATCTGGGGCCGGAAGATTCTAAATTTAAGGATTTAGGTCCTGCGCCATCTAAGATGGCGGATTTGGGGCCGCCTCAAGGCCCGTCTACTCTACAACGTGTCGCTCAAGCCACGGGCGTTCCAGAACGGGGTCTTAAAGGTATTGGAGTGGGTGTAGAAAGAATGTTTACGGGTCAAGAACCGACGTTAAAGGGTCGTACAGAGGAGGCTGTTAGTCGCGCTGCCGCGGCGACCGAACCAGGATACAAGCCACAATCTGGCGAGAAACTCGGCGCTGGCGCCGCGGAGTTCTTGGATCCTCGGTTTCTGGCCTTGGGAGAAATCGGTTCTTCTATGAAAGTTGCCCCACTGGTTAAGTCCGTTATGGCCGGTGCTACGGCTATGGGTGGTCAACAAGTGATTGAAGATGTGGCCAACCGCGGGACCGTTAACCCTAAGCAGGAAGGTATTGCAGCGGTAGAAGGTGCAGTAGGCGGAGCCGTACTACATGTTGCGTTTAAGGCCGCGGGGTCGTTTTTGGGATGGCTCTTAAAGCCTTCTGAAAATGTGGCGCTTGGAGGGAAACCTGTTGAAGTGATGACAACGATCGCAGATCACGCCGCTGAAGGAAAGACGGTGAGCGAAATTGCTCAAGATACTGGCTTTGATAAGAAGGTGGTTCAGCAGGCTGTTAACCTTTCGCCTCCCATAGAAACATCTTCACTGAAGGCCCAGGATGCCGCTGCTCGTGGTGATCCAGTGGCACAACTCAATATGCTTCAGAAAGCATGGCAGTATTGGACGGCTTCTCCTACAGAGGCTTCCTCCACGGCCAAGAATTTGTTTAAACGAAGGTACGGTGAAATCGGCGTGGGGTACTTTGATAGCCGTCTGTTTATCAGAGACGCTACAGGGCGCCTGACGGATATTGAGAAACAGGCGCTCCCATTTATTATCGAAGGAAAAACGCCAGACCCAGAGAAGTTCATTCATCCCCAAGCCAAAGAGATTCTTGATACGGTTCAACGGTACAAGCAGGAGCCCAATGCCTCAATCTTCAAGAATTTAAAGGATGCCTACGATAAAATAGGACCCTACTTGGATGAAGGTCATGCCTTCTTAAAAGAGCATTTTGATGAAATTGGTTATCACGAGAACTACATCAACCATCTCTGGGAACGCAATCCCAAGACTTCCACCTATGGTCCTGGAGCTACAAGTCTAAGCACCAAGAACCCTTTTACTAAAGAGCGGGTGATCGGATCTTATGCGGAGGGGATTGATGCGGGGTTTACGCCTAAGACCTTGGACGTTTCGGAACTTCTTAAAGCCTACGACAACTACAAGATTAAAACTGTAGCGAACATGCGGTTTCGTGATGCTCTTGAAAATATCCAGGTAGAGGGAGGGCGTAAGGCTGTTCTCCCCCTATCTGAGGCTCCTGCCGACTGGAAGTATGTGGATAGTCCGTTTTTTAATGGGGTGAAAGTAAGCCCTGAAGTCTTTGACGCGGTACGGGCGATTGTGGACAAGCCTTTTGCCTTTGCGGAGCCAGGACCCAACGCTCCGCTATCGCAAAAGGCGTTCCATTCCATTGTCAATGGCTACGAATATCTTAACGCCATTGCCAAGAAAGTCCGGCTCTCAGTTTCTTTCTTTCACCATTTTTCTCTAACAGAAACCGCTATTGGAGGCGGGACAAATCCCTTAAAGGTTCTTCGTGACCAAGCCTCCACCATTTATAAGGGAGCGGAGTGGGATGGCCTTAAGGAACTTCCTGGTGCGCTTTATAAATCATTTATGGAAGGCCACGCCAATTTCGCCAATATCCCATTGGCTCGTGACGCCGTAGAACACGGACTTCAAGTCGGATCTATTGGAGATGTACAGCGCGGTAAAGTCGTTAAGGCTTTAACGGAGGTAGAAGACGGACTGAATAAACGGGTTTCCATTGCAGGGAAAGTTGTTAAAGGCTTGAGGACTTTCAACCAGATTTGGGATAAATCGCTTTGGGACTACTATCACGCCGGCATCAAGCTCCAGATGTATCAGGATCATTTGGCCGAAAACATCCTCAAATTTGGCGACAAGATGCCGATGGAACAGATTAAGCAGGAAACGGCAGGGTTTGTGAATAAGGCCTCGGGCGGGGCTTTAGAAAGCATGATGTACTCGCCTAAGTACAGGCAAGCTTTACAGTGGGCGTTCTTGGCTCCAGATTGGACGTTGACCCGACTTCAGACCGTTGGAGCGGCATTTAAGGGAGGACCAGAAGGCTATCAAGCGCGGAAGTTCTGGCTTAAATCTGGATTAGCCTATTACACGGGCGCTAACGTCATGAACTACATCAACACCCAAAAGTATCTAGGGAAGGGACGTTTTCTATGGGAAAACGATCCTGGTAAAGAATTTCATGTGTTCTGGAAGAAAGATGATTCTGGACGCAATGTCTACATGATGGCAGGGAAATCCTTGGTAGAAGTTGTGGGATGGTTCCAACATCCCATGCAGACCCTGGGATCCAAGGCGGCTCCAGCGATTCAGATGATGGCTGAAATCCTTCAACATGGAGATAGAACGCTTTCGGGGTTCAATATCCCAGAAAACAAAAAAGGAGTAGGACAATTTCTAAAGCGAAACTTGACACCTTTTTCGTTAGGGGAAAATAACTTAGCTATGACATTTCCCTTATCTAAAGGAATCAGTAAAACCCAGGTGATCCAGATGCTGCAGGATGGCATTGAAAAAGGCGACACAAAGTCCTTGGATAAGGCAATTAAATTTGGCATTGAAAATGGATACGACGTATCGCTTCTAAGAAACATTGCTTTGCGAAATATCTATTCCAAAGAGAAAAAGGCGGTCATGCAGTGAAGGTTCTGTACTTAACCGATGACGGCCTCACAACGGCCTTGGCCTGGCACATGCTTAAAGAAGGCCATGACGTTAAGTTCTTTATCAAGGATCCTAAAGCGAGGAAGTGTGGAGCTGGTTTTGTCCCTATGGTGACGGACTGGAAGTCGGAGTTAACCTGGTGCGATTACGTGATCTGCGATTATACGGGGTGGGGAAAGACCAATGATGCCATAAGGAAGATGGGTATACCTGTCATCGGGGGTACTGAGTTATCGGACGCCCTGGAAGTGGAACGTGGCGTAGGGCAGAGGATGTTTAAGGCGCTGGGCATGGAAACCATTGAATCCCAAGAGTTTAAGACTATTCCAGAGGCGATCAAATTTGTCTCTAAAACCCCTGATAAATACGTGGTAAAGACGAGTGGGAAGTCGCAGGGGGATAAATCTCTCACCTACGTGGGTCAAATGGAGGATGGCTCCGACATCCCCCCTGTCCTTACCCACATGGCTTCCAAGGCCAAAGGGATTGACTCTGTGGAGCTACAGCGTGTCGTTTCAGGCATTGAAGTGGGGATAGGTGGGTTCTTTAATGGGGAGGAGTTTCTTGATCCAGTCGAAATTAACTGGGAACACAAAAAAGTAGCAAACGGGGGCTTTGAGGGTGGTCAGGCTGGCATGGGACCCAATACAGGAGAGATGGGAACCCTGATGCTCCATAGAGACAAAGGCTTTAAGCTCTACCAAGATACCCTAGAGCTATTCGTTCCAGTCCTAAAGAAGACGGGTTATAGAGGCGATTTCGATATTAACTGCATCCTGGAATTTGACCCGATGGTAGAAGGAAACTATCGAATACGGCCTCTCGAGATGACGAATAGATTTGGTTGGCCTACTATACCGCTTCAAATAGAAACCATGAAGATCAACGATTTAGGAGAATTATTTCATGGTATTTCTACAGGAACAATGAATGACTTTAAAGTCACGCATCCTTATAGCCTCTGTGTGGTTGTGGCATGTCCGCCAGCGCCTTATGCGAGCCAGGACTTAGCCAATCAATACTCGGAAGGGATGCCGGTTCTATTCAGGAACCCAGAAGCTATGGAAGGCATCTATCCTTCCGATGTTTACTATGAAAGCGGTCAGTGGAAGTGTACGGGCGACATGGGATTCCCCGTGATCTGTGCGGCGGGCGGCGACACCATAGAAGAAGCCAAAATGAAAGCCTACGAACGGGTTAGAAACGTCATTGTCCCGAACAAATTTTACCGCACTGATATTGGTGAAGGCTGTGACATGCGCGTGGAAATGATGAAGTCGTTTTTGAGTTATCCAGAAATCTTACAGGAGGCCGTGACATGACCGTTAAGAAACTCTCAATTTTAACCTTTTGCTTATTCTTTTATTCCAATTCCTGGGCGTTCTGGGGATCGACAAGTGCCAACGATTATTCCAAAGACGCCAACAGCGAATACTATTGCAACGATCTGGCGGGGACAGCCGTCACAACGGCGGCGGGACTATCTCCCTTAAACCCCGCTTTAACGCTCTACAATCCCTATGGGTCAGGAAAGAACCTGGTGTTGTTGGACGTGGGTATTGATATTACAGCGGCTCCCGCGGCAGCGGCGCAGTTCATGTTGGCTTATTCTACGGCGGCTGGCGCTCCCACAACAACGACTCCCGCTCAAACCACCAGCGCCTATATCAACGTAACGTCAACCAACCCTGTTACAGCAAGTACGGGCCTATGTTATCGTGCCGCCACGATTCCCAGTGTTCCCATAGCGTTTAGGTATTTGGGTGGAACCACTGGAGCAGCAGCAATTAGTGGCGTGGTAATGACGGACTTGACTCAAGGCAAGGTTGTAGTACCTCCAGGCGGGACCATTTCTATTCAATCGACTTCGGCCGCGGCGATCATTGCACACGTCTTATGGAGGGAGGACCCAATATAATGCGTATTTTAGATACGAAATCACGTTTTGAAAGACATATAGAAAAGAGCCGTGAATGTTGGCTTTGGACAGGATCTAAGTTACCACAGGGATATGGTTCTTTTGGTGTAGCAGGTAAAAACTGGAAATCTTGGAAAGTTAAACGTGCACATCGTGTTTCCTATGAATTATATATTGGCCCTATTCCTCCTGGTTTAGATGTTCTTCATCACTGCGATAACCCTCCTTGCGTAAGACCGTCTCATCTGTTTCTTGGGACAGACTTTGATAATCAGCAAGATTGCAAACGAAAAGGTCGTCGTTATGATGCAAAGGGAATTAGAAATCCCAACGTTGCACTAACGGAAGATAATGTTAAAGATATTAGAAATTTTCATCCAGTATTATCAGCAATAAAATTAGCTAACCATTTTGGAGTTAAAAGGGCAGCTATTCATAAAATAATTCATTATCGAACATGGAAGGCTCTTAAGTGATGAGGTCTTTATGAAAACTATCCGAGTTGTATTTGGAGTTTTAGCACTCACGGCCTGCGCTCACGCTGCTGTTGTAGTGAATCCCGCGACCTCTGCCATAGCCTATACCAACGGTCCCAATGGGACGAAGTATATTTACAACCTAGATTACTCAGGCAATGAGACGTTGGCTGGAACCATGACCGCACCCCAAGTCGTGGACTTGAGTTTAAATAATGGTCAATGCGTCACCGTGAACGGAACGGGTCAGTTGGCCTCGGCGGGGTTTGCTTGCGGATTAGGAAGTGGCGGCGTCTATCCTGCCACAGCCACGGCTTCTTTTCCTCTGGGTTTCTCAGCTTCATCTGCTACCTTTGCTAGCAACACCGTTACCATATTCCCCGCAGGGTCTGCCAATGCCGTTTCCATTACGGGTCCCCTACAATTAACGAACTTAAGCGGACTCCAATGTGTTCAAACCAATTCCTCGGGGCAACTGGTAAGTGCCGGCGCTCTCTGCAATTCAGGAGGCGGTGGTGGTTCTTCGCTGGCTGTGATCGCCAATGGCATTATCGTTTCAAGCCCTACGTCTGTTATTAACGTAGACACCGTCACTTTAACCGTGGCTTTTGTGGCGGGTTCTACAGCGACACTTAAGATCAACCAGAACGGAACCGTTCCCTTCAATTCCATTACAGCAACGACAGCGACTATTACAACCTTAATAACTTCCAGCCAGTCACTCAATGGACAACTCACGATCAATAATCCCAATCAACCATCCGTACTTCATTTGAACGACCAGTTTTCGGGTTCTCAGGATAATCTCATTACTTTTGAAACGGGCGGTGGTGGTCAACGTGGTTTCATTGGCATGATGGGAAATCAGGCAACAATGAGATTTGGAGCGCAAGAAGCTACAGCCGGACAAGGAATTTTGGAATTGGCATGGCCTAGTGAGAACGCTACGTTTATTAACGGTGTAATTGCGACCAGTGTGACGGCAAACTATGCCAATTTCAACGGTCCTCAAATCTCTACTATTGTTTACTTAGCAGTAACCAGTGCGACGGTGAATGGCGTAGGTGCGGGTCAAATCGGTCTGACGGAAGGAACGTCTACTTCCTTAACGATTGTGGGGTCAGGTGTAGATGTTCTTTATGCTGATAATGGAACGCATCTTTTATCGGAAGTAGCAAACAACACCTCCACAGGAACAATCATCATTTCCACTACACCGATCACGCCAGGCCAATGCGCGGGATGGACAGCTACAGGAGAAGTCAATTCCGTGTCTTGTGGAGGAGGTGGGGGTCCGACGCTCGCTGGCAACAACATCTGGACGGGTCAGAATAGTTGGACGAACGTATTACCAAGTTCATTTACAACCAGTATTGCTGCATCTTCAATGACTCTCCGTACAGTGGGAGGAGTTGGAGGAGAACTCGATTTTTGGAATAGTGGCGGCACCAATCGCGCGATTGGCTGGTATACAGATGCAGGGAGTTTTTTAGGCGATATGATCTTTAGTGCAGGAAACTACTGGCGACTGGATGTAGATAATGCTGTACCGATTAAACTTGAGACATCCGATACGGACAGACTTCGTATTGAAACAGGTGGAAATATAGGTATTAACGAAGTAGGACCCGCCAATGCACAGGTCGGTATTTTAGGTAATTCCGCGAATAATTGGTCCCTCCTTATTGCGACATCAGCCAGTTCGTTCCAAGTCGGAATTTCTACCAATGGTCATATTATTTCTAGCGGCACGGTTCCTTCCGTTTCTTCCTGTGGAGGAGGAACACCCAGTGTTATTGGAAACGATCATCTAGGTGTTATCACCGTCGGAACCGGTGTAACCACAGCTTGCACGTTGAACTTTGCAACGAGTTATGGTGTCGGATGTAATGTGGTATGTACTGAATCTGACAATGCAACGACAGCGACGGGAGATGTCTCAGCGATCAGTCCAACCGCTGTGACATTCAGCTTCAGTTCAACGGTCGGGTCAGGACTTCTCTATTATAACTGCGAAGGATTCGGAAGTGGTTGTAAATAAATACGTTATCTTTCCTATTTTTATATTTGTTTTAACTCCTTCTATCGTCTATTCAGGCAATCTCATTTCAAGTGCTACATGGGTCGAAGATGGTGGATGGAAAATGTCCCAACAAGATCAATACCCGCTAGGTTTTTCGAGCAATACCATCAGTCGAATATGGGATGGAACCAATATCAAACTCTTCGGTGGAAAAGGCGAACTTTTAACATGGGTGACTTACTTAAATGCCAGTCAAGCGGGGAACGCAAATAATGTCATGGTCACGCTCTCAAGCTTTACAGGAACAGGCTCTGCGTTAGGTTCAGGGTTTTCTGCGGTCATTGTATCCAGTGTTAATGCTTGGGATTACTCGCAAAGGCCCTATAGCCTGTATAAGTACGGCTATGTTCAAGTGATCGGTATGTCGGAAGTAGGAACGGCATGGGATCCCACAGAGTACGATCAATACCAACTGCCTCTACGATGGCGACGACCCTATACGGTCAACGGAAACAATGATGCCGTTCCTAACGGTGGAACGACGTTCTTGAATAGGTCAGATTCCAACAAGTTTTACCCTGTCCCAGCAGTTCCAATGGAAGAATTCACAGGACCTGCCAATTCCAGCTTTACCGTGTTTGCGTCTTCATCACAAGCCATTGGGGGAGAGGTTTATATTTCAACGTCGCTTCCTGCGGGGACTTATACGGCCACGGAGACTGTATGGGAAGGAACATCGATTTCAACTTCGATCCCTGTTCAACTTTTGGTTTACAATGTTACGCTTCCAGGAACAGCTTTATTGCCTGTAATTGGTGATCTTGGTTACAAAGATTTGGACATGCGTTTAACGGGTCAACGTAATCCAGCTAACGATTTTTCAGATCCTTATTTAACGGCTCATCTACGCGCTGCTGCTTTTCTGCACCGTCATAAAGTCATAGCCATTGGTGATCCTACGACGGCAGGGCAGGATTACCCTTCCATTGAATACCAAAAACACATTGACGGCTCTGCCTACAAGGAAACCTACGGCCTCTCTCCTAATACGAGTCCAGGATATGGTCAAGGAGACAAACTTTATGTGATTGGAACATACGGTGGATGGGTTGGAGCAACATGGAGTAAAACTTTGACTGATGGTGCGAATGGTTTTTGTACGAACCTAAGTTCATGGACCGCTTACTGTGCGACGAACGGGTTGAATTGTCAGCTTTATACGGCTGACGATGAAGCCTCCAATGCCATTTTAGCAGGTGAAGTAAATACATTATCCACATGGGCTTCTACAGCTCCAACATGTGCAAATGGGTCTAATCGTACCCCTTACCTACAAACTGGACAACTTCCCGAAGTCTATTCTAATGCTCCGAATGTCAATACGGTTCTGACAACGAGTTGGCTTAATGCTCCGACAACAACGTGGACAACTCTTGAATCGTTGTATCAAAACTCCTCTACGCACACAGCGGGTGGTTACAATTCCAGTATAGGAGTGGATTCGATCTTAGACAATCAGGAAGACGGCCTGGGTTCTAGGGAACCTCTTTGGGGTGCTTATAAGACAAACCAAGCGATGTGGTTCTTATGGGAAACAAACTACTGGCAGGACTCCAATAATGCGGGTCAGGCCCAGAATGGATACAACGCCAATTCCAATAACGATAATAATATGTACGGTATTTCAAAAACATTCGGATACGATTCATTTCCTACCACCGATACCGTCAAGGGTCATACGGGATTCCATTTCGATAATGGAGCGGGTGTCATGCTATTTAATTCCACAGACACCGTGTCTACAGGCTATTCGCCAGTGTATAGCTTTAACGGGGTCGTGGGAACATGGCAGTTAAATATGCTTACCCGTGGGATCCAAGATACAGACTTGCTTAAAATGGCTAATGCGATCAATCCTTCTTCAACAACGGCGATTATGAACAACGTCGTTAGTGATGTCATGTATTTGAGGCAATGTTTTACTCTTTCAGATTGCACCTATTCGTTCGGGCCTCGGCCTTGGTCGCAAGATCGTAACGCCTACGAAGTCGCCAGAGAAGCTTTACTCCAAGTAATAGCTAATTTTTCGCTAAATCAAACTACCGAACAATGGCGGGGAGCTATCAAGATGCAAGGAGTCGGGAGTTATCGCTAATGCCTAATCTCCTTTTAGCAGGGAGAATCAATATCCTAACGCGAGGTGTTATTAATTTCAGTGCGTCGGGTAACAATATTATCGTTCCCGCTGATGCTCAGAACCGGAAGATTTACGTTCATCGGATATGGTTCTTGGTAGGGGCTGCCGTTAACCTGACTTTCGTGGACGCGCAACCGAGTCCCGCAGCCGTTCCCTTTGCGGCGAACGAAGGTCTGACGTTCGACGCTTCAGGGGAACCGTGGTTCGTGACGGCTCCAGGGGCGGCTTTTATCATCAATTCCAACGCCAACGTGCAGGTGTCAGGTGGCATCGGATATTTATTATCGGCTCTCTAGGATCATCGTTTTTGTCTTTATGATTAAAACGCTTAACAGCTACATCCCTTCCGAAAACGATCTCGCTTCAACGATCGGATTTGGGCTTAATTCTCAGAAGTCCTACATTATTTTTACGCAACCAGGAGGTTCAAGTGGAGGTCCTGTAGGATGCACTAACGGTATTCCTTATGGGATCTTGCTTTCTATCACTCAACCTTGCCCCGTCTTCTCGCCTCCGGCTGAAGTTCGGGGATGTACGAGCGGTATACCTCTAGGGTTGCTTCTTTCTATTACGTGTGGGCCATAGGAGTAACTTATACATGAAAAAAATATTAGCTCTTTTGTTCTTGGTAACTACAGCATGGGCGGGAGATACATCACTGGTTGTATCCTCTGGTAGTTTTTTGGCGATTGACGGGCAACTTCTTTCAAACGGTAACATGCGTCAAACGGTAGTGATTGGAGATACCTACTCCGTTACAGGCGTTGCTCAAGTTGACCCTGTGACGGGTCTAACGGTTCATCTGGCTTCAAGCTCTTTAACAAACGGGGGTGTTCCGGTAACGGTGATCGGGCCAGGGGTTCAACTAGCTTCTGCTACTTTTAATGTCAATGTTCCGCTATCCATTCAATTAAGTTCCGGCACACCCGCCAATCCGTTTAATGTGGTGATTCCGCTTTCACTTCAATTGTCATCAGGTACGTCGACCAACCCCTTTTACGTCCAACTTTCGTCTTGGAATACCAATGGTTCAACAGTGGCGGCAAGTCAACAGGGGAATTGGTTTGTGACAGTTAATCCAGGGATTCAACTTGCATCTTCTACTCTTAATGTGGCAGGTGTCGGGAGTTTCACAATAGTTCAAGGAACTTCTCCGATACTTATTATCAGTACAGCAGACGCTATAGCTGTCCAAAATACAGCAGGGGTAATTACAGCAGTAGGGTATCAGAATGGTGGTTCTTCAGTTCCTGTTAGTATTGTTGGCCCTTTGACAGGAAATAATGTTAATGTCCATGACCCGTTAGCCCTTCAATTATCCTCTGGAACACCCGCCAACCCGTTCTTTGTTCAAGTGCCTTTGTCGCTCCAGTTATCTTCTGGAACCCCTGCTAATCCCTTCAATGTGACGATACCGTTGTCCCTGCAACTTTCATCAGGAACACCCGCAAATCCGTTTAACGTAACCATTCCATTATCTCTACAACTATCGTCAGGAACCCCAACGAATCCTTTCTACATTATTGCCGTAGGGAGTGTGACGGTAACGGGAGCTAAAGCGGATAATGGCGTGGCCGCTGGACAAGATCGGTTGCCGACGTTGCCATCGATAATTCAGAACACTTATGAAAATGGAACTGCCGCCACACAAGGACGGAACGCGGCACTTAATTCGGGGACTGACGGATTGCTCTGGACGGCTAATCTTCCATCGCTACGTCCTGCCGATTTCCATGCATCGAGTGCCACGCAAGTTGTGGCATTAGCTACAGACATCGCCCAGATATGCGGACAGGCAACGACAGCGACTCTTCTCACTCATATCCGTGTGAGTTGCATAGAGACAACGGCTGGGATAGTTCATGTTTCGTTCTTGAAGCGCTCTAATGCCGATCAACCAGGAGCTAACGCAGGGAACATTGTGAGCACCATGACGGTAGTGGCTTCCAACTCCAACTTCTCCGCGAACTCCACCACCGCTACTTACGTTTATACTGGAAATACCACACGCGGAGGATTAGTAGGACAACTTGGTTCTCAGGGCGTGGAATGTGCTAATGCCGCACAAAGTTCATCAAGCGATTTCTATGAAAGTCCAGCGTGGTGGAGAACCAAACCCATTGTGTTGAATGGTGTTAAGGAATGTGTAGCCGTAAGTTTGGCAACGGGTGTAGATGGTAACGGAACTACGGTGACAGGTGGCGTTTTTACTATTGATTTTGACTGGGCTGAAGTTACTGCAATTAGTCCATAGGATAATGAACTTTTAAATGACACCATGAAACGCCTGATCGCCTTCATTGGATTTATGACCTTTTGTTCGTCAGGATGGGGAGCGATAACCGTTAGCTCGCAGACATGGGCGGCTGATGCCAATGCTACGAGCGTGATGACATTCACCATCAATTGCCAAGGGGGAAATCTTCTGGAAGTAGATGCCATCAATGAGTCTGGGTTTAGGGTGACAGGTTCTACTTATAATGGCGTAGCTTTAACAAAGAGTACAGAAACAATAGATACAGGCGGGCCTACTTATACAGGGATTTATTACTTAACTAACCCAGCGG
>Ga0210405_10000771_pt1 | contig 39899 bp, 41 predicted proteins | sample IncBWH11MmetaG_FD_155492 | JGI IMG/M metagenome (GOLD analysis project Ga0210405, IMG submission 155492) | Forest soil microbial communities from Barre Woods Harvard Forest LTER site, Petersham, Massachusetts, United States - Inc-BW-H-11-M | ecosystem: Environmental > Terrestrial > Soil >... | reverse complement strand
GCTGAATGATCCGGAGATTTCCCGGCATCATTGTTTGCTCGAAGTGCGCGACAAATTCATCAACCTGAAAGATCTGGATTCGACCAACGGCACGTTTTATGACGAAGAGCGCGTGCGGGCAGCCATGTTGCAAGACGGCTCGGAGTTTCGCATTGGCGAGAGCCGGATTCGTGTCAGCTTCCAGAAAAAGTGACCTCGCTTCCTGCCCCGTGCTCCCGCAAATTACAGCCTGAACTCGGCGCATTGTGAGTGTAAGATACGGACGATGGCGTTCCGCTTCCGACGCACCCGATGAATCGTCTCTCCGCTTGCCTGATCACACTCAACGAAGAACATAATCTGCCGCGCGCCCTGGCGTCGCTGGAGGGCATTGCGGACGAAATCGTCGTGGTGGACTCCGGTAGCACGGATCAGACTCCTGTCATCGCTCGCGAGCACGGCGCGGCTTTTTTTGAGCGCAGATGGACGAACTACTCGGAACAAAAGAATTTCGCGGCGGCTTCGGCACACCACGACTGGATTTTGTCGATGGACGCGGACGAAGAGTTGAACAGCGCGTTGCAGACTTCCCTGCTGGATTGGAAAAAGCACGAACCACAATTTTCCGTGTACGAAATGGCGCGAAAGACTTGGTATTTGGGAGCCTGGATCAAGCATTCGGGCTGGTACCCGGACTTTCAGCGCCGGCTATACCGGAGGAACGCGGCGCAGTTTTGCGGAATCATTCATGAATCGCTGCAGTTTGAGGGTAAGCCGGGGCGGTTTCCGGGGGACTTGTTGCACTACACGGTGCGGTCGTTTGCCGAGCACGAAGAGAAGGTAGAACGATACGCTGCTCTCGCGGCGCAGCAGATGTATGTGGCTGGAGAGCGATCCTGGCGTTCGGGCTTGTGGTTTGCGACACCGTGGAGCTGGTTTCAGAATTATTTTCTGCGCGGCGGATTCCTCGACGGATATAGAGGCGCGTTGATCGCACAAATGGCGGCGCGAGCCGTACGAACTAAGTATGGAAAACTAGGGCACCTTGTACGTGCCGCCGAAGAACGGGATCGGGAATGAGAATCTTGTTCGCCGACCTGGAGCGCGAGTGGCGCGGCGGGCAGAGCCAGGCTTTGCTGACTTTGCGAGGATTGCGCGAGGGGGGCCATGAAGTCGAATTGCTAGCCGCGCAGGATTCTCCATTGGCAGAACGCGCAGCAAAGGCCGAGATCGTGGTGCATCAAGTATCACGGCTCGGTTTGCGCGCGTGGGCGGCTACCGCATTGCGCGGATTGGTGGCCAGCGGCGCGTTCGATCTTGTTCACCTCAATGAACCACATGCCATGGCAGCAGCATGGCTGGCAAGGGCGCACAATCGGCTGCCCTTGCTCCTGTCCCGCCGCATCGGATTTCCGCTGAGGAAGAATCCAGTGTCGCAAGCGATGTACCGTGCTCTGGACCGATTCGTAGCGAACAGCCGGGATGTTGCCCAGAGTCTGGTCGATTCTGGTATTTCAGAAGAAAGGATTTCGATCGTCAATGAAGGAGTTGAAATCCCGCCTCTGCCGACTCCAGAGCAGCGGAATAGCTCACGCAAGCACTGGGGGATAAAGGATCACGAATTTCTGTTCGGCTGCGTGAGCGTATTTGTTCCGGAAAAAGGGCAGCGCCATTTGATCGAGGCATTGCCAAAGGTGAGAGCGGCTCATTCGGAAGTTCGGCTGATCCTTGCAGGCGACGGCGCGTGCCGCGCGGAATTGCAGATGCTCGCGAAAACACTCCAACAATCGGAAGCAGTGTTGTTCCCCGGTTTCGTGAAGGATATTGCGCAGGTTTATGCGGCCCTCGATGCGTTTGCGTTTCCATCGGAGTTCGAAGGGCTCGGAACTGCCTTGCAATCCGGTATGGCCTACGGGTTGCCTTGCATTTCGACGAAGCGCGGCGCGTTGGGCGAAGTAGTGGACCATGAGCATACCGCTCTAGTCGTGGAACCGAATGCGGGAGAGATTGCCACCGCGATGTTGAGACTTCTGGATGACGAAGGTCTGCGGCGGCCTCTGGCCGAAGCCGGCAGGCGCGAAGTGGAAGGGCGTTTTTCGGCTGGGCGCATGGTGCAGAATACGATCAACGTGTACGAGGATGTTCTGCGAAACAGGCGGAAGACATGACGCCGTTGGGGCTCACGGTAATTCAGCAAGCGGTCCTGAACCGGCTGCCGGCGCTCGGGCTGCCGACGCGCGCGCGGGTCCTCGACGCGCCATGCGGCGGCGAGGCGGCACTGACGCGGGCGCTGATCGAGTCCGGGTTTGATGCGCAAGGAGCCGATCTGGATAGCCAGCCGGAGGAACGTCTTGGCAAAGCGTTCACGAACGTGAATCTTGACCAGCCCCTCCCTTGGTCCGACCATACTTTTGACGCAGTTTTTTCAACGGAAGGCATCGAGCATCTCGAGAATCATTTTTCGTTTCTGCGCGAGGTCTGTCGCATTCTGAAGCCAGGCGGCTTGCTCGTTCTCACCACCCCGAACACCACTGCCCTTCGTTCGCGGGTGAGATTCTTCGGTAGCGGCTTCTTCGGGCGCGACTCCCGGCCCCTGAACGAAACGTCGCGACATCCGCTTCATCATATCGGGCTGGCCACTTTTCAGGAGCTTCGGTACGAGCTGCACATGTGCGGATTCAGGCTGATCGAGGTGCGCCACACCCACATCAAGCCAATAAGTTACTTCTACGCGATCTATGCGCCGTGGATGTGGCTCTACACCCGTCTGGCCTTCCGCAAGGAAAAAGACCCGGCGCAGAGAGCAAGAAATAAGGAGATTCTCTCAGCCCTGCTCTCTCCGTCCGCGCTTTTCGGCGAATGCCTGATGCTGATTGCGAGAAGAGTCTAGCCCCGCGGCATTGAAAAAAAGGGGACAAAATTGGATGACAAACTACTCCCCAGGTAAGGCCTTCAAGATGTAGAAAGACCGAACAGTACCTCAAAAAAAGGCAAAGCGCCGGGCGGCTCCTTCTCGATCCGCACGGCGCTTCACGCTTTTTTAATTTTGCGCAAGTTTTCTGTCTTCTCTTGTTCCAGGCGTTCCCTCCTATCCGCTCGCCGATTTACGTCAAGCTATCTTGGGGATTAAACAACCCATCGCCCTTTCGGCTCGAGAAACTCCACACCAATCGCAAAGCCGTCGCCTTGCAATGGGTGGCAGTAAGCCACCCGGGCCGAGGAGCGAAACTCTCCGGTACGCGATGCGAACGTCAGCCGTTCGCCCTGTTCCCAGCGACGGGTGCTCACTACCCGCGCGCCACGCGCACTCACATTTTCCGTAAAAGTCGATTCCGTGCCGGGCATCCGGCGATGGCCGTCGAGAAGAACGGGAATCTCCATCGGGATCCGCCGTTCGACGCGATGGAAAGAAAACGCATGCCTTTTGGACTTGGCTGGCATTCATCCTCATAGGCACGCGGCGATCCGCGTGAGATTTTGTACGCTGCTGCCGCGGTGCTTCATGCCGTAGAGGGCACGGTCGGCGGCGCCCAGAAGCTTTTCCGGCGTATCGCCGTCGGCAGGAAATGCAGCAACTCCCGCGCTGACAGAGAGCGCTGGCGGCTCCGCTTCCGCCGAGAGCCGTTCCCGAATTCTGGAAACAACGCGGGCAGCAATGTCCGTGCCTGCTTCAGGAAGCACGAGGGCAAATTCGTCGCCGCCATACCGCGCAGCGGTATCGATGGCGCGAGAATGGCTGCGGAGAATCTTAGACAGACGAACGATGGCGCGGCTTCCGGTGAGGTGGCCGTAGTGATCGTTGATGATTTTGAGGCCATCCATATCGAGAAGCACCACGCTAAAGGGGCGTTGCGTGCGGCGCGAACGGTCCAGCTCCGCTTCCAGCACGCTGATAAGGCGCCGATAGTTGGCGAGGCCAGTCAGCGGATCGCTGACGGCCATGGAACGAACCTGGTCGAACAAGCGCGCTTGGTCCAGCAGTGCGCCGGAAAGCATCACGACGTAACTGGCAGTCTTGCTCAGCTCGGCAAGGAAGAACGGGCCATCGAAGAGGTGGCGGGAAAATGCCGCCGAGACGTGGCAGACCACGTTGAGCGACGCCACGGCAAAGAGGGAATAGTCGTAAAGGCTCGCGGCCGTCTTGTCGTTATTGCTGCTCCGGAGACGCTGCCCGAAACAGATAGCCGCGAACAAGAACAGCGCGCCCGGGAGCAAATCCCAAGGACGAGAGATAAAGCTGGCTACGTGAGCGAGAGGCGCCGAAGGCGCAGCCAGAAAAGCTGCGCTAGTAAGATACGTGGCGATGGCCACCACCAGCAACGCACCGGCGGTCTCTTTGCTAGGCTGCCGGGCCGTTGGAATATACCGTTCCACGGCAATGGCGGAGAGTAGGAAAACGGCGAGTATCGTGCGGCCGACCATCCAGCCCATCGGAATTTTGGTAAGAGCAGCGGGCCCGGCTTGCAGCACATCGTTCAGACCGAAATAACCAACCGTCTCAATAATCCCGGAAAGCACAAACCCGAATGCCAGGATGAGCGCCGTTCGGTCGTGTGTACCGCGGAATCTGACCAGCGCATTCGCTGCATAGCAAAAGCTGAGCAGGGTGCCGCCTGCCTCCAGATAGACGTAAATCTCGGGAGAGCCGGAAACGGCCGCCTGTCGCAAGTAAATGATTCCCGCGAAGAAGACAAATGTCAGCGCAACGATAGAAGCGATCAGGACGCGAGACCGCTCCTTCCGAAGAAACCCGACGATTTGGCCCCAACCACCCACGAAACCCCCCAAATACCGAAGAAACGGCTACAACACCGTGAGATTGCAAGTTTGTGCCCTTTCTGAGGGGAAAATCTCAGTCCGTAAGTCACTGATTTTGCTTTAATTACAAAGCCACTTCGGGAAGGGTTGGCGCGCACTGTTCCAGCGAGACACTAAGATGAACTGAGAAAGGGGAGGGTTAGGAATCTATCATCTTTGTTCCCTTAGAGTTACCGACACTTGGAACAGTATCAGCCAAAAAACGGTGGCTGTCTCACGGTGAGACAGTCTCACCCGTGCAAGCGTCTCTTTTGGCTCCTCGTAGGCTATAGCTTGGGCTTGGGAGGTGGAAGCTCGCGGGCCACAACGGGATCGCTAAAGCCAGAAGTCTTGTGCGAGCCATCGCAGAAAGGCTTGTTGGCCGAATGCCCGCAGCGGCAGAGGCCGATGGAGGTGCGCCCGGCCAGGCCAAAGGCGCGCCCTTCAGGATCAACAATTTCGAAGTCTCCCTCCACGCGAATCGATCCATTACTGTTGACAGTGATCTTGGCAGCAGCCATCCAGGCCTCCGAAAAGTAAAAGCGTGTTCAGCGATCATCGCTGAACACGCCTTCTAGACTACGCAGAGTTTGCCGAGAACTCAAGGAAGGGGCCCGATGTACCCGATGTAGTTCAATACTTTGGCACCTTGGGATCTACCTCGTCCGACCAAGCCAGGATCCCACCCTTGAGATTGAGAATCTTGCGGAAGCCGGCTTTGCGCAAAAAATCAACCGCTTCCGCCGAACGCTTTCCACTGCGGCAATGCGCGACAATTTCTCGGGAAGAATCCAGCTCGTGAACGCGCCGGGGCAACTCGCCAAGCGGAATCAAGTGGCCGCTCAGGTTGCAAATCTGAAATTCGTGCGGCTCGCGAACATCCAGGATGAAGAGATCATCTCCGCGATCGAGCCGCGATTTTAGCTCGCGCGGGGTAATCTCCGGGACCTGCACATCGGGGCCGGGAGCTTCTTCGCCGCGCACGCCGCAGAATTCGTAGTAGTCGATAAGTTGGTTGATCGTGCGATGCTCGCCGCACATCGGGCAGTTGGGATTTTTGCGCAGCCTGAGTTCCCGGAATTTCATGCCGAGCGCATCGAAGAGCAGCAAGCGGCCGACAAGATTCTCACCCGCTCCCAGAATCAACTTGATGGTCTCCATCGCCTGGATCGAACCGACAATGCCGGGAAGCACACCGAGTACGCCGCCCTCAGCGCACGACGGCACAAGCCCCGGCGGCGGCGGCTCCGGATACAAGCAGCGGTAGCACGGCCCGTCCGGCATCCCAAACACGGTTGCTTGCCCTTCAAAGCGAAAGATTGAGCCGTAAACGTTGGGCTTGCCAAGAAGAATACACGCGTCGTTCACCAGATAGCGCGTCGGAAAATTATCTGTTCCATCGACAATGACGTCGAAATCCTTGAACAGCTCAAGCGCGTTTTCGCTGGTGAGTTTCGTTTCGAAGGCATCAATCTGAATGTTAGGGTTGAGGTTAGACAGCCGCTCGCGTGCCGCTTCGCTCTTAAATTTGCCGACATCGCTGGTGCCAAAAGTGACTTGCCGCTGAAGATTAGTGAAATCCACCACATCGAAGTCCACAAGTCCCAGTCGCCCGACGCCAGCGGCAGCAAGATACAGGCCCAGCGGAGCGCCAAGTCCACCAGTGCCAATCAGCAGCACTTTAGCATTCTTGAGTTTTAGCTGACCTTCCATACCCACCTCGGGCATGATCAGGTGGCGGCTATAGCGAAGAATCTCTTCGTTGGAAAGCGAGGTTGCCTTGTTGACGGTACCGACCCCACCAGCGAGCGTTTCGACTTTGGTTGCCATTGCGATGTCCTTAGTCCTTCAGTTCACTTAATATCAGATGAATACGAATACGTACGGATGCTCGGGCGAAAGTGGGAGCTAGCTCGGCAGCCGGACTTCGCTGAGCCGCCAGTTCTTAATGTCCCCCTGTGCGAGCAATCGACCTTTCCTCACAAGAGACTCCATGCGTCGCGCAACAGTTTCGTACTCCGCGTCTCCGGGTGCCAAACCGTCGCTCATTGCTGTCGCCACCTTACTAACCACCATCGCAACCTTCCTCCAGTGCCGCGGAATCTCCCTGAGCGCAGAGAGAATCGCCTCGTCAATCACCTCATCGCTCATCACGACCGCCAGCGATGGATGGGATAATGCTGATCGTGTCTCCGTCCTTCGTAGGTGTATTCTCCTTCGCCAGATACCGGATGTCCTCGTCATTAAGATAAACGTTCACAAATGCCCTGAGGTTGCCTTCTTCCGTGTAGAGGTGCTTGCGCAACTCGGCGAATTGGCTGGTCAGCCCGCCGAGCGCCTCGCCAACGGTCGCAGCGGTAAATTCAGCCGAATCGCGCTTCCCCGCATAGACTCGCAGCGGCGTCGGAATCATCACTTTGACAGACATCTCGATTTCTCCCGTTCTCTCAGGCGCGCTCTAGTTTGCGGCGCTTACCTTCATCGGCGCAATCTTCTCTTCCAAATATCCGGACCGATCATCCTTCAAACGCCAGGAAGTCATATCCTGCGGCACACCGGTATGCACGCTCACGATAATGTAGCTATACCACGGCCAGGCATGATCCCGGTCGAAGTCGCTGGGCCGCGCCGGATGGTCAGGATGCGAATGATACCACCCGACGACTTCCAATCCTTGCGCGCCTGCCGCTTTTTCCGCTTCTCGCACGTCGTCCGCAGTAACGGAAAAACGATTTCGCGGCGAATCATCGCGGCGGTTTACGAGCGGAAAAAGAGAGAGTACCTCACGCGAAGCGCGGCGACTCTTCTCATCTAAATCAACACTCTCGGGAAGGCCATTGTCCCGTCCGAGCAATGCCCCGCAGCATTCGTAAGGATATGTCTCTACTCCGTGCTCGCGAATCTTCTCGGCAAGCTCCGCGCTGACCCCAACTTCGAGCACTTCGCTCATCGCAATCTCACTCTTCGTCCCAAAAGCGTTCGGTCAGATACTTTGACGCGGAATCCGCAAAAACGGTGACAATCACGGCGCGCTGATTTGGCGCGATGCCCTTCGCCACCTGGAAGCAGCCGAGCAGGGCCGCGGCGGCGCTAGGGCTGACCAGCAAGCCTTCTTCTCGCGCGATGCGCTTCACCAGGCGATAGGCTTCTTCCGTGCAGACCTCAAGACTCTCGTCCGCGACGGTGTCGTCATAAATCCCTGGCCGCAGCGCCGTCTGCATGTGCTTCCAACCTTCCAACCCGTGGAACGCCGCGTCAGGCTGAAGGCTTGTGCATCGAATCGATGGATTGAGCTCCCTCAATCGTCGCGCCGTGCCCACAAAAGTGCCACTCGTGCCTAGACCTGCAACGAAATGCGTGATGCTCCCGCTGGTTTGTTCCCATATTTCCTTGGCAGTGGTGAGGTAGTGTGCCTGCCAGTTCGCCGGATTGCTGTACTGATCCGGGTAGAAATACTTTTCCGGGTCGGCGGCAACGATTTCATGAACACGCCGGATCGCTCCGTCCGTTCCTTCATCACCGGAAGTAAAGACAAGTTCAGCGCCGAGAGCAGAAAGGATTCGTTTGCGCTCATGAGAAGCGCTGTCCGGTAAACACAGTTTCACCGGATATCCAAGGGCCGCGGCAACCGTGGTGTACGCAATTCCCGTATTCCCGCTGGTGGCGTCGATGATGGTCTTGCCCGGACGGAGAGCTCCGCTAGCCAAACCAGCCTGAATCATGCTCAGCGCCGGCCGGTCCTTGACCGATCCTCCGGGATTGCACCACTCCGCCTTGGCATAAAACTCCACATTGGGAAATTCGCCGCCGACTCTCAATAGACGCAACAGCGGTGTGTTGCCGATCAGTTCAAGCACCGACTGCCCACGTCGCCCGTGAGCCTTTTCGGCCCCAACGGACGATGCATCTTTAGAGGCAGCGATGGGGTTAACAGTAGCCATGCTCTTAAGCCGCGTGCCAATCTCCAAGATATGCGACCAGTTTACTCCGAATTAGATGCGGCACGCCAGTTTGATGGTATACCCTTGATTCTAGCGGCAGTTAGAGGCAATCACCCTCCACAGACTAGAGTATCGACATTCCGTTTCCGAGCAAGCTCCTTGCCCTAACTTCGCACCCTTGTTAACACTTATCCATCCTTTAGCGTCCTGCACGGCGGGATGATATTAGGAGTCGGTATATCACTCGCTGGAACCACAGTTGACTCGCGCCTCACAATCAGGGACTGTCGAGCGGTGACCTCCGCGCCTGCCCCCGAAACCGCGGCTGATTCTTTGCTGGTGCTGGCTGCACGCGAAGGCGACCGCGCCTCTTTTGGGATGTTGTACGCGCGGTACGCGCGCATGGTCCACGGGATCCTGCTGGCGAGAGTGCCCGCGAGCGACGTAGACGATCTGGTTCAAGACGTCTTTCTGCGCGCGCTGCCCCGGCTTTGCGACTTGCGCGATGCCGCGCGTTTCGGACCCTGGATAGCAGCCATCACACGCAACCGCGCCAATGATTATTACCGGCAAACGCGGGCGGTTGCCGCAGTGACCGAGAGCCTCCCGGAAGATGAAGCGGAATTGCCTGCGTCCAACACTGCTCCTGATGCGCAAGCAGCAATCATCCTGGCGTTCGTCCGCAGTCTTCCGGATGCCTATCGTGAAACACTTATCCTCCGTTTGGTGGAGGGTATGACTGGTCCGGAGATCGCGGCGCGCACCGGCCTGACTCCCGGCTCCGTTCGCGTCAATCTGCATCGAGGCATGCAGCAGCTTCGCGAGAAATTGAACCAGGCATCGTCCAGCGGTGCTATGGGGCACGATTCCTGCGGTAGCAAGAATTCCGGCGCGCAGGAAAAGGATTTGTTGCGCAGAAGGAATGAGCCATGAATGACGATTACCTCTGGGATGGTTCCGGCGAACCCGACCCAGAGATTCAAAAACTGGAAGGCACGCTTGCGAAATTCCGCCACCAAGAACAAGCGCCGGAATTTCCAGAAATCTCAGCGGCGCGCCAACCGCGATTTTGGCGGCGTTTTCTGCCCTCGCGTTGGTCCTTCGGACTGGCAGCCGCAACCGCTGCTGCCGTATTCGTCGCCGCGTTCGGAATTCTCTGGTGGAGTCAAAAGCCGAATACGGCTTCCGAAACGGGATGGGACATCGAAAGTGTCGCAGGCACGCCGAAGGTCGAAACAAATGCCTTCGGAAAAAACGCGGGAGCCGCCAAACTCGGCGTCGGCCAAACACTTGTCACCGATAGCCACTCCAAGGCCAACATTTCCATCTCCGACATTGGAACCGTGAATGTAGAACCCAATACGCGTTTGCGCTTGGTCGCTGGGGGCAACGGACACAACCGGCTCGCCCTTGACCGCGGCACGATTCGCGCGTACATCTGGGCGCTGCCGGGTGAGTTTACGGTCGATACGCCTTCCGCCATCGCCGTCGACCTGGGGTGTTCCTACACGCTACAGGTGGACGACTCCGGCGCCGGACTTCTCCGAACGAAACTCGGCTGGGTTGGTTTTAAGTTGGATGGACATGAAGCCTTCATCCCTGCGGGCGCCGTTTGCGCAACGCGCCCGAAAGTTGGGCCGGGTACTCCGTACTTTGATGACGCTTCCACATCGTTTCGGGAGGCCTTGTCCAGATTTGATTTTGGCGCGAGCACCCCGGAAGAGCGGAACGCCGAACTTGGTAAAATCCTCGCCGAGGCTCGCCAGCGTGACGCGCTCACGCTCTGGCATCTTCTAACGCGGGTTGGCGAATCGGAACGCGGCTCAGTTTACGACCGCCTGGCAGCACTCGTCCCGCCTCCCGCCGGAGTGACGCGCGACGGAATTTTGCACCTCGATCAAAAGATGCTGGATCGGTGGTGGAACCAGCTCGATCTCGGCGACGTTTCGTTGTGGCGCACTTGGGAGCGCTCTTGGGCTCAAGCCAAAACAAACGGCAAGTGACTTGTTCACTGCGCGCCGAAAATCTCTCGATGCCTCGATGGCCTTCGGCAGTCTCGACTTTCTAAGCCTTCCTTTCATTTCTGGTCGCGGCTGTTAACGCTGGTCTCCTTTTCCGCGTCTTGCTCGTCGAAGCCCGAAACAATTTCGAAAGGAGATCACTACAAATCATGAAATCTCTCACCGTTCCTTCAAGCTGGTGCATTGCGGGAATCTTGGCGGCTTTACTCTTTCTGGCCACTTCGGCACAAGCTGGCCCGCCTCTCATCTGTCACACCATCGAGATTGGACAGGCCAAGTCTTTACCTTGGACCAACCACGGTTGGAATCTATCCGGAAGCGAGAACTACGATCTGAAGAATCTTGTCTTCGACACTCTGGCCATACTTGATTCGAACGCGCCCGCCCTCGTGCGCATGGAAACGCTGCGCCGTGCCACACTTTACGTGCGGCACGATCCGCAAGTTGCCAGAGAGTTGCTGACAAAGCTTTCTGCTCGCGTGGCGATCGCCGAAAACGCAGGCCGTCCAGACGCTCTTGCCTTATTCGACGCCGGGTATCTTGCTGAATGCTACAAGCAGTGGATCGGACGGAACCTGCCGCACATGACGGATAACTTGCCGATGGACTCGAATCCAGCTGCCGATCTCGACGGCTATGCCTTGGTAAAGAAGGCCATCGGTTTGCACAGTCAAGATCCAGAAATGGAATTTGCCGCCGCGCTGATTACCTTGGAAGGCCCACAAACGGATCACCTGCAGCACGTCCTGAAAGCCACAGCCGGGGCTAAAGGCGATCCGCTGCTCGCCCAGAACCTCAAAAGCCGCTATATGGGCGATGGTGGATTGACCGTGGCCGAGCTTTTCTCAAAGGCCACGAAGGCAAATCCGTAAACGCAGCTCACCGCGCAGGACGAGCCGCATCACAGCCTTGCCGTGCCAACCAAAAAACTAGCCGGGCAGGAACGTTTTCAACATTCCTGCCCGCTCTGTTGAATGTTCGAAACCGTCCCGCTTCGGGTCCATATCCGCATGAGGAAGGCCGGTGCGCTTTACAGAACTCCCCGCATTTACTAGGCTAAGAGCACCATGTGGAATGTCGAAGAGCGATTTACACCGAAGCAAATCGAAAGCTTGGCGGCCCTCGGCTTTGCCGTCGGCAGTACGCGAGGCGTCGTGCGCGTGGAAAAGTACGGCAGCGGCGCCGAATTCCGCAAAGGCACGGACAACCTCTACCAGATGACGATCGTACCCACGATCATGTTGAAGGGGCGGTTCACCCGCCTTTGGGACGCAGGCTACCAAAAATTTCTGCTGACCGACGATGGCGTGAAGCTGCCCGCGCTGGCCACGCATCTAGAAAATCTGCGAAAGTTTAACGAAGAGCTGCGAACCGCGCTGGGTGTTCCCACTTTCTACAACGAAGCACTCGGTTCCGTGAGCCAAATCAGCGTCTACGACCGCGTCAAAGGCCGTGTCGGCGACGTGCCTGACAAAACGGTTGGCGCACACGAACCAGTCGGCGAACATTAATAATCAAACGGCTGTTTAGTCCCCATAGTTCTTATCTCGATTTGCTTTCTGAAGCTGACGCCGGAATTGCTCCACGTCCACGCGATGTTTGGCAGCTTTACGCGCTCCAATGAGGATCACAGGAATGTCCCATCCGTAACGCTCCTCGAGAACGGCATCGTTTTCGATATTCACTTCGCGAAGCGTGGCGCCGAACTCGCACAGTACGGGCGCCATGGCCGCCTTGGCTTCTTCGCAAAGATGGCAGCCGGGCCGCGTGTAAAGAGTCACCTCGCACGGGCCCGCGCCGGCCAAGCGTGCGTCTTCCGGATGCTCCTTCACGGTTTCGGATTGGAATATTTTTGGAACGGACCGGCATACGGGTGAAACGCCCGCGCACGATACAGCTCAGCGATCTGACGGAGATGCCCAAGGTCGTGCGACGCCCACTCGCTGAGCATCTCGTGCAGCGTGATGTTGCCAAGTTCGGAATGCGTTGCCTCGCGCTCGCCAGAGTCCGCCGGAATGCTCCGCAGCAGAATAACCGTCGAGCGCCGGGTCTTAATAAAGTACGCGAGGTTCTCGCTGGCTGATCCCCGCACGTAGTCGCCGCTCACAACCGTGCTCGTAGGGTCATACTTCTGCAGCGTGGGCGCTTCTTCCGTGACGATGCGGCGCGTGCGGTCGGCATACACCATTTCAATGTCCGCCAGATGCCCGAGCACTTCTGCAATCGACCAGCGCTCCGGCGCAGGCTTCCAGCGCAACAGGTCTTCCGGCAAATCGCGAAGCAGCGTTTCGAGCAGAATCGGCGTCTTTTCAAGAAGCAACAGGGCAGGCTGGATGGATCGAGTGACGCCCGGCTCGGTGGATCGAACTACACCTTGCTGCATGGGGGGACCTCCCAAGCGATACGTGCATCTTACTCGAAAAGGCCGCGAAAAGTTGAACTGGCGCATAATGAGTAACACGCGCGGAGGCGGCGCCCATATGGGGAAAATCGTGGCACTGATGGACGACCTGTTCTTTCAAATGAAGGTCGCGGAAACCGCCAAGCATCTCGGCCTGGAGCTGAAAGTGGCCACGAACGGCGATGCCCTTCTCGGTCTGCTTGAACCCTTGCCAAAGTTGGTCATCATAGATTTGAACGCACGCAGCCAGCCGCTCGCGGCCATCGAGCGCCTGCGCGCCGTTCAAAAAGACCTGCGCGTCGTCGGCTTTCTTTCTCACGTGCAACGCGATCTGGCCGATCGTGCTCAAGCAGCTGGCTGCAACGAAGTGATGCCGCGTTCCGCCTTTACGCAAAACTTGGCGGCCATTCTCAGCACCGCAAAGGACTGATGTGAAACTTTGGAAAAGCTCTTTAACCGCGTCGGCGCTTCTCCTCACCGCGCTACTGCTGCCCCTCGCAAGCGGCCCCTTCGCGCAAGAGTCGCGTTCAAGTCCCGCAGCCCAAGCTACCTCGCCAAACGGTCCATCCGCTGCGCTTCGCGATGTCTTAACCGCGGCATGTTCGCAGAGCCAGAACGATTTCTCTCGTTTTCTCACCGCGCGCAACAAAGAATCGTTCTCCCGCATGGCGCCCGCGGCCCGTGTCGCCTTCATGAAACGATTCGTGCTGCTCAACGAACCGGGCCAGCCCTCCGTGTCCGCCAATCCCGCTGGCCGTCCCATTGTTCTATGCAAAACTCCGGCCGGGGCCGCCGAGATCGAAATCGGCGGCGCCGACACTCGCGACAATGTGGCTTTTCTACCGGTAGTGTTGCGCGACGCCACAGATTCCCCCGCCGCCGCCGCGATTCAGGTAAACATGGGCCTGGTACGAGAAAACGGCGAATGGAAAATCCTCTCGCTCGGCCTAGTTCTTCTCGACTTGCCTTCCCTGGAATTGGAATGGGACTCCGTGGAAGCTGACAAAAATGAGCAAGCCGCTATTGAATCCATAAAAGACATCGCCGAAGCTGTCGAAGCTTACCGCCGCAAATTCACCAGGCTGCCCGACTCCCTCTCGAGCCTGGGCCCGCCTCTGCATGGTCCCGCCGGCGCGGAAGCCGCCGGTCTTGTGGAATCCGACTTGGCCGCCGGTATGAAAAACGGCTATTCGTTCCGCTACGTCATCGTTGGCGGCAGCGGATTGGGCGCGCCAGCCAAGTTCGAACTCGCCGCGACCCCGCTCTCCTACGGCCGCACTGGCCATCGTTCCTTCTTTCGCGATGCAACGGGAACGCTTCGCGGCGCGGACCGCCAAGGCGCCGTGGGCGCTTCGATCCAAGACTCCCGTAGCAACGCTGCCGTCCGCGCCACAACCAATGCGCCCGGTTTACCCACCGGAGCCAACTTGGTGATCGCTCCTTGTCCGCAGCAATCGCTCACGGCACAATCAACTCTGGCCATCTCTCCTGCCGCGACAAAATTCCTAAGGGAATCGCTCGCGAACCATGGGTCTCTAGGCGAAGGAGACCTGCAAATGCCGGATGTAATGGCCGACTGCCGTGATGCGCCCCGCTATCCGCTCGTCCTCGTCGCGGAAATCCAAATTACGGGCGTCGCTAAATTGATGGCACGAACTTCAGATGTCAGTAGAACAGGCTGCTTCTTGGATACGGCCAACCCTGCTTCCAAAGGTACGATGATCCAGTTGCGCCTACCCCGCGGCCAAGAGGCGTTTGAGACGGGTGCGCTGGTGGTCTACGTCAGTCCGGCGCTTGGCATGGGTGTCAGGTTCCATGAGCATGTCACTCAAAAACAATTGGTCACCCTGGACCGTTGGCTCGGCGAGGCCGCCCGAAATCCATAAGCCCTGCCGTTCCATGACTAAGGCTGCGTCCTCACGGTTGGATACGGAATCCCTAACTGCTCGAGATAGGTTTTAAACCGCGTGGAATCGTAATAATACTTTTTCAATTGCGGCCCGAACTTCTCCATTTTTTCCTTATTCATCTCAACCGCGGGTTTGTCGTCCGGACCGAGAAACGTCTCATAATGAATGTCCTTCGTCTGAACATTTCGAAAATAATCCCACGCCTGCTGTACGAGTTGCGGCTGTAGAAAAAAGTCCAGTGCCGTCATCGCTTGCACCTTGGCCCCCGCCGTCGAGCCCTTGTGAGCGATGGGCGTTGCCATGGCCACGCCGTTCGCCCAGCTATGCCCAGGCAAATTCGGAATGTTTGCCGGATACATCAGGTACACCATCGGCACGTTCCAGGAAATATCCCCAATATCATCCGATCCCCCGCCGATAGGTTTTTTCGCCGGCTCGGTGAGCGGCTCGGTTTTTACCTTGAGCCCTTCCACCTTCGCGCCAATCTCCTTTTGCAGAGCTTTCGCCAATGTCTGATCCGCATCGCTCCACTCCGGCATCCCTACCGCCTCAATATTCTTCTGCTGCGTCTCTGCGATCACCTTGTTCAAAAACGGCGGCCACGCCGACCCAACCAGCTTGTGATCGACCGTCGTGCCCGTCATTTTCGCCGCCGATTCCGCCATCATATTGCCCAAATCATAGAGATCCTTGATGTGCCGGTAGTCCAATTCGCGAAAGTAATACCAAACCGCCGCCTCCGATGGCACGACGTTCGGCTGATCCCCGCCATTGATGATCACCCGATGCGATCGTTGCGCGGGACGCAAATGCTCCCGCCGAAAATCCCATCCCGTATCCATCAATTCCACGGCATCCAGCGCGCTCCTCCCTTCCCATGGCGCCGCCGCCGCATGCGCTGCTTTCCCATGAAAAAAATATTGCACCGAGACAAGCCCGCTCCACTCCCCGTTCCCCGTGCCATACGACGTCGAAAATTCTGACTCCACATGCGCGCCCAAAACGATATCCACGTCCTTAAACAATCCCGCGCGAACATAAAACGCCTTCGTACCCAGCAATTCTTCCGCAACGCCAGGGAAAATCTCGATTGTCCCCGCGATGTGGTGTTCCTCCATCAGCTTCTTCAGAACCAACGCCGCCGTAACATTCACCGCCATCCCCGAGTTATGTCCCTCTCCGTGCCCCGGAGCGCCCTCGACAATCGGATCGTGATACGCGACACCAGGCTTTTGCGAAGCCCGCGGGATGCAATCCAAATCAGTTATGAAAGCGACCACGGGCTTTCCGTTCCCATACGTCGCTACCCACGCCGTCGGCACGCCCGCAACGCCGCGCTCCACCTGAAACCCGTTCTTCTCCAGAATTCCCGTGACATAGCGCGACGTCTCGTATTCCTGGAATCCCAGTTCGCTGTAGCTGAATATCTCGTCCACCATCTGCTGCGTTAGCGTCTTCAACTTTTCCACTTCCGCCGCCGCTTCTTGCTTTAACGCAGGGAGCTGCGCCGCCTGCTGCGCGTGAAGTCCTCCGGTCGCAAATAAAACCGCAACAATCCAGCCCAACACACAAAATTTCTTCATCCCAATTCTCCCGAAGGCAAACTCCACCAAAATGAGCGGGCATATTACATCGCTTGTTGCGAAATAGGGAAACGAAAGAATCCCGTATTTGTACCGCGAGGGAGTTGGCGCTACTATCGTGCGACTCAACATGCGCCCGGCACCCACTCGAACTCTCTTCCTGCTTCTGACCTTCGCTCTTCTGGCGCCGCTAGCCGCCCGCGCGCAGCAGTCCAGCTCCGCCTACGGCCCGCTTCCCGTCTTCGAATTTCACAGTGGCTTCTGGATCAACCTCCACCACATGCTCTACTACGAAGCCAAACTTCGCGAATCCCTTCCATCGGCGCCTCCGAAAGGCAATCCGGTTCCCCAAGTAAAATTGAAAATGATGAAAGATGCCGCTACGGCTCTGAACCCTGCCGAGCGCCTCGCCTGGGACACCTCGGTTGCCTTTTACGCAGCCAACTATGCGAACAAAGACCTGCTCTTCAATAACGAACTCATCCTTCTAAAAAACCAGCTCGCTGATTTTGAGGATTGTGACGAACTCTCCGGCGCGCGAAAGAAGACTTGCGACGCTGGCCTGCCCGCTGGGCTGACCAAGGCGCTGGACGTCGCCGCTCCCGTCTATCGCGCCCACCTCTGGCCCGACCAGGACCGCGCCAACCGCCGTTGGGTTGCCCGCGTCGCCCCTCTCGTCGAAGAACAAGGTGTTGGCATTTCTCAGCGCCTTGCGGACGTCTATCAAACCAAGTGGCCTAAGGAAAAAATCCGCGTCGACGTGAGCGCCTACGCTAATCCCTCGGGCGCCTACACCACCATCGACCCGCTTCGCGTCACCATCTCCAGCACCGACGCCCGCAACCAGGGCGACGAAGCCTTTGAAGTGCTCTTCCACGAGGCTTCGCACGGCATCGCCGAGCCCGTACAGTCGGCCATCATTCGCGAGTGCCGCCAGCGCGATAAAGCCATTCCTCGCGACCTCTGGCACGCCCTCATCTTTTACACGACCGGCGAGGTGATCAGACCGCTCTTAACGCCGGCCGACAACGACCCACCGGATAAACAGGACCAGGACAAAGAGGACGCCGTCAAGCCCAACACCAATCGCCCTCCACCCGCGCGCAGAGAAACGTACATTCCTTACGCCGTCCGCGAAGGCCTCTACGAACGCGGTTGGAAGGACTATCTCCAACTTCTCACCCGCTTCTGGCAACCCTATCTCGATAACAAATCCACCTTCGACGACGCCATCGCCCGCATGGTCTCCGCTCTCTAGCCCGCCCTCTAACCCGCACACGTCACCGCGAATCCTTCGAATCCCTTGTAGGGGCGGGGCTTGCCCCGCCCTCTGCGCCCCACCTCGCCCAGGCGACTGAGATCAAGCCGCCTCTTGGTCCACATCTCCTCATCCGCTTTCATCCCTCTGTCTCCTGAATTTTTCGATCCAAGCCGCCGAATGGTGAACATGCGCCCTAAAACTTCCCGTTGCCCAACCACTCCCGCACTTCCGCCTCCACCGAAAATACGTCCGCAGGATCTTTCGTGAAGCGAGCGTCCATTCTGTAAGCCTGTTCTTCGTACGACACAACCATCCACAGCCCAGACTCATTCAAAGCGTGGAAGTAACCCACCATCACCTTCTCCAATCCCACCATCGAGAACTGCGTCACATGCACCAGCGTGTGAAATATCGTCCGAAGCGTCGGCTCCCGGTTGAACAGCGCCACATCGATGAACGGCATCGCCGTCATATGCGCCGCATCCGGCACAACACGCGACCCGCCCGCCCGAACCCGCTCATAAAAAGGCGGATATGGAATGGCCTCGCCTGTCGCCGATACGTGTTTTATCCGCAGACCATCAAGGATTTCGGGAGAGAAAAACGCGCGTAGCTTGTGTCTTGCGGGCTCGGACAGCGGCTCGCCGAGAGGATAGTATTTATCGCGCTGCTGCTGCATCCATGCAACAGCCTCCGCAACCAATCCGGCCAGTTCCGCCTGGGTGAACTTCGGAGGCTCCACGAACATCATCCTTCCAACGCGTATTTCTACGTCTCTATGACGGATGCCCTAAGGAATGGAAAGTGACGGCTTCACTGATCCTAGCATGGAGCGGCGGGCGTCCTCGATCAGACCCGCGTGCTCTTCGAACTCTCCGGCGGCGGCCACAAATCCACCCATGTGCCCACTCATTGGCCCGTGCCGTCACAAACGGGCGAACGTGCGTTCAAATCTCAACGAAAGAAACGATGTCTAGACCGGATTTAGTGACCCTAGCAAGACGCGGCTAGGCTTCAGTTTTTGGAGTAATCCCCTCTGTGGACAAACGCTATTGTCACAGACAGCGCTCTGCTCATGCTCCTCAGACAATTCACCCCACGACAAGTCTGTGTGCAGAAGCGATACCAGGATTCCACGGTTGCTACAATAGGGGCAATCATAGTCAACTTCCACGCTCCGCACGGGACGCCCAACAGCAAGCTCCTGTATCTGAGACCCGATTTCAAGAAGGCCTTTGGCATCTTGGTCGAATCTCTTTTTGCAGAGCGGACAAGTTATTCTGGCGACCGTCTTACGGCCAAAGCTCCGAGCCGTGTCCATCACCCAGATTACCCCGAATTGCTTGGCGCAATTGGCACACCTGGCGACAAATTGATAGGCCATGAGACAGTCCCCTTCCAGGACTCCCGTTGGCACTGGAAGTCGAGCGGCAGCAGCCGAGAAACGGTCGCTTGTCTAATGCCTAGGATTTTCCGCCTTGCCTGGGTCGAAATCGGCGGAGGTAGGTGGGAACGGCCAGCCTTGGCTGAAGGGCTTTCCTCAGTCTTCCGGCTGCTACCAGTAATGCACGATGCTGGTCTGACCACAAGCACTACGCTCTTGCCCGGAACCCGTCAACACCTATCTTCTGACACACCTATCTTCTGACGGCTGGTTGGAGCTCCGACGCTAGCGGTAAGTGCTCGGTGACACATTTGTTCATTTTCTAATCTCTCCGGCGGGTGACGCACACGCCGAGTTTTGTGCGTGATGATGTTCTTTTCGCGCCAACCCCAGATAAAGTCAGCCGCAAGAATGCAAGCAAATACAGTAGGCGCCAAGCAGAAACAACAATGCGGCGAACAGCCACAGAAGAATGATTCCGCGAGTCATCCAAACTCTTAAAGGAACATTTCTGCTCGGCGGCCTCCGTCGCCGGTTTTGCCAACAGCGAACGGCCTACTGCTGCTGCGGCGTAGTTCGATCTGGCGCGATCGCCTCGGTCATACGGAATACCGCGGCAAGCACCTCAAGCACGATACGACAGTATAAAATCCAGAGGAAATAGCTGCACAGCGCAGCGAGGAGCGCGATTAGTCCCTGGACCGGCGTCTGCTGGAACGCCAACACCACCCACGCGACTGCGGCGACAAGTCCCACCAGTAAGTGAAGTGCGTACAAAAATTTTAGCATCTTCGGAGTGGCATACACGCGGAAAGAGAAATCCATCAATCCTTCCCACATTCCCTTGGCTTCGGGCATTCACGCCTCCTTAGAATTAAAGAAAATTAAAGTAGGTTAGAACTCTCTGTAATGTACAGCAAACTGCTAGCCACCGTTCTCCGCCCCGGGCGGCAAGTCTTCAGACCACCACTGCCAGACACCTGAATGGCAACTACCGAATTTCGAAGTGGAAGACGTCCACGACCAAATTCGTTCTGCGGTTCAACAAAACGATATGTCCCCCTACTAGCACGTGCGCGCAATCAGGAGGAGGCGGCGGCAGCCGTCGTTCGAGGTCTTCCGGGCATGGTTGAAGCCGTCTCTGGAGGCCCGGAGGAAGCGTGCCGCGTCGGACCAGCTGTTTCTCCAATCCAGGCGGCAACTGATCTCTCTTTGCCAAGCCCGGTGGAAGATGATCTGCATGTTCGCCATACCACCCGCGCATGGCCTCCCGGTCATGATCCTTGTAATAATGCTCGTCTTGATCGCCTTCATCGCCATGCTTGTCGTGGTCTTTGTCTTTTCCATGTCCCTTTCCATGGTCTTGAGCCAGCGCCACACCGCCACACGTCGCCAGACAGAATCCCAAAGCCACGCCTAACATCCATTTTCCTGATTTCATTCGCTCCTCCGTTGCCGGGCAGGTGTTCACTAGAGTAGTCACAAACAGGGCCACTGGCAATTCCACACTTCCGCCCCGGTGTCTAGCCGGCACTCCTTCGCGTCTCGAATATGCGCCATTCGCAGCCACAGGGCATCCTTCCTTGCGAGGCCAGGTGGATTTCCCCTTTTTCGCCATCCCCTTTTCAACAACTTACAAGAAAGCTAAACTGCCTAGAATCAACATTTACAGAAAACCATGAGGGTACCCAGGGGTATGGCTGATCCAGACACTCGCCTCCAAGCCTTGTCTGTCCGCCCGATCCTGAAGCCCCTCGCAGCAAACGACCCTCGGGAGCGGCAACCCGCAGCCAAGATTCTTGAGGACTCGAGGCTGCCAAAGTGCATCCGGGTGTGCGATAACTTGGACACCCGCAAAAGGGCCAAGCCCTCCACCCACTTTTTTCAAGAGTACCGTTTGTCCCGCAACCACGGTTGTGCTAGTCTCGGCGTTGCGGAAATAAGCTTGGCCAACGTGCCTCGCAAGCCCCAGCTTCGCGAACGTTCTCTCCTTATCGTTTCTCTCCAGAGCTTTCCCGAGGGGGAAGACTCTCTCCGGAGAACTTAACGAGCGGCTCGGGCGATTCGATATCCGGCTCTCGTGGAGCTCGGCCATCAGAAGGAACTGGATAAGCCCATGTCCGGTACACAAACGGCCTCAAAGCCCGAAAAAGAAACCGTCGAGATCAAACTCGCCCATTCCCCCGATTCCGACGATGCCTTTATGTTCTATGCCCTGGCTACCCACAAACTAGCCACCCCGGGCTACAAATACACCCACGTCCTCTCCGACATCCAAACCCTTAACGAAGCAGCCCTTACGGAAACCTACGACGTTACCGCTGTGAGCTTCGCTGCCTACCCGAGCTTGCGCGACAAGTACGTCCTGCTCGATTGCGGCGCCAGCTTTGGAGAGAACTACGGCCCGATCGTTGTCGCCTCCAAATCACTGAAACGAGAGGAGTTAGCTGGTAAGCGGATCGCCGTCCCCGGCCTCAAGACAACCGCCTACTTGACTTTGAAGCTCTTTGAACCCAACTTTGAACCGGTTGCAATGGCCTTCGACAAAATCCTCGATGCGGTCAAGAATGAAGTCGCGGAGGCGGGCCTCCTGATTCACGAAGGCCAGCTTCTCTTCCCCCAGCTTGGCCTGCACCGCGTCATTGATTTGGGAGTCTGGTGGCATGAGCAAACGGGGCTTCCGCTCCCGCTGGGCGGAAACGCCGTGCGTCGGGCGCTGGGGCCGGCTCTGGGCCTGCAAATCGCTAAAACAATTAAAGATAGCGTCGAATACGGTCTCGAACACCGCGAAGAAGCCCTCAACTACGCCATGCAATTTGCGCGCGACATGGAGACCGAAGTCGCCGATAAGTTTGTCGGCATGTACGTCAACCGCTGGACCCTCGGCTATGGCGAACGTGGCAAGCAGGCTGTCCGAACCCTCATCGAGCGCGGCACTGCGGCAGGCCTGCTCCCCGGCCCGCCGGATGTCGAATTCCTAGCCGAACAATAACAAAAACCCTGGCAAAATCCCGCCAGCTCACTTCTCCAAATTCGTTTAACTAATCAGTGAGGCTGCTGGGTCTGCGGCTTGAAGTACAAGTCTTGGTAGTCAAAGCTGAAATCCGCGAGCGGCGAAACCGCAGCCATCGTGAAGTGGTCGATGCTGCCATCGGGATTCAGGGTAAACGTCACATACGCGTCTTCGATCGTTCGGTCGCGCCAATGAGCTTTGAAGGTTTCATACTGCCAGTGCTGCAAATCAGCCACCGCATTCGGCGTATGGTCCATACTGAAAACGAGCCCTGAGCTTTCCCGCTTGATCGTAATCGGTCCGTACCACGCATCGTTATAAACTCCTGCGTACTTTTCCAGAGGGAGCGACGGCTTGGAATTTGCCGCCCGGCCTTTGTCGTTCTCCTTCATCGCCGCTTTGGCCTCTTCTTCATCTTTGTCCTTTGCGGCCTTAAATGCTTTGGTCCACTCGGTCGCCGGCAATCCAAAGTATGCGTCCAAAATATGATAGAGGATGGACTCGAAAGCCCCTCCTTCTTCCGCATTGGTCAAAATCACAATGCCCAGGTTTTCGTCCGGCACGAGCAATACGCGTGTAACGAAGCCCGAGACGCCTCCGGAGTGTCCAACGAGCTTGCGCCCGTGATAGTCCCGTACGCCCCAGCCAAGCGCGTAGGCGGAAAATTTCGGACGCAAAGCCGCAAGCGGAGACTCGCCCGCTCCAATGGGTGTAAGCGTCTGAGCGGTCCACATCTCGCGGGATTGCGTCTCACTGAAAAGCCGTTCGTCACGTTCTGGAAATCTCCCGTGATTGAGCTGCAGCAGGATCCACCTGGACATCTCCGCCACCGAAGAGTTGATCGCTCCCGCCGGTCCGGCGTTGTCGAGATCCTGAAACGGAATGCTCTGCAGCTTTCCATCAACCTTCGAGTGCGGCCATGCGTAATCATCGCCCGGCTTGAAAGCGGTCGTCCTCAAATTCGTGGTCTTCATCCCCAGTGGCTCGAGAATCTTCTCGTGAATGTACTCTTCCCAGGTTTTCCCGGTAACCGCCGGGATGATCTGTCCCGCGGCGATATACATCAGGTTGTCGTAGGCATAGTGGCTGCGGAAGCTCGAGGCTGGCTTCATAAATCGCAACCGATAAATGATGTCTTCGCGCGTAAACGTCGTATGCGGCCAGAAAAGTAGGTCGCCTTCGCCCAGTCCCATCCCGCTTCGGTGCGTAAGCAAATCACGAATGCTCATCTCATGCGAAACGTACGGGTCGTACATCTGGAAGCCTTTCAATCGCTCGTACACCTTGTCGTCCCAGGAAATTTTCCCTGCGTCCACCAGCGACGCCAGGGCCGCGGAGGTAAACGCCTTGGTGTTCGAGCCAATCCCAAACAGTGTGTTCTCGTCGACCGGTGCGGCCTCCCCCATCTTCCGCACCCCATAGCCTTTCATAAGCACCACTTTGCCGTCCTTCACGATAGCTATGGCGATCCCCGGCACCTCAAACGTCTTCATGTCCCGCGCAACATACGCGTCCAGATCGGCCGGCGGGCCACCCTGCGCAGCAGCGCAACGAACAAAAGCCAGGGGCAATGCAAAGGCTGCGATTCTCAACCAGTTGAGGAAGATCATGACGAGGACATACTCCTTTGGCGACGCTACGTTGCGCATTAAACCATACAGGACGGCTGCGACACCAACTCCCTCAGCGGCACGCCGGCATCTACGCGTGGACCCGTGGAGTCCTTTCTGATCCGGAGGCTAATGGATTGTGCCCTTATCTGTCTGATAGCGGAGATGATGCTCTTTGGTTTAGCATACGGCCTACAAGATGTCCGGGAGGGTTCGGTGTGCCGGATTTCCCTAGTCGTTATCGTGATTGCGTGCTTGGGCAGCGTGACTCCTGCTCAGGAGTGGACAAGCGTGCATTCTCCTCACTTCGTGGTCTCAACCGATGCGGGAGAAAAGCGCTGCCGGGAAGTTGCCGTCCGTTTTGAGCAGATGCGGCTTGTATTTGAAAAGCTGCTATCGAACGACAAACTCACCAGTCCGGTACCTTTGCAGATTCTCGCTTTTCGCAACTCGAAGGGCTTTAGCCAGATTGCGCCTTCTAAAGACGGAAAGCCCCAGGCGGGAATTGTTGGCGTGTTCCAAACGGGCGGCGATATGAACTTTATCGCATTGGATCTCTCCACCGAGTCCGGCTTCCCAATCGTTTTTCACGAGTACGCGCACTCCGTCCTGCATGCGAATTTTCGGCACCTGCCGCTGTGGTTTGACGAAGGAGTCGCGAAATACTACGAAACTGCGAAGATGGTCACTGGCCACGCGCAAATCGGCGCCAGTCCAAAATATTTGGATACTTTCCTTTACCATCGAGCGCTCATGCCAGTCGTGGAACTTTTTGGCGTAAGCAACGAGTCCAAAATCTACGGAGAAAATAGCGAGAGGACACAGCTTTTTTATGATCAGTCCTGGGTCGTGGTGCACTATCTGTTCGACAAACAGAAAATGGCCGATTTTGCCAAATATATGGAACTCACCACCATCCAGCACATGCCAATTCCTGAAGCGATGGAGGCAGCTTTTCATCTGACGCCCAAGAAATTCGATTATGAGATCGCATCCTACCTGAACCTCTCGCTGCGCCAAGTCTTCATGATCGATGAATCTATGAGCATCGATGAAAGTACGTTTGTCACTGAGCCACTGGACCTGATGGATGCGGAAGCGCTTATTGCGAACATGCATTGGCATTCGGCGGACCACCACGAAGAAGCCCTTCAAGAGTACAAGGATGTCCTCCGAAAGAACCCGAACCAGGTAGACGCAAATCTGGGACTCGGGTACACCGCTCTTATGTCTAAGAATTATGACGAAGCCGAAACTTACTTGCGAAAGGCTGCCTCCGTAGACAAAAAGAATGCGCGCTGCCAATTCGTGTTGGGAATCCTGCAACTGCGCCGGAGTTCAACGGGCCAAAACAAGCAGGACCTTCTAGTCGATGCCTGGAATCACCTGAAGGCCGCCACGACTCTCAGTCCTGAGCTGGCGGAAGCTCATAGTGAGCTGGCTGCCGCGCTGTCTAACATGGGCAACAAGGACGGTGCCATCAAAGAAGCCATGACTGCCGCCCGCTTGAACCAAGGCAATGAGCGCTATTTTCTGAACCTCGCCGAACTCTATTTCGAGTTCAAGAAATACGAACAAGCAAAAACGGTTTTCGAGCAACTCACTTCAAGCTATGACGCAAAGATGGCTGCGCTTGCCAGTCAGCGTCTTGAAAACCTTAAGACATTGGATGGATCGCACGAATCGGCGGCGCCAAAGCAGTGATTCCAAGCAGCGATCGATGCCGGCAAAAGGCCTTGGAAATCGTCTCAATACAACCATTCACGTATGTCGGGAAAATCGCACCCTCCTTGACGCTTTGCCTCGAATCACTTAGTGTCTTTTCCCTGCCATGGATTCTCTGATGAAAACATCTGCCCGTGTCCTGGTGCTCGCAGTGGGAGCGCTGGCGCTCCTGCCGCAATCGGCACGCGGGCAAGCCGCTGCGGAATATCGCGACCACACCCAGGCGGCCGGCATTTGGCCGCAACAAGCCGTTCGCAGTACACACGGCATGGTTGCCACAGATGAAGAGCTGGGCTCTCAAGCTGGCGTCGAAATCCTGAAGCGCGGCGGAAACGCCGTCGACGGCGCGGTAGCGGTGGCCTTTGCTCTGGCGGTCGTCGAGCCGGCGGCCGGAAACATCGGTGGCGGCGGCTTCATGCTCGTGCGGCTAGCAGATGGACACACCGCATTCTTCGATTACCGCGAGGTCGCTCCCGGCAAAGCCAGCCGTGACATGTACATCAAACCCGGCGGCACGCTCGACAAAGAGCTCTCCGTCATCGGCTACAAATCGGTCGCGGTGCCTGGCACGGTCGCTGGCCTGGAGCTCGCCCTGAAAACGTATGGCCAGCTGAAGCTCGCCGATGTGCTGGCACCTGCGATTCATCTCGCCGAAGACGGTTTTCCCGTCAGCGAAAAACTCGCGCGGCAATTGGAGGGAGAACGCCCCGAGTTGCAGCAGTTCACTATCAGCCGCCGCATCTTCTTGAACGACGGAAAAGTGTTCCATCCCGGCGATACCTTCAAACAGCCGGAGCTGGCCGCCACGCTGAAGCGCATCGCGAAAAACGGCGCATCCGAGTTCTATCGGGGCGAAACAGCGAAGATGCTTGTCGATGATATGAACGGCATGGGCGGCCTCATCACCCTCGAAGACCTCGCTCAGTATCAGCCGAAAGTCCGCGAAGCGCTACATGCCAATTACGATCTCGACGGCCACAAATGGGACATCTTTACCTCTCCTCCGCCCAGCTCCGGTGGTGTTGCCATCATCGAGGCTATGAACATCTTGCACGACGTCCCGCTCAAAGGCTGGGACGACGCGCAAAGCGTGCATATGGTGATCGAAACAATGCGCAGGGTTTTTGCGGACCGCGCCGCCTACCTGGCCGATCCGGATTTCTCCAAAGTGCCGGTCGAGGGCCTCACCAGCGATTGCTACGCCAAGGAACTCGCCGCGACCATCGATCCTCAGCGCGCCTCATCGAGCAAAACGGTAAAGGCTGGTACTCCACACGTCTGTGGCGTTTCTGCCTCCAACGCCGCGGCGCCGCAAGCCATCAGCCTGAATGACGGCCCGCACACAACGCATTTCTCGGTCGTCGATGCAGCCGGCAACGCGGTTGCCAGCACCTATACGCTCAACAACAGCTACGGTTCTCACGTAACTTGCACAGCGGGTTTCCTTCTCAACGACGAAATGGACGACTTCACGACGCAGCCCGGCGTCCCCAACGCCCTCTTCGGCTTAATTCAATCCGACGCAAACGCCATCGCTCCAGGCCACCGCCCGCTAAGCTCCATGACGCCTACTATTCTCGTGCGCGATGGAAAACTCAGCTTCGTAACTGGTTCGCCGGGTGGTCCGACGATTATTTCTGCCACCATGCTAAGCGTTTTAAACTGGATGCGCCTCGGAATGGACGCGCAAGCGGCTATTAACGCGCCGCGCTTTCATCACCAGTGGCTGCCGGATGTGATCCTGATGGAAAAAGATTTTCCCGCAAGCCTCGAGGCTGCGCTGAATGGCCAGGGCTACCAAACGCGGCGGCGCGGCCACATCGGTCTGGTGAACGCTATCGGGATCGATCCGAAAACAGGCGAGCGTCTCGGCGCGGCGGACCCGCGTGACAATGGCGCGGCCGTAGGTTACTGAGTGGTTTTTGTACCGCAGCTCGGATTTTGTTTTTAGCGGTGTGAAGCGAGTGGGGCGTCCGGCTTTTCATCTCAGAACGCAGCGCGCGGGACTATGCGAAGAATCCTATCCACTTATATGTTCGTGTCGCGAAAACTGACCACGGAACTTCTAGGGCTGATTGCTGAGTCCGGTTTCGAGGCCGTCGAGATTTTCGGCACTCGTGGCCACTTCGACTACACCAGCAAACAAGAGGTCCAGGCGATGGCCAGCGCCCTCGCGCAGCATCGCCTCGCGCTTACTTCCCTCCACGCACCTACAAGCCGTGACCTCAGCGCGACCCGCGAAGGCGGTTCGCCCCTTTCCATCACCGAGGTGGAGCGCGTCCGGCGCGTGGAAGCCATGGACGAGTTGAAACGCGTGATCGATGTCGCCGAAGACCTGCCTTACTCCAGGCTGATTCTGCACATGGGTGGCCCGCGCGAAACGGCCGACCCTCGCAAGCGCGATGCCGCATTCAGCTCGCTCGAGCATCTGGTTTTGCATGCTCACCACCGCGGCGTAACCATCGCCGTGGAAAACACGACAAGCGAGATGGGCGATCCCACTTATCTCCGCACCTTCGTCGACGAAACGCGCCTAACTGGCTTGCGCTTCAACTTCGACATCGGCCACGCACACCTTGCCGATGGCCCGGAAGGCGAACGCGTCGAAAAAGGCTTTGCACCGCTGCGCGAACTGACGGTGTCCGCCCACATCCACGACAATCACGGCGAAAAAGACGAGCACCTGCCGCCCTATGACGGCTCCATCGATTGGGAATCCTCCGTCAAAGCCCTGAAGTCCGCTCCCGAAGAGAATCTCCCGCTCACCCTCGAGTTAAAGGAAAAGTCTGGCCACGACACCCCATCCACGGCCGAGCAGCTAACCGCCGCCAGCCAAGCCCTCGACCGCTTCGAGCGCGAGTGGAACTAGCTGCGAGCAGATTGACCATTATTTTGACTATGGTCTATAATATGGTCAGGTGAAGACCATGCAAGAGATCGCCATTTCCGAATTCAAGGCCAAGTGCCTGGCCATTCTTGAACGCGTCGAAAAGACCAAGCAGCCCATCCGCATCACTCGCCACGGCAAGCCCGTCGCCGAAGTAGTGCCTGCGGCTCCTCAGGTGGACCGCGCCGCCTTGATGGGCTCGATGCGGGACTCCATTAAGATTCTTGGCGACATCATTTCGCCTGCGAGCGACGAAGACGAGTGGGAGGCTCTTCGCGATTGAAGCTCCTGCTGGACACGCATATCTGGATTTGGTTTCTCCAGAGTCCTGAGAATCTCGGACCCACTACACGCCAGGAGTTGGCTAACCCAGCCAACGATCTGTGGGTTTCGCCGATCAGTACGTGGGAGGCACTGAGGTTACAACGTAAGGGGCGAATTCAGCTGCGATCAGATTTTCTGGATTGGCTTCTGCAATCCTCGCCAGGGATTCAAGAAGCTCCCCTTACCCACGAGATCGCAATCGTGTCGGAGCAACTCCCCCTTCACCAGGATCCTGCGGACCGCTTCATCGCTGCCACCGCTCAAGTGCTTGACCTGACACTCGTCACGGCCGACCAACGTCTTCTCGGTCTCGGCACTATCCGCACGATGGCAAATCGTTGAACGATGCCTGCAAGTTGCTGGCTCGGGCAACTACTACCCTTCTCTGCTAAACTGAATTTTTGCAAATTCACTTAAATAACGGACTATGGCGATCATCACCATCGAACAGGCGGGCAAGTACGACGGCCAGGAAGTCACGATTCGCGGCTGGCTCTACAATTTGCGCGAATCCGGCAAATTGATGTTCCCCATCTTTCGCGACGGCACTGGAATTATCCAAGGTGTTTGCGCGCTCAAGGAAAATCCTGAAGCTTTTGAAGCGCTCAAGGGGCTGACTCAGGAATCGAGTGTTATCGTCACGGGGAAGATTCGCGCCGAGCAGCGCGCTCCGGGCGGCTTCGAAATGGGCGTCGCTAAAATCCAAATCATTCAAAAAGTTCCGGACGCCACACCCTTTCCTATCCAGCTTAAGGAGCACGGCGTAGATTTTCTTCTCGATCAGCGGCACCTTTGGATTCGCACGCCCCGCCAGGCCGCTATTCTTCGCATTCGCGCGGAAGCCATCCGCGCCGCCCGCGAATTCATGGATGGCCAAGGCTACACTATCGCTGACGCGCCGATGTTCACGCCCGCCGCTTGCGAAGGCACCTCCACCCTTTTCGAAGTGAACTATATCGACGACCAGAAAGCCTACTTGACCCAGAGCGGCCAACTTTATGCCGAAGCTATCGCCATGGCTTTGGGCAAGGTTTATACGTTCGGGCCCACGTTTCGCGCCGAAAAATCCAAGACGCGCCGCCATCTCACGGAATTTTGGATGCTTGAGCCTGAAGCGGCGTATGTCGAATTTGACGAAGTTATGGAGCTGGCCGAAGGGCTCGTTAGTACGATCGTGCAAGGAGTTGTAAAGAACAAATCGCGCGAACTGGAAACGCTCAAGCGCGACGTCACCAAACTCGAGAACATCAAACCGCCGTTCCCGCGCATCAGCTACGAAGATGCTGTCGCCGTCTTAAACAAAGGTGGCAACCCGGCGAAATTCGGCGACGATTTCGGCGGCGACGAAGAGACCATCATTTCCAGCTCCTTCGATCGCCCGGTGCTGATTCACCACTATCCTTCTGCCATCAAAGCCTTCTACATGCAGCCAGACGCCGAGCGCCCTGAGCTTGCGCTCGCCTTCGATATGATTGCCCCCGAGGGCTACGGCGAAATCATTGGCGGCAGCCAGCGCATTCACGATTACGATCTGCTCCTGAAGCGCCTGCGCGAACACAATCTGCCCGAGGAATCTTTCCAGTGGTATCTCGACCTTCGCCGCTATGGCAGCGTGCCGCACTCCGGCTTTGGCCTTGGCCTCGAGCGCACCGTCGCGTGGATTTGTGGAACCGAGCACATCCGGGAAGTGATTCCCTTCCCGCGAATGATTTACCGGGTTTATCCTTAGTGCGGGGTAGTTCGCTGTATCTGCATTTTCGCATTCCTTAGTTGAACAGAAGATTGGGATTTACATCGCGTCTTGCGATCCGCGGGACTTCCGCGCACGTTTTCGCAGGTCACGAGTGGTCCCTCGCCTTACGGAGAAGCCGCATGCCTCAAAAAGTCCGCATCATAGGGGTTCCAATGGACCTGGGCCAGAGCCGCCGCGGCGTGGACATGGGCCCTTCGGCCCTTCGTGGCGCAGGTCTTCAGGCGCGCATCAAGCAGCTCGGCCTCACCGTCGAAGACATCGGCAACCTTGAAGTGAAACAGCCCGAAGAAATGCAAGTCGGCGAGAAGCGCGCGAAGTATCTTCAGGAAATCGCGGAAACCTGCAAGGATCTCGCCACCACTGCCGAAAAATCTCTAGGCGAGGGTTTTCTCCCGCTTGTACTCGGCGGCGATCACTCCATCGCTGCTGGCGTCGCCGCAGGCGTCGCTTCGCACTATCGTAAAGACAAAAAAGAAATCGGCTATCTGTGGCTCGACGCCCACGGCGACATGAACACGCCCGACTCCTCGCCCTCCGGCAACGTCCACGGCATGCCGCTCGCCGCCATCATGGGCTATGGCGCGCCAGAACTCGTCGATCTTCTCGGCTTCAAGCCCAAAGCCGAGCCCGGCAACATCGTCATCGTCGGCGCGCGCGACCTCGACGCCCAGGAACGCAAAATCGTAAAAAAATCCGGCATCCACGTCTTCACCATGCGCGACATCGACGAGCGCGGCATGCGCGAAGTCATGTCCGACGCTCTTAAATACGCCATGGACGACACCGCCGGCATCGCCGTCAGCCTCGACATGGATTTTGTCGATCCCAGCGACGCTCCCGGCGTCGGCACGCCCGTCCGCGGCGGCGTCACCTACCGCGAAGCTCATCTCGCCATGGAAATGATCGCTGACTCCGAAGCCATGGTCTCCCTCGAAGTCGTCGAAATAAATCCCATCATCGACGAACACAACCGCACCGCGCTCCTCGGCGTGGAGCTGGTCCTCTCCGCCCTCGGCAAAAAAATCCTTTAGCCAGCGTCGCTTACGTCAAGGGCGGCTCGCGGAAAAAAAGTCCGCGACACCGATCTCCACAATCTGCACTCTTTTCGTCGGGCGCGGTTTGCTCTGGGATCCATCGGACGATGGGGACCCTTCTTTCTTCGGCTCTTTCTGGGTTTCGGCCTTTTTCGGCGTTTCAGCGTTCTCATCGGCGCGGGCATTGCGACCCCAGACTCCATAAACGCGCCCTGCATACGCGGCTATGCCGCTGTAGTCCCCGATGAACCCTCCCTCTGGATCGAACGGCTTGGATGTCCAAGCATAGTTCGCAAACGTGCGTCCGCCATCCGTGGAACGCGCCAGCACGAAATTGACCTTGCGGTTGTCCGGGTCGGCGCGCCGGTCGTAAAACACCAGGTTGGCAGAACCATCCACGGGATCGACCGCCAGCCACTGAAAGAACTGATCCGCGCCGTTGTGCGGAGCGTCCGAGTTCACACGGATAGCCTCCGACCATTGCCTGCCTCCGTCGGTGGACGTGGAACAGAAAACATCGAGGTCGCCGTTGCGATAGTCCGCCCAGCTAACAAACAACCGGTTCGAACGTGGATCTATTCCAATTTGCGGAAAACCGTTGGCGCGGAAAACGCTCGCAAGCGCGAAGTAGGAAGGCGCAGTCTTCAAAATTGCCCGAGAGCTGGAAAAGCTCTGGCCACCGTCGCCGGAGGTTGCGAAAGCAATCTCTGAGCCATCGGCCCAGGCGGCGTACAGCGTCCCGTCCGAGCCAACCGCGCCAGTGAATCCCTCCACCGCTCCGGTGTCGTCGCGCGGCAAGCCCTCATGCGTGCTGATCTCGTTCGGCTTCGACCAGGTCACTCCACCATCCGTCGAACGTGAGAAAAGGATCACTGATTTCGTCAGCGTGAATTCTGTCCACCCGACATAAAGGTTTCCGGCAAAACGCGAATTTGTGTTGTCGGCCACGATGTCCGGTTTGTCCTCGAAGGGAATGCCCGGCTCGGTTTTCTGCGCGATCACCACGGCGGCATTTTTTTCCCAGGTCTTGCCGCCGTCGAGCGAGCGCCGAACGAAAATGCCGTTGCGCGTGGCGTTGTGCGCCCAGTAGTTCTCCGTGCCCAGCTTGTCGAAGGCAATGTAGCAGAGGAGTGCCCGGCCCTGGTTGTCAAACGTGACGGATACGTCGCCGGAGACTTTATAGTCTGTCGGAGCGGTCCCCTCTGCGATGCTCCAGGCCTTTCCGGCATCGCGTGAATACGCACCGCCCGCAGGCGACTGGAAGGCCGCGACGACTTGCCCCGGCTCTTTGGGGTTCACCGCGATGGATGGCTCGTTGAAATTGCCCTCGCCTCGAACGAGTTGGACGACCGCTCCTCCCGGAGGCGCTGCCAACGCAGGATCGGTGGAGGCCTGTTGGGCGTCAAGCAGAATTCCGCTCAGTACGACAAGAGGAAACAGTAACAGCAGGACAAATAGGGTCCGCAGGTTTGGATTTTGCATTCCAGCAGAATCTATAACGTTAGGCAGGCGGACGGCAAACCAAAATCTCGCCCGTTCCCCGTGCAGAGTTCGCCGGGGGTCAACTCATTCGAAGCGCGGACATTGGATCAATGCGCGAGGCTCGTCGCGCCGGCAAATATCCGGCAATCGACGCCACCGCCGTGAGTATCACCAGCATCCCAGCGAACGTCGCTGGATCGCTCGACGTCACTCCAAACAATAGCCCGCTCAACGTCCTCGCCAGCGCCCACGAAGCTGTCACTCCTACCACCATCCCAATCGCCGCCAGTCCAAGCGTCTGCAGCAAAATACTTCTCTGCAGCATCTCTGCCGACGCGCCCAGCGCCATGCGAATCCCAATCTCCTGCGTCCGCTGGCTCACCGAATACGAAATCACTGCGTAAATTCCCAGCGAAGCCAGCACCAGTGCAAATCCCGCGAAACCGCCAAGCAGCAGCACGACAAATCGGCGTGGAGACACGGCCCGGTCCACCATCGTTTGCAGCGTTCGCATATTCGCCGTCGGCAGATCTGGCTCAATCGGCCGCAGCGCCTCTCGAAGCCTGGACGCAAGCTCCGCCGTCGGCATCGACGTCCGCACCACCAGATCCACCGTCCCGTAGTCCTGCGTCTGCCTCATCGGAATGTAAAACTCGTTGCCCGACCCCTCTTCCAACGCCATATGGTGAACATCGCCGACGACACCCACAACCGTGCGATCCGGATCATCCGCGCGTACAATTTTCCCGATCGGATTCTCCCCCGGCCACAAATTCTTCGCCAGCGTCTCGTTGATAATGATCACGTTCAACGATCCCTTCGTGTCCCGCTCCGTAAAATCTCGTCCCGCCTTCAATGGAATTCCCATCGCGTGAAAATATCCGTCGCTGATAATCCTAGGAAATCCATTTGGATAGGTCTCCGGCGTATACTGCACCCCTTTCGCCGCGACGCCCCAGCTCCGATTGTGTCCCAGCGGCAATGAGTCCGAGAGTCCCGCACCCTCGATCCCCGGCACGTCCATCACGCGATGCAGCGCTTCCGTGTAGTAGCTGTTCTTCTGCTCCTGCGTTTGGTACGACGCGTTCGGATCGATCCGCAAAGCCGCCGCTCGTTCCGGCCGGAATCCCATGTTCACATCCAGCACGCGCAAGAAACTCCGTATCAAGAGCCCCGCGCCAACCAGCAGCACGCACGCCAGCCCAATCTCCGAAACCACCAGCGCCCCGCGAATCCACGCATGCCCGCGTCCCTGGCTCGACCCGCGGTTCGAATCCTTCAGCGCGTCGTGCAATTTCAAATCCTGCACCTGCAGCGCGGGCACCAAGCCAAAAAGCAATCCCGTCAGCAGTGCCGCCACCAACGTAAATCCCAGCACGCTGCCGTCAATCCGCACATCGCTCAGCAACGGAATGCTCACCGACGTCAGATGCGCCAACGCGCGCGTCCCCGCAAACGCCAGCAGCAATCCCACCGCCGCCCCGCAGCAGGACAGCACCAAACTCTCCGTCAACATCTGCCTGATCAACCGCCCGCGCCCCGCTCCCATCGCCGTGCGAATCGCGATTTCTTTTTTCCTCGTAGCACCGCGCGCCAGCAACAGATTCGAAAGGTTTGCGCACACGATCAGCATCACCACGCCCACCGCGCACGCCAGCACCACCAACGTCGGCCGCAGCCTCCCGCTCACGTGCTCCGCTAAACCAGAAACCTTGGGCTCAAAGTCATTTCTTTCTTTATGCTCCTGCTGCAACAGCTTCCCAAGCACAGCCGTTTCCGCCCCCGCGCTCTGCACGGTCGCGCCCGTTTTGAGCCGCCCAATGATCGCGACCGTATTCCCTTGCCGGTTGATCTCCGGCGACAGCGGCAACGGTTCGAACATATCCACGCGGCTCCCCGGCGTAAAAACCGTCGCAAAATCAAACGTCGCCGGCAGCACTCCCACCACCGTTACCGGCCCGCCATCAAACGACAGCGCTCGTCCCACAATGTTCGGGTCCGCCGCGAATTTTCTCCTCCACAAGCCGTCGCTCAGCATCGTCACTCTCGGCCCGTTCTGTTTACACTCTTCTGCGGAAAACTGCCTTCCAATCTGCGGCTCCACGCCTAGCAGCGAAAAAAAATTCTGCGTCACCGGAACGCTCGTCAACCTCTCCGGTTGTCCATCGCCAATCATCTTGGCGTCTCCCAGTCCATAAAATGCGTAGTAGGCCGCCAGATCCTCGTACGACTGGTTCTTCGCTCGGATATCCAACAGGTAGTCCGTCTGCGAGGTTTTCCCAGACATATCATTTGTTTCGTCCTGGTGGTTGGCGATCCACACCAGCCTCGCCGGATTGCGAAACGGCAGCGGCCGAAGCAGCAGCGTGTTCACCACGCTGAAAATCGTGCAGCTCGCTCCAACGCCCAGCCCCACAATCAAAATCGCAAACGCCGCAAATCCTGCGTCCCTCCGAAGAGTCCGCACCGCGTACCGCACATCCCGCCGCAGATTCTCGAGAAACGGCGTTCCACCATTCCCATTTTGAGCTGATGCCCCAGAAGACATTTGTGAAGACACGGACCCTCCTGCCAGACTCCCGCGTCTCTGTAGACGATGGAAACAAGAAAAGGTTCCGTCGACGCTTTCAAATTTCCCCGCCGATAAACCGCCCCGCGAACGCCGTAGGGGCGGGGCTTGTTTACCCTGAGCCTCGAAGGGCCCCTCCCGCTCGCCCCTCCCGTTTGTTACTCCCGCTGCCCAAATCTCCGTTATCACTCCAGAACCAACGCGCCACTTCCCCCGCGACAACTCCTCGTGTTTCCCCTATAACTAAGAGCTGGCACTCCAAGACCAAACTCGGCGATTTCCATGACCCCTGACAAAAAACGATTGCGCATTGGCGTCCTCTTCGGCGGCCGCTCCGGCGAACACGAAGTCTCCCTGGCCTCCGCGGCCTCCGTGATGCGCGGCCTCGACCGGGACAAGTACGAAGCCGTACCCATCGGCATCACCAAAGAAGGCCACTGGCTCATCGGCACCAGCGCGCAAAAATTACTTCCCGAAGTCCTTCGCACCGGCCAGCGCGTCACGATGAGCGCCGATCCTACCGATGCCGCTCTAGTCCGCCTCGACGGCAGCGGCGGTGGCCAGCGTATCGACGTCGTCTTTCCTGTGATGCACGGCACTTTCGGCGAAGACGGCACCATCCAAGGCCTCCTCGATCTCGCCGGCCTCCCGTTCGTTGGCGCAGGAGTCTTAGGCTCAGCCATCGCCATGGACAAAGACGTCGCCAAAAAACTCCTGCAAACCGCAAAAATTCCCGTCGTCCCCTGGCTCAGCATCCACCGCCACGAGTGGGAACGCAACGAAAACATCATCGCGCATCAAATCGAAAAAGAATTCCCCTATCCGCTCTTCGTGAAGCCCGCAACGCTCGGCTCAAGCGTTGGCATGAGCAAAGTCCACTCGCGCCAGGAGCTCGCTCCCGCGCTGAATCTCGCCTCCGAATTCGCCATGAAAATTCTCGTCGAACGCGCCGTCAACGCCCGCGAAATCGAAGTCTCCGTCCTCGGCAATCACGATCCGCAAGCCAGCATCCCCGGCGAAATCGTCCCCCACCGCGAGTTCTACGATTACGCCGCGAAATATCTCGAAGAAGGCACAAAACTCCTCATTCCCGCCGATCTGAAGCCCGCCCAGGTCAAAAAATTCCAACACCTCGCCGTCCTGGCGTTTCGCGCCCTCGAATTAAGTGGCATGGCCCGCGTCGATTTCTTCCTCGGAAAAGAAGGCGGAAAAGTCTATCTCAACGAAGTGAACACCATCCCCGGCTTCACTTCCATTAGCATGTACCCCAAACTCTGGGAAGCCAGCGGCATCCCCTTCCCCCAACTCATCGACAAACTCATCGAACTAGCCCTGGAACAACACGCCGAAAAAGCCCGCACCAAGTACGCCATCGAACTCCCCGCAGGCTCAGCTGGCGCCCTTGAAGGCTAGTCCAGAAACAAGTAACCCTACATTTCGCGCGATGGTCAGAATTCTTATTGCCCGACTTTTCGGAATTGTTCGTACAGGTGAAGTTTATTAATGAGGTGCAGCAGCACCCGAGACATCTCGGAGTAGCCTTCCACCGCTTCGTTGGAAACTCCGATAATGAAGGTCCGGCGAGACTCTCGAAGCGTCGCAACGTCAGCTTCCGTCAAAGTCGCATACACGCTGTTGTCCAGCGCCTTATTTTCCCGCTCGAAGTCCTCGGAAGGGTCCATGTCAAAGTCCGGAAACTTGGCAATCTTGACCAGCATCTGCTCGCGTGTGTACTTTGGCGGCGTCACTTGAACTTCGTAAGGTATCAGCACACTCCGCACCTGCCCTCTGGTTTCACTGGAAAATTCTTTCATGTCGCCAAGCACTGCCAGCCCCTTGAAACTCCGTTCCGTCATGTTCATGGACCACACCAGGGCCGCGGCATTTCGTGTTTCAGCGGAACCGGAAGTCACTTCTTTGGACAAAGCATCGTCTATTTTTTCCGTAGGCATGATTCCATACAGCAGGAGCGCTCCGGCCGCACGATTGAGTTTGAAGCCCCCATGAGCTGGCAGATACGCTGTCACATCATTTGTTGCATTCAAGTAGTTGTGGGCGACAGGCTCGATATCCGCGCCGTCGTGGGCCAATCGCAAAGCTAGCCGCACATAATCCGCGGGTTGGACGTCAACCATATCGGTCTTCGCAATTGCCTGCGCTACGACATCTCGAGATTCTGCGGAGTTGCTCAGAGAATAGAGCAACGCCCCTTCGTCGAATACCGCAAATCCATCTGTTTGTTTTTGCAGCAGATCACGTAAGCAATCCGCTCCGGCGGGCCCAGCGCGCTTCACAAGGCTCCAGTAGGAATCCATCGCCGCGGATTTTGCTTTTCGCTCTGCATCAGAGAGTTTGGCTGGATGGAAGCCGTACATCGTTCGCTCGGCCGCAGCGATGGCCCTGCACGTTTCCTGACCTCTTGCCGGCACCGAGAGCTGAATAGACGAAAATAAAATCACAGCACACAACGAGCGCTTTCGCATGGCGCAAGTTTAGCACGGTGGAATTCTCGGGCGTTCGAAGGCCTCTAAAACATCAGCAGCCACTCCTACTTCGGCGCCTTTTACTGGCATGCGCGGACTCTGCTAAGATTCACATGGTTGCTGAACACACTACAGGGATTGTGCTTCGGCAGCGGCTAAGTACACACTCACGCTCGCAGGGCAGGAGACCACTGAATGTCACTTCTCGAACCACCTGCCGATGTCCATAAAACTTCACGAGTCATGGCGTTCGTCATTTCCGTGGCCATACTCGTGGGCGCTTATCTGGTGTGGTACACGCTTCGCTTTTATACGGAGAAAAAAGCCACCGAGCAATTCTTCAACGCCGTCGTAGCCGGAGACATGAACACCGCCTACCAGCTTTGGAAACCCGGCCCCGGCTCCAGCTACAAGCTCCAGGACTTCATCGCCGACTGGGGCCCCACCGGCTACTATGGCCCCGTAAAAAGCTACAGCATCCTCAAAGCCAAATCTCCCAACGGCTCAACCACCAGCGTCGAAGTCCGCGTAGCCATCAGCCCCTTTTCCCCCATGCCCATCGCCAACAACGACCCCGAAAAAAGCCAAAAAACAAAAGTAGTCAACGTCTGGGTCGACACAAAAGACAAATCCTTCAGCTTCCCGCCATAGACGGGCTGGGGAGGAAAAGCTCTACCGGGGAAAGAAACGGTCAAAACCAAAAGCGAAATCGCACCGGGCAGCATCAGCAAACGCAGGATGCGCTTCGTAGTTTTCCGACCTAGAGGAAATTCCATCGGACTCTGCACATCAGATGCAAACTCTGCTAACCGAGTTTTCCGAACGAAGCGTGGCAGCCTTACGCCCGCAACTCCGTGAGCGCATGCTCCAACTCCTCCGGCCCAACACCCGCCGTCCCCAACTTCCCCACCACCACGCCCGCCGCCGTATTCGCCAACACCGCCGCGTCCGGCAACGACGCCCCCGCCGCCACCGCCAGCGAAAGCACACTCAAAACCGTATCCCCAGCCCCCGTCACATCAAACACCTGCCGCCCCGTAGCCCCGCGTTCCACCCCGCTCTGCCCTACTCGCGCGTAAGTCACCTCAAAACTCGTCGCCGGAATCTGCAAATGCCGCGGCGACGATTCCTCGGAAACGCTCATCCCCTTTTCCCCAAGCGTAATCACCACCGCGCTACACCCAAAGTGCGCGAGCAAAGCCCGCCCCGCCTCTTCCACCGATTTTTCGTCCCCCAGCGATCGCGTAACAAAAAACCCCGCCTCCTTCGCATTGCAAACAATCGCCCGCGCGCCGCGATACGCATACAAGCGCGAAGTCTTCGGTTTCACAAAAACCGGCACCTTCAATTGGTGCGCCGCGCTTAAAACGCGGTCCGCAAAATCATCCGTGACCAACCCCTTGTCGTAGTCGGAAAGCACCAACGCATCCAGGCTCTTCAGCGCATTAAAAAGAACGCCAAGCAGCTTTTTTTCCGTCTCCGGACGCAAAGGCTCGCGCCGTTCCTGGTCCAAGCGCACCACCTGCTGATGCCGCGCGATGATTCGCGTTTTCACCGTAGTCACTCGCTTGGGATCAGGCACCACTCCTTTTTCAATAATGTTCCCGGTGCGCAAACATTTCTGCAAAGCCCGCCCCGCCTCGTCGGTGCCAATCGCCCCAAACGTCTCGACGTGCGCCCCCAGCGCCGCCAAATTCGCCGCCACATTCCCCGCCCCGCCCAAACACTCGCTCTGCGACACA